>OHKP01000797.1_pt1 | contig 15983 bp, 19 predicted proteins | sample 1568861 | NCBI WGS metagenome assembly OHKP01 (sample SAMEA3879524, study PRJEB24766) | human gut metagenome | biome: human-associated habitat; feature: feces | place: USA | collected 1985/1987 | reverse complement strand
ATAACACATCTCCCCGTTATCGCAGACGACAGCGGACTGGAGGTTGACGCACTCGGCGGCGAGCCGGGAATTTATTCCGCACGTTATGCCGAGGAGGGCAAGCGCTGTGCAAAGGTGCTTTCCAAAATGGAGGGCGTTCCCGATGAAAAGCGTACGGCAAGATTTGTCTGCGCCGTATGCTACATCAATGAAAACGGCGAAAGCTTCACAGTAAAGGGAACCTGTGAGGGTAAGATCGGCTACGAAAAGAAAGGTACGAACGGCTTCGGCTATGACCCGATATTTATGTACGGCGATCGCTCGTTTGCGGAAATTTCCGCAGAGGAAAAGGACAAGGTAAGCCACCGTGCCGATGCGCTCCGCAAGTTTGAAGCACGGATAAAGGGGGAATGATCATGCAGTATGTAAGTGGGATATATGAGATACTGTTCTGCATTGCAAGTATTCTGGCAATATTCGGCGTTCCGCTGACAGCGGCGGTGTGTTTTATCGTGTTTCTGGTAAAATATATAAAATGCGGCGCAGACAGATCGGATAGGAAAAAGCTTCTTAAAACGAATACCGTTATTTTCGGAGCAATGACGGGCGGCTTTATTGTTTTGGGGATCGTGCTTATCTGGCTCAGTTCAAAAACGATAGTCTATATAACCCCTTGAAATATTGAAATTAGTATAAGAACCCGTCTTTACAAGCATATGCGCACGTCTTTTCGGCAAATTTTGCCGCAGACTGCGTTAAAAATCCTTGCCTTGTCTGCAACAAAATTATGCTCGAAAATCCGCACACATTTCTTATGAAGACAGGTTCTAAAAGGAGAATGACTATGATGACATTGATGGGAGTATTGATAAATATTTTCAGCATAATTGTGGTGCTCGGTATTCCCGTTGCAACAATAGTGTGCTGTATAGTTTTCCTTGTGAAAGCAAAAAAGTGCAGTCCCGAAGAAACGGAAAAGAAAAAGCTGCTGAAAAACTGCGGCATAATATTCGGTGTTATCGGCGGAGCTTATGTGGTCTCCGTGATCGCAGTGATGCTGCTCCTTTCTGCATCGATAGCGTATATGTAATGGGGTGCGGCTATGGAGGATAAAAAGTTCCGCAGGCTTCTTGCCGTCATAACCACGGTCGGGATATTGTTCACGGCAGGGCTTGTGACATACACCTTTTGCATCAGTGAAAATACATCGATTCTTACGTTCATAAGCAACGAGTAACGGAGAGATCATGAAGAAATTACAATGGCTTGTACTTATATCTGTTATAGCTTCATTCGTGCTTTTCAACGCAGGCTTCTATATACTTTTTACATCAAGATATATCGACCGCTCGCCCGAGCTTATGAAAAGCAGCTCGATAGAGCTTGACAAATATCTTCCGTTCGATGAAGCCTCGCTCTGCGTTAAGACCGATTCGGAGCTTACGCTTTCGGGGGAGCTGCCCGTGCTTGACGGAGCGACCGCACTCCTTCCGATATATTCCGCATTTATGAACGCATATTACCCCGAGGGAAGCTGTGTTTTTGACGGAAAAAGCTTTTCGGAGGACAGCCTTTTGCAGAAAAGAGGAACAACGGGCGCATATAAAGCAGTCTGCGATGGCTCGGCTGATATCATTTTCGTTGCTCAGCCCTCGGAGGAGCAGCTTCGCTATGCGCAGGAGCAGGGAACAGAGCTCGAATTTGTCCCGATAGGCTATGAAGCGTTCGTTTTTATCGTCAACTCGGGAAATCCCGTTGATGGACTTACATCGGAGCAGATAAAGGCTGTTTACAGCGGCAGCATAACGAACTGGAAGCAGCTCGGCGGCGGAAATATACCGATAATCCCACTGCAAAGAGCGGAGAACAGCGGCTCGCAGACGGCAATGTATGCTTTTATGGGCGATGTCCCGATGATGAAGCCGCCCGCAGTCCTTTTCGGCAAAGCGATAGGCTATTCATTCCGATTTTATGTCTCGGATATCTCTGGCAAGGAAAAAATAAAAATGCTTTCGGTGGACGGCGTCTATCCCGATAAGGAGAGCATACGGAACGGAACATATCCCGTGACGGACAGCTTTTACGCAGTTTACCGCAGCGACAACACAAACGAAAACGTCCCCCTGCTCATCGAAAGGATACTTTCGGCAGAGGGTCAGGAGATCATAGAAAAAACCGGCTATGTCGGTATATGAAAGAGGAAAAAATTATGCTTACAAGCAAACAGAGAGCGGCACTTAAAAGTATCGCAAGCACGGAAGATACAATTTTACAGGTCGGCAAAAACGGCATCGTTGACACACTCGTTATTCAGGTCAGTGATGCACTCAAAGCAAGAGAAATAATAAAGATGAAGGTCCTCGAGGGCGCAATGCTTTCCCCTGCGGAGGCTGCTGCGGAGCTTGCGGAAAAGACCAAGTCCGAGGTCGTTCAGGTCATCGGAAACAAGATAGTTCTTTTCAAGCGCAATCCGCAGAACCCGAAGATAAAGTTCTGATATGAGCAGAATTGCGTTATTCGGCGGCAGCTTCAACCCCGTCCACAACGGTCACGTCAATCTTGTTAAGGAAACGGCGGAAAAGAACGGCATTGATCGGGTCTACGTCATTCCGACATTCATTTCGCCGTTCAAAAAGGACAGCGCAGGCTTCGTTGCGGACGGAAAAGACCGACTGGAAATGTGCAGGCTCGCATTTGCAAAGCTGCCGTATGTGACGGTGAGCGGATGGGAGCTGTCGCAGTCCGAGGTGAGCTATTCCGTGAACACGGTGGAGCATTTCCGCGAAGAATTCCCCGAAGATGAGCTTTTCTTCATAATGGGCAGCGATATGCTGCTCTCATTTGATAAATGGCACAAATGGCAGGACATTCTGAAAATGTGTACGGTCATTGCGGCTTCAAGGGAGGATGGCGGCAGCGATATTGAACGGCTTCGGGAAAAGGCTGCGCAGCTTTCACGATTCGGAAAGGTCATAGTCACGGAAATTTCAGCGTTCGGGCTTTCTTCATCGGAAATTCGTGAAAAAATTATAAAAAATTGCGATTTATCTTGCTATATGGATAAAAATGTAGTAGAATATATAGAGGAAAATCGCATTTACGAACGAATAAAGGACTGATAAAATGTATTCCGATGCGGAGCTTACAGATATTTTAAGCATCAGACTTTCAAAAAAGCGCTTTACACACAGTCTGAATGTTGCCGATATGGCGAAAAAGCTTGCCGAGGCGCACGGCTACAAAGACCCGAACGAGGCTTATACGGCAGGACTTGTTCACGACTGCTGCAAGGAGCTTCCGCAGGCTGAACAGCTTGCAATGGTGAAAAAATCACGCAGAAATGTCTGCGAAGCGGAGCTGGAAACGCCCGCACTTTATCATGCGGTCGCAGGGGCATACTACGCCGAGACCGTGTTCGGGTTTACAAGTGAGGACTTTCTCAATTCCATACGCTACCACACAACGGGCAGAGCGGAAATGAGCGAGCTTGAAGAGATAGTCTATATGGCTGACCTTGTTTCGGTCGAACGAAGCTTCAGGGACGTTGAAAAGTTCCGAAAGCTTGCTTTTGACGATATCAAAAAATCAATACTCGAAGCTGTAAAGCACTCGATAAGCGAGGTCATGGAAAAGGGTTCGCTTATCCCGACACAGACGCTTGAAGCTTACAATTACTATACGGAAATTTGCAGAAAAACGGAGGAATAAGATGGCAGAGCTTACACAGCAGCAGATACTTGAGATCGCCGTTAAGGCGCTTGACAGCAAAAAGGCCGAAGATATAAAGGTAATAAAGATCGGGGATATCTCCATTCTTGCCGACTATTTCGTTATTGCGGACGGTACGAACTCCACTCAGACGAGGGCGCTTGCCGATGAAGTTGACTTCAAGCTTAGTGAGCAGGGGATCCAGCCGCACAGCGTTCAGGGAAACAACGGCTCAAACTGGATAATCCTCGATTATTCGGATATCATCGTACACGTTTTTTCAAGAGATCAGAGAGATTTCTACAATCTTGAAAGACTTTGGGCGGACGGCGAGGAAGTTGACATTTCCGCTTGGATAAAGTAATTTTTTTGAAAAGGATTGATATAAATGGCAGAACGCTATGACTTTGCCTCGATCGAAAAAAAGTGGCAGAAATACTGGGAGGAGAATGAGTGCTTCAAGACAGATGTATGGGACTTCTCCAAACCGAAATATTATGTTCTCGATATGTTCCCGTACCCCTCGGGCGTTGGTCTTCACGCAGGACACCCCGAAGGCTATACCGCTACAGATATCGTTTCCCGTATGAAAAGAATGCAGGGCTACAACGTTCTTCATCCAATGGGATACGACTCATTCGGTCTTCCGGCAGAGCAGTATGCCGTAACAACGGGCAATCACCCGAACGGCTTTACACAGGAAAATATAAAAACATTCTCAAAGCAGCTCAAAGAGCTTGGCTTTGACTATGACTGGTCAAAAATGATCGCGACCTCCGATCCGAAATTCTATAAATGGACACAGTGGATCTTCAAGCAGCTCTACCTTGACGGCTATGCAAAGTATGTCGATATGCCCGTAAACTGGTGCGAGGAGCTTGGAACGGTGCTTTCCAACGATGAGGTCATCGACGGAAAGTCCGAGCGAGGCGGCTATCCCGTTGTCAGAAAAAATATGAAGCAGTGGGTAATAGATCAGCCTGCCTTTGCCGAAAAGCTTCTGGAGGGCCTTGATGAGATCGACTGGCCCGAATCCACAAAATCGATGCAGCGCAACTGGATAGGCAAGTCTACGGGCGTTGAGGTAAAGTTCGATATCGTAGGCGGCGGAGAGTTCAGCATCTATACCACCTGTATCGAAACCATTTACGGCATCACATTTATGGTGCTTGCCCCCGACGGAGATATCGTCAAGTCGCTTATGCCCCGCATCACCAATAAGGACGAGGTTCAGGCTTATATCGACGAAACACTCAAAAAGAATGATATGGATCGTACTGAGCTCAATAAGACCAAGTCGGGCTGTGAGCTTAAGGGCGTTACCTGCATCAACCCCGTGAACGGCAAGGAAGTCAGAATGTTCATCGGCGACTTCGTTCTTGCAAGCTATGGCACGGGCGCAGTTATGGCTGTTCCGTCACATGACCAGCGTGACTTTGAATATGCTGTCGCACACAATATCGATATGATACAGGTCATCGACGGCGATGAAAAGCTCGGTCATGTCGATGTTTCCGAAAAAGCCTTTGAAAAGGGTGATTATCTCGGCAAGGGCTATAAGCTTATAAACTCCGAGGAATTTACCGGTCTTACCGTTGAGGAAGCAAAGGAAGCCATCACCTGCAAGCTTGAAAAAATGGGCGTTGCAAAGCGCACTACAAATTATCATTTCAGAGAATGGATATTTGCACGTCAGCGCTACTGGGGCGAGCCTGTTCCCGTTGTTCATACAGAGGACGGCAAGATATATGTCCTTGACGATGAGGAGCTTCCGCTCATTCTCCCCGAGCTTGAAGATTATAAGGGCAAGAACGGCAAAGCGCCTCTTGAAAATGCCGTCGAGTGGAAAAAATACGATAAAAAAGGCATAAAGGGCACAAGAGAGACCTCCACAATGCCCGGTTCGGCAGGTTCAAGCTGGTACTATTTCAGATATATCGACCCCAATAACGATAAAGAGTTCGCAGATCAGGAGCTTCTGAAGCACTGGATGCCCGTTGACCTCTACATCGGCGGACCCGAACACGCAGTCGGTCATCTTATGTATTCCCGTATCTGGAACAGATATCTTTACGATAAGGGACTTGCACCGACAAAGGAGCCATTCAAAAAGCTCGTACATCAGGGTATGATCCTCGGCGAAAACGGTATAAAAATGGGTAAGAGATTCCCCGAATTTGTCGTTAACCCGAGCGATATCGTAAGAGATTACGGTGCAGATACACTCCGCCTTTATGAAATGTTCATGGGGCCGCTCGAAGTATCCAAGCCGTGGAGCAGCGCAGGTGTCGAGGGCGCAAAGAAGTTCATCACAAGAGTATGGAATTTCTTCACCGAGTCTGCAAACCTCACCGATGACAATGACGGCGCTCTCACAAGAGTTTACCATCAGACCGTCAAAAAGGTCACCGATGACTTTGAGGCGCTCGCCTTCAATACCGCTATCAGCCAGCTCATGATATTTATGAATGCCGCATATAAGGCAGGAAAATGCCCCAAGGAGTACGCAGAGGGAGTTATAAAGCTCCTTTCTCCCGTAACGCCGCACGTCTGCGAGGAAATGTGGAGCAGGCTCGGTCACGATAAGACCATTGCCTACGAAGCATGGCCGACCTATGACGAAAAGGAACTTGAGGTCGATACCATCGAGATCGCAGTCCAGATCAACGGCAAGCTCAGGGGCAAGATAACAGTAGGCGTTGATGAGGAGCAGGACTCCGCTCTTGCAAAGGCTAAAGAACAGCCCGAAGTCAAGGCCTTCCTCGATGGTAAGAACATCGTCAAGGAGATCTACGTCAAGGGCAGGATAGTAAACATCGTTGCAAAGTAAGCATTTTAGCTCATTGTTTACAAAAAATCTCGTCAAATTTGTGCAGGATTTTTCGGATAACCCTTGACAATTCGGGATTTATATTGTATAATAATGTAGTTATATCTTATATCATCCTCTGCCTGAGCGGCAAAGGGAGGGAATAAAATTGGCAGAAATTCGTGTTGGTAAGAACGAATCCTTGGAAACTGCTCTTAAGCGTTTTAAGAGAAGCTGTGCTAAGGACGGCGTTATCGCTGAAGTTCGTAAAAGAGAACACTATGAGAAGCCTTCGGTAAAGCGTAAGAAGAAGTCCGAAGCTGCTCGTAAGCGTAAATATTAATAATTTATCGCTTTAGTCAAGAACGGCGGCAGGGTCAAACTGTCGCCGTTCTTATTTTGTATACACATTCATTAGAGATTATAATAAACACCATTTAAAATTCAGAAAAAATCAAGCCGACAATCTCGAATATATTGGATTTCGGCGCAGATTTTTTCCTTTATTTTATTGGTGTTTAGTATTAGTATTAGGAGAAAGAAGAAAAATGCTGTTCAGACCGACCAAAGCATATAAAAGCATACTGAATATACCGCCGCAAAAGCTGACGGAAATGGGCATCAAAGCGGTAATACTTGATGTTGACAATACGCTCACAACGCATAACAATCCCACTCCGATAGAGGGCATAGACGAATGGCTCGCCGCAGTAAAAGGCGAGGGGATAAGGCTCATCATCGTGTCGAACAATCACCCTCCGAGGGTCGCACCGTTTGCCGAAAGACTGGGACTTGACTTTGTTCCCGAGGGCAGAAAGCCGCTCCCGAAGGGAATGAAAGAGGCTATGAAACGGCTTGGCGTCAGCAGAAAGCAGACCTGCGCTGTCGGAGATCAAATATTCACGGATATCCTCGGTGCGAACCTCTCGGGGATAAGGTCGATATTCGTTCAGCCGATAGAGTTTGAAACAAGCTTCTGGTTCAGGGTAAAGAGAACGCTTGAAACGCCGTTCCGACCGAGGAAGTTTATAGCGTAAAAGTCAGGACGGCTGCCAAACACTTCAAAGTAAACAAAAAACCTGTTTCCAAAGAATTATACTAAACACCATTTAAAATTTGGAAAAAATCAAGCCGATAATCTCGCATATATAGGATTTCGGCGCAGATTTTTTCCTGTATTTTATTGGTGTTTAGTATTATATCTGATCCTTGGAAACAGGTTTATTTTTATATAATATTATCGTAAAAACAAAACTTCGCAGACGCATTAAACTTTGAAAGTGAACAGATATCCTGCCGCACCCATAAGCACACCGCACAGGAAACCCGCGATAACATCACGGGGAAAATGCACTCCCGAGCATACACGAAGAAAAGCCATAAGCACTGCAATAACAATAATCATTATCCCGATAACGGGCAGCTTTGGAAGTGAATACAGCGCTGTTATGCCTATTATCGCAACACAGAAAACGTGTCGGCTCGGAAACGACCTGCCCCTTGTGTTTTTCGGGATAACGGGCGGCATTTCAAAGACCTCATAGGGTCGGGGAAAATTCACAGCTCTGCGGAAAACACTCAGAAGAACGAAGCTTACCGCAGGAACAGCTATTGCCATAGGCAAACGTTCACGGTCTTTAATGAGCAGATAAACAAGCATTGCAGGATATGCCGCAAAAATGAGGTATGTTAGCACCTTGTTCAGAATATTCAGCAGATGTGTCAGCTTTGCGTTTCTGCGCATTGCACCGGTGAGTTTTGCGTAGGTTTCCTTTGTCATAAATGCACCTTAACCTATCAGTTTCTGGAACGCCGATGCGAGATAGAGCGAGCCGGCAATAATGACCATTCCCTTGTCGCCTGCCAAAGCCATGGCACGGGGAACAGCGTCTTTAAGGCTCATAACTGCGCCGCTTCGGAACATTTCTTCAAGCTTCAGCGCAAACACCGTCCTCGGTGCAAAGCCGTCAACGCATATTCCGTAGTCGATGTAGCGTGTCATAAAGCCGAGAGCCGTCTGCCAGTCCTTGTCCTCCATCATTCCGCAGACCATTATTTTCGGCTCACGGTCGATAGTGCGGACGAAATCGGCGAGCGATCTCATTCCGTCGGGGTTATGTGCGCCGTCGATGATAACGAGCGGTTTGTCGGCGCGGAGTATCTGACAGCGTGAGGGAACGACCGCATTTTTTATTCCATTGTAAATGTTTTTGAAACCGAGTGCTTTGAAGCCGTTCCTGCGCAGGATCTCGCAGGCTTCAATTGCGGTAAGAGCATTGTCTATCTGATGTCTGCCGATCATCTGCGTTTCGTAGGTTTTGCCACAGTAGCGGAAACGGTTGCCCGTTTCATCGCAGGTTTCGATCTTCAGCTTGTCAAGGTCAGGCGTTACGAAGTCGGAAAGCTTCTCGGCGGCAGTTCCATGAATGACTATCTCTGCCTCACGCTTCTGATTGCAGGCAAGGACAACGGGACAGCCGTTTTTGATTATGCCTGCTTTCTGACGTGCGATCTTTTCAATAGTATCGCCGAGGATTTTTGTATGGTCGAGCGAAATTGAGGTTATGACCGATACAACGGGGTCTTTGATGATGTTCGTGCAGTCGAGCAGACCGCCGAGCCCTGCTTCAAGTACGATTATATCGCACTTTTTTGCGGCATAGTAGACAAAAGCTATTGCGGTCGAAATTTCAAACTGCGAGCAGTCGATATCAAGCCCATCAATGATAGGCTGTATCTCGGCAACAACGGCGGCAAGCTCGTCATCGGAGATATTCACGCCGTTTATGCGTATGCGGTCGTTATAGACCTTGATATAGGGCGAGGTGAACTCACCCGTTCTGTAGCCTGCATCTTCGAGTGCTCCTGCTATCATTCGCACAGTCGAGCCTTTGCCGTTCGTTCCTGCAACGTGGACGAATTTAAGGCTGTCCTGAGGGTTGCCGAGTGCGTCCATTATACGCTTGAAACGTGAAAGGTCGGTAACGGCTTTTCCAAGCTTTGAAAAGCTGTTTATGTACTTCATTGCATCGTAAATGTTCATTTTTTCTATCTCTTTTCGGTTTTTAATAAGCTTATCCCCAATGCCGCTTTAAGCATTTCATGCCTACTTCAATGTTGATATGATCCCTGAACAGGATAAGCCATTTGTATCTTTATAATATCACTCCATTAGTAATAGCTGCTATTCCTCTGTTATAACGCTTTTATTGATATAGGTGCAAAAGATGGTCTGCGGATTATCATAATAAAAGCTGCTGTTGTAATCCTCGATCAGGTTGGAAACAAAGGAGCTGTACACATCGATAAGCGTTTTGATGATATCCGAGCCGTTTTCGGCGGCGGCTGACAGTATGAGCCGCTTGTAGACCTTTCCGATATCCCAATGCGTCGGAACGGAATATCTGCACTTTGCCACATTGTCAAAGCTTCCCGTCTGTATATGGCAGGCTTCTATGAGATCATCGCTCACCCTGTCGATATTGTCGCTGTGGTAAACATCTGCAAGGTCGTATATTTTTCTGAGCGCAGTCTCGCCAAGATAATTTACAATATCGGACGGCTTGTTCTTTGTTTTTCTTGCAATATATTCTATCAGACTGCAGGTGAAAAACAGGTCGTTTGCTTTTTTATCTTCTCTTTCCGTCATTTTCTTACCTCTTCGCAATATTCATAGTGTAAGCATTTCAAGGCTTTGTCGGTGCAGAAATTAATCTGGTGAGTGGGATATTTGAACCTTGCCAAAGCCCAGAACTGCTGTCTTGTAATAACACCGTCTATATAATCGGAAATATAGTTATATATCTGATCGTCCGCCATTGCGCCTATTACAATATCGTGGCTGTGCGGTTTGCCGGCACGGCAGTCAATGATGAAATCGAGCCATTCTTCCGTCATTGCTTTAAATTCCAGAATATCCAGCGTTTCATCTATCAGAAAGGAATAGACATTGACCGTCGGCGTATCATAGCGCCTTGCCCAGCGTTCAGCCTGCTCCTTTATAACGGTGCAGTAAAATCCGTTTCCGAAATCCTTTGTGTTTCTTCCTATGATTATTTTAGGGATATCTACTTTTGTGTAGCTTCCGTGGTATATCAGCATTTTACCCATTGTATCACCTTTAGTATTTTAAATATCAACACTCATATCGAACAAGACCCTTGAAAAATCCTTTTTGATAAGATTTTCGGAGGGCATGAGGAAATTCAGTCTGCCGTCCGTCTTAACGTAGATCTCATCATCTTCGGGCGAGGTCAATTCAATATCACCAAGACTGAAAAGGCAGATATCACAGTCACGATACTGCGGAAAATCCTTTCTCGGGTCTCTTTCGGTGAATACACCATTGCCGCCTATGCCGTTAAAACCGTAATATGTGAATTGATTGTACAGCGGTTCATCCACATCGTTCGGAATATCCATTACGCTTGCAGTACCCTTGGGGCATATTTTGTATTTCTTTGCAAACTCAAGAACCGTTTCGTCAAAACGATAGTCGCTTGAACATATTATTCCCCCGGCAGGAACTTTTGGTACAAGCATACGCTCCCTTACAGTCGGAAACACGGAATTATTGAAAACAGGAAGCTCGTCTGCACCTTTAAGCTTGTTTTTCTCTCTTATGATATCGTCAAAATAAACTATTCTGAAATTATCCTGTTCAAATTCAGAGCCTTGATAATCGAGCAGGTCAATTTTGCCGCCGTCGTAAAGATATATCTGCAAAATGCCTTTTTCGGGAAAGGGCTTTATCGGCGGCAGCTCTTCAAAATTCAATTGGCAGAGCAAACGCAGCGGTTCACCGTCACTTCTTTTGGGATATTCAAAGTCACTCGGCATATATGGCATTCCGCCAAGCTTGGAACCGAAAACAGTACACGTCGTACTTTCATCGGGAATAAGCTGCAAATGAAGCCGTGCAAGCTTTTTTTCGATCATAAATGAAATAAACTTATTTATCATATCATCGGTCGAAGTAATAGTGTTTTTGCAGATTTTCTTCTTTACATTTTCTATAATTCCCATATTATGCTCTCCCTGCGGTCAAGTATTTTTATTATTAGTTTAAGTCGTACAGCCATTTACAATATTATACCACTCCCAACACTATTTGTCAAAGCTATTGACAAATGAAAAAGTATGAGTATAATTGTATTATATGATTAGTACAAAAATAAATGAAAGGAGTTGACTGAGGGAACGGCCGTCTGAACGGCTTTCCTATGATAGATGCCATGGAATTTTAACAATAATACTCCGATATATCTACAGATAATGGATCATATAATGCTTTCTGTCGCTGTCGGCGAATACAAGGCAGGCGACAAGCTCCTGCCTGTGCGTGAGCTTGCGGCTGAGGCAGAGGTCAACCCGAACACGATGCAGAAAGCGTTGTCCGAGCTTGAACGTGACGGGCTGCTTTACTCGCAGAGGACTTCGGGCAGATTCGTGACGAATGATACCGAAAAAATAGCCGCTCTTCGGCGTGACCTTGCGGTGGGGCATATCGAATACTTCCTCAAGAAGATGGAAGAACTTGGCTACTCAAAAGATGCGGCGCTTGAAGCGCTGAAAAAATACACGGAAAATGAGGGAGAGGGAGAAAACGATGTGCAATGAAGCAGGCTCGCTTGTCGAGTGCAGAAATATAACAAAAAAATACGGGAACAAGGTCGCGCTGTATGACTTCAGCGTATCGATAAAAAGGGGCAGGATAATCGGACTTTTAGGCTCGAACGGAAGCGGAAAGACCACCTTTATCAAGCTTCTTGCAGGACTGCTTACGCCTATGTTCGGCGAGCTGACCATTGACGGAAAGCCTGTCGGCAGGGAAACGAAAAAGATAGTTTCCTATCTTCCCGAGAGAACGTACCTCAACCCCGACCTTACCGTAAAGGAAGCGATAGGCTTTTTCTCCGATTTTTACGGGGATTTTTCAGCGGAAAAGGCAGAGAAAATGGTCGCAGATCTCGGCATAAGCCTGAAAAGCCGCATACGCACGATGTCAAAGGGTATGCGTGAAAAAATACAGCTTATCCTTGTAATGTGCCGTGAAGCCGAGCTTTATCTGCTCGATGAGCCAATGGGCGGCATCGACCCTGCGGCGAGGGATTTCATCATAAAAACTATTATCGGCAATTACAACGAAAATTCTACCGTGATAATTTCAACACACCTTATCAGCGATATCGAAAATATCCTTGACGAAGCTATCTTTATCAAGGACGGTGAACTTTATCTCCACAAGGAGATAGATGAGATTCGGGAAGAGTACGGAAGATCCGTTGACGAACTTTTCAGGGAGGTCTACAAATGCTGATAAAGCTTATAAAATATGACATTCGTGCCGATTATAAAAAATATGCGATAACCGCGGCTGCGTTGATTCTTATTTCGATCGTGGTGAGGTTTGCGGACGTAAAATTCGGCAGCCTTGACGACAGCAGCGACTGGAAAGTGCTGTTTATGGTGCTTGTGTGGTCTTTTATCGCACTCTGCGGTTCGGCTTTTCTTCTGACATTTATCTTTTCCGTAGTCCGCTATCAGAAAAAAATGTACTCGGACGAGGGCTATCTTCTGAATACGATCCCTGCAAACCCGGTGCTTCATATCCTTTCAAGTCTGATAACGGAATATATCTGGACGATCGCTATTGCAGCGGTTGACGTGGTTGCTCTCATTATTTCGGCGGGAGGATTGAGCTTCTGGAGAGGATTTCTGACGCCGATACGTTACGTTATCGAAATCGACCCTGCCTTTGCAATATATCTGCTTACATTTCTGCTGATCTTCCCCGGAACGCTGATGCTGACGCTGATATTTGTTATCAATTTCGGCTATCTTTTCCGCTCGCACAGAGTTCTTGCAGGCATCGGCGGTTATGTGGGACTTATGATAATAAGCAACATTATTTCGTCTGTAGTTTATATGATATCGGGCAAGTCGAATTTCAATGCTGCGACAATGAAAATTTTATCCGATAACCCCGATTACATCATTTCTGATGAAAGCTATCAGATAGTTATGAGAGAGCTTGCAAAGCTTGCAAGCGGAACCTACATCTCGACTTTGATTATAAATGTGATATTTTTTGCGGCAATTTTTATTGTATCTTCTTATATCCTCAAAAAGAGATTCAACATCGACTGACCCCGAAAACAACGCAGATACGTCATTGCAACCAATAGTTGACACGCTTTTTCACGCAATTTTCAAAATGCAAACTTGAATGTATAGATATTTTTCCACCGCTGTGCTATACTCTTTATCAAGGTCGGGAAAGGAAATTTTGCTTGACGCTTTTCCAACTTTATGCCAAAATACTTTGGCATACTATCTTGAGAAAGAAGCAAAGTGATGGAAAAAAGTTTAAAGGTCCTTAACCGAGATCAGATAAAGTATCTTGCGATAATTCTGATGACGTTCAACCACATTGCGCATATCCTTATGACATCGGGAACGGCGGTGTACGAGGTATTCGAGGATATCGGGTATTTCACCTCGATAACGATGTGCTATTTCTTTGTCGAGGGTTATTTCTATACACATTCAAGAAGAAATTATGCGAAGCGGCTGTTCATCTTTGCGCTGATATCGGAGATGCCTTATGTCTTGGCAATGGGATATTTTCAGCTGAACGTTATGTTCACGTTTCTGATATGCCTTCTTATTCTGACGGTAATCGACAGCAAGCTGAACAAATTCCTAAAGGTGCTGTCCGTACTGGGACTGATGCTGTTGTCAGCGCTGTGCGACTGCGCTTTTATCCTGCCGATAGCCGCAATACTGTTCAGATTCGGCAGAGATGACAGAAAAAAGCAGACTTTGACGTGGATAACAATGTGTGTTATTTTCTTCGCGCTGAATTTGCCGAGCTATTACAGTGTGGAAAATCAGATTGGATATGCGCTGCTTCATAGCTTTTATGCGGTCATTCCGTGGATAGCTTCGGGCATCATCATTATGTATTTTTACAGCGGAAAAAAGTCGGAAAAACACATATTTCTGAACAAGTGGACATTTTACATATATTATCCGCTGCATCTGCTGATATTATGGGGAATTCGATACTTTATTATGTGACATAAATGCTCAAAATTACAGTGACATCAATTTTTGCGAAAAGGAGAACGAAAATGAACGTTGAAACAGCAAACAGACTTCAGAATCTGCGAAAGAAAAACGGCTATTCGCAGGAGGAGCTTGCGGAAAAGATAGGCATTTCCCGTCAGGCAGTGTCGAAATGGGAGCGTGCCGAGGCTTCGCCCGATACCGATAACCTTATCCTGCTGGCACGCCTTTACGGCGTTACGCTTGACGAGCTGCTCAATACCGAGAGCATACCGATGCCGAACAGCGAGGGAATTTCGCTCTCAAAGGATTACTATACAAGCACTTCCGACGACGGCGAAATATATCCCGAGGGTCACCCGAGGTATTCCGCACCCAATTATGGTGATGTTAAGCCGCAAACGAACGCAAATACTGCGGAAAATGTCGGAAGCGGCGGTGCAGATAACGCAAACGGTGAAGAAAACGTCGGAAACAGCGGTCAGAAAGCAACCGTAGGCGACGTTGTAAAGGCTGTTGCAGGCGCAGTCGGTGATGCTATCGATACAACAGCAGCTTCTATCCGTGAGGGCAAGGAAAACGCTCCCAAGGACGGAAGTGACAACGGAAAATCCTACGCCGATGCATTCGAGAAGAATTTCAAAGGCTTCGGCGAGCGAATGAAAACATTTGGCGATGATCTCGGAAAAAGTATGGACAGCGTTGGCAAAGACATCGAAAAAAGTATGGATAAAATGGGCAGGGACATTGACGAGGGCGTGAAAAAGGCTGTCAATGACAACATTCCGAACCACGAGCAGAAGCCCGAGAATATAAAGTATCCCGCAACACTGCTCGATAAGCTTTATCCAATCATCGTTACGGCATTTTTCCTTTTCACAGTTTTTACCGCAAGCTGGACAACGAGATATACATGGCTTGTGTTCCTTTCCGTGCCGGTTTATTATATCCTTTCACAGTGTGCAAAGAACCTTAAATACGGCGTTTATGACCCTCTGCACGCACTCAAAGGCTTCCTTGACGGCAGCCTGCCGATAATCGTGGCGTTTATCTATCTTGCGTTCGGAATGATGTTCAATGAATGGGTACGCACTTTGTTTCTGTTCGGGGTGATACCTGTGTACTATATATTTGCGCACAATCTGTTCTGCTTTATCGATAAAAAGAAATCGTTCGGAAGAGCGTTCAAAAATTTCTTGGACGGAAGCCTGCCGATAATAGTAACTATCGTGTATCTCTTGGCAGGAGCAGGTTTCGGACTCTGGGCAAAAGCTGTTCCGCTTTTTGCGATAATACCTGTTTATTATATCATTTCGAGCCACTATGCGAAAAAGTAAAAATATATAAAAATAGTTGCAAAACTGCGAAGCCAAGTAGCTGGTCGAGCTGAGCACAGCTCGTCAGGTGTCCAGAGGGC
>OHKP01000789.1_pt1 | contig 16096 bp, 16 predicted proteins | sample 1568861 | NCBI WGS metagenome assembly OHKP01 (sample SAMEA3879524, study PRJEB24766) | human gut metagenome | biome: human-associated habitat; feature: feces | place: USA | collected 1985/1987 | reverse complement strand
ATTCTCTGTAAGGTTTACCCCTATCGGGAATGAAACGGCAAGCGGTATATAATTTCCGTCATCATGCTCAAATGGAGCAGGATTAGTAGTAAAATCCGCACGTTTACCATTAATTGTAATAAGACGTATATTCTCACAACCCTCTGGAATCTCACAACGATACTCATCAAAGTCGATAACTTTACCAACATTAATAAGATGTTGTTGAATATTTAAATCAGCAAGAGCTTCACATATCCAAGTAGGAATACGAGTCATAAAGTCCATAGAATGAACATCATAATCTTCTATAATCCTATGAATAACAACACTAGAACTAATCAAGTTTTGGTCTAATGTATTCATCTACTTCATTGTTTTTAATACGTTCTCTTTTGCTTTTAGTAGGCGGATACCTATCCATAATAGTTTTATCATGTTCAATCATGTATTTGAGTTTAGCATCAAATGCAAGATTATCCGCTTTAATAACTTCTTCTATAGATTTATGCCTAAGCACCTTATCACTAGTCATAATGTTTACATGACAATGATTAGGTTTAAATTTATAGAATATTTGATTAGGTACAACATCAACACCCATATTATGACGTATCCATTTACAGAACCAATAATACGGATTATCAGATTTAACGTGCCAATTCTTACCATAAGGATTAAGAAAACTCTTAACTTCGATACCAGCAGCAATCATCTCATCTCTAAGACGAAACGAAGCAGCCCAATCAACAGATTCTCTAGCAACAGCACGTTGAACTTGAAACTTACCAATGTAAGTACCTAAAGAAACACTATCACCACGAATAAGATTCTCAATTAGAGACTTATTAAGACCTCTTTGTATTTGATTAAATATCGGATAAGGAATACGACACATCCAATCGTAATATCTAATAATAGCAAGAAGTTTAGGAATACGAATAGTAGATAGATAAACAAAACGATTGAACGTGATACGAAGAGATACTGCTTTAGCTTCGTCACTCCAATTAAGTTTACGTAAGAGCTTAACACCTTTAACTCGTTTACCTAAAATAAGATCATCAATAATCTCTTTAGTTATTCCATTCGATTCAAGAAGATTCAGATTAGCATAACAGATATTAGCTAGATTATTACGTCTAACATAAATATTATGAAGATCAGTACTTAATTTCTCGATAGTATTATAACATTGTTCGAGATAGTCGTGGTAATAGTGCATGGATTCCATATAGTTTATTCTACTTTATTATGGATTAAACGTTGAGTACCATTAGGATCATTAGGAGCATAAGTTGCATCACTAATAATCTTAACTTCGTGTTCTGTAGGCTTAATACCAAATTCAGTTCTAAGAACCTCATAAGTTATACGTTCTATCATATCAGCTGGAAGAGGAAGTTCAATATCTTGACCATCATCTTCCATATACATAGTGATAACTTCAGCAGGATTTTCAGCTACAAACACAATCGTTACAAACTTATAATTTTTAGCATCAATCTCAAAGTTTTTGAGAGTATTTTTGATAATAATTTTAAGTTTACCATTAACGATTTGATACACTCCCCAAACCCCAGTAGGGGAATAGACTGTGGTAAGGAGCGGAACTACGCTATTATTAGCGTACTTATATGTAATAAGACTCCCATCATCATGTTGAGTATAAACATGAAGAAAAGGTGCATCATTAGGCATACGTAAAGGTGTAGGAACTCGATGCTCAGTAGTAAGAACCATATCTTTAGCACCAATTCCCGCATATGTATTTTCTATATCGGTAAGCGGAACGCAGATAAGAGGAACATTAAAGCTAACTTTAAGCACCTCATCTACACCATTGCGCTCAATACTCTGACGAATAAAAGTAGCAAAGAGTGCCTTACAAGCATCTTTGGCTCTTTCTTGAATGCTATGATCACCGGGCTTACCTAATATATTAGAAATCTTACTTCCTAATTGATTAAGTGTTGCCATAATAATACATTAAACAATTCGCCAAGATTTATTAGTAGTAATACCAAGCTCCTTAGTTTCACCTTTAGGGATAAATTTAAGAAGATTAGTAGACAATTTAAGTTCAGGAGTATCAGAACCACCTATAATCATAATAGGACGATTCTTAACTGGAACAACCCCATGCCACGGACCAGCATTAGTATACCGGTTAGTAACTCTAATAACGTTCTTTTGATTTTTGAAACCTCTACCACACCTTGATGGCAGACTAGTTCTTGCGTAAATAACAGTCATGGTATTTTAGTTTTTAATGGTATCTTCTGTCGCATCTATGACCATAGTCATATTGCGAGAAATACGATTGTGATTTTTCCAGAATGTTTGCATCATTTCAGCGTCAGGTTCAAAGTCAAGCTCGAACTCAGCACTAAGAAAGCCAATAGGCATATCAGTTTTCAAGTCACGAATAAGAATGCTAATAGCAGTATTACATCCACGTGAACGAAGATCTCCAACATACATATTAGAATGATACTTTGTCAAAGCACTCATACGGAAAATGTACTTACTATCTCTGTATAAGCGTAGAATAGTATAAGGCATAATAGAAGTAAGAACATTCTTATAACGATTCTTGTAAGGATCAGTAATACTAATATCGTAATCTTCTGCGATAACAGTAAACTTATCCATATTAATACCATTACAGAACTTACCACCATTATGAAAGTATGCAACGTAAACACCTTTAGCATTAAGAGATTCTCTAATGTTTGAGGCTATTTTATCGAGTTGCATCCAACATTCTGCTTTAGATGTAAGAAGATTAGTAACAATCTTACGTCTCTTCTTAGCAATCCATTCTTTTACGAAGACAACACCAATAGATGAAACAATAACACCAATCAAGTTCAATATAGCAATAAAAATACCACTCATTACACAACGTGTTTTATAATTCATACTTGCGTGTTTGAATAAGTTGCTATAAACAAAAAAATCCGACTACCAGCGGAACCAGTAGTCGGATTAGGAATAATTAAAATTGCCTTGATATAAATAACACCTGCGACCAAAATAATTAGATGAATTTCTGCCAAAGCACTTCATCGTCTTAAGCTTTAATATCAGCTAACCATCTTTGGAAAGCAATACCTTCGTAACCGTCAGGATCACTAATGTAATTTATAAAAGTTACATAACCTATATGATATACGTCAGCAATTTTGTTCTTCCAAATCCAACGATAACTTCTATCATCATTAATATAAGTTTTAGCAATCTCTTGAATATCTCTAATTAATAAGAGCTTATTCAAATTAGTATAAGTCACAGGTGTCATACCTAAAGGAATTTAAATCATTAATAGAACGTTTAGTCGATGATTTAAGCGAGCAATGATTTTCCTTGATATGACAAAAGGGAGTACTACGCAATTTAGCAGTAGCACTCCTTTAGTCCGCGATCATACGCTTTTAGAATCAGCAAAATGCCGTTTTATAGCTTTGAGTATAGGTTTGATAATTAAATCATACCCAAAGGTACATATCAGAAAAGATAGCAGCACCGTTTCCGGTGAAGCATCTAATTTGTATAAGTAAAGCCCCATAGTTGCAATACCTACGATTAAGCTAACAAGAGACTTGAAGTATCTCGGTAGTTTCTTCTTAGCAATCTTAGTAGCAATCTCATTAATACCATAAGTAGCTAAAAGCACAATAGCGATAAAAGCAAAGCTTATAGAATTAAAGAGATTAAAAACAATTGTTTCTTCCATAACTACATCATTTGTGCCATAAGTGATATATAACATTCAAAAGGTGTATTAGCTTTATCATAACCTGTAACAGTTATATGAGCACCATCACCATATATCCAAATATTATCAATTTCTACTATAACATTAAAACCTTGTATATTAGTAGATATATCCTTATTATCACCCTCAGCTGACATTATTCTATAAATACCTTCAAAAGTTATTTGCATATCTATAAGACCGGATGAACCAACCATTAAATGAACTTCAACATCACGATCAATAGGTTCACCGTATTTAGGATTTACATCAGATAATACAGCTTCAGATGCAATACTAATATTGCTTATAGCGAAAATAGCTTTACCACTTTTTTGAACAATATCACAAGTTTTGCTCAACCCCCCGTCACGGTTACAATACCATTACGAGAAGCTCCTGCATTTTCATCAGCAACGACATTAAAACTACCATTGTTGCTTCCAGCAGTAGGATTGATTTTAATCCAATCAGGTTTTGCCATAACTCAAATATTTAAATTTGTAACAAATTAGAAAGCAACAACGAAACGATCACAAGTAACTATACTTCTAATATGTTCCTTAGTAGCTTCATCGAAATCAACGATATTGAAATTAATCAACATATGGTTATCCGGATATATAGTCATAAGACAATCATTAATCTCATAAACTAAGCTCTCATAAAATGAAGTAACATCTAGTTGAGTATTCTTTTTAGTAGAATTAAAATCAATATCAGTAAACAATTCGCATAAAGTGTCAGCACGACCGATAAAATCTAAGGTAGTTTGCATATTAAATGTAACTACTTTACTAGCATCATTAACACGTCTACCTTTAAGCGATACAAACATACAATATTCAGATTCAGCAACATTGACTGTATCATTAAGTTCTTTCTCAACAACAAACGAATCAGACATTGTACAATATGCGATACCTTTAATTCCTATAGCATTAACTTGTATAGTAGTCCATAGACCATATTTAGTACTATTTCGACCAAACTCACCTATAACAAGTAATCTTGCGTCTTGATTAACCGCAATAGTTTTAGATAAACCTCCACCTGCAACAGCAACAGAACCTCGCCTAGTATCACCCTCATTAGCTTGAGCAGTGACTTGAATAGATCCATTACCATTACCCGAATTAGGTGAGATATTTACCCAATTAGGTTTTGACATATACAAATAGTTTTAGTAGTACCTCTAAGACTATTTGTATAAGTCTTAGAAGATACTAATGATTAATAACACGTACACTTAATACTATCCAAGGTATATCAGGTTGTCCATCACCGTATATAGCAAGATTATTTAGAACTCCTATAGCAGCGTTATTTAAAGTTACAACTATTGCATTTTTAACAGCATCAACTTCAAATTCTATGGCATTTGTAAAGTTAGCTTCAACTTTAACTATTTTCTGATTACCAATATAAATAGTTGCAGTATCATTAACTAATACTCCTGTCTCTCTAGTAGCATAAATAACTTGCGGTTTATTTCCGATTTGATAACCACCAAACGGAGGGAACGTCCATTCTCCACTAGAACCTGTAGTACCTTCGGCATTAACTATAGACATAGAATCAGGATTTCCGGGAATTTGTGTTATATCAACACTTTTAGAAATCCCCCCCTTAACAGCTATGGCAGTACTACGAGGTTTCATTTGTGGATTCCTAGGAACAGTAATATCAATTGAACCATTGTTACTACCACTGGCAGGACTATAATCAACAAAATCTTTCGTAGCCATATTTAATTAGATATTTGTTTATACGACAAAAGGTCTAATAAGCACATTAGTACCTATTAGACCTATAATCAAATTAACAGACGACTTACGAAATAGTCCAAGCGGTATTCGTAGTAATCGTTATCTGTTTAGTTTCTCCCGCAGCAGCGAAAGTCAATGCAGTCGGAGATACAGACAAAGTAGCATCACCGGCGGCTTGAGTTACAGTATATTTCTGACCATTTACAGTAATATTACCGGTACGAGTGTTAACCGTCGGGTTAGCAGCAGCGGTAAACGTAATTTCGAAAGCGTAAACATCATCTGCTCCCGGATCACCTTCAATCTCAGCACCAGAATTGTATTCTTTTTTATTTACAATCAATTTACCGGCAGTCAACCATTTAGAAGCGTCAGAATCAACAGCAAACGTAATAGCAGCTAAGTTGGAGTTACCAATGAACTTCTTAGCTTCACCACCTTTAACGAAAGCTAATGATTGAGTAGTAACGTCCCAAATCGTAGAACCTTCCTGCTGCAAAGTAACGTCTTCAGTCAAATCTTCAACAGCAACGGTAATCAAACCAGAACGCCCGTTACGACCTTTATAAACCGGAGCAGTAACATCTACTTGAGAGTTACCAGTTCCCTCAACAGCACTTAAAGTGATCCAACTCGGTTTAGCTTTCAAAGCATATCCGGCGCGCATAACAGGTGCACCAACTCCATCAACTAAACCACCAATTTCAACAGCAGTTGCTCTTTCATTCAAAGCAGAATCTTTAACCATAACAGTAATAATTTAATTATTCGTAAAAAAGTTTGAAGTTCCGCACGCCCCACAAGCTATTCCCCTACTGGGGTCTGCAAAGCGTAGCGGAACATTTAAAAGTTTAAGAAACAGTCCAATTAACATTAGAAGTTACTTTGACAGTTTGTGTACCACCAGCAGCTTCAAACGTTAGACTAGTTTTATCAAGATTCAAATAAGGATCTTGTTCAAACGTTGCAGTGTAAGTAGCATTTCCAGTAACAGTAACAGTTCTGCTAGCATTCGTATTACCATCACTCCATTTAACAAAGTGATAACCGGCAGACGGTGTAGCCTTTAATGTAGCAGTTGCACCATAATTGTAAGAACCACCTCCACTAACAGTACCACCTGTACCCGCAGTTACAGTCAATGTATAACTGTTAATTTGCCAGATAGCATAGTAAGTAACATTACCAGTAACTTTGGTAGTTGTGCTTACATTAACAGAACCACTAGCTGATGTAGACCATCCCTTGAAAGTATATCCAGTTCTTGTAGCAGTAGGTAGAGTTCCTAAAGCATCATTGTAATGGAATGAACTACTAGACTTGCTAGGAGTACCACCATTACCATTCCAAGTAACTGTATAGTTCTTATAAGTTGCAGTCCATCTAGCGTACCAAGTCTTATTAGAAGTAACCTTAGTTGTTGTAGTTAATTGAGTACCACCGCTAGTAGCAGAAGTATCGAACCAACCTGCAAATGTATACGTATAAGTATTATCCGCAGCTCTTGAACAAGTAGGTAATGTTCCAATAGCTTCATTATAATTCTTAGTTATAGATGAAGAAGAAGGAGTACTACCACCATTAGCGTTAAATGTAAAAGTGTACCTATTAACAGCTCTGGTTACATAAGCATAATAAGTAGCAGCACCTGTTACACTCGGCGTTTCTAAAGTTAATGAAGAACCAACCTTAGTTCCACCACCGTTAGCAGCAGTATACCAACCTTGGAAAGTATAAGTGTACTGAGCATCATTTGAAGGCATAGTCAAAGTACAAGAGCCTTTAGATCCATAAGCAACAGATTGACTAGTCCTATTCAAAGATCCGTATGTTGTTTGATAACCTATTGTATAACTCCGTCTAGTTGCAGTCCAATGTGCATATATTGTAATATTACCTGCACCCATTGTCGTATTAGCAGTAACTTGCGTTCCACCACTAGCAGCAGTGTACCAACCTGCAAATGCATAGGTGTATTCAGCATCAGAAGACTTCGTAGGCGTCGGCAAAGTACCATAAGCACTTCCATATTGAACGCTCTTAGAAGCAGGACTTACTGCATTACCACCATTAACATTATAGGTTAAAGTATAACTATTAATAGACCATTGAGCATAATAGGTAACAGTACCAGTTATCTTAGTAGTAGATGAAATTTTCGTACCACCACTAGATGCTGTGTACCAACCGAGGAATGTATAACCTGTCCTAGAACAAGTCGGAAGAGTACCTAATTCTGAACCACACGTTTTAGTAATAGTTGATGGACTAGGAGTGTCACCACCGTTACCATTGAATGTTGCAGTGTAACTTCTAAGAGTAGCAGTCCACTGAGCATAATAAGTAACGTTTTTTGTTACAGTAGTAGATGCAGATACTTGAGTACCATCGGTTGCAGCTGTAAACCAACCCTTAAATGTATAAGTATATTGAACATCAGCAGCTCTTGTCGGAGTAGGTAATGTGCCTAAAGTAGAACCATGAGTCTTAGTAGTTGACGTAGGACTTACAGAACCACCATTAGGATTCCAAGTTACAGTATATGACTTGAGAACAAATACCGGAGTAATATGAGTATTGGCAGTAATGTTAGAAACTGTTAGAGGATTAGTTGTAGAACCATTAGACCACTTACTAAAGTTATAGCCAGTACTCGGAGTAGCCGTCCAAATAGCAGAACCACCGTATTCTACACTAGACTTATTAACGCTCGCTGTACCACCAGTTGAATTAGCAGTAGTAGTTGTGAAAGTCTTAATTGTAAACTTAGCAGTTAAGCTGATATTGGCAGTAACAGCAAATGTATATGAAGCATTGCTAGATACTTTAGTTGCTCCATTGTACCAACCAGCAAAATTATAAGCAGCCTTAGGAGTTGCAACTACAGTAGCATTAGCACCGTGTTCTACAGTTTGACCTGCAGGACTTACAGTACCTTTGTTTGTATCCTCAGAAGTTGCATTAACAGTGTAGCTCTTAATCTTATATTTAGCAACAAGAGTTCTATTAGCAGTTAAAGTAACAGCAAAAGAAAGACTTGTAGAAACAAGATTAGAACCTTCATACCAACCAACAAAATCATACCCAGTTGGAGCAGCTTTAGCAGTCAATGTGATTTGTGTATCACGATAATAAGTTCCTTCTTTAACTCCACCTGTAGCGGATGAACCAATAGAACAATCACCAACATTTGTAATAGTAGTTCCTGAACTATTAGTAGTTAAAGCTGAAATCTTAATAGTAAACTTATCAGCTTCCGTTTGAGTACAATTAATAGTTTTCGTAATACCGCTGACTGAAACAGTAACAATAGTTGTTCTGCTTGCACCGGTATTCTTACTCGCAGTTAAACCAACCGTTTTATTACCCGTACCACTCTTAGCGGCAGGGGTAAGCCAAGAAGCAATAGCCATCTTAGTACCCCCCCCCTAATTATGAAACCGTCCATTCGACGTTAGAAGTAACATTAACAGTTTGAGTTCCACCAGCAGCCTCGAAAGTAAGAGAAGTCTTATCTAATTCGAGATATGGATCTTGAGTAAACTTAGCAATATAAGTCTTATTAGCATCAACAGTAACACTTAGAGTTACATCATCAGAAACCTTAACTCCATCTTTCCACCAACCACCAAAGCTATAACCTTCAGCAGCTGTAGCATGAATAGTAGCAACAGTATCATCCTCAAATTCAGCAGTTTCAACTCCTAAATTAGATTCTTTATTGATACCAACACCACCTTGAACTACACCTTCATCTTCGGTTTTAACTGTAAGTGTATAATATGTGGGTTCAGGAATAAGATCGCATTCAATAGTAACCTTAATGTTTTTCTCAACCACAAAGCTATACTGATTATTACTGTTAAAAGTGATTTCAACACCATCAACAAGCACTTTATTCAAAGTATAACCCAGACTTACATTAACTTTAATTATACAAGTATCACCATCATCATAAGTACCAGCACCTTCCATTGTAGCACTTCCGTTAGGAATAGCTTCATAGGTGACTTGGAATTTATCAGGAGCATCAACTTCAAAACGAGCTTCAATAGATTTAGAGTCATTCATGACAATATCACGTGAAGTAGTCGAGGGCGCACCCGAATCAGTCCATTCCTTAAAATGATAGCCGTTATCTGCTAATGCTTCTACAGAAACGGTAGTTCTGTCAACAATATCAGAGTAAGTCTTTGTGCCACTATAATAGTCGCTCCAACTTCCATTGATCTTTGCACGACATTTACCACCCGTTCCAGCAGTAAGAGTTAGCGTTCGCATGATCACTTGGTCGAACGTAGCAATATGCGTTGCATTCGTTCCGGTTTTAGCAGTGAATATTGCAGGATTATCTGAAACCTTTGCACCACTTGTATTCCACTCTCTAAACTTGTAATTGCCAACCGCACGAGCTTCAACTGAATAAATCGAACCTACAGCAGTTTTAAACGTGTGTTCAGAAGTAGACCAACTAGACCAAGAACCATCACCTATACGATAACGAGTTTCATTAGTTCCGTCAGAACCTACCGTAATAGTAACTTCTTCCGGTGGAATCTCTACGAACGTACAAGAGAAATCTACATTCTCGGTGATAACCTTTGAATAAGGATTAGAGTTAGAAGTAGTTCCACCAATATTCCATTGTTCAAAAGAATAACCGCTATCAGGAACACCTAATACCTCAATTGTCTCACCGTCAGTAACACTAATGTTAGAATGCGAAGATGCAGCTTCTGAATATTCACCAGAGCCAATCTTATATTTACATTTACCATTAGAACCAGCAGTGATATTAACAATATGAGTTTCAGGTGGAATGTAAGTTTCCTTAAAATAAGCAGTATAAACTTTGCGATGCAGACCTTCTTCAATAATGATATTATTTTCATTATTAGGAAGATTAGCACCAGTAGGCGTTACCCACTTTTCAAATTCATAACCGCCGTTAGCTTTACCAGCGATAGTGACAATAGTCTTTTCCGGAGCAGTGACTTCGTGTCTTTCTGCCCATTGAGACCAAGCATCATTAATATCTTTATATCGAACTAAACCATTCGCATCTGCCACGATACTAAACGTGAAATAACGAATAGCTTCTTTAAAGTTTACCGTAATCGTAAGATCTCGTGTAACAACGATGCTATATGTACCATTACCATTATCTACAAGATTACCACCAGAAGCAGTAACTGTATCAACAGCCCAACCCTCAACCGGACTAAGAACAATTATTGCAGTTTGACCGGACTTATAAGTACCGCCACCGCTAACTGAACCTTTATCAGCAGGATTAGTTATAATAGTTACATTGTACTCCTCAATAACAGGAGCATCAAGCTCGAAGTGTGCAGTATAAGTTTCATCTTTCTCAACAACAAGATCATATTGAAGATTAGTAGAAACAATACGATTTAAACTATCAGTCCAATGAGTAAAATGATACCCTTGAATTGCCGCAGCTGTTATAGAATGTCTTGTACCTTTTGGGAATGTTCCGGCACCAACTACATATCCTGCATTAGCCGGATCAGCATTGACATTAATATAGAATTGTTCAATAGGAGCTTCATCCTTTTCAAATACGCCTATCAAATCCATATCTTTCTTAATAGTAAAAGACCAATTAGGACTAATAGACATAATCTCATTAGTATGGAACTCTTTCCAACCTTTAAAGTGATAACCTTGAACAGGTTTAGCATAAAGTTCAATACGACTACCAGCTTCAAATTGGAAACGGAAGCCATCTGAATTTTCATCAGGAACAATAGCAGAACCACTACATCCAACAATACCACCTTCTTCAGGAGAAGGAACTAAAGTAACTCTATAGTAATCACGTTCGATATGACCAGACTGCATAAAATCTTGAAGATCTTTAATGTAAGTCCAAGCACGAATATATGTATCTTGACAACCACAAGTATTATTTCTAATACCACGACTAGGATGCACATAATTAGCTTTAAGACCAATGCAAACAAGAGTATCATCAGTCAAAGACTCACTACCAACAATCAACTCTCTATCAATAGCAATAATATTACCATCAGTAGTTAGATTAATTTCGCAACCTTTTTCATCATACATATAGTAACAACCATCAGTACGATGATAGAAGAATCGAACGTTATGCTCACGCTTAGGAAATGTACCAAGAGGAAGAACTTGTTTTAACTTGACAATTTTAATATTACATTCCATAGCATTAAGTTTAAACAAATATAACTACGCAGAACCGTTAAGCACTGCGTAGTTTTCCAAGCAACTTTAGTCAGTTGCAGTATTCAGAGAAATGGCATTATCGCCGGAACCTTTAGCTAAAGTCTTAATAGCTTCAAGTTTATTTACAACAGCATCGATCACAGCTTCCGTACCAACAATGATTTGGAATTTGCGAGGACTATTGTTATCAGCGGCAATCTCAGGGAATTGATTAAACTCAGCCGTAGAAATAACAAGATAAGCGACTTTATCAAAGCCAACTTTCGGGTCACCAATACCCCAAGCTTTCTGCCACTCATCATGAGGATTCCAACCCATGTTAATCAGAGAATAACGAAGGTCTTCATCACTAAGAGCAACATCAGCTAAGAAACCGGATAACTTTGTATGTTTAATGGTAATAGTATCATTGGCTTTTTGATCGGCAAGAATACCGAATACGTTCATCGTCAATTTGGTAGGCTTTTTAGCAACAACAGTTATCTGAACAGCACTATCAGCTTTCTCGATAGTAATATCAAATAACTCTTTGTTATAAGCAGTAAGACTAAGGTTCTTCTTAATCTTTTCTACCAACCGATCAATGGTATCAGTAGCATGAATCCGAACAGGTATTTGAACAATCTGAGGATTAGGATTAACCGTCAGACCATGACGATACTCTTCAGAAGAACAAATTTCAATAGCACCACAGAACTCAGCATCTGCATTATATACAATACCTTCAGCAGGCTTAAGTGCCGGATTCGTAAGACCTTTAAGAATAATAGTTTCTTTCTGATCTTTCTCCGTATATTTACGAACGTTATAAGTGAAGTTAAAAGGATTAATATCCACTCCACGTTGATTCATAAATCCACCGTCCTTAGTAGGAATTGCAGACATAATTACAAACGGCTCAGGTCTACCAGTAGTAGGCAAAGCAGTACCATAAGCAGTACAAATGCCGAGTTGACCGTTAGATAACTTAGTATCAACAGTAACATTATCGACAAATGTTTTTCCGTAACTTACAATTCTCATAGTAACGTTTTATTTTAAAGAATTACTTTCATTTATAGCAATTTGATAACCTTCATCTTTAAGTTTACCAAGAAGCTTCTGTGTAGCAAGGTTAATAATCTCGGTTTTAAATGGAAGTTCAGTAGCAGTATCAGTTACAATATCAAACCTAGTAGGTTGTCTAAGATATGTGATAGCAACATCAGTAATCACAAACGTATCATCCATATCTACTAAAACCCTATTACTTTCTATCGTACATATAGGATGAATGTGTCTATTAAGACGATTGTGATACGTTTGAAGCATATCCCTACGCTGAACATCAGAAACTAAATCCATACCGGCAGATTTGCTCTCTCGCACCTTTGTAATCACTCCGTCAGAAGTGATAACCTCGTATAAGCCCGAATAATGCTCGTAGTTAAATTGTACTAACTTAATAGTATATTTATCTCTAACTACAATTAGCTGTGGCGTATCGAAGTAAAACACTAGTGATTCGGGGTAATACTCGTTATTGTAGCGTTCATAAGTCACATTGTAACCTTTTCGCAGCAATATGGAGAGCATATAGTTAATGTATTCAAATAGACCCTCTTTACGATAGATCTTAGCAGGATAATGAAACGTAACGGTATCATTACCGATTTGAATAACGAAATCTTCTATATAATCGGGAATAGTTTTAAATAGTTCACTGATATTAACAACGTAAATCCTAGTAGTAACAGATTCAGTTGCTCGATAACGTTTAAACTTATCATATATAACACTTGCATCATAAGAGACACCATGTAGATAATTCGCAGGCAAAAAAGCGAAGCCTCTATTACCCTCATTTGCGAGAAGGTAAAGAGGACTTCTATATGTAGTCTTTAGCACCTGCAAATCATCGTAATAACGACCAGTCTCTTCAAAGGCTTTAATCTTTTGCGTAAGCAGTACGTCAATAGCTTCATTAAGAGCAATATCAATATACTGCGGACGAATAGATTCTTGCCTATTAGCATTAATCTGCTGAATCTTATCGTTTACAGCAATATGTGCTTCTTTACAACTACTATACATACTGACACTATTTTATTAGTTTATAACCGAAGCTTTATAAGCAGTGAAAAGTTGTGCTTTATATTCAACATTTTCAGGAGCAGCTAAGAAAGCCATAACCCCCTCAATGGAAGAACCAAGAACTACTTCCGGACGCACAGTATCAAAGTAATTATCACCGTCTTTCGTAATGACTTGAGCAGCGAGTAACTTATAGACTTGCGCCATTACTTCTACATTCTTGTTATCAAACAGAGAAATAAACGCATCTGCATTCGTTTGAGAAAGTTCAGCTACAGCCGTCTGCAAATCTCCATGTTCCATTTTAATAATCTGTAGAGTATCGGCAGGAGCATTACAGATAAGCATATTTCTAATACGTTTATAAGAAGACTCATCACCTGTGAACAACTGAGCCAACTTAGTAGCAGTATTAACAACGACTTTAGTCTTAGCATCTTTCATACGCTTAACATCTTCAATGCTATGTAAGTAAAACCGAATATTAGTAGATTTCTCAACATCTTCCGGTTTATTAGCAACAGTAGAAGTAAGTAGAGCAAGACGCCAAAGAATATAATCTTGCGGCTTAATAGGAGTCATGTACATATACAGATTCTCTTCATGAACCGCAGTACCTTCACCAAATAGCATAGCATCAAAGATAGCTTTCTCTAATTTATTCGGAGCAACCTCAGTATTAATACTGTTCTTTTTAGCCCAATCAAGAATAGCATCACGTTTAACAGGATCGTTAAGAGAAAATTCCCAACCAGTTTCAAGCTCATAACCTTGAGCGGGAACTTCAACAGTTGAGTTTTTAAGATGCTTCAAAACGAGGTCTTGAAAATTTACATTGCGACTATCAGCAGAAGCTCCAATGATCGTAGGAAGTATAGAAGCCATTTCAGCAGTTTTACTAGATAGAGTAAGAACCGCTTTAATGCTCGGACCGAAAATAGTATTGAAAGCACCAATACTTTTCTGATTCACGACTTGAAACATAGTCGGATTCAGCTTTAAAGCTAAGGTTATTTTGCGTGAGTATATCATATAGTTTATACTTTAGTAAGTTTATACTTTACAATAATCGTAATGTACGCTTATTCAAAAATCATTTCAGCCCAAAAAGAAGTAGTACCATTAAGCATATTGATACCTTGTGAAGACATAACCTCATAAGTAGCAATATCCTCTCTAGTAGATAACATCTTACTATAAGCACCCCACTCTTTAGGTAGCGGAGTAATACCTTGATAAACACCGTACAAATATTCACGACCCTCTTCACAAACCAACTGAATATTTGCTTCACCACTCGTGTTATCAATAGAGTGATCCAAGAACACCATCGTATAAGAGGTAACAGGGAAGCCACCATACATACGACCATTCTTACGATCCATTTCGGCACGAGAACCGGTATCAAACAAATCTACAACCTTAACAGAAACGGTAGCTCCGGAATAGTGCTTATACTGATTGAAGTATGCACCATAAGAAAGGATACCACCACGGCTTTGAATCTCCTCAGAACCTAACTTATCAAAGTAACCATTTCCGATAGCTTCATTCTTAATACACTGTTGGAACATTTTAGAACCACCTTTACCGGTATAAAGAACGATATTTTTGTTACTCAAATCAATATCGTTACGAACTTCAAAGATACGAGAAAGAATCATATCAATAAGCTCGATAGTCATGAATGAGTATTCGAAGTAGTTACCGAATGCGATAAGAATATCACGAACACCAGCACCACGAGGAATAGGTTTATTTGAATGTTTTTCTTGATTGTGAATAACACCGTTAATATCACGGTTGTAAGCAGAGAACCACAAATCCTCTTCTAACAAACGTCTACGCATGAACTCGAACTGACGCATTTCATAAGGCATCCAAAGAGTACCTTTAGAACCATCATCATAATCAAGTTCAAACTCGGTTACAATATTAGCAATGTTACCGGTAATAATTTTGGAGAATCTATGGAAACCAAATTGGTTAGTCATTTCACTCCAAGATTCAGCAGTAGAACGAGAACCAGTAGATAATTCACCGGCAATCGTAGGAGCACCCATACCCCAATATTTACCTCTCTCAAAATTGCTGAGATCAATAAACTCATCAGGATTACCGCCAAGGATAATCATTTCATAGATATATCCACCAGAAGCAGTCTGCTCACCATCGGTCTGCATACGAACCATGTGCTTTCCGTCAGGAGTAATAGCAGAATACTGATAAGGAATCCAGTTATCTTGGAACTCCGCTTTGAAAGACATAAACCCTTTACCGGGGGTTT
>OHKP01000781.1_pt1 | contig 16230 bp, 16 predicted proteins | sample 1568861 | NCBI WGS metagenome assembly OHKP01 (sample SAMEA3879524, study PRJEB24766) | human gut metagenome | biome: human-associated habitat; feature: feces | place: USA | collected 1985/1987 | reverse complement strand
AACAAAGGCGCAGGCAACGAAGCGCCCCTGCCAGTAACTTTGCGCGTCCGCAGACGCGCCCCAAGCTGCTCTTCCCCAAGATTCCGTGAAGAACCAGAAAAAAACCGGGCAGGCCAGCCTCTGCCGACCCGCCCGGTTGCTTGCAATTTAAGTGATTACTCGCCCAGCGCGTATTCCGCTGCTTCTTCGCCCGCAATGCGGCCGAAGACCACGAAGTCCGCCACAGCGTTGCCGCCCAGACGGTTCGCGCCATGCACGCCGCCGGTCACTTCGCCCGCCGCGTACAGACCCGCAATCGCCGTGCCGTCGTCCTTGAGGACTTCGGTGTCCGTGTTAATCACCAGACCGCCCATTGTGTGATGGACGCCCGCCGTCACCTTGATGGCGTAGTACGGCGCGGTGTTCAGGGGCTGCGCGAAGGAGGTGCGGCCGAAATCCGGGTCGTTCTTTGCTTCAACGTAGGTGTTCCAAGTGTTCATCGTTTCCGCGAAGGTCGCCGCGTCCACACCTAGCGCTTCCGCCAGTTCTTCATAAGTGTTGCCCTGGAAGACGAAGCCGCGCTTGACATAGCCCGCGATGACCGAGGACTTGTCCAGCATCGCCTGATCGACCACCAGATAGCTGTAAGAGCCGGGCTGCGCGATTTCCGCCGCGCTCACCACGTCACGCGTGCCAACTTCGTCGATGAAGCGCTTGCCATCGGCGTTAATCAGCACAGCGCCGTCGCCGCGCAGACCTTCCGTAATCAGCGCCGCGGTGTCAAACTGCACGGTCGGGTGAATCTGAATCTGATCCATATCCACCGTCGCCGCGCCCAGCGCCTGCGCCATTTCGATGCCCTGACCCTGCGCACCCGCCGCGTTCGTGGTCATGAAGCCCTTGAGCGCGGGCACGAGCTCCGCCACCATGTCCAGATTCGCGCCGAAGCCGCCCGTTGCCAGAATAACCGCCTTCGCGTTCACGGTCACTTCGTTGCCCGTCGCGCCGACTGCCTTCACGCCGACTGCCTTGCCGTTTTCATCGGTCAGGATGGTCGTCGCGGTGGTTTCCAGCTGAATGGAGATCTTGTCGTTCTCTTCGCAAGCCTTTTCCAGCAGCGGAATCATGTAGGAGCCAACCGCGATGGTCTTGCCTTCCGCGTTGACCGGGCGATGGATACGCTTGACGGACGCGCCGCCGAAGCTGCCCACGCTGGTCCGATTCGTCCGCCAGTTCTTCGACCAGTTCGGGATTGTTGATGCCCTTGCCGCCGATCATGGTGTCCAGTTCCATCAGCTCGTCGCTGTCGAAATAGCCGACCGGGTTCGCCTGATAGTCCGCCCACTGCTTTTCGACTTCTTCCGCCAACTTGGTGATGGTCACGTTGTCAGCATAAGTCGTGCGCGCAGTCTTCAGCGTCTTTTCCACGCCAGCGGATTCGCCGAATTCGTTTTCATCCTGCGCGGGAGTATCCGCCGCGTTCATGCCGCCCGTCGCGCGGACAGAGTTGCCGCCGACAGCCGCCTGACTTTCCAGAATGATGACGTCCGCGCCCTTTTCCGCCGCCGTCAGCGCCGCGGTCATGCCCGCGCCGCCCGCGCCGATAATCACGATATCCGTGTTATAGGTGGCGTCGTCCGCCTTCACCGCTTCGGTTGCCGCATAGGTAGACCACTTTACCGTGTCCAGACCCGCCGCCGTGACGGCATCCAGCACAGCCATCTTGATTGCTTCGGACGTCATCGTCGCGCCGGAAACGCCGTCCACGTTCGCAGACTGCGCCGCCATGATGCGGCCCGGCATCGCCTCCACAGCAGCATCCGCAATGCCCGCCGTGTCGCCGTTCTTCGTCACTTGAATGTCCGTTACCACACCGTTTTCATCCACGGTCACGCTGACTTCGATGGCGCCCTTGCCGCCGATTTCGCTGTCACCCACGCCCGTGTACGTTCCCGCTTCCGCCATTGCGAAGCTGCACATCGTCAGCAGCATTGCAAGGCAGAGCAGCGCGGAAGTCAACTTAGAAAGCATCGTTTTCATGCGCGTACCTCCTTGTTTTGCCATTTCCTTGAATGGCACAATTATGATACCACATTCCGCAGCGCAGTTCAAGGGCTCTTGTCAATTTTTTAACACGGAAATTGCAAGTTTTCGTGATTTTCGCTGATTTTCGCGTTGGAACAAAAAGAGACTGCGGAGCAAGAGCGCGCCGCAGTCTCTTTGCGTTATTCCGGGAAGTTGACGTATTCCGTCTTCATGAACAGGTAATTGCCCTGATAGTACACGATTGTCCAATCGCGTTCCCACTTCTGCGGGATTGCTTCAATCGTCCCTCGTCTCCCGCTTACCCCCACGGCACATACTCATATTCCATGTACGCGATTTCGCCCGCGTCGTTCAGCGCAATCCGCACCGTGATGAACCAGAAGTCGAACGCCGCGTCCTCCTGCGAAACATCATACGCAAAGACGATTTCGCCGCTTTCGGGCGCTGTGCCATCCAGATATGCGCTGATGTACCACGCCCGCAAGTCGGTCACGGGAATCATCCGCATGTTCGCATCCGTCATGCTGCTCAGCATCATAGCGGAAAAATCCGCCGCCAGCGGGAACGTCACCGTCTGTCCGTTATTTGCATACTCGCCCGTTTCGCAGTCGTCGTCTGTCACAACCCGCTCAAAGCGCCCCGTCACCGCCGTGACACAGTGGTTCTCGTCCTCCTGCCACTTGACGATTTCAAACAGGTCGTAGGTGTTCCCGGACGCATCGGTGCAGGTGTAGAACGTTGGCTGCGCAGACACCGGCAGAGGAATCTCCTGATAGACTGTCTCCGCGCTTCCCGCCATCCCCATCATCAGCATGATTGTCATCAGCGTCGTCAAAATCCGCTTCATGATAATTGCCTCCTTCGTCTGCGGCTTTCGCCTTGTTATTGCTATTGTATCATCTTCCATGGAAAAAAGGAAGCGGCGAATTGGAACAGTTTTCCTTGACTAATCAATATTTCAGGCATATAATAATCGCTCATGACATACAGGAAACTGGGGGATGAGCGGCATGTCGATTTGGGAGATTCTGCTCCTTGGTGTCGGATTGAGCATGGATGCGTTCGCGGTGTCCATCTGCAAGGGCTTGAGCGTGAAGAAAGTCAAATGGCAGCATCTGCTGTGCGTGGGCGCGTATTTCGGCATTTTTCAGGCGCTGATGCCGACGCTGGGGTACTTCCTCGGCACGACGTTCTCCAATCTGATTGACCAGTTCGACCATTGGGTGGCGTTCATCCTGCTGGCGATTATCGGCGTGAACATGGTGCGCGAGGCGCTGAGCAAGGACGAGGATGAAACCAATGACGATTTCGGCTTCAAGACGATGCTGCTGCTGGCGATTGCCACAAGCATTGACGCGCTGGCGGTCGGCGTAACCTTCGCGCTGGAAGGCACGGACATCGCCCTCGCAGCCTGCCTGATTGGTCTGACGACGTTCACGCTTTCGCCCATCGGTCTACTGGTTGGCAACCGCTTCGGGCTGCGCTACAAGAGCAAGGCGGAGCTGGTCGGCGGTCTGGTGCTGATTGGCATCGGCTTGAAGATTCTGCTCGAAGGGCTGGGGCTGTTTGGGTAAAATGTTGCCGGGGAAGCACGTGAAATGCTTCCCCGGCTCTTTTCTTTATCCGATTGTTCCCTCTCCCGTCGCGTCATCCACCCACACGACCGTCTGGTATTTATGTTGCACATAAACCACCGCTGACCAACGCGCCGTCTCCGGGTCATATTGGCAAGAGTAAGATGCTTCCTGTTCCCCTGTATTGAAGCCGCTCGCAGACAGTGTGCGCACTGCAATCGCCTGCACATCATCCGCGGAAAGGTTCGTCAGGTTCGCGGACTGCACAAAGCCGCGCATCGGCTGGGCATTCGCCGCGTTCCATTCCACATACGTCCATGTCCCCATCGTCGCTAAGCGGGTCACTTCCGTATTCGCAGGAATCGCTGAGATCGCCGCGGCGGAGAACAGCGGGTCATCCGTCAAGTTGCTTGAAACCTTCGTCCACACCTTCGCTTGACTAAACTGCACATCGCTGACATTCGCGTTCTTCGGCAGTGCGCTTTCCTGAATCCAGCCGATGCGCATGTGATCGCTGGTAATATCGTACTGAAGCATAATCCAGCCATTTTCCCTGCCGAACACCTGAATCCAGTCGTTTGTGGATACCGCCGCCTTGCCATTGCCGCCGCGGAAGTAGTTTTCGCCGGGTCCAGAATAGACGGCGTATTTCTTGTTTGACGTGAACTTGATGTTCTGTGGCTGGGGCAGGCTGTATTCGCCCGCCGACTGCGGAATATCCGGCGGCAGTGACAGCTGCGCCCGCGCCTTTTCCGGCGTCATCGGGATGTTGTCCAGCGAAAACTCCGCGAACGATGTCGGCGGCGTTACGCCCTCCACCGTGGTTCTGGTCGATTTGCTTCCACCGTTTGCGTAAACAATCTTCAAATATTCGATTTTGTTCTCATAGGGATAAATCCCCATCGAAACGCCGTCTTTTTCCCAGCCGATTTCCGTCACATACCAGTCATTGTTTTTCTTCGTCACGGTAATGTCGAAAACGGGATTGTAGCTGCTCTTATCGTTGTAATAAAGGTAATAGATGCCGTATGCTTCGGTGTAAACCGTCGGAATCCATTCTCCCTGTTTCACAACGCCGCTGGATTGCTTTTTGAGCACCCATTTGCCCGATGCGTTTTTCTCAAAGATGCACAGAACATTCTTCTTTTCGCTGTGCATGAGGACAAATGCCGCCGAAAACCCGTGTTCGTCATACCAGCCGCACGCATCGTGACCATCCTCCGTCAGTTGGCTTCCATAATTCACGCGTCCGATTTCATACGACGACCACGCCGAGCCGTTCAGAATTTGCTTGATGCCATCGGGCAGCGTCGCGGCGTTTCCCGAATCCGCACTGGCAACCGACAACATCATCAGCATTACCATCCCCAAGACCATCAGCAAATTCTTTTTCATGGCAAATCCTCCATTTCCGTTTTGCCGTTTCATCCATATCAACGATTCACTTCCCACATTTCTTCCAGCCAATCAAATTTTTTCGTTTTTCTTCGCGAAAAAGGCACTTTTCTGCCGTAATTCACGAAAAATTTTCCCCTTAGTCAAACATTCCCGGTGGAAAATACGTCTAAAGTGTTGTACAATGAAAGCACCTGTTATTGTGCGCGGAAGGGAGGCGGTTGGCGTGTGGAAACGGCTGATGAGCGTGCTGCTCATCGTGTTGTTGTGCTGCCCGATTTTCGCCGTCCGCGCGGAAGAAATCACGGCGGATGGGCGCGTCAATCGCGCGCTGCTCGTGGGCTGCGACCGCTTCCTCACCCAGACCGACACTACCCCTTCCTCCCGCAATAACGTCCTGCGCATGGCGGATGCCCTCTCCGGCGGCACGCTTAACATGCAGACCCTCGTCACCCGCGAAGACGGGCTGTCCTCCGCGTCCGCGCTTGTCGCCCTCATCCGCGAAACATTCGCCGATGCGGACGCGGACGACGTCAGTTACTTCTACATCAGCACCCACGGGCTGTGGAACACCGCCGTGAACGGGCTGATGACGCTCCTGCTCTCCGACGGCGAATCCGAGGAGGGCATTACGGCGTATGAGCTGCGCCGCGTGTTCGACACGATTCCCGGCAAAAAGGTGCTGCTGCTGGACGCATGCCACTCCGGCGCAATGATTGGCAAGGGCGTGGAGAAGTCGTTCGAGAACCTGTTTGCGGGCGATAATTACTATGTCGTCTGCTCTTCCGGCGGCGAGGAGGAAAGCTGGTACTGGTCGGGTGAAGTCAGCGGCGAGCGGCTGGCGGGCGCGGGGTACTTCTCCGGCGCGCTGGCGGATGCGCTCTCCCGCACGGGCAGCTTCGGCGCGGATGAGAACCGCGACGGCGTCATCACCCTGACCGAGCTTCGCCGCCGCCTGCTGCAAAGCCACGGCGCGTCCACCGTCCGCACCTATCCGGAGGACAGCGATTTTGCCCTCTTCTCCTACGACCTGTCTGCCGTCAGCAGCCGTCGGCGCGAGACAAGCATCGAGGGCATCACCTTCAGCGGCGATACGCTCTCCGCTGATGCGCCCGTAATTGATTTTTCCTTCAACGTCGTCCGCACGGCGCAGGTTGCCTATCAGCTGGTCTATCGCCGTCAGGGCATCTGGGATTTCGACCAATCCACGCTGATTTACGACAACAACGGCGATTTCGGCAGCTACGCCATTGCCGGACGGACCCTATCCCCCGGCTTGAAGGAGCGCTCCATCACCCTGAACACCGCCGATGCGCAGTCCTCCGGCTATGTTCTCTTGCAGATTCTGGTGATTGAAAAGGGTCTGCCGAGCGTCGTCTGGTCGAAGGTACTCTGCGTTCCGCCAACGACGGGCGACCCGGAACTGCGTGTGCATGTGCAGGACATATTCTGCCCCGAAAGCGGCGAGGAATTGACCTTTGTGGTGTATCACGGCGTTCCATGCGAACTGACGGTGACGATTGAGGATGAAGCCGGCCAGACGGTGCGGCGATTGTCGTCACGGCAGGCATCACGCCCGGAGCAGCTGAGTGCACCGGGGTCGACGTTCTGCTGGAATGGGACGGATTCGCAGGGAAAGCTGGTGAATGCGGGTTTGTATCGAGTGCGCGTGAAGGCGTATGTTGGGACAGAACGGTATGAGGTGGAGAGCGGATGGATTTCACTCACGGAAATGGTTGGATAAAAAAGGGGTAAACACGCGGGCAAAGCATGGAGAAGGAGCCTACTCAATCGCGCGAAAGGGTCAAGAATCCGGATGATGATATAATGGAAGCAAACAGGGCGGAAAGCCCGAAGCAACGGAGGAGGAGAAACGGATGAAACGGTTGCTGGGACTGCTGATGGCGGTGATGGTGATGATGGGGGGAATTTCGTGTGCGGTTGCGGAGAACGCGAACCCTCTTGTGTCAGATTGGCTGACCGAACTGAAAAGCAAACGGCTGATTCAGATTGTGGAGGACGAAATCGGCGAGGGCTGGACGCTCTATCAGCCGAACGGACGGGAGGAAGAGGAAAACTTTTCATCCGCAGCGAATTTGAAGGAAATGCGCTTTCTCCCGGTGGTTGCGCAGAAAGACAATCAGTTGCGACTGCTGATTTTGAGGCGGCAGGGCGACTTGTGGAAAGTAAGCGAACAGAACGACCGCGCTTTGATGCGGGACGGCTGGATGCTGCAAAATTTTTCTGCTATGCCTTATGGAAACTCTGATTCAACATATATTTATTTTGACTTTGTAGATGAAAATCAGACAGAATGGGAGCTTGTGTTGAATTTAAGCACTGTGTATGTATCATATTTCCGTATGATTTACACCGCCGAGGAATATGGAATAACAGAAATAGTATTTAACTATGAGCGTGGAGTAGATTTCCAATTTGATGCCCCTTTCTATTTCCGGCTCAGCTATGATGTAGATCCTGCTAAGAGTCTATCGTTTGGTGTGGCAGATTTTGAATTAGCGACGTGCCCTCTGTCAATGCGAGAATTTCTTGTTCCGGCGGTCGTTTCCTGCGGAGAAGAGGGAGCAGGGCTGTATATCATGGCAAAGCAAGGCATCCAGCCGATTCTGGTTCTTGCCGATGGTGAAATGATTGAAGCAATTCCACAGAAAGAGAAGTTGAACTGGACAATCGTATACTATCAGGGGAATTACCTGTTTATGAAGACTGAAAATTGCAAAATGGAAGAATGAATATAGCAGAGAGTATAGAAGGCGGCTACAGGCACAAGACCTGTAGCCGCCTTTGCGTTGTTATGTTTCATTTTGCAATGCGCTGGCGGGATAGGCGACCAGCCAGTCGGGAATGGAAATATCCAAGAAGGTGGCATTCGTCTTTGCAGCTTCGGTAAGAACATCGTTTAGGATGGTGTCGAGATTGAAACAGGTGATGTCAGTGCTTTCGCGGTAAAAAAACCTTTGACTGATGCCACCGTTATAGTTGGTAGCCACATCAACATAGATGCTGCGCAGGGGAGCTTCAATGTACACCCACCATCCGTTCGCGTCGGTAAAAGTCAGCAAAGTAAGATACCAGTGCAGACCAGCTTTGTCATCCCACTCTCGCTGAAACGTCAGGACGGCGTGTGGTACTCCGTTGCGCTCATCCTCTTCAGAGCTATAGTAGAGCTGAATTTCCGCATATCTTTCCTCATAAAGGAATGGTTCAATGTCGATATTCAGCAGCACAGAACTGGAGCGCGTTGTAATTTGCCAATGACCGTCGATCTTTCCCAGCATCAGCAGCTCCGGATTGCCATCCGGCGGAGTAATAATCACCGCGCATTCCGCCTGATTGTTTTCATCACAGCCTTCAAGGGTAGTAATCAGGGGAAGCAGTTCCTCCTTCGTCGAAGCATAGGACGAAATGACCTCGTCCGCCAGCAAGGCTTCGTAGATTTCATCAGGAACGGTTATGAACTGTGCCAGCGCATGGATGGGCAAGAGACAAAGAAGCACCAGCAGGAGAAACGCACGTTTCATAGAAATTCCCTCCTGTTTTTATGTACATTATAGGCGGACAAAAGATGGAAGTCAAGATATTAGGTGGAATCTTGAAAAAATTGCTTTGGATAGCTTTCGTTACAATGGGAAGCAACCGGACGGGTCGGCGAGGGCTGACCTGCCCGGTTTTTGCGCTTCCTTTTTCCGCCGGATGATGATATAATGGAAGCAAACAGGGCGGAAAGCCCGGAGCAACGGAGGAGGAGAAACGGATGAAACGGCTGCTGGGACTGCTGCTGGCGATGATGGTGATGATGGGGGGAATGGCAGGTGCGGAAGCATCTACGGATAACGCATCCATGCAGTTGATACGCATGAATCCGTTGGCGTTTCGTAAAGAACCTGTCGAACTTTACAGCGTGACGCACACACCGAATGGAAGTTTTGTGGTCATCTACTTTGCCGAGGGTGAAAAAACGGAATTGCAAGAGATGTGGATGGAACTTTTTGATTCGGTGGGGACATCTCTTCTATCTGCTAAACTTGGGGAATTCGACCCAAACGGTGAACAAATTCCGCATGGGCAAATTATTTTGAAAAAAGACCGCTTTATATGTGAATACTATCCGGACATAACTTCGATGGAAGTATGTACACAAACGGTATACCGTTATACGGGAAAGCGGATTCAGAAACCGACTATAAAAAAGTTGAAATTTGGGGCTGCTCCTTATGCACAGCATGTCGGCGATTATATGGTTGAAAAGCAAGCGCATTCGGAGGATGAAACGCCATTTCGCACGGTAAAAATCACACATATTGCAAGCGGGAAAAGCAAAAAACTGATGATATATGATTGGTCATTTTGCGCTTGTTCTGATCAAGACGGTAACTTGCTGATTGGACAGCAAAACGAAAAGGGAAATCTGGAAATAAGAAGCTACAATGCAGCGATGCAAGAAAGTATTGTTGAGTTGAGCGGTGATTTTCTTCAGAACTCATATATTTCAGATGCTGCTTGTATCGGTCAAACGGCATACATGAGAATCCGTTTAACAAATGAAAAATCGGAAATCCTTCTCTATGATATAACGCAGCAAAAAATAACCGACAGCCAGACACTGCTTGCAGTAGATGATAACAGCTATATTGCTGAAATCAAGGCTGCTGGCGCCGTCTTGCTGTCGGTAGATGGCTACTGGAATAGAGAACTGCAACGGCAGAAGTATCAAATCAACCTGCTAAATGAGCATTTTGAGACTTCAAGGCTACCGTTGCAGCATGAATCATGCCTTTACATATTCACCGATGTGGAACAGGCAGATGTTACAACCATCGAAATGGATGAAAAATCTCATTCCTATTTTGTATGTAGTTATAGCATTAGCGCAGGCGAATAAACTTCGACCAGCCCCAATAGTTCCAAATCCGTTGCTTTGCAGGGCGGTTCCGTTTCCCTCACAACCACATTCATCACATCCATCCCTCCTTCCTTATCTTGAAAAGGAATACATCTGTTCTCAAAACGTTCGTTCTTGCGACCGAATGTTCCCTTTTGACGCGAAGGATATCACCGTTCGGTTGTTTTGTCGGGAGAATTTTCGACCATTTAAGTATATTCGTAACTTCCGACAATTTTGCGGGACTTCTTTTGTTCAAAACAGTAAACATATGTTCGTATTAAATGTAACAAAATCTATGTGCAACTTCCCTTTTCCGCCGGATGATGATATAATGGAAGCAAACAGGGCGGAAAGCCCGGAGCAACGGAGGAGGAGAAACGGATGAAACGGCTGCTGGGACTGCTGCTGGCGATGATGGTGATGATGGGGGGAATGGCAGGTAGTGCGGAAACGGCACAACAGGAGGCAAGAAAAGAGCTACTGTTTAAGCATCAGCCTGATCAGATTGGGATTGTTACGCCGCTTCCCGATGGTAGACTGTTTGTTGAATCATTTGTGGAGGACACAGAAACGTCGGCATACCACTACATTGAGCTGTTTGCTCAAGACGGCAGTTTGCTTTGCGCATCAGCAAGTGGATTTACGAACTTGGCAGAACCGTCAACCTATAGGCAAACCGTTCTGACAGCGGATTCGATTCAGTATGAATATTATCGTGACTTGGAATTGGATACCAATTACACCAGCGTACCTGATTTGGTGCGTGGGCGCTTCGTTTCGTCCGAATTGCAAACCTCGAACGACGCGAAGAAATACTATGCGGAAAATTGCATGCCGTTCGTCTGGAAGCAATATCCGTTTACGGGCAACGGGAAAATTCCGTTTTCGCTGACGAACGTCCAGACGGGAAAGACCGTGAGCGGCGCAACGGAATACGGCGCTCATGCCATTTGCACCGATGCGGCACAGCATTTCTATCTGATTGATGTGGACGGGGACACGCTGCAAGTTCGGCAGTATGATGCACAGTGCAAGCTGGCGCAGACCCTGCATTTTACGGATTTGCCGGGGACGCCGGGGTCAGCTGCCTGCGACGGAACGACCCTCTATCTGACGTTGTGTGCGCAGGAGACGGAAACCCTTGCCGTGATTGACCTGCCGACGGACAGCGTGACGCGCATGGCGGCAATGCAGTACCCGGCGGGCATCACGGCAAGCAGCGTCTTGTATGCTGCGGACGACAAACTCTTTGCAGCGGGCATTGCGCCGGATGGAACGGGCTGCCTGTGGGCGGTTAACCCGGATGGAAGCTGCGCGGAGACAGTCAGCCTGCCGGACGAAACGCTCTGGGTGGCGCCGCAGATGCAGGAGGGGCGCGTGGTGGCGCTGTCCCGCAGTGCGGACGGGCGAATCTGGCGCGAGGAATATCAGCTGGCGGAAGCGGCGCAGGAAATCCCCCTGACCGAGAGTGCGGACGACACGAACTTCTACACCTACACCGATGCGTCCGGGAACACCTACGACCTGTTTGAAATCGTCAAGTGGCAGGAGGACGAGAACCACCATGTCACGGCGGTGACGGGGCGCTTCGAGCGGGTTGTGACGGAGGAGGACTGCGAAACGGGCGCATATGCGGATGACGGGCAGACGGTGACGTTCCCGCTGGCGGCGGACTTTTCCGCCATGATGCTGGGCAGCATGACGGACGCGGACATGCAGCTTGTTCCCGTGACGGACTTGCGGGCGTGGTACATCAGCGCGTATCTGGATGACACAGCGCCCGAAAGCGGCGAAATTGTTTTCCAGCATGATGCTTCGCAGGAGAGTGAGACGTTCGACTTCTGGTTCATTACGGTGCAGATTAGGTTAAATGATGCGGGTGAAATAGCATACATGGAATATGTGTATGTTCCGTGGGCGTAATTACAAGTGGGGCAATGACGTAAATGATGCGTCATTGCCCCTTTTGTTAGTTAATCATGCTTTACATACTTGGACCATCCCCAATACTTCCAACGACCAGCCTTCATTTCGGTCAAGTTCGGACCGGAATCATTAGCAACACCATCGTTATATTTAGTCGCAATGTTAGAGTGAGAACTGCAAGACTGGTAAACCGCGTGTTTCAGTTCTCCGCGAAGAAGAACTTTGCCTGCGTATACACCCATGTGCGATTTCTTTGTGGAATCATCGCTACTCTGCTGAAACACCTCCATGCCGACTTTAAGGTCATCATAACTGGAAATCTTTCCCTTTTCAGAAAGATACCCGTTATATTCGGTGGTGCATCCATGAGCGCCTTGGTCACTGCGCGCTTTGTATGGATACCACGCGCAGTCGATGAGTTTCTTGCTTGCGTTGTATCCAGAACCATACTTCCAGCCAGAATTGCAGTAGCTTTCGAGATTCTGAATGTACTCCGTAACGGTGAGATTAGCGGTTGTAACCGATCCGGAAGCCGTTTCGCAGTTTTCCGGGTCAAGGTGAGTACCCAGAATGCTTTCGAGGGCGGTCAAACTGTTCTTTCCGAAAAGACCGTCCGCAGTCAGATTGTTTGCCTCCTGAAATTTCTTAACTGCGGCAAGCGTGTTGTTGCCATACTTGCCATCCGCCCCTTGCGTATCGTAACCCAAATCGGTCAATGCACTCTGAAGCAGCTTAACTTGGGAATGAGTCGTGCTGGTATCCTTTCGAAAATACCCATTCCCCTGATGAATGTTGTAAAGTTTTACCTTGCTGTTGTAACCAGAGCCAGTAATTTCAACTGCCATAATAGATTATCCTCCTTAAAATTTCAATGTGCTTTATTTTTACGGGCAATTTGCTTGCGCAGGGCGGTCCCGTCTCCCTCACAACCACATTCATCACATCCATCCCCCCTTTCGTTTCTTGAAAAGGAACACATCCGTTCTCAAAACGTTCGTTCTTGCGACCGAATGTTCCCTTTCGATGTGAAGCATATCACCGTTCTGTTATTTTGTCAAGCGAATTTTCGACCATTTAAGTACATTCGTCACTTCCGAAAATTTTGCCGGACTTCTTTTGTCCAAAACAGTAAACATATGTTCGCATATGCGCGAGAACGAGATGCTCAAGGAAACCAGCAGTCCAGCACGGGCGTTTTTTTCGCCGGAAGGGGCTTGCTAACAGCAACATCATGACATATAATAAGAAGAAAGCAAACGATAAAGGAGGAATTTCCCCGTGATCCGCATTGAGCTGGACGTGATGCTTGCTCGCCGCAAAATGACCCTGACAGAACTGTCGAGGCGACTCGACATTGCGCTGCCGAACCTCTCCATCCTCAAAAACGGTCACGCGAAGGCAATTCGCATGGCGCTGCTCGATGCGCTCTGCCGCGAACTGGACTGTCAGCCGGGCGAACTGCTGGTGTGGGAACCGGACGACGCGGCAGAAAAGGAATAATCATCCATAGAAAAAAGGGGCTGGTCTCATCCGCTTATGCGGAAAAGACCAGCCCTGTTTTTGTCGTTCGGGTATGCTGCTATCCGGTGCCGCAAAAAAGGCGTCAACAAATACACCTCCGCGAGGGTCGCGGAGAAAATCAGCGGTCAGGACTGCTTGGGCGTGTGGCCAGCAAGGTAGAAGCGCACAAGCTCTTCCAGAATTTCGTCGCGTTCCAGTCGGCAAATCATGCTGCGGGCAGAATTGTAGCTGGTGATATACGTCGGATCGCCGGAAATAATATAGCCGACGAGCTGAGTAATCGGGTCATAGCCCTTGGCCTGCAGGGCGTTGTAGACATACAGCAGGATGTCCTGCGCTTCATTGCCGGATTCCTGAATGGGGTGCAGCTTGGTGGTTTCAAATTGACTCACAGCGAAGCCTCCTTCCTGCGGCGGCGTATCATCGGGCGGACGATGTGCCATCGCATTTCATCATCTATTATACACAACAAAGCGCGGAAAGAAAAGTCCTTTTTCTGTGTTTTTGATGAGAATCAGATGAAGATTTTCTGCGGTGGCTTTTCTTTCCTCCCCGGCTATGCTATAATGGAGACGTAACATTCCCTTGGAGGGAGGATGCGTATGCAGATTCTGGATATTATCACCAAGAAGAAACTCGGTCAGCCGCTGACACGCGAGGAAATTACCTTTTTCGCGCGCGGGGCGGCGGACAAGACCATTCCGGATTATCAGCTGGCGGCGCTGCTGATGGCGATTCGCTTGAACGGCATGACCGCGCAGGAAACCACTGACCTGACGCTTGCCATGCGCGACAGCGGCGACGTGTGCGACCTGTCTGCGATTCCGGGCAAGAAGATTGACAAGCACTCCACCGGCGGCGTGGGCGATACGACGACGCTGATTCTGGCGCCGCTGGTGGCGGCGTGCGGCGTGCCGGTGGCGAAGATGAGCGGGCGCGGGCTGGGGCACACCGGCGGTACGCTGGATAAGCTCGAATCCATTCCCGGTCTGTCCGTGGAGGAGACAGAAGAGCGGTTCATCCGGCAGGTGCAGGAAATCGGTCTTGCGGTCATCGGGCAGACGGCGGCGCTCGCCCCGGCGGATAAGACGCTCTATGCCCTGCGCGATGTAACATCCACCGTTGATTCGCTGCCGCTGATTGCCGCGTCCATCATGAGCAAGAAACTCGCGTCGGGCGCGGATGGCATTGTGCTGGATGTCAAGACGGGTTCGGGTGCGCTGATGGAGACACTGCCGGACGCGCTGGCGCTGGCGCAGACGATGGTAGACATCGGCAAGCTGGCAGGCAAGCCGGTTGTGGCGGTCATCACGAGCATGGCGCAGCCGCTGGGAACGCACATCGGCAACGCGCTGGAAGTCAAGGACGCCATCGACGTGCTGGCAGGGCGGACGCAGGGCGATTTGCTGGAGATTTCGCTGCTGCTGGGCAGCCACATGCTGGTGCTGGCGGAGAAGGCGAAAACTTTGCCGGAAGCGCGGGCGATGCTGGAAAACGCGCTGTCATCCGGCGCGGGTCTGCGCAAGCTGGCGGAGATGATTGCCGCGCAGGGCGGCGATCCGCGCGTGGTGGAGGATTTGTCGCTTTTGCCGCAGGCGGCGGTCAAGCGTGTGATGCGGGCGGAGACGGCAGGTTATCTAAGCGCGATGGACACGACGGCGCTGGGCATGGCGGCGCAGCGGATGGGTGCTGGCCGCGCGAAGAAGTCGGATATGCTGGATTACTCGGTCGGGTATGTGCTGCATGTGCGGCTGGGGGATGAAGTGACGGAGGATACGCCGCTGGCGACGCTGTATGCGAGGAATGAAGCGGAGGCGGAGGAGGCGGAAAAAGCGATTCGTAAGGCGCTGACGATTGCGAAGGAGAAGCCCTCTGTGCCGCCCCTGTGGGATGCCGTTGTCACGGCGGAGGGAATCACTTATAATAGGTAAGAAAAGAGGATAAACACGCGGAAGGGGCATGAAAGCGAAGTCCACTCAATCGCGCGGAGGGGTCAAGGGGAAAATTTCCCCTTGCGGAGTCCAGAGGCAGCGCCTCTGGTAGGGTTTGGGGCAACGCCCCAACTGTTCCTCGTCAAACCTACTCAAAGGGAACAGTCAACAAAGGCGCAGGCAGCGAAGCGTCCCTGCCAGTAACTTTGCGCGTCCTCAGACGCGCCCCCCAAGCTGTTCTTTCGACCTACTATGCTGTGTCGCGCCAGATGGGCGCGACCGAACTGCTGGTCTTGCGACCATAGCTGCTTTTTCCCGAACGCAGGGGTTTCGCCTCTGCGGAGGCGACCAAAGGGCAATGGAAACAGACGAAGTCTGCGATCGTCCTTTGGAAACCTTCGGCGCGGTCGCTCCCATGTTTCTTGATTTTTTCCGCGGCTGAAAAAGCCCTTTTATTACTTGACTTTTCATGCAGCAACCATTTTGTTTAATCTGAACGGTATTTTGAGAAGAGGAAAACACATGAAACTTGATTTTGACCCCGGATTCGATATTACGCCGCTGTCGGTGGATGAGGGCTTCCGGCTGGGGGCGGACTGCTTTGATAAAGGCACGGAGTTCCGCAAGCTCGACAGCGTCCGCAAGAGCCTTCGCGACCCGAATTGCGATGGGCCGGAAAACGTCTATGCCATCATGATGGACGTCGGGCGCAAGACGGACTTGCCCGCCATGCAGCAGCGGATGCTCCTCTATGGCGTCGTGACGTATGCCGCCGGGCAGTTGGGCGATGAACCCATCCGCAGTCAGGGGCATATCCATAAGGTTTCCGCGCATTGCGGGTGGTCTACGCCTGAGGTCTATGAGATTTGGACGGGCAAAGCTGTGATTTATATGCAGGAATCGGGGCAGGATGACCCCGGACGTTGCTTCGCGGTTGAGGCAGGCGCGGGCG
>OHKP01000779.1_pt1 | contig 16260 bp, 19 predicted proteins | sample 1568861 | NCBI WGS metagenome assembly OHKP01 (sample SAMEA3879524, study PRJEB24766) | human gut metagenome | biome: human-associated habitat; feature: feces | place: USA | collected 1985/1987 | reverse complement strand
TAGCGGATTTTGAAAAAATATCAAAACTTTTAGATGAAATAAAAATAGAATAAAAAAATAAATATCAAAATAATTTTTTGTATATTTATTAATTAATGCTTGAATATTATGCATAATAACTGTATAATCATGGAAGATTATACGAACTGTATTTTCCTATGAAAGCGGTTGACGGAAGAAAATGCAGAGAGTAAGATAAATGAATGTGTAGAAATACAAATAGGACGATGGCTGTAACGGAAAATGACCGGTCGCAGCAGATTGGAGTAAGATATGATAAAAGCAGGAATTATTGGTTCAACCGGATATGCCGGTCAGGAAATAGTAAGAATTCTTCTTGGACATAAGGATGTGGAAATAGTCTGGTATGGTTCCAGAAGTTTTATAGATAAGAAATATTACGAAGTATTTGGAAACATGTTTCAGATCGTGGATGCAACCTGTCTGGGCGAGAACATGGATGAACTGGCTGAGAAAGTGGATGTTATTTTCACTGCAACCCCACAGGGCTTATGTTCTTCTCTTGTAAATGAGGATATCTTATCAAAGGTTAAGATCATTGATCTGAGTGCGGATTTCAGAATTAAGGATGTTGCTACTTACGAGAAGTGGTACAAGATTGAGCATAAGAGTCCGGAATTTATCGATGAGGCCGTATATGGTCTGTGTGAGATCAACAGAGATAAGGTAAAGGGATGCAGACTTCTGGCAAATCCGGGCTGTTATACAACCTGCTCCATTCTTTCCTTATATCCGCTTGTAAAAGAGAAGCTGATCGATCCGAATACGATCATTGTAGATGCTAAGTCCGGTACATCAGGAGCAGGACGAGGAGCAAAGATCCCGAACCTGTTCTGTGAGGTAAATGAAAGCATTAAGGCATATGGAGTAACGACTCATCGCCATACACCGGAGATCGAAGAACAGCTTGGATATGCATACGGCAGTCCGATCATGATTAATTTCACACCACATCTGGTTCCGATGAATCGTGGTATTCTGGTTACGGCATATGCTTCATTAAAAGAAAAGGTAGATTACGATACTGTTCGTGCTGCATATGATAAATATTATGCAAACGAGAGATTTGTCCGTGTTCTTGACAAGGATGTATGTCCGGAGACACGTTGGGTAGAGGGCAGCAATTATGTAGATGTCAACTTTAAGATTGATGAAAGAACCGGACGTATCATTGCAATGGGAGCACTTGATAATCTGGTAAAGGGAGCAGCCGGTCAGGCAGTTCAGAATATGAATATTATGTTTGGACTTCCGGAAGAAGAAGGACTGCTGATGGCTCCGGTATTCCCATAAAGAGTAACGGCATCGGATATCGTGGAAGAACAGATGATATAAGGCGGTGATCGGTATGGAGATCATTTCCGGCGGAGTGACAGCTCCAATCGGATTTCTGGCAGCAGGTATGCACGCCGGAGTAAGAAAAAATAAAAAGAAAAAAGACATGGCATTGCTAGTCAGCAAGTGCCCGGCGAAGACAGCTGGAGTATTTACACAGAATGTAGTCAAGGCTGCACCTGTTATGTGGGACAAAGCATTATGTGACGATATCGGCTTATGTCAGGCACTGGTTGTAAACAGTGGAGTGGCAAATGCATGTACCGGAGAAGCAGGAGATGTTGATGTGGCGCATATGGCAGAGCTTGCGGCAGCAGAACTTCAGGTACCGGCTGATCAGGTTGCGGTTGCTTCGACCGGAGTAATAGGTATAAGGCTTCCGATGGAGACGATCGCGCATGGAATCCGCGAACTTTCAGGGATGCTTTCCGATGATTTGGAAAGTGGAAGTCATGCGGCGGAAGCCATTATGACGACCGATGTATATAAGAAAGAGATCGCGGTAAAGCTGCAGATCAAGGGGAAGACAATTACCGTCGGAGGCATGTGCAAAGGTTCCGGTATGATCAATCCGAATCTTGGAACGGTGCTTGGATTCCTGACAACGGATCTGAATATCAGTCAGGAGTTATTGCAGAAAACACTGAGAAATGATGTCATAGACACTTATAATATGTTATCTGTCGATGGGGATACTTCAACGAATGACACCGTTATGATATTTGCAAATGGCATGGCAGGAAATGATGAGCTGCTTGAAACGGATGCGGACTATCCGGCATTTGCGGAGGCACTTCGATATATCAATACCTACTTCGTGAAGCTGATCGCAGCGGACGGAGAGGGAACGACGAGGATGTTTCAGGTACAGGTAGCAGGGGCGGAATCCAAGGAGGGCGCAAGAAAGCTTGCAAAATCCGTGGTGACATCAAACCTTGTAAAATGCGCCGTATACGGTTCGGATGCGAACTGGGGACGTCTGGTGTGCGCGATGGGACAGAGCGGGATCGCTTTTGATCCATATAAGGTAGATATTATAATATCCAGTGAGGCCGGTTCCTTAAAAATAGTTGAAAACGGGGTCTGTACCGATTATGATGAAGAAAGAGCGACGGAGATCCTGTCGCCGGATCAGGTATGTTTTCATGCGGATATGCATGCCGGTACAGAGACAGCTTCCGCGTGGGGCTGTGACCTTACATATGAATATATCAAGATAAATGCAGAGTATAGAAAGTGAGGAAGTAAATAAGATGGTAAAGGGAGATTATACAGTAGATCAGGTAATATCAAAAGCACAGACACTGATCGAGGCTTTGCCTTATATCAAGAAATTTCAGGGGAAAACAATTGTTGTAAAATATGGCGGAAGTGCTATGTTGGATGAGAATCTGAAATATAATGTGATTGAAGATGTTGCATTATTAAAGCTGGTTGGACTGAAACCGGTTATCGTGCATGGCGGCGGTAAGGAGATCAGCAAATGGGTAGAGAAGATTGGAAAAGAACCTGAATTTATTAATGGACTTCGTGTAACAGACGGGGAGACAATGGAGATTGCCGAGATGGTATTATCCAAGGTAAATAAGAGTCTTGTCAGCATGATGCAGAAGGTTGGTTTAAAGGCTGTGGGTATCAGTGGAAAGGATGGTGGACTGTTTACCGTTAAGAAGCGTCTGCCGGGTGGAAAAGATATCGGTTATGTAGGCGAGATCACAAAGGTTGATACAGAGGTGATCGATGCACTGGTCGATCAGGATTTTATACCTGTTATCGCCCCTATCGGTGTCAGTGAAGAATATGAGGATTATAATATTAATGCTGATGATGCGGCATGTGCTGTTGCAACAGCATTAAAGGCAGAAAAGCTGGTATTCTTAACAGATATTGAAGGTGTATTTATCGATCCGACAGATAAGTCTACCCTGATCTCAGAAATGGATATCCATGAGGCAAAGGATATCATTGAGAAAGGTGTTGTCGGCGGTGGTATGCTTCCAAAACTTAATAACTGTATCACAGCCATGGAAAATGGTGTATCAAGAGTTCATATTTTGGATGGTCGCCTGAAGCATTGCCTGCTTCTTGAGTTCTTTACTCAGAAGGGTATCGGTACTGCAATCTTAAAAGAGCCTCTATTCTAAATGATAATTTTAGTAATACAAAAAAATAAAACAGAAAAAGATCGGAACTGTGTGGTAATAATGAGAAAAACCAGGAACTACAGTTCCGGTCTTTTTTCTATTTTACTATTGTAAAAGGAAAAGAAGTTCGTTAAAATGGAAATGTGTATGGTCATATCGGCATATACAGGAGGTTATGCAGATATGATGAAGGGAAAAAGAAAAAATGCCGGCTGTATTTTATTCAGGGCGATAGCCGGTTTTATGATTATTTTCATGCTGTCGGGCTGTGGAAATGACCACGTTTCCTATGAGCCTGCAGATGTGACAGATGATGCAGATGTACAGGTGACAGAGCAGCAGACAGATGAAAGTTCGGCAACATCGGAAAATACAGGATATGTATATGTCTATGTGTGTGGTGCTGTTAAGCAGGAAGGGGTATACCGGCTGCCGGAAGGCTCCAGGATCAATGATGCGCTGCTTCTTGCGGGCGGACTGACTGAGGATGCGGCTTCGGGTGTCTTAAATCTGGCAGAACCGGTTCAGGATGGACAGAAGCTTTATTTTCCAACGAAGGATGAAATGGAGAATCAGCAAGGTGTTCCGGTAGACAGAACATATACGGATGGTCAGGCGAATAATAGTGAACAGTCACAGAAAATAGATATCAATACGGCTGATAAAGAACAGTTGATGACACTTTCCGGTATCGGAGAGGCGAAGGCAGAATCAATCATCCGATATAGGGCGGAGCATGGAAATTTTGCACAGATCGAAGATATTACAAATGTAGACGGGATTGGCGAGAGCCTTTTTCAGAAGATAAAAGAATATATATATGTTAAATAAAGATATAGGGGTGTAATCGTATGAAAAAAGTACTGGTTGTAGATGATGAAAAATTGATTGTCAAGGGATTGAAATTCAGTCTGGAACAGGATGATATGGAAGTCGATGTCGCCTACGATGGTGGAGAGGCATTTGAAAAAATAAAGAACAATTCATATGATATCGTTCTTCTTGACATTATGATACCGGTATATACAGGAATAGAAGTCTGTCAGATGGTGCGTGAGTTTTCCAATGTCCCGATCATAATGCTTACAGCAAAGGGAGAGGACATGGATAAGATCATGGGGTTGGAATATGGAGCAGATGATTATATCACAAAGCCGTTTAATATCCTTGAGGTTAAAGCAAGAATAAAAGCAATTCTCAGACGAAGCGGTAAGAAGGCAGAACCTGTAAAACCTGTGAATATCATGGAAATTAATGGTATGAAGGTAGAGCTTGACAGCAGACGGGTATTTGTTCATGGAAAAGAACTGAATCTGACAGCAAAAGAATTCGATCTTTTGGAATTATTAATGGCACATCCGAATAAAGTATATTCAAGAAACGAACTTCTTGATACTATATGGGGAAGTACATATCCGGGAGATGCCCGTACCGTGGATGTCCATGTTCGAAGACTCAGAGAAAAGATCGAAGATAACCCGGGAGAACCGGTATATATCCATACGAAATGGGGCGTCGGCTATTATTTTAAAGGCTGATATTTGCGATGAAAAAAGACAGAAATGATGATTTGAAAAAGACAAATATCATGATACATGGAAAACAGCATATTCGTCTTCAGACAGTGCTCTTTCTGATTATTGTTCTATTGGTGTTCCTTGTCGCGATAGGTATGCGAACTGTTTTTTTCAATTTGCTTGTAAAAAATGAATATCGTGATGTTGAAAAGCTTCTGAGAAATAATTCAAAAAATCTGGAATATCTGGTCAATGATATTAATTCAGAAGCCGAGGGCACAAGTCAGACTTATCAGGGAGTAGATACACTTGCGTACAGTATGTCGGCCAGGATCATTATCGTTAATACAGATTATAATGTGATCTATGATAGTTTTCGTTTAATGAGGGATACTTATATCATGGATAATGATATTCACAGAATCATGAGCGGTGATGAGGCGGAAAAGATGGTGGCAGATGCTGCTTCGATCGAGTACATGTTTCCTGTGGTAAATCGGGAAGGCTATACCGATGATGTAGCAGTAGTGGCAGTCAGTCTTAAGGATTTCAATGATAATAAGATATATCTGGAGTATCGTGCGAATATTTTGATTTGTATATTTTTGGTACTTGGAGTGATTGCTGCTGTAGTGATTTCTTATACAGCGATCCGTGACACCAGAGAGATACGCAGACAGCTTTTGAACATGAAGGATGGATTCCTTGGGCAGCTTCAAAAGGCAGGTTTATGGAAAGAAACCGGTATGGTCGTGGATAATATGAATGGGATATTTGCAAAAGCTCAGCTTCTGGAGGAATCACGACAGGAATTCGTATCAAATGTATCCCATGAATTGAAGACGCCAATCACATCTATGAAGGTTTTATCCGAGTCCATATTGATGCAGGAGAATGTTCCTGTTGAGACATATCGGGAATTTATGAATGATATTGTGCTTGAGATCGATCGCGAAGCCCAGATCATCAGTGATCTTCTGACTCTTGTAAAAACAGATAAGGGATCAGACAGTCTGAATATTGAACGCGTAGATATTAATGAGTTGATGGAGGTTATTCTGAAAAGATTGACTCCGTTGGCAGAAAAAAGAAATATTGAGATTACCTTTGAGAGTTTCCGTGAAGTATCAGCGGATATAGATAAAGTGAAATTCACACTTGCAATATCAAATCTCATCGAGAATGGGATAAAGTATAATGTGGATGGTGGTTGGATCAGGGTATCGTTGAATGCAGATCATAAAAATCTGTATATAAAAGTCGCTGATTCAGGTGTTGGTATACCGGAAGATTGTGTAGAGCATATCTTTGAACGTTTTTACAGAGTAGACAAAGCACGAAGCCGAGATACCGGAGGAACAGGATTGGGTCTGGCGATATCCAAGAATATTATCGTTATGCATAAGGGAATTATCAATGTATATAGTGAACCGGGTAAGGGAACTACATTTACGGTTCGTGTTCCGATGAATTATGTCAACTAGACGGAAGGATGAAGGAGTAAGATATGAAGACTAGAATCTTCGGTTATCGAATCGTTATTCGTATGGTCATGGTTTTTGCTTTATTATTTACACTGACAGGGTGTGGAGATAATAAAGTTAAGGATACGACGGGTTCGGGTCTGGATGCCAGTGAAGGCATGGATATATATACTATTTATTATATGAATGGTGACTGGACTGATTTTGTTGTTAAGCGTACGAATATTGATCAGCTTGAAGCAACAGAGAATACGATAGATAAATTAATGAATCTGTTGATAACATCAACAGATGACAAGAATTGTCAGATACCGGTACCAATGGGCATGACTTATCAGCGCTACGCATATGATGGACAGGGTGTTGTGACGATTATGTTTAATCTGGATTATGAAACTGCCGAGAATTATCAGATCTTGCTGTGCAAGATGGCATTTACAAATACTCTTTGTCAGGTTGAGGGTGTTGATAAAGTGTCCTTTGAGTTGTCTGATCTGATCGGAGAGAGGGAACTTGATACGAGTGTCTATTCAGAACAGTCTTTTTCAACCATAGACGGTAATTTTTTGAAGTCTGATTATTCGGTTGATATCTATGTGCCTGATACAACCGGAAAACGATTGGATAAGAAAACAATTGTGATCGATGCAATGTCCTACAAGACATCGGAAGAGCAGGTGATGGAAAATCTGCGAAACTCAAAGGAGTGGAAAAGTCCGTTAGGAGATGATATAGATATTTTGGACATTTATGTTCAGGATCGTGTCTGCTATGTGAATTACAGCAGTTCTTTTCTGACAAATGTGGAGCAATATGACGACAGGGTGCTTTTGTATTCTGTTGTGAACTCATTGGTTCAGCTCTCAGATGTAGACAGGGTTGTATTCAAGATAGATGGCAAACAGGATTTGACCTATGGTGAAAATCTGGATTTCACAAGAGCATATACAGCAGATTATTCAATTTGTAATTGAGAATAAAGGATAAAGGTATAAAACGCAAATGCAGGAGTACAGGCATTTGGAAGTTTAATAGCGGTAAGTCAGGAGGAAAATAAAATAAAAAGACCACTGTTTTGGGTAGCGTGTGCCTTTCTGTTTGGAGAGACGGGGGCAATAGCTGGCAGCAGATGGTATATTTGGGCTGCAATCATATTTGCAGCTCTTTTTGTTATGCGCAGATATGAGATGACAGTACATACGAATGATCGTGTACATAAGTGGCGTAATGCAGTGTTTGTATGGCTGATCTTTGTTTTTGTGGGAATTGCAGGGTACTGCAATATGTCTTCGCTCCAGACACAGGAGAATTTTGCAAAGTGCGTAGCGGGGGCTTCCTGTAAAGTGAGTGGAATTATATATGACAGACAGGAGACGACTTCCGGCTGGGTGATACAGATTCGTGCAAAGAAAGTGTTTGTTAAAGGAGTTGAAGAGACAGAAGAAGGAGCCGAAAAGACAAAAGAAATTGAAAAAGTAGGGAACAAGCTTGCTTATTCGGGACAGATGAAGATAGTTGCATATATGTCAACATCGGAAAAACCGATACTTGGACAAGATGTAGTGCTGTCCGGTATTGCAGCTTTACCGGAGCATGCGACGAATCCGGGTGGATTTGATGCAGCGGACTACTATAAGGCAAAGAAGATATTTATGTTCTTAAAAGATGCTTCTTATGTGGAAACAGGAGTGAAAAAATCTGAACTGTTGAATACCCTGCATGGGATAAAGGAACGGGTTACTTCCGTATATGATCAGACATTTGAGCCGAAGGCTGCTTCGGTTCTTTCTGCAATGGTACTAGGTGATAAGCGGGGGCTGGACAGGGATACAAGAAATATGTATCAGCTAAATGGAATCGCACATATTCTTGCGATATCGGGTGTTAAGACTCTAAAGTTGGATATCCCCCTAGTGCCTGAAACCCGCATAAACTGGGCATTTGTGCCACTACATATCGCTATAATTTACATTCTAAAACTGTGCTTAGACGAGGAAATTATTCCCCGTTGTCGTTTTCCTTGTTCAAGGGGGTATTTCACAAAATGTATAAATTAGCAAAAGAAGCAATAATTCAGCGTAAGTTTAATCTTATGGCAGAAGTCTAAAAAATGGCAAAAGGAGAAGATGAATATGGCATATAAAAAATATAGAGAAATGAAGGTTTATGAAGCAAGTGGATATCAGTACAAGCGGACACCGAGCATTGTGTTGAAAGGGAAATGGCTCTCGGAACTAGGATTTGACATTGGGGAGCAGATTGAAGTGAAGTGCGAGGATGGACGCCTGATTATAACTAAAGCAAACGAAATATGGCAATGCGAATAGGAGCGTTTTATATATTCAAAGCAGAAAGAAAAAGAGCTTGAAACTGTTCGCAATCTCGAATATAATAAGAGTGTTGAATTGTAATTTTTCCTGTCCACGGAGGGCTAAAAATGGATTACTTAACATCAGCAGAAGTAGCAGAAAAATGGAATATATCACAGCGAAGAGTCGCTATATACTGTAAAGAGGGAAGAATTGATGGTGCAGTCTTAAAGGGACGAATGTGGATGATTCCTTCGGATGCAACAAAACCAGAGGATCCTAGACGCATTCATAAAATAGAACACCAAAAGGGCATGAGATAATATGCGAATAGGAACTCTACGGGTAGATATGCACATTGATATTTAAACGATTTATGCTGAGAGTTACATAAAATATGACAAAGGAGCATAATCGAAGATGGGAAACAAAAATACAAACTTGCAAATGGCCAAAAATGCCAAGGACGATGAGTTTTACACAACATATGAGACTGTCGAAAAGGAGATGGCACATTATGTGCAACATTTTGAAAGAAAAACGGTCTTGTGTAATTGTGATGATCCATTTGAATCAAATTTTTGCAAGTTCTTTTTGAAAAATTTTAATGTCCTAAAACTGAAAAGGTTGATATGTACTTCCTTTAGTTCATCAAAAGTTATGGGTACTCAGGTCGCTCTTATGGATGATGATAGCAAAGTGCTGACTAAAGGAAATGGATATGTTCTGGATATTACCGGAATATGCGAGGGACAGGGTGAGTTGTCGGATGAGTATGTTACTCAATTTTTGCTGCAGTCTAAAGTTATAAAAAAATTAAAAGGGAATGGGGATTTTAGAAGTGATGAATGTCTCCAGTATTTGGCAGAATGTAATGCATTTGGTGAAAAAGCAACAAGTGCTAACTCTCAATTGACAGCAGTGTTTGATGCTATCTCAAAAGGGACATCGACTGTATCCGGAGTTATAGAAGCACTCAACCAAGAATTACAAGCATTGAATGCTCGTATACAAGAGCTTGATTCAGAAATAAGCAGAGCACAGGCTATGATTGACCAGTATGAAGCAAGCAAACGAAGTTGTTTAACAAATATGGCTTACTATAAAAAGATTATGGATGCGGCAGTAACGTAATAATATTGAGGAATAGGAGGTGTGTACATGGCAACGATTGAGTTATATAAAAGTAAGATAAGCTTTTCAATTGCAAGTAAACCAGCAGTTGTAAGAATCAATGTACCAGCAACAAAGCATGCCATATTCTGAGAAGCAGCACCTGAGAACGAAGATACCAAGCTAACACCCATCTGGAACTTGTTGTATACATCGCTCTGGTGCATTTTGTTGTTCAGTTCTGTAATAGGATTGTTAGGATCTATCATTCCAAGTCCCAATGAAACCATGTCGAAACCATCCATACTATTGGAAATGGCTCCGCTGATTTTAGAGGTTGTCTGTATTGCGTTTCCTAATTTAGAACCGCAGGTTATGAATTTGCCAGCGATTCCACCTACGCCGCCCAAGGCACCACCCATTATGGCACCATCTAATGCGCCTTGGGCAAATCCTTCTAGGAATGACCCTCCGGTTAGCATACTGGTAATTCCGCCGATCAAGCCGCCGGTCAAAGCACCTTTTAAGGCTCCGATAAGAATACCAGTGCCTATACCCTGTAAGCCAGGAACGCAAAGGCAGACAACAGCCGCTACGATTTCAATTACAAGCACAATCTCTTTCCAGTGATCTTTACACCACTGACCGACCTTCTTTAAGCCTTCGCAGAACTTTTCCCAGTCGGTCTTCTCACAGTCAGGCTTAAGATAAGAGTATTGTTTGTAAAAGTCCTTCTTGGCACGAGATATTTCAGAAGAAGCAGAGTTATCACGATCTACTGTCAAGTTAATGAATTCATCGACTTCTCTTTGTGTAGCTTCAAGACCTGCAATCTGCTGCTCTTGTGTCTGAGATGAGGTCGAGATGCTCGTGACAACACTATCGCATACACTGCTGTTGATTCCGAGAACTTTCGATTTTAGGGCAGACAAATCCACGCAGAAGTCTCCAACAGCAGACTTAGCTTGGTTAATATAGTTAGACATATTGTTTAGAGCTGGTGATAAGGTCTTAGCTGCTGATCCTGAGTCATTTGAAGTCGGTGAGAAAACCATTCTTGAAGCATTTGAACGTAAGGTATACAAGCTTGTTCATCTTACAATAAACGGTGAGAAGATAGTAACTACTGACAATCACCCATTCTATGTACAAGGCAGAGGATTTATCAAGGCAGAAGGTCTTTTCGTAGGTGATAAACTCATAAGTGTTGACGGTAAAGATCTTATCGTTGAAACACATGATATTGAGCAGTGCGAGAAGCCTATAACTGTTTATAACTTCAAAGTTGAGGATTACCATACATACTTTGTTGGCAATTGCAAGATTTGGGTTCATAACAATGACTGTGTAAAGAAAGTCGAATCTGGTGAAATAGAACTGGAAACAAAAAAACAAAAAGGCAACTATGGTGAAATGAAGATGGATGAACACTATGACAGCAAGGGATTTGAGAAAATGCATAATGGTGTTGAATCACTGGACGATAAAATTCATCATGGTATAGATGGCGTATATAAGAATAAGGATCCAAATGGAGATCCTAAATTTATCATAGCAGAGGCAAAGTATGGTTCTTCGCAGTTAGGTAACACCAAAAAGAGCGGTCCGCAAATGGGTGATAAATGGATAAAAAATAATATAGGAAAAATAGTCGATGACCCAGATGACATAATCGAAGGACTTGCAACTGGTGATACTGTTAAGGAATTGTTCAGAGTAAATGTAAGTAACGATAACGGTTTAGTAAATGTTACAACTAGTGTTAAGTCATTAAAGTAGACAATTATTTACATCAAGAATTTTTGATATTAAGGAGAATATTATGCGAGATACAATTAAATCAAAAGAGTATTTTGATGAGTATATTTTGAAAATGTCAGAAGGAATCAAAAGATTTGAAGAGGGTATTGCTGCTGGAAAATACTTAAATGACAAGATACTTTTTGTAAAAGATTACATTTTACAAAAAAAAATCGGGATAATAATCGCTAAGTATTCAAAAGGTGATTCAATTGAAGAAATAAAAAAAGAATTTGAATCTTCTTTAGATTTGTTTGGTGAAGCGTGGGATGATTCAGTATACGAGAGCAATATTATTTTTGCTTCTTTAGCATATCTTCTGAATTTGGACGATGGTAAGTTGAATATAATAAAAAATAAATTGAGGAAATCTGAAACATATGATTCATTATTAGATTTTATCCTCATTGGAAATAAAAGTGAGTTTGATACATCGAAAATATCCTTTCCTCGTCCATACAAAAAGTTAGTAAAAAGCATTAACGATGAAGATAGAGATGCTTTTCTAAAATATTTGAGAGGATGGTATAAAGGCTCTGTAGATAGTGCTTGGTATGGTACACATGAACTGGTGAATAAATATCAGTATTATGGATATTGGTGTTTTGAAGCTGGTGCTATTGCAAAAAGACTTGGTTTTATAGATGACGATTTGAAAAATGAGCAATATTATCCATATGATATGGTTCATTTCGTATAATGATTCGTAAACAGTCCAGAAGAGAATGGAGTGATAAAATGTCAGATATACAAAATGAAAGACTCATTGAGTTTATATCTAATTCAAAAGTGGCGTTTATTAATGGTCAGTTCCAAGAAGCTTTTACACTCGCAAAAGAAGCAATTAAGCTTGATGAAAACTGTGCAGATGCTTATCAGTGTGCAGCTAATGTATGTATGTCACTTGGTAGATATGAGGATGCAATTGAGTATTACCAAAAAGCTGTAAACTGCGATCCGAACAATGGAAATCGCTTTTTCAGCCTCGGCTATGCACAGGCAAGCGTAAATAAGATTGCTGAAGCCATGCAGAATTTTGCTAAAGCAGATGAGCTTGGGCTGAATGAAGATGCCGCAGGACAGATGTATCATATCCTTGGAATTGTAAATCAGGAGTTTGGAAAGCTTGATGATGCTCTCATCAATTTGAAAAAGTCGGAGCTTATCATTCCGGCAGACATGGATATACTGAAACGCAAGGCGGTTATCTATGGGCTTCTTGATGAGATTACAAATGGCTTGCAGACTGCTAATCAGATGAAGCTGCTTGCACCATCTGACTATTCCGGCTATCAAGCTGCTTACATTTTGCTCAAACAGGCTGGACGTATAGACGATGCGTTTAAGGAATTGCGTTATGCTCGAATGAACCTCCCCTCCTTCCCTTTCGCTCTTTGCGGGGATATGGTGAATTACGAACTTGTTAAGCATGAACAAGATGGCGACACGATTCATTTTGAGAAAGCGTTAGCTTATATTAAGCATTTCCTGAAAAAAGAGAAACCGAGTATTTCTGATGTTGTCGAGTGCTATTTAACTGCCGCCGATCTCTATCTTCAGCTTGAAGATGCTGATAAAGTCATAGAGTGCTTAGTTGCAGCGGAAAAGCCTGTGTTCTCTTATAACAACGGCGTTCTGTTTGGAGAGTATACACCTCAACAGTTAGATCCAAACTCGATTTTAAATGAGATGAATGCCAATCTTTATCGCTATGAACAATTGAGTGTTGAACAACTGGAAGCGATGAGGAAAAGCGGTACATATATCACTCCGACTGAGGAATCTAAAGCAGACAACGACGAATACAAGCTCACTGACGAGGCGTTTGATATTTCTGCTGAGGATAGAGACAGAATCAATCGTATGTACATTGGTGCGTATACGTTACTTGAAGACAATCGTAAGATAATGTACTATGCTTTAGAGTTACAAAAGAGTCAAGAGCCTTCAATGATTGAACTCGGCTGGTACACGGAAGCGAGAGCAATGCGAGATCTTAACTTGGATGGTTGGCAGGATCAGTATGGTTCAGTTATTAAAAAGCTGAGAAATAATATACTGAAAGATCCTACAGACATCAATGCAATGATGCTTCGAGTGAGATGTTTAATCGATACTAAGCAGTTTGATGAAGCAGAAGAAAAGTGCAAGTATCTCAAGGAAGAATTACAGAACAGGGAGAACTTATCCTGGGTGGATGTGAGATGATAGACGGAATGCCACACGAGGATTATGGCTGCCTTGACTGCAGATACCGATGGTCAAAGAAACTTCTTCCAGCTACTCAGATTACCAAAATACGATATAAGGTTGTGGAGAATGGTCCGTGTACGATAGATTCCCAACAGTCATGGGTGTATGAAATATATCCGGATGGAAGATGTAAAGAATATATCTATCAAGGGCAGAGCCGGAAATATCAGTTTAAAACTGATGAAAAGGTCTCCGAAAAGAAGGCATACAGACTTGCATGCTCCCTACAGAAAATCATAGGTGCTCCATTGTGGGAAAAGAACATTGTAGAAGGTCAAGTGTGCGATGGATGCAGTTATGAACTTCAGATAACTTATGCTGATAAGCGGAAAGAAATAATAAATGGTGATGTTGCCGGGGGTACGTTTGATTCCATACTGGAGAAATTCGTCCACAGCGTGTTCCCAGAATAAAAATGATTATATAGCGGAAGTCTCTATTGACAAAACAAACATATGTTCGTATAATTATCTCATCGCTACATTAGGAGTGTTGAACAGTCTACAGAGATATGGTGTTTGGCAGACTATTTCCCTTGGTCGAACTTATATCGCAGGAGGCACGTTTAATATGACATACGAAACAGGTACAGAAGTTTTCTTCATTGAGAGCAACCGTATAATCCGTAAGGCAACCGTGGTCAGAAGAAGCGGTGATTTTTACATATTACGATTTGATGAAGGCGGTGGCATCCAGTTAAGAGAAGGCAGAATTTTTCCAACAAGAGAACAGGCAGAAGCAACGCTGCCTGGAGAAAAAGTTCAGAAAAAAGCTAACTCTCCATACGATTACTGGCATTGAAATGTAAATTCGCAAAAGGGGGTTGACAGTAATACCCCCTTTTGATATATTAATAGTGTCAACCGTTCAGTTGACAGTTGACACAGCATTCTACAATGCCAAATGTAGCTTACCAAATTATTATAATTAATATGGATGACGCACATTAAATCAAATAAAGTGTAAAGAAAACCAATGTATAAGAATGAATATTAAAATTAATTAGAAAGTGCGGTTGAATAGTATGAATGAGAACGAAAAGGTAAGTTTTGGAAAGTATATTGAAACGATACGAAAAGAGAAAAGAAAATCACTAAGAGAAACAGCAAAAGCAATCGAAGTATCTCCACAATTCCTAAGTGAAGTGGAGAAGGGTAGAAAAAGTACCCTGACAAATGAGAGAATTGAGAAACTGGCAAAATTCCTCATGTTATCTGAAACCCAGACTTATACACTTTATGATATGGCAGCGGAAGCAAGAACATCGAATGATGTGTTAATACCACAGGATTGTGTCGATTATGCATCAAATCCTTATGTGCTTGAGGCACTGAGATTATCTAAAGAAACAGGAGCAGGGGAGGCAGAGTGGCAGGTACTTCTTGACGAATTAAGAGCTCGAAAGGGGTAGTAGCAGCCTATGTATGAACCACAGTTTAGATGCAGAAGTAATGGTGTTCCCATTTTATCCCATGAGGATATTGAATCAGATGCAGAAATGTTCATCCGAGATTTTGATCCGGATGTACTGAACAATCCTAAAGAAGTTAATATTGAGGAATTCGCAGAGTTCTATCTGGGATTGACACCAGAGTATAATAATCTGACTCATTGCGGACTCATTCTTGGAAGAATGGTCTTCAATGACAGCAACAAGGTTCCGGTATATGATGCAGATGCAAAACGTGCAGAATATATATTTGCCGGAAGGGGAACGGTCATGATCGATAACACATTGCTGACGGACGAGCACCGCTTCCGTTCAACGATGGGGCACGAATCAGGACACTGGATTTATCAGCAGTCGTATTTTTACAGAGACCCGAATCAGCTGGTCCTGTTCGATAATTTGGAACAAACATCAACTGCTTGTAGAAAAACAGACATAGAAGGTGGGGAAGCAGCGCAGAGCAATGGGCGCAAGCAGTTATGTTCAGATCATGACTGGCTTGAACATCAGGCTAAATATTTCAGTGCAGCGATCCTTATGCCGAGAACTGCAATGAGACAGGTCTGTGGTGATAAAGAATTAAGAAAAAGACTCAGAGAAGAGTTTCCGGGATTTGAGTTGGAAATGCTGGCAACAGAAGTGGCAGAAATCTTTAATGTATCATCAGAGTCGGCAAAGATTAGAATTAAACAGCTGGGATTTGATTTTGCAAAGTCACCAGTTAAACAGAAAACGCTTTTTACAATTGGTTATCCGAGTAGTGTTATCTCACTGTAAGCATAAGCACCTCGAAAAGGGGTGCTTCTATTATAAATAATGTGTCAACCAAGGGGT
>OHKP01000775.1_pt1 | contig 16312 bp, 12 predicted proteins | sample 1568861 | NCBI WGS metagenome assembly OHKP01 (sample SAMEA3879524, study PRJEB24766) | human gut metagenome | biome: human-associated habitat; feature: feces | place: USA | collected 1985/1987 | reverse complement strand
GGTGCAGGCAGCGAAGCGTCCCTGCCAGTAACTTTGCGCTCCCGCAGGAGCGCCCTCAAGCTGCACATTCGACCACTCACATATTGTCGCGCCAGATGGGCGCGACCAGACTGTAAGCCCCCAGTCGCCCAAACTCATAAAAATTCTCATCGAGGGCTTGACAAAACAGGCAATCGGGTATATTATAATATTGAGCGAGCCCACCACGCATAAGGCATCGAAAGATGCACTGCGAACCAAGGTGGGACTTTTTTTACTGTGAGGAATGCTGAAATGGCTGATTTGGTTCAAATGAAGATACCCAAGACCTACGATGAGCAAATTCTAAATTTGCAGGAAAAGCACGGGCTGATTATCGCTGATTGTGCAAAGGCAAAAGAAATTTTGAAAACTGTCAACTACTATCGTTTGAGTGCCTATGGAATTGATTTGCTTGATAAGCAAACGGACAAGTATCGTGAGGGTACAAGCCTTGAACAAATCTATTCGCTCTATCAGTTTGACAGTAGACTTCGGAATATCATCAGTCCCGTGATTGAGTATGTTGAAATCAGACTGCGGTCATGTATTTCATATCATTTAGCAATAAAATACGGTGCAGAATGCTATCGTGACCGTTCTTTTTTCAAACCTTGGATAAGCGGTGTGTTCGGAAAAGACATGTTCGATGTTTTCAATGAACGTGTGGATGCCGAGATTAGAAAGCAGTCAAAAAAACCAATGGTGGTTCACCACATGCAAAAATACGAAGGGCATTTTCCTATTTGGGTTGTGGTTGAACTTCTCTCCCTCGGAGCATTGTCCACACTGTATTCGCTCATGAAACGAGAGGATCAAAAAGCAATAGCACTGAACTTCCAAACCGGGTTTGTATATGTCAAAAGTTGGTTCGCCGCACTTGTCGAGATTCGCAACATATGTGCTCACTATGGCAGACTATATAACATGCCTCTCAATTCGCTCGCAAAACTGCCACCGAAAGAAAGCCAATATGCAAATTCAAGACTCTTTACTGACTGCCTTGCACTCAAATACATCATGCACGGAGAAAGCATTTGGAATACGTTCGTTCTGAATCTTCGCGCGATTATTGATGAATGCCCTGACGTGAATCTCAAATGTATTGGTTTCCCTGATGATTGGGAAAGACTGTTGCGATAAGTTTTTAGGGGTCGCCACAAATTGTGACAACCCCTTTTTTGATTTCAACTATGCATACCGGAGGCTTTCCCCCTCACTTCTCCATCTCCATCACCCTCCGCTTAAACACCGCCCGCCCATGGTTCTTCTTGTCCGTGCGGAAGAGGCTCAGCGTCTTTTCCAGCACCGCAATGTCAATCGGCTTGGAGAGGTGCATGTCCATGCCCGCATCCATGCTTTGCTGGATGTCGTCCGCAAAGGCGTTCGCGGTCATCGCGATAATCGGAATCGTCCTGCCGACGGGGTTGTCGCTGGCGCGGAGGGCGCGCGTCGCTTCGTAGCCGTTCATCACGGGCATCTGCACGTCCATCAGGATAACGTCGTAGTCGCTGGGGCGGACGTGGTCGAACGCCTCCACCAACTGCTTGCCGTCGCTGTAAATCGTGCAGGTCGCGCCCTGCATGTGCAGCAGCTCTTCCAGAATTTCCGCATTCAGCGGATTGTCCTCCGCGCAGAGCAGCCGCATCCCGTTCAGCACCGATGTGCCGTCCACGTTCCCGATATTGCCGAATTCCGTACGCAGTTTCGCCATCTCGTTCTCCAGATTGGAGAGGAAGAACGGCAGCGGCACAAAGCCGTCCAGTCCGCAGGCGCTGATGATATCCAGCACTTCCTCGCGCTGCCCCGCCTGCATACAGAATACGAAAATCGGCTTCCCGGCTGCCTCGCGCATCTGGCGAACCAGCGGGCGCAGCATCTCCGGCGCGCGGTACTGGCAGGACAAAAGCACTACGTCCACATCCTCCTGCCGCAGGATGCTCACCGCGTCTTCAGGGCGCTCGACCGCCTCCGCCGTCACGGGTGTGTGTTCCAGCGCATCCTGCACGTCCGCCACGCGCCCCGGCGCATAGCCGACCAGCAGCAGACCGTGTGCGCGCGGTCATCCGCTTGTGCGTCCACCTTGAACTCCAGCAGCACTTCGAAGCGGCTGCCTTCGCCCGGCGCACTCTCGACGTTAATCACGCCGCCCATCATGTCCACAATGCTCTTGCTTATCGCCATGCCCAGCCCCGTGCCCTGCACCTTGTTCGTCACGGAATCCTCCGCACGGGTGAACACGTCGAACAGGTGCTTCTGGAACTCCTCCGTCATGCCGATGCCGTTGTCCTTGACCACAAACGCGTATTTCACATACGAATGCCCGCTGCGGGACACCTCGCGCACATCAAGGCTGATTTCGCCGCCCTGCTGGGTATACTTGACCGCGTTGGACAGGATGTTCAGCAGCACCTGCCGCAGGCGGGTCGCATCGCCTATGAAATTCTCGTGGTGAATCTGGCTCGCGCGGACGATAAAGTGCTGCCCGCGCTGGCGCGTCTGCGGGCGGATGATGGCTTCAATCTGATCAATCTGCTCAGCAAGATTGACTTCATCCATGCGCAGCGTCACCGCACCGCTCTCGATTTTGGACATGTCCAGCACGTCATTGATCAGCCCTAACAGATGCTCGCTGGATGTATGCAGCTTGTCGATGTAGGCCTGCAGCTTCTCCGGGTCATTCAGGTCGTGCTGCATCAGGTTCGTCAAGCCGATGATGGCGTTCATGGGGGTGCGGATGTCATGGCTCATATTCGTCAGGAACGCCGTTTTAGACACACTTGCGGATTCCGCCAGTTTCAGCGCATCCACCGCTGCCTGACGCGCCCGATCCAGCTCCGCGTTCGCCTGTGCAAGCGCCTGCGCGTTCTCCGTCTCCACGGCGTAGCGCTCCCGGTTCTGCATCGCCGTCAACAGAAAGTACATTGCCCCCACCGTCAGCAGCAGCAAGACGAAGAACGCAATGTTGACTATCAGCGTAATCGAATCCACCATTGCGCGCGCACCGGCAGCGACCTCCACCCCCGGCACAAGAAACAGCATCGTCCAGTCGCATCCAGGTAGGCGCTTCATGCACAAGAAATACTGTGTTTTGTCCACCAGCACATCGGTGCAGGTAAAATGATTGTCAGATGCTTCAAGTTCCGTCAGACAGTTATCAAAATTGCCCGCGTGCGGGTAACGGAGCGTCCGCAGCGCTGGATAGATGTTCCGTCCCAGAAAGTTGATGTTCTCATCCGCCGCGTCGGAATACATCTTCACGCCGTCGCTGATGACGACATAGGTGCTGTTCTGCGTGTGAAATGCGCTGCTGCGGAAGAACGGCGTCAGGCTGCTCATGCCCTTGAGCAGCACCAGATGCGTGATGCGGATGCTTTTTTCCTCTGCCGCAACCGTCAGCGGCTGCATGATGGGCAGGGAAAAGACCATTTGATTTTCATCGCCGCCCTTGCCGCGAATAAGGAAACACTGTCGCCCCGTCATGCCAAGCGTATCGGCAAATTCGCAGGGCATCCGCTCTCCCGCCGCGTTAATCAGGTTTCCGCTTTCGTCAATCGCAAGGAATCGCAGGGCGCTGTCCTGCGACATCAGCTGATTCTGTGTCGCCTGAAGCAGCTGCACGAGTGCCTCCTGTGTCGCCGGGGCGTAGAAAGCTACGGACCTATCCATTACAGTCAGGAAATCCCACTGCTGTTCCAGCGTGATGGAGAGCTTCTCGTACATTTGCGACGTAATTTCCGTCAGCTGATTCTGGCTTTCGCGGTAGAGTTCTTCGCGCGTATAGCGGGTGAAAAAGCGCATCCCAAGGAAAATGAGCGCAAATAAAACAACGCCGACCAGCACCAGCATCGGCAGTTTGCTGTGGGTCAGGCGCTGGCGAATCGACGCTTTCGCAGCCTTCATGCGCTCATCCCCCTGCGTCATGTGTTTTCCGCGCCTCCAAACGGGCACTGCCGCTTTTTCCCGCAGCGCCGTGCAGACAGATGGACAATATCATTTTTATTATACCATTGAGGACATTCCATGTCAAGGCACAAAAGAAGCGGCGATGTTCATTTTCCACCGCCGCCGAAGGATTATTCCGTCCAGCTGTACACCCATTCGCCCTGCTGGTTGATGTAGCCGTATTGGGTCGTGCCGTCGTCCTGCACCATTCCCACATACGCCAGCTTGCCGTAGAACTGCGTCACAAAGCTGAATTGCAGCGGAATCGCCAGTTCGCCGCTTTCGTCGAGATACCCTGCCAGCCTCGTGCCGTCTATATCGTACACTGCCTGCAAGCCCGACGGGAAATACACGTCCGGCTGGTCGTATTCCGGGAATGTCCACTTCGCTTCGCTGATGATTTCGCCCTGCATGTTCACCCAACCGCAGCGGCGCTGTCTGCCCTTCTCCACAACGTACATGCACAAGCCGTTCTCCTCCGGCGTCCACAGCCGCACGATATTTTCGCCTTGCAGGGTGAACAGCTCCTCGCCCGCCACGCTGTACATCGTGAAGCTGTGTTCGCCCGTCGGCAGCACATAGCAGCCATGCCGGACGTCTGCATAGTGCGTATCCGTCGTGCGCATCACAACTTTCCCCGTTTGGTCGATGACACCATAAGTGCCGTCGGTCAATTCAACCTCCGCATAGCCATCCTCAAACTCGAAGGCATACGCAAACTGCGGTTCAATCACCACTTCGCCGCTTGTATTACAATAGCCGTATAAGCCGTTCTCGTCCACCACCTCAAACAGCCCGCCGCTAATCACGGTATCGCAGTTCGCCGCATTGATGCCCTCCGGCAGGGGATATTCCTTCCCCGTTTCGTCCAGCAGCAGCGTCTGCACAATGTTGTAATCATCGTCCCAGAATGTGACAACGGCATACCCGTCATAAAAATTGGAACCCATGTTGTCCGAATCATACTTTGCCGGAATCACCATTTCGCCCGTATCGCGGCTGACATAGCCCCACTTGCCGGTTTCGTCTGCCACGGCAATCAAGCGGCTGTTCGACTCCCTATGATTCACGCCCCGCCACTTCAAGCCGCTGTAAACACCGCTCTGCACATCAAAGAAGCCTTCCAGCCATTCCGTGCCGAGACTGTTTTTCCCCGTCGCCTTCTTGTATAGCAGCCAAATGCCCGTTTCGCGTCCGCCGTAATAGAAGCCATCATAGCCGCTGTCTGTCACTACATTCTCATCCAGTAGCAGCACAATTTCGCCATCGCGGTTCGCGAACCCCTCCCGGTCGCCCTGCTGAATCCACGCATAATTGCCCCGGAAGTCGCCCGCACTGTCGAATTTCGGCGGAATCACCCAGTTCCCCATCTCGTCGATATGCCCCCACAAGCCATTGTCGCCTTTCGCGGCGTACCAATACCCCTCCGCTGACGCGCAGCCTAACAGCATCAGCAGGCACAATATCCCGCACAGCAGTTTCTTCATGCGTTTTCCCTCCTATGGTGATTTCTGCCTTCATGATACCAGCCTTGCACCCGTTTCGCAAGCGTTCCGACGCATTTGTTACAATTGAAAAAAGCAGGGAGAACGAATCCCCCTGCCCATATTGATTGGTTACTCCGCCAGCAGCGGCGCGACAAGCCCTTCCAGCACCGTCAGCGTCACCGACCCGACCTTGTTGTACACGATTTTCCCGGCCGCATCGACAATGACCGTCATCGGCAGCTGCGTCGAGCCGCCCAGTGACTTAATCACCGCGCCCGTCTTGTCCAGCGCGAACGGCATGTCAAGGTTCTCCTTCGCGAGGAACTTGTCCACATCATCCGTCACGAGGTTCGAGTGAATCGCCACCAGCGAGATTTCGTCGCCATACTCCGCGTACAGCTCCGCAAAATACGGCAGCTCCGCCACGCACGGCGTACACCATGTCGCCCAGAAGTTAATGACCGTCACTTTTCCCTTCTGCGCCGACAGCGTAAATTCGCCGCCGTCTTCGCCATACAGCGGTACGGTGAAGTCCGGGCACTTCATCCCGACTTCGTAGCCCACGGGCGTATCGTCGTCCGGCGCTTCCGTGGCTTCGGGTGCAATCGTTTCCGTCGCGGCGGGCTGACTTACCGGTTCTTCCACCGTGTCCGCCTTGTTTACCTGCCACATCACCACGCCCAGCACTACCAGCGCCGCCGTCCACGCCGCCATCACGCGAATGCGGCGGTTCGTGCGCTTTTTGTTGTCTTCCGGCTTCATCGGCTGCACTTCGTTCGCTTTCAGCGTAATTTTGCCCATTCTCATGCTGATGGCTTTCGTCGGGCAAACGTCCACGCACGATGCGCAGTGGATGCACTCATGGTCGCCCACATGCCGAATATCCATCTTGCAGTGCGCCACGCAGCGCCCGCAGTTCGTGCATTTGCTTTTCTCGACCTTCACGCCGAGAATCGACACACGCGCGAACAGCCCGTAAATCGCCCCCAGCGGGCAGAGGAAGCGGCAGAACGCACGGTAGAAGAACACGCACGCCAGCAGAATCGCCACCATGATGACGAATTTGCGCGTAAAGAGGATGTTGAGGATGGAGAACTTGCCCGCATTGACCGGGTTCGCCAGCAAGCCCATTGCGCCCTCGAACGTCCCCGCCGGGCAGATGTACTTGCAGAATCCCGGCACGGGATACTGCTGCAAGCTGTACGCCAGCGGGATGATGACCACAAACACCGCCAGCAGGACGTATTTGAGATACGACAGCGCATGGGTAAAGCGGTTCTTCTTCACCTTCGGCGTCGGAATCTTGTAGAACAATTCCTGAATCAGCCCCAGCGGACAGAGCCAGCCGCAGATGGTGCGCCCCAAAATCAGCCCGTAGAGCATCAGAATGCCCAGAACGTAGTACGGCGCGCGCTTATCCGAGGACGCCAGCGCGTTTTGCAGCGCCCCCAGCGGACATGCGCCAATCGCGCCCGGACAGGAGTAGCAGTTGAACCCCGGCACGCAAAAGTTCTTGATGCCGCCGGTGTAGATGTCGCCCTTGATGAATCCCTTCACATAGGCGTTGTAGAGCAGGGCGGCGTAGACCTGTATGAGCCGCCGGGTGGTGGGCTTATGGGCGCTCCACCATGCCGCAAATTTCTTAGCCAAGGCCGATACACTCCGTACAAATATTGATTGCCTTCACCAGCACATCGAACATGCCGCCGTTCATCACACCCAGCACAATCAGCGCCACCGCCGCCGCCACGATGATCACGCGGATGACGTTCCTGCCTGTCGTCTTTTCTGAAGCGGCTGCATCCGGCTTGCGCTTCTGGGCGCTCCTGCGCAGTTCCAATTCCTTCATCAACAGACGGAAATTCCACTGCTCAGCCGCCATCAGGAGGATGAACGCCAGCCCAATCCACGGGAACGTGTCAATCGCCATCTGGCGCACGACGACTTCCAAATCACGCGAGGCAAAATTCGACCAGTCCAGCAGGAATCGCCCCGCCATGCCCCCGCAAATCAGGCACAGAATCGCCGCGCCGCACCATACGCCGATACGCTGTTTCTTCACTTTGCGGATTTCGTCCGTCTCCTCCGTCCGCGCGCGCAGCATCAGCAGCTGATTCTCCACCGGCGCGCGAAGCGATTCCTTCTGCTCCGGCTTGCCCGCGATGATGTTCGCCGCCAGCAGCGCCAGAAAGACCCACACGCTCCACGCAATCGAGGCGAAGTGCGCCGTGACAATTTCCCGGCTGTAAATATCGTGAATCCGCAGCCCGTTTTCGCCCATGTTTTCCGGCGCGATGCCCTCATGATAGATGGTCACGCACTGCCAAATCAACAGCGCCGCCATCAGCACCGTCGCCACTCCCAGCAGCCACCGAAGCACAGTGCGCACCGAGCGTTTGCTCTCTGCCTTCATTCCGCGTTCCTCCCACTTTGCCGGACGCGCAGTACGCCCGGAACGCTACTGTCTCCATTATAGTGCAACGCAGGGGATGCGTCAAACAATTCATCAGACTTTTGCTGTTTCTTTTCCGTTTTTCCGATTGGAGCCCGGCGGCATTGTGAAAAAATCATCAATTTTTGTCCATTTTGTGCCGTCCGCTCTTGCTTTTCCGCATCATCTGTGATACCATAAACGCACAGGCTGCTTGTTCAGCCCTTCACCATGAAGGAGGAAATATATAATGGGTTTTCTGGCAGGAAAGACAGCGATTATTACCGGCGCGGGCTATGCGAAGCTCAGCAACGGCCGCTGCGGTTCGATTGGCTACGGCATTGCGACCGCTTACGCCAAGGAAGGCGCGAATCTGGTCATCACGGGCCGCAACGTGAAGAAGCTGACCGACGCGAAGGAAGAACTGGAACGCCTCTATGGCGTGAAGGTGGTGTGCGTGCAGGCGGACGTGAATGACAGCGCGGACAACGAGGCTGTTGTGAACAATGTCGTCAAACAGGCGATTGACACCTTCGGCCGCATCGACGTGCTGATTAACAACGCGCAGGCTTCCGCATCCGGCGTTCCGCTGGCTGACCATACCACCGAGCAGTTCAATCTCGCGCTGTATTCCGGTCTGTACGCCACATTCTATTATATGAAGGCGTGCTACCCCTATCTGAAGGAAACGAAGGGTGCTGTCATCAACTTCGCCTCCGGCGCGGGTCTGTTCGGTAACTACGGGCAGTGCGCGTATGCCGCGGCAAAAGAAGGCATTCGCGGCCTGACCCGCGTTGCCGCCACCGAATGGGGCAAGGACGGTATCAACGTCAACGTCGTCTGCCCGCTGGCATGGACGACGCAGCTGGAGAACTTCCAGAAGGCATATCCCGAGGCGTTCAAGGCGAATGTCAAGATGCCCCCGATGGGCCACTACGGCGATTCCGAGGTGGAAATTGGCCGTGTGTGCGTCCAGCTGGCTTCCCCGGACTTCAAATTCATGTCCGGCGAAACCATCACCCTCGAAGGCGGCATGGGTCAGCGCCCTTAACCGCTCGCATCTTTGCTCCCTTCTGCGCACCGCGGAAGGGAGTTTTTTGTCCCTCATTTGGAGGTTTTTCTCATGAACACCGACCGAATCGCGTATTTCCTCGCCGTCGTCCGCGAAGGCAGCTTTTCTGCCGCTGCGAAGAACATGTACGTCTCCCAGACCGCCATCAGCCAGCAGATTGCGTCGTTGGAAAAAGAAATGGGCTGCGCGCTGTTCCACCGCCTGTCCACCGGCGCAGTGCTGACCGACCACGGCGAGCAGTTTCTCCCCTACGCCGAGCGCCTGATGGGGATTCAGCTCGAATTGCAGGACGCTTTCGCCGATACGCACCGTGTGAGCGCCATCCACATCGGCTACAACGGGCCGCTGGAAAAAGAGCTGATTGTCGATGCGTACCTTTCCCTGCATCCGCACCTGCCCAATTTGGTGATTCACCCGCTGTACCTCTCGCTGACGGCCATGTCCGACGCCCTCTATCGCGGGCAATGCGACATGGTGCTGACGCTTCCCGGCGAAATCGACCAGCGGAACACCTATCAGGAGGTACTCTACGATGTGCCGATGATTGCCGCCGTTTCCGAAGCGTCGCCATTAGCGGAAAAGTCGGTTGTGTCGCTTTCTGATTTACGCGCGCATCCGTTGATTCTGCTTGCCCCCGACCAATCGCGCAGCGGGCGCGGCGCGATTCACGACTGGGCGCAAAATATGGGATTTTCGCATCCGTCGATTATTTATGCGGATTCGGCAGATATGCAAATTTTGATGGTTTCGCTGAATCTGGGGATTTCCTTCTTTCCAGCGAGAAAGCCATCCTATTTCAAGGGCGTGAAGCTGATTCCGCTGACGGAGGATATTGGACATCATCGGTCGGTGCTGGTGTGCAGACGGCTGACACCGGCGATTCGGATGATTCGGGACTGCATGGTAGAGGAAATGAAAAAGGGCTAAACACGCGGAAAGAGTATGGCGAAGCGCTCAACTCAATCGCGCGGAGTCCAGCGGAGACGACCAAAGTGTTTTCTAATCGCTCCCTTGACCCCTTGGGTCGCCACTATCAAAATTGACTTGTTCCGCAGTACAATGAATCACCCCATCCCCGCACTCAAAAAAGCACCAGCCCTTCGCAGCATTTGCCGCTTCGGTCTGGTGCCATTTTTATCAACCGATTACTGCTGGTTTGCCGCGTTTTCACCCGCAATGCGGCCCATCGACAGCGCGTTCAGGAAAGACGAACCGGACATGTAGACCAGATCGTACAGCGCGCCGTTGGAGGCTTCGCCCGCAGCGTACAGCCCACCGATGGCTGTGCCATCCGAGCGAAGCACCTGCGCGGAGGTGTCCGTCACGACGCCGCCGATCGTGCCTGTGTACTGAGGCGCAATCTGCACCGCGTAGAACGGGCCAACCGTCGCGAAATTCATGAAATCCACGCGCGCGCCAAACGCCGCATCCACGCCGGTGTCCTTCGCCGCATTGTAGACCGCGATGCAGTCAAGGAACGCCTGCTTGTCAAAGCCCAGCTTGCCCGCCAGTTCTTCAAGCGTGTCCGCAGAGGTCACTGCCGGGTCATCAACGTTGTTCGCCAAAATCGCCGCATAGTCCTCACGGTCAGAACCGTAGATGCAGTAGTACGGCGCCGCATGACGGTAAATCAGGCTCGGATAATTCAGGGAATGGCAGTATTCATTGACGAAGCGGACACCCGTGTTGTCCACAATCGGCGCCTGACTCCACGGGCCGCCCAGAGAGGTCAGCTCCGCGTTCGTGCCGTCGCCCACAACGTAGGACATGCCCAGACGCGCGCCCTTCTCATAGACCGCCGCGCCGATGTCCTCCGCCATCAGAATGCCCTCGCCAGTCTGACCCGCGGAGCCGTAGAAGTATGCCACCTGCGCCGCGTCAACGGGCGTGAAGCGTTCCATCATTTCCTGATTGTTGCCGAAGCCGCCAGTCGCCAATACCGTGCCCTTGGCGTAGATGTTGAAGGTCTGACCGTCCTTTTCGACCGTCGCGCCGATGCAGTTGCCGTTTTCGTCGGTCAGCAGCGCCGTTGCCTTCGTCTCCAGCCAGTATTCCACGCCCAGCTCCTGATTCTTCGCATAGAGCAGGTCGGTGGGCTTGCCGTTGGAGGCATAGTGGAAGCGATCCACGCCCTCAATCAGGTCGAAGCTCATCGGACGGCCGAACTCGAAGCCGTTCTCCTCCAGCCAGTCAATCAGGCCCGCCGCCTGACCCACCACGAAGCGGATGCGGTCTTCATCCATGCCGCTGTCTTCGCGGAAATACTCGTTGTGGTTGTATTCCACCCACAGATCGACGTAGGCTTCGCAGGTATCCTCGATGCCGTACTTCTTCTGCTCGGAGGATTCCGGCGCCGCAATGCCGCCGCCCGCCATCGCGGACGTGCCGCCGATGGTTGCCAGCTTTTCAATCGCAATGACCTTCGCGCCGGCTTCCGCAGCCGCCATCGCCGCCGCTCCGCCAGCCGCGCCCGTGCCGATGACCAGCACATCGCAGGTCAGGTCGGTATAGGTTTCCTTCTCCGCCGCCTCGACCTTCGCCAAGTCCGCGTTCGTCAGCCCCAGCTCCGCCAGTGCAGCCGCAGCGGCCGCTTTCACCGCGTCGGATGTCACCGTCGCCGCCGTCACGCCGTCCACCTCGACGGAGTTGTTTGCCAGCATCTGCTCCGCCAGCACCTTCGCCGCCGCTCCGCCGATGGAATCAGTCTGCGATGTCGCGTCGATTTCCACGTTCACCAGCTTGTCACCGTCCACGCTCAGCGTGACCGTCACGTTTCCGCCGCCAAACCCTTCCGCCGTCGCACTCGCTGTCTTGCCCTCCGCCAGCGCCGTCGCGCAGGCCATCGTCAGCACCATACACAGGCTGAGCAGTAGCGCCGTCAGCTTCTTCATGATGAAAAACCCCTTTCCTTTTTGAATGTCCCCGTGCAGGGAAGACACTCTGGTTGCTCTTCGCAACTTTGTGAAAAATATACCATACTTCTCTCCAAAACACAAACATCAATTCAGGAAGGGGGCTATAAGGATTTCTTATACTATTTCCGGATGAAAATGCGCGGCGCAAGCAAATAGCGCAAATGAATTGGGAAATCGTATTATTTTTCTCCGCAATTTTTCCTTACCCCTGGAAAAACGCACCGCTTTATGCGTCTAATCCATTGAAATCACCATGAAAATGAAAGGAGGGCAAAGCATGGAGCAGCAATCCCCCAATGAACGCCGCTTGGAAGACTGGATGCGCACCTACGGCACCGCCATCCTGCGCACATGCTTCGTCATCCTTTCCGACGCGCGTGAAGCCGAGGATGCCATGCAGGACACCTTCCTCCGCGCTTGGCGCGCCATGGACACCTTCGAGCAGCGCAACGGCGCGAGCGTCAAAACGTGGCTGATGCGCATTGCCATCAATGTCTGCCGCGATTATCAGCGGAAACGGTGGTTTCGGCACATCGACATGCGGCACGCGCTGGAGGACTTGCCGCAGGGCATGATGACCGTGCTGCCAGAGGATCGGGAATTGATGCTGGACATCCTGCGCTTGCCCGACGACCTCAAAAAGCCGCTGATTCTCTACTATTATCAGGACATGAACCTTCAGGAAACCGCCGATGCACTGGGCATCAGCAAGTCGACGGTGCATACGCGGCTCAAAAAAGCGGAACAGGCGCTCAAACTTTCGCTGACAGGAGGTGACTGCTATGTCTGATAAACTCAAGCGGGTGCTGGATACGAATTTAGCTGGACTGCACGTCACCGACGCGCAGGTGAATGCCGTCCTGCGCCGCGTTTCGCAGGATGAACAGCGTCCGCGCGTGATTCGCTGGCAGGCCATCGCTGCGGTGCTGCTCGTGCTGGTACTGGGCGCGGGTGTCCTGCTGCAAACCGGGATTTTGTCGGACGATTCCCCGCAGCTCACTGCCGACGTCACCCGTCAGGGCGATTTCCTGACGGCGGCACAGGTGAAAAAGCTTCTGGCCAGCGCGGCGGATTTGCAGTTTTCAGTGGATGAAGAGGCGATTTCGGCGCTGATGACGCAGGTCGAAAAGGACGGTGGCTGTTCGCTCTCCACGCTGCTGGAAATTCTCTGCCCTGTGGGGTCGTCGCTGGGGCAGTGGGATATCCGCGCGCAGGTGGCGCTCAGCCAGACGCTTGAAAGAATCGGCTATCAGGGGATTCTGCCGGGCATGACGCGCGAACCGCTCTCCACCGAAATCACCGCGCAGGACGCCCTTGCCCGCGCAGTTGCCTACATCCGCACCAATGACGACCCGCAGGCGGATTTCACCAATCTTGATTTCTATCGTGTAGGTATCCGCTTCCTTTCCGGTGTTTATGACGGCACCTGTGAGGGAGCGTATTACTGCGCAAATTTTGATGCGCTGGATGCGTTCGGCACAACGTACGAAGTCGCGGTGAACGCGGAGGACGGCAGCATTTGCCGAATGCGGCGGGAACGCGGTGCGGGCAGCAATCACACGGCGGACGAAGTGACCCGCGGCTTCCGGCGCATTTTCGGCTACGACATGCGCACATGGACGCCCATGCAGCTGCGTGTGTACATTCTGGCGCTTTCGCGGGCGGATCGCTCGTCAATGCAGACGGTGCATGAGCTGTTCCTGAGCGTCGGGCGCGATGGCTTCCCGGATGTTCCGGTGGAAGCGCTGACCCGCGAAGAAGCCATTGACGCCGCGCTCGCCATTCAGGGCGGTTCATCGTCCGACGTGCTGGCGGCAGAGTACCTTGCGGGCGCGTCCGGCGACTTCTGGAAGATTGCCATCCGCCAATGCCCCCAGCGGGCAGAGCATCGTCTATCTGGAACTGAACGGGCTGACCGGTACGCTGCTGACAACGACGTACTCCGGCAATCTCTACGGTTTGCCGCAGGAGTTTTTCCCCAGTCAGCTGCTGTCCACCCTCGACCGCACGGACTTCTCCCATGGCGTACCCGCCGTGGATGCCGAAACGGCGCAATCTGCTGCCAGTGCCGCCATTGAGCGCCAATATCAGCGGAATATGGTGGAAGAAGGCTACACCTGCTTTATTGAAAGCGATTTTGAGGACACGGCAGGCGGATTCTCCTACTACACGGGCGGTGGTGTCGTGATTTTCACCAAGGATGCGCAGAACACGTCGCAGGGTGACATTTACTGGGCAGCGCTGAACTGGTACGGCGAAGTGCTGGATGTCGGCTGGAACCGCAATCCGCTGGATGCAGCGCGCTTCACGCTGCTGATGCAGGGCTATCTGCCCCCGATTTACCAGCGCGAAACCGTCCAGCAGCTGCAAGCGCTGCTGACCGGCAGCCAGACGGACGAAGCCGGTCTGCGCCAGATGGAAACAGACGGCACCCTGCCGCTGTTCAACGCCCTGCTGGCGCTGGAGGTCGTTCCTGATGCCAGCACGAAATCCACCGCCGATGATGTGACCGCTGCCGCCTTGAAATCGCTGAACGCCCATCTGTGCTATGAGAATTCCTCGTTCCTTGTTTATCGCGAGGATGGTGAGCTGATTTGGCACTTCTGGCTGTCCACCGACATGGGATACTTCCTCATGGACGTGCGCGACAGCGACTTGTCCGTGGTGGGCTCCGTACAGGTTCCGAGCTTCAGCGCCCTGCGCGCCAGCATTCTGCTGCCCGTGCGCGTCTGGAACACGCTGGCGGAAAAACTGCGCGTCACCATCTTCTACCGCGACGCGAACACGCAGCCCGGCATCGTCTACGGCATGTACGCCAATCATATTGTTCAGCGCTATGTTGATTTGTACGGTGCCAATATCCTGCGCTGGGATCAGGCGACGCTCCGTTCTTTCCAGTCCGCGATAAGTATCAGCGGCAGCTACGTCGGCGACTGGTCTGTTGCCTGCCTGTGTCAGACGATTTACCCCGACGTCCCTGACTACGCAATTTCTCAAGCGGTCGCGGCGGAATACGCTGCCCGCGCGCTGGGCGACGATGACTACTCCCTGCGCGGCGGTGTGCTGATTGACCCCGGCGAGGGCGACCCCATCTGGAAAGTGACGCTGGATTACCCCGACGGGCGCAGCTTCAACGCGGAAGTGGACTGCCGGACAGGCGCGATTCGGACGCTCCGCCAGCAGGACACGCGCGCCATGCCCTTCTACACGGACTACCTTGATTTCCCTGATGACGGGGAATACTGGTTCCGTAATTTTGTGCTGGATGAGGTTATCGAGCAAGTACGGACGCAAATGACTGGTCGATACGGCAATAACGTTTGATTGCATCAAGCGACGATTTTGCTATTTTTCTGACAAGTTTGTCTGGACAAACCGGCATTGCTGCGCGTATAATTGTGTTGCTGGTAGAAATTCTGCCAAGTTTCGCAAAAAAGAGGTTGGCTCCTATGAAAAAGTTTTTCGCACTGCTCCTGTCCATCATGCTGCTGTCCACGGCTGCGCTGGCTGAAGTCAAAATCGGTCAGGTTGAGTATGCCGCACATGGCACGTCCTGCTTCGCTGTGCTGACCGTCGCGATGGATGGCGACACCATCGTTGCCGCGCACATCGACGAGTTCCAGTTCATGGATGCCGCCACGGCGGAAGGCGTTCCGAACTCCGACGCTTCCTTCGGTCAGAACTATCCCGAAGGCAAGGTGCTGGCTTCTAAGGTTGTGAACGACGGTCTGTACAGCACCAACATGACGACCAAGGCGGGCGCAACCACGCCGCTGGGCGTGAGCTACAACGCCATCGAAGCTTTCGTGACCGGCAAGACCATCGCCGAACTGGAAGCTGCCATTGAAGGCAAGACCAAGGAAGAAATGGTGGACGCCGTCTCCAGCAGCACGCTGGTGGATACGCTGGGCTATGTGCAGGGTCTGCTGGCCGCTGCCAAGGCTGCGAACAACCAGACCGGCTACTACACCGTCTACAACAAGACCGGCGAAACCGTGAAGGAAGTCAGCATTACCATCAACGCGACCGGCGAAAAGTTTGTCATGGCGACGGACGTTCCGGCTGATGCGGTGAAGGTGATTGTCTTCTCGATGGACGGCGCGCTGGAAGGTCACAATGCGCTGACCTTCGCTTTCACGACCGAGAGCGGCTATGAAGGCTCTTTCGCAACGCTGAGCGTCGAAACGGCTCCCATCACGATGCTGTCCGCCGATGCCATGACCGGTGCGACGCAGATTTCCTTCTTTGCGCCTGCTGCGGAGTAATTCCCCCTCGATTGCATCAAAAAAACGGGTACTGTGTGAGGACGAAATCTTCCACAGTACCCGTTTTTATTTTTCAAATAAGAATGCCAAGGTGGCGTAGATGAATGGTTCTTCACGGAATCTTGGGGGAAGAGCAGCTTGGAGGCGCGTCTGCGGACGCGCAAAGTTACTGGCAGGGA
>OHKP01000768.1_pt1 | contig 16534 bp, 14 predicted proteins | sample 1568861 | NCBI WGS metagenome assembly OHKP01 (sample SAMEA3879524, study PRJEB24766) | human gut metagenome | biome: human-associated habitat; feature: feces | place: USA | collected 1985/1987 | reverse complement strand
ACTTCATCTTGATTAACTCGTTTTTATGAGTCAACCTTTTTCAGTATAATACAAAGTGAGTAAAAGACACAATTTGTCCGTAGAATGAGGTGTTCTCCTGGACAACATTCCACTGATGACTCCACAAGATGGCTTAAAAGAGACCGAGGAACACTCCTCGATCTCTTAATAATGTGCGAGCGACCGAAACGGCGGCAGACGTTTCCGTTCTCCCCAGGGAGATGTCACGCAGTGACAGAGGGGTACGAAACCGCGAGGCCCTGAGCGTTTTCCAGGACTCCTCCCGCGGGCGCAAAAAAAAGAGACCGAGGAACACTCCCCAATCTCTAAAAGACGTGCGAGCGAAGGGACTCGAACCCATACGCACGAAGGCACCAGATCCTAAGTCTGGCTTGGCTACCAATTACAACACGCTCGCAAATCCCTTCCGGAAGACTCATAACATGAAGCCCATCGCTGAATACGACCTGGTTGGAAGCTGTCGCATTCTGTGTCCGAAAAGGAATGCAAAGATAGTAAAGGATTTTCAATTCTCAAAACCGGTTAGGATTTTCGTGAAAAATACTGAGAAAAAATACGATATTTGTGCATCGAAAAGACAAATAGAAAGAACCGTGGACCAGAACTGGAAACGAAGACTGGCTGAACTCAGGGAAGCCAACAATAATGCGGCATGGTCAATGTCTGAGTTTATCAATGAGACGCCATGCGCTATAACAGAAAGACTTATGAAAGAAGCAGACCCCTCGGGAGAACTACCTGAGGAAATCTTGTATGCAGCATTCATGGCTGGATTCTGCGGGATATCGGAAGACGACACGACTATAAACGGATACTTCCAGGATGCAGTGCATTGCCTTGAGACCAGGAAATATCGGGACAATCCCTATCTTGAAAACATAAAATTTCCAGACACCGCCACACGACATTGGAAATTCACACATTACAGCTACCGGCCATACGAAGCCTTCATCTGCAACGACATTGACATTGACAAAAACCTTAGGGAGGTGCCGCAAATCGGCTTTTTCCGGGAGCGGTTCGCGTATCCGGCGATCGAGCAGGACGGGCGTGAATGGATGGCGGTGAAACCGAGCGAGATAGAGACAATGCGGGCGCCGATTGAGGAGGCGACGGGAAGGGTCGTGACGTTCGGACTCGGGCTGGGATACTTTGCGTATATGGTGTCGGAAAAGCCGGATGTGACGTCACTGGACATCGTGGAACGGAGCGAGGAGGCAATCGCATTGTTCGAAAGACACATCCTGCCGCAGTTCCCCAACAAAGAAAAAATCCGGATTATCCGGAGCGACGCCTTCGGGTTCCTGAATGAAAACATGTGGCAAGATGCCCGGCAGGAGGCCTCAGGTCAATGCAAGAGAAGCACGGAGGAAGGTCAATGCAGGGAAGAAACGACTAGTGTTCAATGCGAGATAGGTCCGGAGGATGACCAATGTTGGAGAAATTCTAATGAAGGTCAAGGCAAGAGAAACACGGAGGAAGGTCAATGCTTGGAGAGGCCAAACCGAGCAGGCAGAAACACACAGAGAGGAACGGAGACTGCCAATCGGGAAGAAAAGCAGGGGCGCTACGACTACGCTTTCATTGACCTGTGGCACGATACGGCAGACGGACTCGAAATGTACCTGAAAGCAAAACGCATTGAAAATAAGCTTCATACGGCTGGTTTGCAGACGGAATTCGCCTACTGGATCGAGAAGTCGCTGCTCTCAGCATACCGTTGGACAGTATTCGAAAAGACTCTAGCAGAATGCACCACAGAAGAAGAAGCATTGGCCAGACTGTCTGACGACCGCCTAAGAAGAGAGGCCGGCCAGACTGTCTGACAACGCCTTCTGGAATCAGGCACAGCCTACGGACTGGCGGCTCCGTCTCATGGCTGTCCTACAGCCGACTCTCCCTCCCAGGCTGTCCGAAAACTTCTTGCCAGACTTAAACACTCCATACCCCTATTCAAGGCCAGAAGCGGATTCTCGATTCTCACTGAGGAATGTTTGACTTTTCATAAGCGTCATCCCTGTTACGTATTGATGAGCATTAACTAGTTCCGACCCTCTTGGCAACTGCTGATTTTTATTATTTGCTTCTAAAGTGTTGAATGTCAATGTTATACTAGGCTGAGATAGCCTGACGAACCTGTCAAGCACCCCTTTCGAAACCACCTCTTGACATCCATTGTGTAGCGCAAGTAATTGATTATTAGACGATAAGATAGATACATTACTGCCAAGAGGGTCGAAGGTATGACCATTTCTTTTGTCTCCATTTTTACTTACGTTTAGACTTTGGAAAGCAAAACGCTGGCAGCGCGTCAATACGTAACTCCAGAGACGCTTACGAAAAACACGTGAGAGTCTCCTCAATTGCATTCTTTCGGGAGAAAGGCCAGTTTTCACGGACGTTTCTTGATTTCAAAATAAAGAACTCGAGCAGTTCGGTTGCGTTTCTGTAGAATCATTATAGAACTGCTATTTTGTACCGCCTAAAACGTTTCTGCGGCACCAAATCCCTTCAAAAGAGCCATCGACAGGTCAATGCAAACAATCTCCGGAGAAAGGTCTATGCAAGGATATGTCGGAGGAAGGCCAATGCAAGGAGATGCCAAAGACGGCCAACGCAAAACAACTGGCGACAGGCCAATGTCCAAAAGACCCAACGACAGGTCAATGTAAGGAAGCACAGGGATGACACGACCACGCTTTAATCAATCGGGAATCAGGCACACCCTACGGTATGGCGCCGCACCCAAACGCAAAACGGGATAGAGGAAAACCAACGAAAAAATCTCCGGAGGGAGGCCAATGCAAGGAGATGGCAAAGAAAGATCAACGCAAAACAACTGGCGACAGGCCAATGTTCAAAAGACCCAACGACAGGTCAATGCAAGGAAGCACAGGGATGCCACGACCACGCTTTAATCAATCTGGAATCAGGCACATCCTACGGCCTGGCGCCGCACCCAAAGCGCAAAACGGGATAGAGGACAGCCAATGCCACAAAAATCCAGTTCAGGCCAATGCTAAACAGTCTCCCCCAAAAACCGCCAAAAAGAGGCTCCACAAACGTGAACCCCCTTCAGTCAATCTTCCTCGGCCGGCATGTTCCCGGCGTAGTCACGCCACTTGGAAATCAGGGCGGACATGTCTGCCGGCAAGGCCGAATCGAAACGGATGAACTCACGCGTGCGGGGATGCACGAAGCCCAGCGTCTTGGCGTGGAGAGCCTGGCGAGGACAAAGCTCGAAACAATTGCGGATGAACTGCTTGTACTTCGCGTAGATAGTGCCCTTGCGAATCTCCGAACCGCCATAGCGCTCATCATTGAAAAGAGGATGGCCGATATAATTCATGTGGACACGAATCTGGTGGGTACGGCCCGTCTCCAGACGACACTCCACTACCGTCACATAACCGAAACGCTCCAGAACCTTGTAATGAGTGACGGCATGCTTGCCCTTGTCACCATCCGGATAAACCTTGAAACGGAGACGGTCATTCGGATCACGGCCGATATTGCCGGTAATCGTACCCTCATCCTCCTTCAGATTGCCCCAGACAACCGCAACATACTTACGCTCAATGGTATGCCGGAAAAACTGCCCCGCAAGGTCAAGCTGCGACTCATCATTCTTCGCGACGACAAGAAGACCGGAAGTATCCATGTCGATACGATGAACCAGCACACCCATACGCTCATCCTTTGCATCAGGCCCCTGGGAAATGCCAAGATGATAAGACAAGGCATTGATCAATGTCCCCTCGAAATGGCCATGACCCGGATGGACAACCATGCCCGCAGGCTTGTTGACAACAAGAAGGTCATCATCCTCATAGACAATATCCAGAGGAATATCCTGAGGAAGCACCTCGAAACCACGCCTCTCATAAGGCATCACGAAACGGATGACATCACCCGGACGTACAATGAGATTGGCCTTCGCAAGTTTGTCATTGACACGCACATACCCGTTCTTGATGGCAAGCTGCACACGATGACGCGACGTGTCCATCAGATGACACGCCATGTACTTGTCCACCCTCAGCGGCGTCTGACCCCTGTCCACATTGAGCCTGAAATGCTCGAACATCCCCTGCTCATCCTCCTCGGAAGCACAGTCGGCCCCCTCCTCGATTATAAGTCCGTCACCTGATGGCTCCTGCAGCTCATCATCATTGAAAATCTCGTTCTCTGCCATCGTAAATTATTTATTGTCCTTTGAAAGATAAAGAGTTACCTCAGTTCCCATAAGAACAGACATATCAGAAGCCGAAGGAGTCTGCTTGTAAACCACGGCATCCAGAGAATCACTGTAAGTGCGGATATCCTTGTCGAAACGTAGCTTCGCCACATTCAGAGAATTGTCATGCAGCGCATCCACAGCCCTCATATACTTCATACCCGTAACATCCGGCACATAAGTCTGGCCATCAGTACCGAGACCGACAACAAGGTCGATTTCAGAACCGCTGTCAATGGACTTGCCCGCCTTGATGTCAACCCCGCGAAACAACTGCCTCAGCACATTATTGGTGGCGATATCCTCCACATAACGCAGCTTCCTGAGAATCAGTCCCTTGGACATGAGCTCAGCCTTAGCCTGCCTCATGGAAAAGCCGACAAGGTCCGGCATGGTAGTCTTCTTCGGAGATACCGAATTGATAGTAAGCAGGATACGACGTCCGGTCTTCACATGGCTGCCAGCCTTCGGCACCTGGGAAAACACCAGACCGCGCCCCATCTTGCGCACATACACAGAATCAGTCACATCGATTCTGATACCCCTGTCAGACGCCAGATAAGAAGCGTCACTCACACTCATATTGGTAAAATCAGGCACCTCGATCTCCTGACCATGATGAGTTCCAATCTTGAGAAAAAAATTGGCCACGAAAACAAGAGCCAACACCACAACACAGGCCGCAATCACATTCCTCACGAACCAGTTGCCGAAAAATCCCTTAAAATCCATATTCCAGAATAAGTTTGTTCAATGTTACACTACTTGGTGAAAATCAGTTCCATAACACCATCCGTCAGAAGCGCGATTCCGATGATGGTCACGATGACACCCGTGATACGGTTAATCCACAGGATGGTCCCCAACTTGAAATTCTTGCGGATTTTGCTGAAAACCCACGAAAAGACGAACCAATAAAGAGCCGAACCCGCACTGAGCGAAAGCAGAAGAGGCGCAACCCTGAAATCATGAGGTTCCAGTTCAATGCCGAAGAACGCAAACAGCGCGAATATCACGAAAATGGCGCCCGGATTGGAAATACCCATGAACACGGCCTGAAAGAAATCCTTCAGGGAATAAGAAGAATGGGCATCCTCCCTTTTCATCTTCCTGAACGGGTCCTTCAACGTCATACTGCAGCCAAGGAGCGTAACCACAATACCGCCGCCGGCCATTATCAAATCACTGTAATTTTCAATGAAAGTCTCCGCGATTGCCAATGCAAAAACAGCAATGACCGCAAAAATCGTATCAACGAGACATGCACCAAGCCCGGCAAAAAAACCGGCCTTATGTCCATCACTCAAAGACTTCTGTATAACGAGAATAGCAATCGGCCCCAAAGGGACAGACGCACAGATGCCTATGATGAAGCCTTTTAGAATATCAAGCAGCATATGAATCAATTTTTGTCATGCCGGACTATACGCAAAATACGCGTTTGCACATGACCATAATCATGCAAAGATAACAATTAATTCATATCTTTGCACAAGCAGAATGGCCTACCGTCAAAAAGCAGGCCCTCAAAGCATTAAAAAACAGACAAAATGAAAAACAAAAATACACTTCTTGCAATTCTGGTCCTTCTCTTCGTCGTCCTGATGTCCATCCCTTATCTGGTGCCCCACACCGGACTGCTGGCCCTCCTCGGACTCGTGCCGCTGCTCTGCATGGAAAGAATCGCGACCATGACAGGCACACGCAGGATATGGCTCTGGCACTACAGCGCCTTCGTACTCTGGAACGCAGCCACCACATTCTGGGTATGCAACGCAACCATCGGCGGAGGAATCTTCGCAGTACTGGCCAATGCCTTCCAGATGTCCGTCATATTCGGACTGTTCAGATGGAGCCGCAAAATCCTGAAAGGCTCCCTGCCGTACATCCTGCTCGCAATGATGTGGATCGCATGGGAAAAATACTATCTCACCTCCGCACAAATCTCCTGGCCATGGCTCGTCCTCGGCAACGCCTTCGCAAGAACACTGTCAATGGCGCAGTGGTATGAATATCTAGGCACTCTCGGCGGATCCCTCTGGATCTGGGCCTGCAACCTCGGTCTGTTCGGCATAATGGTCTCATTATCAGACGGAAGCTGGTCAATGTTCAACGCCAAAGCCAAGACTGCCGCCATCGGAGGCTACCTTATCCTGCTCGCAGCCCCGATGGCACTGTCAATGCATATATACAATTCCTACGACGAAGTCGCCGGCAAGACCATCGACGTAGTGGTGCTGCAGCCTAACATTGACCCGTACCAGAAATTTCAGGCATTGAGCCAGGACCAGCAGGACGCGATTCTTGCAGGCCAGCTCACAGAAGCATTTACAAAAACAGACACCGGCAGGATGGTGCTGGCGGTAGCTCCGGAGACCTTCACGAGCCACGTCTGCCTGAACAATCTGAGCTTCAGCAGAACCCTCAGACGCTTCGAAAACATCATTGAAAAAAGGCCTTACGCGAGCCTCCTGATGGGCGCATCGACCTACGATCTCATTGAATCAGAGACAGTTCCGTCTCATACCGCGAGGAAGATCAGCGACGGAATGTGGATGGAGACGCACAACTCGTCATTGATGCTCACCGGCAACAGACCGGAACAGATCTACCACAAGTCCAAGCTCGTCGTCGGCGTGGAAATGACCCCGTACCCGGCATTTTTCTGCAAGATTGACGACCTCCTGGGCGGAGTGATGGGAAGGAATATCGGTCAGGACGAAGTGACGCTGCTGAACTGCGAGAAAAGGGATTCGACGGGCAAGGTCAATGATTCTGTACCTGTCGGATGCGCTGTCTGCTACGAGTCCGTCTATCCGGAACATTTCGCGGAATATGTGCGCAAAGGCGCTGAACTTATGACAGTTATCACCAATGACGCTTGGTGGGGAAATACGCCGGGATACAGGCAGCACCTCAGCTATTCATCGCTCAGGGCCATCGAGACAAGGCGCGACATTGCAAGAAGCGCCAACACGGGAATCTCGGCATTGATAAACCAGAAAGGCGATATCGTCGCGGAAACCGAGTGGTGGGAAACGGCAGTACTTACAGGAAAAGTCTGCCTCAATGACCATCAGACGTTCTTTGTGCGTCAGGGTGACATTGTAGGCAGACTCTGCGTATTCTTTTCCGTTCTTCTCCTGCTCGGCGTCGCCGTCAGAGTGAAGGTCAGAAAATAAGTCCTATTCTTTTGTCAATGCTGCTTTTACGACAGGATCAATCTTTAGATAAATGCGGTAGAAAGCGTTGTCGCTAAGTTTCGAATAACGTCCAATCAGCGCGCGGAGCTGAGGAATCAGATATTCCTCTGTATCCTCCCACTCCCCTGCAGCCGGCCTGATACCGTCAACAGAAGCCGCATAAGACTGGAACGCAGAAGGAATGTCCAGTCCGTCAAGGAAGGCATCCAGCTTCTTATAGTCGTCAATTTCAGAGAGTTGCTTGGCATACTTGTCGAAAATGTAGGAAGCGAAACGCATCTGGGTAGCCTTCTTGTTGCAACGGATGAAGAACTTGGAGGCCAGTGTCGTATCCACAGGGACAAAGACATCCGGCACGATTCCGCCTCCGCCATAAACGGTACGGCCTCCGACTGTATGGTAAACCTCTTTCTTGTCCACCTTCATGCTGTCCTTGTCGAACATCTCTCCGTCAGCATACCTCTTGTATATATCATACTGGTAATCAGCAGAATAAGGTTTCTGAATACACCTTCCGGAAGGAGTATAGAAACGGGCCACCGTAAGCCTGATACCTGAACCGTCATTGAAATAGACAGGTTCCTGGACAAGGCCCTTGCCATAAGAACGGCGGCCTACAATCGTTCCCCTGTCATTGTCCTGAATCGCGCCTGCGAAAATCTCACTCGACGACGCAGAATTTTCATTGATAAGGACAGAGAGGGTGATATCCTTCATAATTCCCTTTCCATCAGCCTTATATGCCTCACGTTTGCGATGAAGTCCCTGAAGATAGACTATTTCATCTCCCTTCTCAAGGAACATGTCGGAAAGCATCAGGGCCTGGTCGAAATATCCGCCGGAATTGTCCCTGACATCGAACAGAAGGTTCCGAAGCCCCTGCTCAAGAAGATTTTCGGCCGCTGCCTTGACTTCCTGATAAGTGGTACGGCTGAACTTAGAAAGACGAATGTAACCAGTAGTATCATTGATCATGAAAGCGGCATCCACGCAGTGGACAGGAATCTTTCCGCGCTTGATCTTGAACGGAATCCTCTCGCTGCCACGTTTCACGAGCACTTCCACCTCGGTTCCCGCACGTCCCTTCATGTGGCGCACCATGCTGTCCTGAGGAAATTTCACGCCGGCGATAACAGTGCTGTCCACCTTCAGGAGACGGTCGCCAGGCTGGAGACCTACCTTCTCGGACGGACCGCCCGGGATGACCTCCAGGACAATGGCAGTGTCATTAGGGACATTGAACTGAATACCGATTCCATCGAAATTTCCGGCGAGATCAGACTCCGATTTTTCCAGATCCACAGGCGGAAGATAGATGGAGTGAGGGTCAAGGGAAGCCAGGGACGCCACGACAGCAGCATCCGTAACTTTCTTTACATCAACGGTATCCACATAGTTTTCCTGTACCTGCTCAAGAATGAGATTCAGTTTGCGCCAGTCAGAATAATCGCCATTCAACTTGTGACTCGGACGAGTTACTAAAAAGAACAAGACCGTACCCAGAATACCGATAACGATTCCGAGTACGGCAGATAGCGTGCTATATTTATCTCCCTCTTTCATAAACCACTATTGTTCGTCAACATTGACCTGTTCGACCTCGATTCCGGCCTGCTTGAGAAGGTCCGGTCCGTCATGCAGCCTGTATTCGTCACGATAGACGACCCGCTTGATTCCGGCCTGGATAATCAGCTTGGCGCACTCGATGCATGGCGACGCCGTCACATACAGTGTCGCATCCTCGCTACTATTGCCGGACTTGGCCACCTTCGTAATGGCATTGGCCTCAGCATGAAGCACATACGGCTTCGTAACCCCGTTCTCGTCCTCGCAGATATTTTCAAACCCGGACGGGGTTCCGTTGTACCCGTCCGAGATGATCATATTGTTCTTCACTAGAAGCGCACCGACTTTACGCCGCTTGCAATAGGAGTTTTCGGCCCATATCTGAGCCATCCTGAGATAACTGCGGTCGAACTTCTTCATATATGAAATTAGTTTCTCTGATAAAGATATCTCTTGATACTTCTCTTAGGAGTCCTTTCGAAATCCTCAGGCATGAATTCCATCTTGGCAATCTTCGCATAGTTAGGAACCTGCTTGTTGATTTCAGGAAGAGTCTCCTGTAATTTCGCCTCAAGTTCAGCCTTGCTGAGTCCGTCAAGTTCTGCCTGATGATAGTCCGGATAGATAAGGGCAACAAGCGAACCATGATCTTCAATTACCAGTGAGTCAACGACATAGGTGACATTGTTCACAACGCCCTCGATTTCCTCAGGATAAATGTTCTGGCCTGAAGGTCCGAGAATCATGCACTTTGAACGGCCTTTCAGGAAGAGATAACCCTGCTCGTCCAGAACTCCCATATCACCGGTATGGAACCAGCCGTCCGGCTCAATCACACTGTTGGTAGCCTCCTCATTCTTGAAATATCCGAGGAAAACATTAGGGCCCTTCACGAGCACCTCGCCCGGAATGTTGTGAGGGTCAGGTGAATCAATGCGGACAGACATGTTCATCGCAGCAGGTCCGCAAGACGCAAGTTTAGCATCCTTCCAGTCAGAATAACAGATGATAGGAGCGCACTCTGTCATACCGTAACCCACCGTGAAAGGAAATCCTATCTTGCGGAAGAAGCGCTCAACCTCAGGATTGAAGGCTGCACCTCCGATGATAACCTCATAGAACCGGCCGCCGAAAGCATGGACAAGTTCATTGAGAATCTTCTTCTGAATCACTTTGTCAATGATAGGAAGGTTCATCACCATCTTGTTCCTGTCAATGATAGGCTTAAGCTTGGACTTGTAAACCTTCTCGATGATGAGAGGAACGGCAATGATGATATGAGGCTTGATGTCGGCAAATGCCTGCATGATAATCTTAGGGCTAGGCACACGTGTAAGGAAATGCACATGGGCACCGATGGTCATCTCGAACAGGAACTCGAACATCATGCCGTACATGTGGGCCGACGGCAACATTGACACGACTTCTGTAGTATTGTCGAGCTGAGGCATCGCCTGCACGTGCGCGAATTCGATGTTGGAGTAGAGCGAGCGGTAAGGCACCATGACGCCCTTCGAGAATCCGGAAGTACCTGAGGTGTAGTTTATCAATGCGAGTTCGTCGGCGCTGTCCTCATAGTAATCCAGGTCCTCAGGACCGAAGTTGTTCGGATATTTGTGGCCGAAACTTTCATTCAGATGCTCACGAACCTGGGACATCTCCTCAGTCTTGGAATAGAGGAATCCAAAGGTATTGATCTGCACAACTACATAAAGACCAGGCATTTCAGCCTCTGAGAGGTTTTCCCAGATGACGTCATCCACGAAGAGGACCTTAGCCTCGGAATGGTTCACGAGATAGTGGATATTGCCGGGCTTGAACTCATGGAGAATAGGCACCGGAACTGCTCCGTAGGTCAATGCCGCGAGGAAGCTGACGCCCCAGTTGGCCTGATTCCTCGAGCAGATGGCGACCTTGTCACCTTTCACAAGTCCGCACTGCTCGAATGCGATATGAAGTTTTGCGATTCTTCTTGCTACATCTCTGTAGGCGAGATCCTGTCCTTTGTAGTTCGACAACGCGGGGCGGTCCCAGTTCTTCTTGAAACTCGTCTCAAGGAGTTTGTTTACTGAATGAAATTCCATATTTTCTAGTTTAAAATCAAAGTTTCAGTGACCTCTCTTTGCCGTCATAGCAAAGGGCTGACACTGTACCCTTGTCATTGACATTGATTTTGCTGTCGGGCAGCAGCATCTTGTTTCCGTTTCCGCTGTACAGAGGCTCGCCTCCGTCGAATCCGAACACAAGTGTACGCACCGAAGTCCTGACTACCCAGAACCTCTTGCCCTTGACTTTCAGCAGTTCAGGCAATGACTTGATTGTTTCTTCTGTTTTTATGCCTTTCCACAAAGAAGGTTTCTTCCCGTGGAGATCATACATTCCGATAGTGTTGTCTTTATGAAGCACCTGCACAGTGTAACCATGCGCTCCGGTAAAGTCATAAGCGGCCGGGCCGAGAAGGATTTCCTTTCCAAGTTCCACCGGGAACGGCTTCACAAAGCGCCCAAGCCTGTCGATGAGGTACAATTTCGAACCGGAAGCGAACAGGAACTGCAGCTTGCCGTTTCCGAAATAGTCAATGTCTTCCACAGCCCCGCAGATCGGTGCACCGAATGGAACACCCCAGATTCCTTTTCCGTTTTCCTCCTTGAGAACCAGGTAGTTATTTGACTGCTGAGCGAAAAGGTTTGTCTTGCCGGTGCCGCAGTTCTTGACCTTGAACGGCCCCTTTGAAACATTGACAACGGTATCCCTGAGAAGGGCCGGCATGGTGTCTTCGCTGCCCGCGAAGGCTATACGGTTCACGTCGAGTTTCAGTTTCGGCACAGCACCCGGCGCTATCGAGAAGAATACCGGACATGCGGAAACGCCTTTCAGAATCGCCTTCGCATCTTTCACCATATCCTTGCTGAACAAGTCAGATATGACCTCAGGCGAAACCCTGCAATAAGCGCTGAACACCGTTCCCTCTGTCGGCATACGGGATGAAAGGCCTGAATCCGACAGGAAGTCCTTCAGCTTCCTGCGTTTCACATCTGACGAAAGCAGTGAAACCGTATTTCTGTCGCCGGCGATTATCCAGCCTTCCGAATATGCGAATGTCGAATCCGGGAGGTCGAAGAGTTTTCCGAAAAGCGCTCCGGCAAATCCGCGGTACGGATTGGACTTCACTCCCCCATCGTAATCTTTCAATGACTTGTAGGACATTCCCCTGAAGAGAACCGAGATGTCCTGCTTTCCGGGCCTTATGAAAAGAACCGGCGAAACGCCTGTCTCCGTCTGTATGGCAGCGCGTACAACTTCCTTAATATCAAGCGCTTTAGCCCAGACATCCGGCGTGATTTTCACCCTTCTGCCCAGAGTATCTTTCCTGATTCTGTTCTTGTCTCCGCCACCGGCAGCGTCGATGTATTTGGAATACAAGTCGCATGAGGTCTCCGCATCCGCTATCTGGATTCCATAGGCCGCAACCGTTGCAGCCGGCAGAATTTCCGCCATCCTCGACGCGGAAGGCTGCATTGACCTATACATATTGCTGAAATATGCCGGACTCGGATAGGACGCGATCTGTCCCCTCATGACCAATGATTTTTCACCGGCCTCCTCGACCGCGAATGAGGTCCAGCCCGCGAAATTTTTCAGGAATGAGGAATATTTTCTATAGTTTCTGGATAGGAACGAACTTGCCAACTTTCCGCAATAATCGCCATTGACCATAACAGAAACGGCTCCTGAAAACTGCGCTGCGAGTGCCGCGCATTCGGTTTTTTCGAGCACTGACTCGCCCGAATCCACATGCCTCAGGCATGATTTGACGAGCGGAAGGGACGGAGAGAACACCAGAAGTGTTTTTCTTTTCAATGCTGCCGCATGGTCCGGGGATTTGTCAATGACAGCGTGCGCAACTCCGGTAGAGTCCGCGAAGCGTACCAATGTCCAGGCCCCGCTGGTGCTGTCTGACGGCATCTTGCCCGAGTCAATGACCAGAAGCGGGACAAGATCACCGCTGTAATGCATTGACACTGTGGCTTCTGCATTTTTCAATGTACCCGGCAGGTTTGCGTTTACGTCTTTCAGGAATCGTGCGAATGACGACCTTCCTGTGCCCCGGAACAACGGTCCGACGAGCGTTGTCGTGTCGCATGCAGCCTGTATCACTTGTCTGAACGACTCTCCATGCAGTATCATGGCAGCATCTGACGGCACTGCACAAAGGACAGGGCAACGGGATGAGGCTTCCGCAAAGAGTTCCCCCTGAGATATGGTGGTATCGCCGCCTTTGTCTCCTGAGTACAAGACTGTTATCGCACTGACGCAGAACACTACGAGTGCGGCCAGTACGGACAGACAGATTATGAGCGATTTCCTGTTCATTCGATATTCAAGTTTCGCAAGTTGCATAACTTGCAGAGTGTTTGTGTACGTTACCACATACAACAAGTTGCGGGACTACTTACGTCAAGTAACTATCCCACAACTTACAAAGATACATATTAATTTTTTTAATGTGAAGAATACCTCAAATCAGTGTTCCATTTGGAAATTATTTTCAGGTCTTAAGGATAATTTTTCTACCTTTCCGACAATTTTATAGCCAAAAAGATAACAAAATCAATAGTTGTAGAATTTCTTCTGACGGTCGGCTGATTGTACTGTCTGCGGCTGTCATCTGAAGACAATCACCCCATAGAGTCTCTGACGATATATAACTCCGGAGACGCTTGACTCCGACACATCCACGTCGGCGGATTGAAGTGCTCCAGAACATTGACTTTCAATAACTTATAAATAAGCCATCCGCCGACCACCAGGAGGCCCGACGTAAGAGCATCCTCCGTCAAAACGAAACTACAACGCGTTCAATGCAAACGCATCTGAAAATGGAATCCGACTATGCTCTTGGTGACAATCAATCCATGCTTTTTCCATGTGACTTATTTCTGAAATATCCCTGGATGACATATTACGGAATCTTGAACATACCAGATCCATAATTTGGATTTCTTCAGCAGAGAAACAAGATTTATCCGCAACTTTAGAAGCTGTCAGCACACTCCCCTCATAACTCCCGACAACACGAATATCTTGTTTAATCTCATCAAACTGACTATAGACACGATCCCAATTCTCAGGGACAGGTCCATAGTTAATAGCCTTGTATGACAATCCGCTAATTGCAATTCCCCGTTCTCTATACGAAAGGAAATCAACATAGAACAGCAACTTATTCATCTTGGTATAGAAAATATCCCCACATTGCTGTATCAAATATAACAAAATGTTTTTCAGGCGGTCCAATGACAAAGGTGCAAATCCATTTTCCTGTGAACGTGAACAATTGTAAACATGCAGTATCTCATAATGCTCAATGGGATAGCCCTCATAATCACCTATCACGTCATTGACCTTGGACTTGATTCTGGAGTAGTCTTTTTCACTCAGAAATCCTCTGGCACTTTCCACCAAATCAAGAAATGATTTAGGATTTGCTATAGAGCGGATCATTTTACCATTTGAAAGGCTTGGAATTTCTCCCTGCTCATATTTCCGCCACTGATTTTCTCCAAATCCGAGAATCAGTGACATCTTGGATGCAGAAAGCCCATAACGCTCCCTGATTGCACAGATCTCGTCGGTATATGGAATACCATATTTAGAACAATACTGATTGTGCATCTGCATTACCCACACATTATCCGATTCGGTGGTGGTGAATTGCTCTTTAGTATCTTCACAAACATAATAAGGAACCATCACCCTGAACGTTTCTTTACGAAACTCGATTTCCCGCCATTCCCAATGTAGGGTAACTTTTCCGCCCGTCAGAGGGCTTATCATATTTTTAGGGTCCTGTAACATAACTACTCCTCTTTTTCATCAGTTTTTAACGGATAAGTCATAGGATATTCAGCTCTATGGAATGAAATACAGATCGTTTTCAAGTTTGGTCGTCCAATAGTAACCTTGATATAAGTCTCAACACCTTTGATGTCCTTTCCGAATACCCACATTTCCCCATAGTCATTCAATAAGTCTCGGATAGGTCCCTCAGAATAATGTTCCACCTGAATAGTCTTAATTTCTTCAAGTCGCTGGACAGGGGTTATATTAATGTCGGCAAGAGCCTTCATATTCTTTTCTCGACCATCCAGAAAGACTATTCCCCAGACCTCAAGTTTCACCTTGAACTGACTCAAGAACTCCTCCACCTCTCTACGCGTTGCCATAATGTTTGTCCTTAATCAAATTTTCTCAAAGATACAGATTTTTTTCAACGCGCAATACAAATCACACCTTAAAGTTGGATTTTCACATATTTCCAGATATATATCCAATGTTAACATCCGACATCAAATCTCCAAGGCTGTCTTAAAAGTCCCCGCGAGACTGAAATACTCCTACCCATAATACAAGGCCAAAAGCGGATTCTCGATTCCCACTCAGGAATATTTGACTTTTAAGACAGACGCCCCCCCAGGAGGCCCGGACAAGCCAACATCCGATTGCCAGACGAGAAGCCGCCACCAGTTCCCGGACAAGACTCCCGTCAACGCCGACTATCCAAGTCAACACGCAACCGAAGAGACGCCCTAAGCCGACTCGCTGCCGTCCTCGCCAAACCGACCGTCCTTAGCCTCGAAAATCACCGACGGCTCCAGCACCTCCACCGTATGCCAGGCCCCTGACGGAACCACACACCCGAAATTCCCCGCCGCCGGATCCATGCTGAACCTCTCCACCTCACGGAAAGACCGCACCCCCGACTCCGACAACACCTCCTCAAAAATCACCTCCGTCACCTTCCCACAAAGAAGCATCACACTCTCATTCGAATTCGGATGCCTGTGAATCGGCACCACCGTCCCCGGCATCAACGCATTCAGCATCCGCTGACTACCGTCCCCCGCCGAAGTCCTCAAATCGAAATTCTGCCTCAGCCTCGGATTCACCGCCGCCTTCCCCAGCAGCTCCGCAACAAGATTCTTGTCAATGTCAATCATAATTATCAATGTTAAAGTCAATGTCAATGCTACTGCCCGGCTTTGACGCCAGCAACTTCCTCACACATCACTTAAATGAGTATTCTCCTTCACATATAACTCGTTCCGGAGCCTCCCAGAAAATTCTTAAAGGTACTAATAATATTGAAATTTCCTGCGAGCGAGGACGCAGGAAACGGCATGAGGGACGAATTCCATCAGGCGGGACGACGCCACGGCCCCCTCTGTAACACATTGATAATCAAGCACCAATTATTTTAGGCGTAGATTTCCGCCGATTTTTTGCTCACTAATCCACACGGAATTCAACAACTCACTATGAATCAAACAATTACAAAAACCAATGTGGCACCGTCCCGACAACTTGTTGACAGCGGTCGCCAAGATTGCCTTAGTAGTAATATTATGAACAGAAAAAGAAGCATTGTTTCTTTTATTATTCAAATTATTGCACTGCTGTCCGGAGAAATTATTACCATAATGTAAGTTGCTCGACGGCCTCTGTC
>OHKP01000755.1_pt1 | contig 16737 bp, 8 predicted proteins | sample 1568861 | NCBI WGS metagenome assembly OHKP01 (sample SAMEA3879524, study PRJEB24766) | human gut metagenome | biome: human-associated habitat; feature: feces | place: USA | collected 1985/1987 | reverse complement strand
CCAGCTTAAGATGGCAATGAGCAGACATGGGGAACTGCTGCGGGCATGCATGGATCTGCAGAAGCTGACAGATAATGTGATACATCGGAATAAGCTCAGCAGATTGAGAATACATTGTGACTACAGACAGCTTCTTGAGCAGATGGTGCGTTCAGATACAACAAGACCGCTTGAGATGATGATTGGTGCCATGCTCAGGCCAAAGACTTCTAAGATGTTCGACTTTGGAATAATCGACGAGTGTCTCACACAAAGGACACAGAAGCAGGATATAGTCGAGGAAGATTCTCCGGGAACGCAGGAGGATATCATCTTCGCTGATGAGGCGGAAGATGAAAGAATAAGCCATAATTACATATTTTTCATGCGGAGTATAATCAGGCTCCTTGAGGAAAAGCAGGAATTTACACTGTCATGGTACAATGCATGGCTCAAAGACAGATACAAAGAAAAGGCAGATAATATACTTGCCAATGCGGATTATTATTCATTTCTCGTTAATCTGTGCCAGAAGCGGCGCTATGTCATAGGCGGTCCGGATGATACGGAAGAGAGTTTCCTTGACGGCATACTTAAGGAAGGACTGGCAGCGGATGGCGCAGCCGGAGTGAACGGTAATCCATATGTGATAGAGATAGAGATGGCTGACGGTGAAGTTGAAGTTGGCAAAGAAGCAGTGGTAAGCGAGCTTATATTCAGGCTTGCCAGGACACAGGACAACGGAGGCAGTGATGGAACAGAGGAATCTTGATAAGGCACTTGATATTGTGTCAAAGCTGCTCATGGGTGAGGAGATATCGGAAAAGGGCAGTAATGCCGCACTTTATCAGGAATACAATAATAACGGTGAAGTGTATGACATAGTACATATGTCTCTTAAAAAGATGAATATACATATGTATGAGTATGCTAACGGTCTCTATGTAAGCGCAGGAGAGAATAACAGGGCATTCGGATACTCCAATGAGGAACTGAGGCGCGAGATAGGCATAAGGAATAACAGGGAGCTGTATCTTGCGTATTTTGTAATATATAATGTGCTGACATTTTTTTACCAGTCATCGGACAGTACGGCATATTCTGAATTTGTAAGGGTTGAGGATATAATATCAGGAACGGATGCTGCAGTTACGGGGATTGCAGACAGGCGTGAGGCGATAGTGCTTAACGAGATTGAAGAAAACAGTTTCAGACAGATTGCCTTAAGCTGGGACGGGCTTCCTGTTGTGAGCGTGGAAGATTCGCAGGGGCTTCGTGCCGCCAGGAATTCAAAGACGGGCTTTGTAAAGCTTGTTATGAACTTTCTGGTAAGACAGGAGCTTTTTGTGCAGGCTGATACGAGGTATTATCCGAAAGACAGGTTCAGGGCACTTGCACAGAACTATTTTGAGGAATATAAGGGAAGACTTCTCGAAGTAATGAGGGAGGAAGAAGATGCCACAGATTAACCGCATACGTGTAAACAATGTCAAATATAACTTTGGAACCCAGTATTATGATGATTTCATGATGCGCTTTTCCGGCAAGAATACGCTGTATGATCTTGCCAACGGCGGCGGTAAGAGTCTTCTTATGCTTCTGCTTATGCAGAATATGATTCCAAACTGCACACTTGATGACAAACAGCCGATAGAGAAGCTTTTTCGCGGGGACAGCGGCAATACAACGATACATTCACTTATAGAGTGGAATCTTGACCCATGCTACCGTAAGGATAATTACAAATATATGCTTACGGGCTTTTGCGCACGCAAAGCAAGAAATACATCATCAGAGCAGCCAGCAGTGTCAGATGGATATGATACGGACGGCACGGGAACGTCACAGGCTTCATCCGTATCAGCTGCTTCACAGTCAGTTTCGGCAAATGACCAGGCATCAGTGGAATATTTTAACTATGTCATATTCTACAGGGAATTCGGCGATAATGACATAAGAAATCTGCCGCTTTCAAAGGATGGCAAAAAGGTAACATATCAGGAACTTAAAGATTACCTGAGAGACCTTGAGAAGAAGGATTTCGGAGTATCGGTAAAGATATTTGACCGCAAGGGAGATTATCAGAACTTTATAAGCGGATATGGAATCTATGAAAGTGAATGGGAAATCGTAAGAGGAATCAATAAGACGGAAGGTCATGTAAGAACATATTTTGAGACGAATTACAGGACAAGCCGCAAGGTTGTTGAGGATCTGCTTATTGAGGAGATTATCCAGAAATCCTTCCACAACATAACAGGCAACGGTAATGATGATGACCGCATGGCAAGGACGCTTCTTGACATAAAGGATAAGCTTGTTGAACTTTCAAGAAAGCATGCCATTATGGATGAGTATGACATGCAGATACAGGCCATAGATGAGTTCGCACAGGGACTGTCAGATTTTGAAAGTATATACCGCAATAAAAATGAGAACAGTGCCAGACTTGTAAGGATGCTCGCGTCAGCAAGGAAAAAGAGTGATGAAACAGCTGCTGAGGAGCAGTCTGCAGCAGAGGCGATTGAGAGAATACAGATTGAGACCGACAGAGAACATCGGCTCATAGACACTGCGGAGATTATCGAACAGAAGAATTCAATGAAGGAAGTCGGGGAGCTTCTCAGGCAATCTGAGCAGGAGAGGTCGTCTGCTGTGCAGGCTTCGGAAAGTCTGCGGCTTGAACTTACTCTTAAGGAGTGCATTGCAGATTACAGGGAATATCTTGAATATAAGAAGCAGTTTGATGAGATAACCCAGATTATAGATAACAGACTCCGTGACCATGAAGACATAGCTGCGGAACTGAGAAATCTTGCATTATATAAAAAATCAGCTGATGATATCAGAAGACATGAATTATTGTCGGGTATGACAGAGGCAAAAGCACTTCTTGCCAATGAGGAGAACGTATCCAATACAGCAGCAGATGCACTTAAGGCAGCAGAATCAGGAATATCCAAGGCACTTGGACGTTCTGAATATCTCAAGAATGAGATAACTTCCGACGAGAATGCCATATCGGGAATGCTTGGTGCCGATACGGTACTTGTCGCTGAGAATGCGTCTGATGAGCTGGCAGGAGTGAATGATGAGGCAGCAGCATGCAGAATGCATATGCGGGAACTTGAGGAAAAACTGGCGTCAGTAAAGACACAGATTGATATGTGCCGTACTAAGCTTGACAGAACAGATACTCTTATAGAGGTGAACGGACAGCAGGCAGAGAAGCTTGAACAGGAACTTGCAGCAGGAAAGCATGCCGATGAGCTTTTTGACAAGCTGTGCAATGTGTATTCACAGAAGACGCCGGAGGGGCTGGCAAGAGCGGTATCGGCGGCACTTAAGGAGACTGAATCACAGTTTGACAAAAGTATGCGCAGAAGATCTGACCTTGAAGTATATGCTGAGTCACTTAAGAACGGCGTGTATGTGTGCCGCGATGAACAGTATGACAAAGTGTGGGATTATCTCCAGAAGCAGTATGGCGAAGATGCCATGCAGGGCTCACGCTGGTATGCGGGCCTTAAGCAGGGACAGAAACGGGATGTCATAAAGCGCGTTCCATTCATTCATAACGGCTTTATAATAAAAAATGATTTTGAAAGAGTCAGGGCGGATACAGTGCTTGGAAGCTTTAACGGTGCATATGCTGTACCGGTTATCAGTGAAAATGTGCTGTATGATATGAAGCTTGAAGTGAACAATGAACTTGTGACATTTGCATCGAGGGATATGTCATTTCTTACAGAACCGTCAGGCATTGACAATGAGATTAAAAAATGCAGCGAAGAGATAGCTGAGCTTGATGATGTGATAGCGCGTCTTTCAGACAGAAGAGATGTGATAAGGGAGGACTATGATTTTGCAGTAAGAGAAGCGGTAAAGAGATCTGATTATAATGACAGTCCGGCAGTCCGGCTTGAAAAGCTTAAAGCTGAAGCAGTGCAGCTTGCAGAGACCAGAACGGAGCTTATCGGCAGACTTGAGAACCTTAACACATCAAAGGCTTCACTCACAAGAGAGTACGATGACGAATCGCAGAGAGAGGCACATGATCTTAAGAGGGCAGAGCTTCTTCAAAAGATTACAGAGCTGTTCGACAGGGCTGTGGGACACAGAGCCGAAGTGAAGCAGCTTGACGGGATGATTCAGGAGTACTCTTCAAGGAAACAGAAAGCGGGGGCAGATCTCAGCGCATCACAGGAAAGAGCCGGCGCATACCGGTCGAAGATTGCATCGGTACAGAGTGCGCTTGAAAGAATGGATATCCAGTGGACTGCATTTGCACCATATTATAGTGAAGATTACGAAGCAGGTTCCGATAACACGGTTAATGCACAACAATTCAGTGACCAGGATCTCGAGAGCAGGTTTGCAGCACTCAGAAGCATTATTGAGCAGGATACATCTGACATAACGGATAAGGAGAAGCTTAAGAACCATCTTGCTGCGTCTATGGACAAATGCTGCCGTATGATAGAGTACAGGCGAATGTCGGTTGATGATGTCAGGAAAGCGCTTGATGACGACTCAATGGCGGACAGCAGTAATGATGCGCTTATGTCGATACGTGACAGACTGGCTGAGTATGATGGGCAGATTGCTTCAATAACACAGACAATAGAATCGCAGAGCGCACTTTATAACAGACTTGACGGAAGTATAGCACATGGAATCTATCAGATAGAGGAAAAATACGGAAGTTATGAGGAATTTGAATGTGCCAATACAGCGGCATTCAAGGAGCAGCATACGGCGCTTGTTGCAAAGATGAGAGAAAACAAAGCCAGGCTGTCTGACAGACAGAAGGAGACTGTTAAGCAGCACACAAAGCTTGAGGTCATGATTAAGGATATGGAGAGGATTATCCGTGCTGCCGGAATAGATGAGGCGGATGCGGATGTGACCGGAGCAGATGAGAATGTGGCTTTGGAGAATTACATGGATTACGAGAATGTCCAGAAAGAACTCGAGAGGATTCTTGTAAGGCTTGAAAAGCGCAAGGATACATTTGCAAAGCAGAAAGCAGAGCTTACTGACAGACTGCGCAGACTTGAGGCAGCAGATCTTGCGGATGAATTTACAAGAAGCCTGGATGCACCGGCTGATGCAAAACAGTGTGAAGAGCTTGCCGGACAGCTAAAGGAGACCAATGAGTATATAGCGCTTGAGAGAGATAATGTTGCAAAGAGCACGGAAGACATGGAACGTATAAAGGAAAGCTTTGAGAACAGATGTCTTCAGACCTGCAGCAATATAAAGACGGAGCTTGACAGGCTTCCACAGCTTTCGACAATAACGCTGGACGGAAAGCTTATATCGATAATTGACCTGCAGATACCATATGTAAAAGAGGAGTCATACAAGGAGCGCATGTCTGCCTACATAGACGAGACAGTGACAGCGGCTGAGAGCTTCAGGGATGCGGCACAGAGACTTCAGTATATACGCAACAGACTGACATGGAAGAGACTTTTTTCTGTCATTGTTACGGATATGGATGCAATAAGGGTGAATCTGTACAAACGTGAGAGAATCGGCGATCAGAGCAGGTTCCTTAAGTATGAGGAGGCTGTGGGAAGTACGGGACAGTCACAGGGCATATATATTCAGTTCCTGATTGCGGTTATCAATTATATCTCCAATATAAATGCGGCAACTCATGGGGCAGCGGTTACGGGCAAGGTAATATTTATCGATAATCCGTTTGGCGCGGCTAAGGATATATACATATGGGAGCCTATATTCAAACTGCTGAAGACAAACCATGTGCAGCTTATTGTTCCTGCAAGAGGTGCAACACCTGCTATTACGGGAAGGTTTGATGTTAATTATATTCTTGGGCAGAAGATGGCCGGCAGAATACAGCAGACTGTTGTTGTGGATTATCAAAGCAACATTGAGCGTGAGAATCTTGAGTATACAAGGATTGAATATGAGCAGCAGACGCTTGACCTGCTGTAATGCATCCGCGATATATGACAACACGCAGTTTGTACAGATATGCCATGTATTGGAAAGCGGCAGAGCTGTAAACTTTTTTGACAAGCATTATATGCTGTGATAAACTTAATTATGTATGTTTAACTTTCTTTTGAAAAGGTGGCGTTATCGTGGATAAATACGAATTCAATATAAAATTAGAACAGATTAAGAAACTCGCAGCCAGAAAAGATTACAAGGCAGCAGCAGCTATTGCTAATTCCATGGATTGGCGCAAGATGAAGGATTGGGCTACACTTGCAACAATAATCAATGTTCAGGAAGCAGCAGGATACATAGAGGAAGCAAGAGATACTGCCATACTCGCATATAACAGGAACCAGGGCGGAAGAAGGCTTGTATATAAGCTTACAGAGCTTTTTATCAGACTCGGACAGTTCGAGGATGCGGAAGATCTGTATGAGGAATATGTTCATATGGCATCACATGATGTGAACAGATTTATTCTTGAGTATAAGCTCCGCAAGGCAGAGAATGCGCCGGTAGATACTCTTATCGAGATACTTGAGGAGTACAAGAGCCAGGAGATAGACGAGAAGTACATGTATGAGCTTGCACAGCTTTACAGCTATGCCGGCATGTCTGATAAGTGTGTTCATATATGTGATGAGATTATATTGTGGTTCTCTGACGGTGAATATGTTGACAGTGCAATAAGGCTTAAGCAGAAGTATGCTGACATAACGGCTACACAGCAGAAGATATTTGAAGAGGCTGTCAGAAAAAAGGATGCACCGGATGCGGATCAGACAAAAGAGCTGATATTTGCAAAAGAGCATGAGAAGATCCGATACAGTGATGAGATGGAAAATGAGCTCGAGCAAGAGTACTCACAGGATGAGTATGAAGATGCTGAATATGAAGATGACGAGGAAGACGGATACGACGGTGCCGGATATGAAGATGATGAGGAAGACGACGGCCCGGCGATGGATCTTATCCAGAATAAGGCTGACGAGAATGCCAAGAATTTTTTCCGCGCGTTAATTAATAAGGCTGCCATGAGTGCAAAGGGCGGCAGTCCTGATGATGAAGACGGGGAAGAAGAGGATGAGGAGGATGAGGAGGAGACTCCTGCTGATACACAGGCAGACAATCCGGAATATCAGGACTCTTCATACGTGGATGATGCAGAGGATGCGGATTCATCAGGCACGGACGACAGAGCTTCATCATCCGGCAATGAAGGAATAGAAAAAGCAAAACAGTCACTTAATGAGCTTATTGCAAAGGCAAGACAGAATCTTGAAGACAGTTATGAAGATGTACGTCAGGAAGATGCGGAAGAGCGGATTGCCAAGACAGCAGAGCAGATCGAGGTTCCTGTAAGGGAATACAGCATATATGACACGCGCAATCTTCAGGCAGAGCTTGCCAAGAATCTTGATGAGATTATGAATTCAGATACTGCACCTATTACACCTGTAAGCCCAATGCCGTCATTTATGAATAATGACTTTGGCAGTGTCCAGGATGAGGCTGACAAAGACAGTAAGAATGATAGTGACGACAGTGATAATGCTGCTGATGAGCAGATAGACGGCCAGATGAGCATTGCTGACTGGGTGGAGGCCGTACAGGAAGAAAAATACGGCAGCCGGGAGACAAGGGAATTCTCCAAAGAAGAACTTGAGAGAGAGCTTGCAGCAAGAGAGTCCAAAGAAGAAGCATATGACAGGCTTATGGCAAAGCAGAAGGCGGAAGCGGCGAAGACAGGAGTACCTTTTGATGAGGCGAAGGCCAGAGACAATGCCAATCAGGAGCTTATGCTGCAGTCGGTGAAGACAGACCTTGCAATCAGAACAGGTAAGGCAGCAGCGCATATCGAGACGGATGCTGTAAAGCAGAAGGAAGACGGAAGAATATGGCTGTATGCATACAAGAGCAAGCTTGCAAAAGACAGGGAAGAAGCGGCGGCAGAAGAGCAGCGCAGGGTACTGGAGCAGAGGTTCTCTGATGAGGAACATCAGAGGCAGGCACAGAAGGCCATGGCAGATGAACTTGCCAGAGAGGTAAGGGAAGCTATGGATAACAGTGCCGTATCACAGGAGCAGGACTCACAGAAACCGATTCCTGATGCGGAAGATGAAGAATACGGCGAAGAATACGATGACAGTTATGATGACGAATATTCAGAAGATGACTATGACGATGAGTATGCGGAAGATGAGTATTCAGAGGACGAGGAGTATGATGTAGAGCCGATTGAGGAAGAAGAGCCATCAGGCGTAAGGGCATTATTCCATTTTGGCAGAAAGAAAAAGTCAAAGCAGGTTGAGGAGGAGCCGGAAGAGGACGAATATGAGGAAGAATATGAAGGCAGTCCTGATGAAGAAGAGCCTGAATATGACGAATCAGAATATGATGATGGAGAAGAGGCGTTTGAATTGGAAATTCCAAAGGAAGTACGTAAGTTTTTCAACAAATATAATGATATGGATGGCGTAACCGAACAGCTGGCAGAGTATTTTGACACTGTCGGTGATGAGATTGGCCGGAATACATCGGAGAGAGGTAATATAATTATCAGCGGCAACAGGAGTGCTGATAAGACAAGTCTTGCCAAGAATATTGCGAGGGCACTTAACCAGCTGTATCCGGAATATCCTAAGAAGATTGCCAAGACTACCGGTGAGAGTATTAACCAGCGTGGAATCGCTAAGTCACTTCCAAGACTTATAGGAACGGTCCTTATTGTAGAAGACGCGGGTTCAATTGTTCCGAAGAGAATCACGGAGCTTCTTGAGGTTATGAAGCAGGATACAGGCGGAATGATTGTAATACTGATAGATTCAGATACAGAGATTAATGTGCTTCTCAGTGTTAATCCTGATCTGGCAGAGAACTTTAACCACAGAATAGTTATCAAGCAGTATGCGGTTGCAGAGCTTGTTGATTATGCAAGAAAATATGCGGGCAAGCGCCAGCATGTTGTAAATGATGATGCACTTACACTTCTCTATATGAAGATTAATAAATTAAGCAAAGAAAAAGAGTATGTAAGGACGGATGAAGTTAAGGAGATTATAGACAAGGCTATTGTCAAGGCAGAACGACGTGCTTCCAGAAGATTATTCGGAAGGCATGTAAGACGTGGCGGAGAATATTTTGTGCTTACCGAGTCTGATTTTAAAGATTGATATAAACCTGTATAACAAGGAGGATTTACAATGAACAACAGTGCGATTGACAATTTGTCAGTTAACGCAATACGTGTATTATCAGCAGATGCAATCCAGAAGGCCAATTCAGGACATCCGGGACTTCCACTCGGTGCAGCACCTATGGCATATGAGCTCTGGACAAAGCATATGAATCACAATCCTAAGGATCCGGAATGGAAGAACAGGGACAGATTTATTCTTTCGGGCGGACATGGTTCAATGCTTCTGTATTCACTGCTTCATCTGTTTGGATATGGTAATCTGTCAGCTAAGGATCTCTCAGAATTCCGTCAGCTTAATTCACTGACACCGGGACATCCTGAATACCGCCACACAGTAGGCGTGGAGGCAACAACAGGCCCTCTTGGCGCCGGAATGGGTATGGCAGTAGGTATGGCTATTGCAGAATCCCATCTTGCGGCTGTATTTAATAAAGACGGATATGATGTGGTTGACCATTACACATATGTTCTCGGTGGAGACGGCTGTATGATGGAAGGTATCTCATCTGAGGCATTTTCACTTGCGGGTACGCTTAAGCTCGGCAAGCTCATAGTATTCTATGATTCCAATAATATTTCAATTGAAGGAAGCACTGATATAGCATTTACAGAGAATGTGCAGAAGAGATTTGAGGCATTCGGCTTCCAGACAATAGATGTTGCGGATGGCAATGATCTTGAGGCAATCGGCAAGGCTATTGAGGAGGCAAAGGCTGACCAGACACGTCCTTCACTTATTACGGTTCATACACAGATTGGCTATGGCTGTCCGGCTAAGCAGGGTAAGGCAAGCGCACATGGTGAGCCTCTCGGCGTTGAGAATGTTGCGGCACTCAGAGAGAATCTTAAGTGGCCGTTAGAAGAGAGCTTTGCAGTACCTGAAGAGGTATATGCTAATTATGCACAGTACGCAGCTAAGGGAGCAGATAAGGAGGAAGAGTGGAATAAGCTCTTTGAAGAGTATTCTGCAAAGTATCCTGACATGCGTAAGCTGTGGGATGAATATTACGGAGACAATGCAGAGCTTGATAAACTTTTTGCATCAGATGAATACTGGGCACGTGGTGAGAAGCCGGAAGCTACAAGAGGTATCTCAGGCCGTGTGCTTAACGAGATTAAGAAGGTAATGCCTAATCTTATCGGTGGTTCAGCAGACCTTGCACCATCTAACAAGACTAACATGGCAGGCATGGGTGATTATTCAGCACAGGACAGAAGCGGCTGCAATATGCACTTTGGTGTGAGAGAGATTGCAATGGCGGCTATCGGCAACGGAATGATGCTTCACGGAGGACTGCGTGCATTCGTGGCAACATTCTTTGTATTCAGTGATTATGTTAAGCCTATGGCAAGACTTTCAGCTATTATGGGAGTGCCGCTTACATTTGTACTCTCACACGACAGCATAGGAGTAGGAGAGGACGGACCTACACATGAGCCTATCGAGCAGCTTGCAATGCTTCGTTCACTGCCTAACTTTAACGTATTCAGACCATGTGATGCAATTGAGACAGAAGCTGCATGGTACGCAGCAATCAAGTCTGACAGGACACCTACCGCACTTGTACTTTCAAGACAGAATCTTGCTCCGATGCCGGGAAGCAGCAGGGATGCACTTAAGGGCGGTTATGTAATTGATGATTCAGCTAAGGAAGTCCCTGATGTAATTCTTATGGCATCAGGTTCGGAAGTAGAGCTGGCAGTGGAGGCTAAGAAGCTTCTTGCCGGTGATGGAATTGATGCGAGAGTTGTAAGCATGCCATGTATGGATATTTTTGAAACGCAGAGCGATGAGTACAAGGAGTCGGTGCTTCCTAAGGCATGCCGTAAGAGAGTTGCGGTAGAAGCTCTCTCAGACTTTGGCTGGGGAAGATATGTGGGACTTGACGGAGCGTATGTCACAATGAAGGGCTTCGGAGCATCAGGCCCGGCTAAGCAGCTTTTTGAATATTTTGGATTTACAGCAGAGAATGTTGCAAATGTTGCAAAGAGTCTCTAATTAATTGGTTGAGAAATCAGGTCATATATGCTAAAATATCAGTATATTAACAGTATCAGTATACACTGACCCGATGGCCGGCCAATGGGTCAGGGATGGGTATACAATTATTAGGAGGGCTACATAATGGTAGGTAATGTTATTGTTGGACAGTCAGGAGGTCCTACATCGGTTATCAATTCGAGTCTTGTAGGTGTATATAAGACAGCTAAGGACAGAGGAGCTAACAAGGTGTATGGTATGCTCCATGGAATCAAGGGATTATTGGACGGACAGTATGTTGATTTGTCAGAGCACATTAAGACAACACTCGACATAGATCTTCTTAAGAGAACACCATCTTCATTCCTTGGTTCATGCCGCTATAAGCTTCCGGAGATTTGTGATAATAAGGAAGTTTATGAGCAGATATTTGCAAAGCTTAAGGAGCTTGAGATATCAGCATTCTTCTATATTGGTGGTAACGATTCAATGGATACTATCAAGAAGCTTTCAGATTATGCTATATTAATTAACAGTGATATCAAGTTCATGGGTGTACCTAAGACTATTGATAATGACCTTGCAATCACAGACCATACTCCGGGATATGGAAGTGCTGCCAAGTTTATCGCAGCATCACTTAAGGAGATTATCAGGGATGGTCTTGTATATGATTACCCAACTATCACTATAGTTGAGATTATGGGTCGTAATGCAGGATGGCTTACAGCTGCTGCGGCACTTTCACGTTCAGACGATTGCGAAGGTGTTGATATGATCTATCTTCCTGAGAAGGTATTTGATATCGCGGATTTTATGGAGCAGGTTAAAAAGAGAAGTGCTACAGGTAAGTCTCTTGTAATTGCCGTTTCAGAAGGTATTAAGGTTGCAGACGGAAGATATGTATTTGAACTTGCTGACCACGTTGAGTTTGTCGATGCATTCGGACATAAGCAGCTTGCAGGTTCTGCTAAGTTCCTTGCGGACAAGATTGGCTCAGAGCTTGGAATTAAGACAAGAGCACTTGAGTTCTCAACACTTCAGAGATGTGCAGCCCACATGACATCACGTACAGATATAACAGAGGCTTTCCAGGTAGGCGGTGCTGCTGTTAAGGCTGCATTCGAGGGAGAGACAGGTAAGGTTGTAGTACTTAAGAGAGTATCTGATGACCCATATATCTGTATTACAGAGACACATGACGTACATAAGATTGCTAACATCGAGAAGAAGATTCCTCTTGAGTGGATTACAGATGACGCATATGTAACAGATGACCTTATCCATTACATCCGTCCACTGATTCAGGCAGAACTTTCACCAATTATGGTTGATGGTCTTCCAAGACATCTCAGACTTGGTGATGAATAAGATAATAATTGTTGAAGATTGGGGCTGCATATATTGATTATATGCAGTCCCATTTTTAAAGTATGGAATTAAAGTATCCGTGTAAAGTATCCGGGAGGGAATATGTCAGAGAAAATATTACTGTTTGAAGTATCATCCGCTGTGAGTTCCAAAGTTCAGAAAATAGCATCACAGATGCGGATTAAGACTAAAGTTGCAGATAAAGCGGAGTATGGAAAAACAATAGGAATGATTGCCGAAACAGACGATGCGGTAAGCAGCGCAGGTACAGCATTTAGTCCGGATAAAAGCCTTATGGTAATGTGCGGGCTTACGGAAAAGCATATGGACAGACTGTTGTTTGCATTGAGAAGGGATAATGTTGACATAGGTTACAAAGCAATACTTACAAAGACTAATGCATCATGGAGTGTATCCAGAATGTATGCCCATATGGAGCTTGAGCATAAGCTTACACATTAATACGGTGGGTCAAGATTCTTCTGTATGCGCTTAAGAAAATCATAGAGCTGCTCGATCTCTTTTCCGGAGAAACCTTTAGTAATCTGGTTATCCATTTTCTTAAAATATGGTACAAACAACTCAAATACATCACGACCCTTATCTGTTATGACAAGCTTCTTAAGACGGGCATCTTCGGGACAGCCTACACGCATTATAAGTCCGTGGCGCTCCATGACCTGAAGTGTATTGGTTGCTGTGGCGCGTGATATATCGAATTCATTCTCAATGTCGCGCTGGAATACATCCGCATCTTTGTGAGCCATAAGGTATCCGAGAATATGGCACTGAGGCTGTGTGAGAGCTTCTGACTTGCCGATCTCACTGATAAAGCAGGATATGTATCTGTTTATTTTGTTGTGAACAACACGAAATTCATGACCAAGTCTTTTCTTCACGCGAAACTCCATTCATATGCATCAGATTGTAAACAGTTTTCATTTTAATTTGTAATAGGGCGGATGTCAAGCAAAGGTCACAAAATGTACACAAATAGCGGCTTGACATTAAAAAAATATTGTATTATTATTGTTAGCACGCTAACATATTAACATTGTTGAAATCTATTGAAAAGGAAGTGGAAGAATATGATTAAAACGCTGGCGGCACATATTAAAGAGTACAAAGCAGCTTCAATTGCGACGCCTATATTCATGATTCTTGAAGTAATCATGGAGACAGCGATTCCCGTGCTTATGGCATCAATCATTGATAAAGGTGTCGAAGCGGGCAACATGAAGCATATATATACGGTTGGTGCAATGATGGTTGTTGTCGCGGCACTTGGACTGTTATTCGGTGTGCTTGGCGGCAAGTATGGTGCCAAGGCCTCTACAGGATTTGCAAGGAACTTAAGGAAGGCAATGTATGAGAACATACAGACATTTGCATTCTCTAATATTGATAAGTTCAGTACTGCAGGTCTTGTAACAAGGCTTACAACCGATGTGACCAATGTACAGAATGCATATCAGATGATTCTGAGAATGTGTATGAGAGCACCGTTTTCGCTTATCTGCGCAATGGTAATGGCATTTATCATTAATGCGAGACTTGCAAGCGTATATCTGATAGCAGTAATAGTACTTGGGTGTGCGCTTGTGCTTATTATGAGCAGGGCAACGAAGTATTTTGGAATGGTGTTTGAAAAATACGATGACCTTAATGCAAGCGTTCAGGAGAACATATCAGCAATCCGCGTTGTCAAGGCATATGTACGTGAGGATTACGAGAAGGATAAGTTCAAAAAGGCGAACGGTAACATTTACAATATGTTTGTAAATGCCGAGAAGATAATTACGCTCAACGCACCTCTTATGCAGACAACGGTCTATACATGTATCCTCTGCATAAGCTGGATGGGTGCTAAGATGATAGTCGGAGGCTCCCTTACGACAGGAGAGCTGATGAGCCTTCTTACATATTGCATGAATATCCTGATGAGCCTTATGATGCTCTCGATGGTATTTGTAATGATAACGATGAGTGCGGCAAGTGCAAGACGTATTGCTGAGGTGCTTAATGAGAAAACTGATATCTGCAATCCTCAAGAGCCTGTATATGAGGTTGCTGACGGAAGCGTAAGGTTTGATCACGTTAATTTTGCATATGGAAAGAATGCCGCAGAGCCTGTACTTAAGGATATTAACATCAGTATAAATGCAGGTGAGACGATTGGCATTATCGGCGGAACCGGAAGCGCAAAGTCAAGTCTTGTCAATCTTATAAGCCGTCTGTATGACGTTAACGGAGGTGCCGTATACGTTGGCGGAAGGGATGTAAGAGAATATGATATCGAGACGTTGAGAGATGAGGTATCGGTTGTTCTTCAGAAGAATGTCCTTTTCTCGGGTACAATTCTTGATAATCTCCGCTGGGGCAATAAGAATGCAACGGAGGAAGAATGCAGACGTGCCTGTGAGCTTGCGTGCGCGGATGAATTTATCGAGAGATTCCCTGACGGATATAAGACATATATTGAGCAGGGCGGAAGCAACGTATCCGGCGGACAGAAGCAGAGACTCTGTATCGCAAGAGCACTGCTTAAGAAGCCTAAGATTCTTATTCTTGATGACTCTACAAGTGCTGTTGATACGGCGACAGATGCCAGGATAAGAAGCGCATTTGCAAAGGAAATTCCCGATACTACGAAGATTATCATTGCGCAGCGAATCTCAAGTGTTGAGCACTGTGACAGAATAATTGTGCTTGATGACGGAGTGGTAAGCGGATTTGGTAACCACGATGAGCTTATGAAGTCCAATGAAATCTATCGTGATGTATATGAGTCACAGACCGGTGGCGGCGGTGACTTTGATGAGCCTGGGAAAGGAGAATAGTATGGCAGAGAAAGTACGTGAATTCAAGGGCGGACCGGGAGCAAGGGGACGCGGACCAAGACCGAAGGTAGCTAATCCCGGCAAGCTGTTTAAAAGAATCATGCAGTATGTCATGAGAAAATATACTGTTCATATTGCAGTAGTTGTCATATGCATATTTGTCGGTGTGCTTGCCAGTGTACGCGGTACACTCTTTATGCAGACACTTATTGATGATTATATACTCCCTATGATGGGAAGTGCAGACCCTGACTTTGGACCGCTTCTTGCAGCGATGGCAAGAGTAGCGGTGTTCTATGCGATTGGTGCGCTGTCAACATGGGTTTACAGCAGAATTATGGTTAATGTCACACAGGGAACACTAAGAGACCTCCGTCAGGATCTGTTTTCCAACATGGAGGGACTTCCGATAAAGTTCTTTGATACACATGCGCATGGCGATATCATGTCAATATATACTAACGATATTGATACACTCAGACAGATGATAAGCCAGAGCATGCCGCAGCTTCTTAACAGTGTAATTACGGTTGTCAGTGTATTTATAAGCATGATAGTGCTCAATGTTCCGCTTACGGTTGTTACATTGATTATGGTTGCAGTCACACTTACATCTACCAAGGCAATCGCCGGAAGAAGCAGTAAATACTTTATTGCGCAGCAGAAGGAGCTTGGCAGGGTTAACGGCTATATAGAGGAAATGATGGACGGACAGAAGGTTGTCAAGGTATTCTGTCATGAAGAAGAAAGCATAGAGAATTTCAACAGACTTAATGATAAGCTCTGCGAGAGTTCATATAATGCCAACCAGTTCGCTAACATCATGGGACCGGTAACCATGCAGATTGGCAACATAAGCTACGTTGTGTGTGCAATGGTCGGCGGTGTGCTTGCACTTAACGGCTTTGGCGGCTTCACTCTTGGCGGGCTTGCGAGCTTCCTTACATTTAATAAGAGCTTCAACCAGCCTATCAATCAGATGAGCCAGCAGCTTAACAGCGTTATAATGGGCCTTGCGGGTGCAGAGAGGGTATTCAGGCTGCTTGACGAGGTTCATGAAGAGGATGAGGGCAATGTAACTCTTGTAAATGCAAAGCTTGAGAATGGTGTTCTTACCGAGACTGACGAAAGAACCGATATGTGGGCATGGAAAAATATACATAAGGACGGAACAGAGGAGCTTGTTGAGCTTAAGGGCGATGTTGTATTTGATGATGTTGACTTTGGATATAACCCGGATAAGATAGTCCTTCACGGAGTAAATCTGTATGCGACACCGGGACAGAAGATTGCATTTGTAGGTTCGACAGGTGCGGGAAAGACTACTATTACGAATCTTATTAACCGTTTCTATGATATTCAGGATGGTAAGATAAGATATGACGGAATAAATA
>OHKP01000739.1_pt1 | contig 16895 bp, 17 predicted proteins | sample 1568861 | NCBI WGS metagenome assembly OHKP01 (sample SAMEA3879524, study PRJEB24766) | human gut metagenome | biome: human-associated habitat; feature: feces | place: USA | collected 1985/1987 | reverse complement strand
GAGCGAGGCAAAGCCGAGCGATTCCGCGTCTTGGGAGCGGCGGCTCGCCGCCTTGAGCAAAACTTTTGAGTGTCTTGGGGAAGTTTTTTGCTATTATCTGGTTGCTCTGGCTGCGATGATATGTGCCATTTCGCCGACATTCTTCATTGAAGAAATTTCGCCCATCTTGAACTTCATACCAAATTCCTTCTCAACTGCTGAGATAAGTGTGATATGCTCAAGGCTATCCCAATCTTCAATATCGTCTGCTGTTGTTGCAGGCTTTACAACGATACTGTCATCATCAAATACATCTCTGAAAACCTCATTAAGTCTTGCGAAAATTTCATTTCCTGTCATAGCTATTATCTCCTTTGTTAGTTCAAATATATTTACTGGTTATCGGAAACCTCAATATAACGGTTCTGATTTTCATAGCCCTCTATCGGAAGTTCCCAAACGGTATTACCATTTTCATCTTCACTTATCTTTGTAAAGCCAAATGTTCCGTAAAGCTCACGGACCATTCCGTTTTTCTTTGTTGGATAATAATATCCTCTGATTTTAGAAATGCCATTCTGACGGCATTTTTCTACGAGAGTATCAAGCATAGCCTGTTCCATATCTCTCTTTAATACTCGACAGCTCATCAGCCAAAGGTCGATATGAAGTGTATCTTCACGCTTTTCGCCAATAACTACTGAAACAACGCCATTATCACCGAATTTATCAATAAGCTTTCCGTAAAGTCTGATATAATTCGGGCTGTGCCAGACTTCTTCCATTTCAGTCTGTGTATAACGCTTTGTAGTAAGATTGAACTGGTTGCTCTTATTAGTAAGCTGTGTAATTCTTGCTATATATACAGGAATAAAATCGCCGATAGTTGCCTTCATATCAAGGCTCTTGAGATATTCGCCGTAATCAGCGAAAGAGGCTTGCTGTGCATTTCGCATAGCATTTTCCTTGTACATTTCATTACGCTTGAGGTCGTCCTCATTAAATGTAGTAACCTCGAAAAATCCGCTTCTGTCTATTGTAGTGATGTAGTTTTCGACAGAATCCATCACAGGAGCTTGTACACCCTTTAACTGCGCCTTGACAATTTCTCTTTCGGCTGGGTTATCATCAACAAAAACAATAGCTTCAGGCAGAATATTAAGCTCTGCGGCGGTTTCTGCAATGTTTCTGTCTTTGTTTTCCCAGTTTGCCTTGATGATTATAAAGTCATCTGGCTTGAGTACGCCCTCAGGGTGATTAAGTCCTGCGATAGCGTTTTCGTGGTCATTCTTTGAGCATACAGTGAGGATTATTCCGAGAGATTTAAGCTGTTTGATGTAGCTTTGGAATTCATAATAAGATTGTGAAACGCCATTTTCTTGACCGATTTCTATTCCGTCTACGCCGTCATCACCGACAACTCCGCCCCAAAGGGTGTTATCGAGGTCGAGAGCAAGAGCCTTTTTATTCTTGCCGAAAATAGACTTAATGATATTAGATACAGAGAAAGCCAAGTATGGAATAGCCTCAAAGCACATAGCGTACTTATACATATTCCAAAAGCTTGGATTCGACCATTCTTTCAAACCATAATCGGCAGAAAGATAGTTAATATCATTGATATAAAAGCCCTCGGTCTTTTCTGCGAAATCGTAAAAAGCCTGATTAAGACGACTTATAAAATTCGTTCTGCCACGATAATCTGAGCAATCCTTGTTGCCCATAAGGCGATAGAATGGCATTTCAAAGTTATTTTGAATGATAGGACAATGAAACTTATCTCTTATGCTGTTCCAGATATTCTCGAAACGGGCAAATTCAGCCTTTAGCTTTTCATCAACAATTTCTTTGCTGTCTGTAACCTCAGGAAGATTGCGGATATTACGGTTTGTTGTATGAACAAAGACAATATCGGGCTTAAAGCAGATAAGCTCCTCACTTGGAAAAACTGCGTCCTGTTCATATTGTGCATATTCTGACTCATAAAATTCAGCTTCTATGCCAGCATTTAGCAGAAAAAGCTCAAGAGTATTTATAATTTCGTTTGTTGTAGAACCACCAAAAACGGCGATTTTCTTTTTGATTCTTGCCGAGCCATCTGCAAGTAATTCACGCTTAATAGACTTGCGTTTCTTAATGATATATGACGGGTCGAATGGATAATTCAATTCCTGCATTTTATTTACCTCCTTATATTGCGATGAACACCTATCTAAATAAATAGTTTTTGATAGTCTTATGCACCCACAGCTAAGTACTTGAGCTGTGGGTGCATAAACTTTGTGATTAGTCGGTGCCTTCCTCTTTTTTAGCGACCTGTTCATCAACTATTGTGCTTGATGAATCCTGAGTTATAAGATTTGCAATATTGTCTGCATTATCACCGACAACTGAATATGCCGACATTGTGAAGAGAACATCTGTTGCTCCAACTGTCTTAATGAAGTTTACAAGATTTCTCTCGAAGTATCTTACATCAACTACATAAATTTCCTCAAAGGAACTTGTGTAGAATGGAATTTCAGCGTTGCCGTAGCTATCCTTAATGACAACCAATTTTCTGCCATTATTTACAGCAGTTTTAACCTTGACAACATAGCTGTCACCGCCCATATATCTGAGGTAAGAGTTTGCAACATCAACCTCATTGAGCAATGCCCAACTGCCTTGGTAATTAAAGCTTTGGTCGTAATAGTAGGTTGTATACTTAGCTGATGGCTCATAGTAGGTGAAGGTTTCAGGGTCGTTGAGAAGTCTTGAATCGCCTGAGAACGCATAAAGAGTACCAACATAGCCCTCAGTATCGACTTTTTTATACTTGCTTATATCAGCGAAATCTACACCAGCAGCCTTTGCAAAAGCCTCTGAAGCATAGTATGCACCAAGTGCCTGCCAGTGATGGTCTGTACGACAGTAAATCGGCTCTTCTGTATGCTTTCTGAGAACACTTGAAATATTAACCGAAGTTATGCCTTCATCAAGCTTAGAGGCGATATTATTAAAGCAATCCTCTTGGCTTGCAGAATAGTCTGCAAAGTTAGCAGGAGTATAGAATTCACTTGCAAGAGGTGCTGGCATAGAATAAACCTTAACCTTGCCACCAAGCTGTTTATTAAGCTCATTAAGGCTTGAGGCATAATTGTTTCCAGAACCATTGCCGAAAAGCTCAAGTCCACGCCAATGACCGTCTTGGTTTATAATGAGCATACCGTTTTCGTAACCGCCCTCAGCCTCTTCTTGTCGGAAGTCCTTCTGGTCTTTTTCAGAAGTTTCCTCACTCTGGCTTGCTGTAGAGGTATCACTCTTGCTTGTTGTGTCTGATTTTGAGGCTTCAGGCTCGCTTGAACTACTGTTATTCTTAACAGGCTTAACGGGTTTACCTATAATAATAGCAGTATCATTGGTTGTAACGCCAAAAAGTCCCTTGATATTGTTGCCCATATTTTTGAAATCATCACGATATGGAACAGTGTCATCATACCATTTTGTTACGCCAGCAGTAAACTCCCCACTAAAGTAGCTGGCAAAGGAGAAGCTCGGAAAAGTTGTCAATTCACGCTTTTCAATAACAGATTGCTTAGAGCGTGGAAAGAATATTAAAAAACCTACACCAATAGCCATAAGAAGCATCAGAATAAGTACGGATATGGTCGAAAAGCCATTTTCTAAGGCTCGTCTGCTCATACCGTTCTGTCTTCGTGCAGGCTGTGGTCTTTGTCTGTCATCTTGCATATTAACAGTCCTTTCAGTATGTCACAAATCGAGGTTTAAATCAGAATCTCCAGTAGAGGAATGGGTTATTTGTAGAATCAACAAGCAAAATACTTGATATTACAAGGAGTACGCCACAGCATACGGTTGAACCCATTCTGCCAAGAGCATAGATTGTGTTGTTTCTGTTCTCGAAGAAGAATTTCTTGATAGCAGGGAGAACAGGCATACAAGCAACCATTGCAAAGATAATAAGGAAGCAGTTATTTACAAAGGAGTTCCAAGTGAGCTGGTCTGCAAATGGACTTCCGTTTGAAATCATGCTTATACCAGTGATATTGAGGAAGAACTGTCCAAGCTGTCCCATATCCTCAAAGTAGAATATGCCGAAGCCGATTATAATAACAAGCTTGCTATAAATGTGCTTCCACCATAGTGGCCACTTCTTTATTCGTTTTTTGCCGAGCTTTTGCTCAAAGAAAATGAAGAAGCCGAAGTAAAGTCCCCATAGAATGAAGTTCCATGCAGCACCATGCCACATACCTGTGCAGAACCATACAAGGAAAAGGCTGAAATATTTTCTATTCTTGCCGAAAATAGGAACATAGAGGAGATAATCCCTAAAGAATGAACCAAGGGAAATATGCCATCTCTGCCAGAATTCTGCGATAGTCTTGCAGGCAAATGGATACTTGAAGTTTTCGTCAAAATGGAAGCCGAACATTCTGCCAAGACCGATAGCCATATCTGAATATCCACTAAAATCAAAATATACATACATTGAATATACTATAACAGTATACCATGTTCCAAGAGTAGAAAGTGTAGAAATATCTTGACCAAAGAATTGTGTTACGATAGCATAGAGGTTATTTGCAATAATAACTTTCTTTGCTAAACCAACAATAATTCTCAATGCACCTTCGCTGAGGTCGGTTGCAGTAACTCTACGCTTAGAAACCTCTTGCTCAACAACACTATATCGAACAATAGGACCAGCGATAAGCTGTGGGAAAAGTGATAGATAAAGTAGGAATTTACTGAATTGTCTTTGAGGCTTAACATTCTCCCAATAACAATCGAGAACATATGAGATTGCCTGAAAGGTATAGAAGCTTATACCTATCGGTAAGGCAATCTGTGGAACAGGAATTGATGCGTGGAAAATACCGTTAAAGGTTTCTGCGAAGAAGCCAGTATACTTGAATATCAAAAGAAGAAGTATATCGACAGATATAGCTGTAGCTATAAATATCTTACCTCTTGGTTTATTTCGGTTAGCACCTATGTGCATACCCATTATCCAGTTGAACGCCGCACTGAATAAGAGAAGAATTATCCAGATAGGCTCTCCCCAGGCATAGAAGATGAGAGAAAATACGATTAGCACCTTGTTTCTTGTTTCGAGCTTTTTAGCCACGAAATAGCAAATAAGGCATAAGGGCAGAAAAAAGTAGATAAAGAACAAATCTGCAAATACCATTTGTGCAACTCCTTAAAAATTTTTTATTCCTGAACATTATATATCCATCACTAAGTATTGTAGATTAATTATAATCATACGATTTTAGTATAACATACCCAATGCGATTTTGGAATATATTTTTCAAAAAATTAACTTTGCTTTTCTGATGAATTTTTCTTTTTATTTTCAATATTTTTTGTAGTAGATTTTTGCATAAAAGCTATGTTAAAAATCGGCAAAATCACTAACGCTCTTTGCTTGACAAATATTATTGAGAAAATTATAATTAGAATCGTAGTATTATATAAAAAATACTATGATTATATATTTAGGAGTTGATTTTTGATGTTTTGCGAAAATTGTGGAGCAAAAATAGCAGATAACGATATGTTTTGCCAAAACTGTGGCAAAAGAGTTGAGTTCCCTGCTACACAGCCTATACCTGAACAAAATGTAAGCCAAGCAGAGCCAGAAGCTTCTGCACAAAATTCAGAGCAAGCTGCTCAGGCAGAAACGGTTGCTGCACAACAAACAGCAGCTGCAGTTGCTGAGCCTCAGCAGCCACAGGCAAATCCATACACTCAGCAAGCCCAACAGCCTCAAGTGAACCCATACTCACAACAGCCTCAGCAGAATCCATATGCACAGCAGCCACAGACAAATCAATATTTACAGCAAAATCCTTATGCTATGCCAAATGGACAGCAGATGGCACAACAGCCTAAGAAATCCAATTTTAAAATTAACAAAAAGATGATTATAATTGGCTCTGTCGTTTTAGCAGTAATTATTGCGGCGGTAATCGTTATATGTATATTGGTTTCTAATGCAAATAACCCAGTTAATAAGATGATTAATGCTATTAATAATGGTGAATATAAGACGGCAAATGAGCTTTATTACAATAACTATAACGCACTTTCTGATAATAAAGCTGTCATAGATGCTATTCAGGCTCAGGTTGACGCTGTTAAAAAAGCTTATGACGATGGTTCTATGGACTATGATACTGCAATGGATAAGCTTGATGATATTTCTGATTTACCGATGTCTTATGAAACATCACTTAGCGAAGTAAGGTCAGAAATAAGAGAACTCGAGTCATCAGCAGATTACCTCAAACAAGGTGACGAGTATCTTAAAAAGAAGGAATATAGTAATGCAATCTATTACTATGACGAAGTATTAGAAAAGGATACAGCTAACTATAAAAAGGCTCAGGAGCAAAGGGCAAAGGCTATTGATGGTATTCGTCAGGAATATCTTGATGAGGCAAAAGAAGAATTTGATAATGGCGAGTATAAATATGCAATTTCAGACCTTCAAAATGCTTTAGATGATAATTATCTCACAAATGACGAGAAAATCAATGCACAAATAGCTACATATGTAGATGAGATTATCAAGAAATCAGATGAGTATTTCAACAATAAGGATTATGAAAATGCACTTGATCTGATTGTCAATATTAAGAATATGTTCGATGAGGGCAGTGATAACTATACTAAACTCAATGCTCAGCTTGAAAAGCTGAATAAAGAAATTCCTGTTAAGCTTCAGGATATTAGTTTCAGTAGCTCAAATTCAGATTATTTCTATAGATACCAGAGTGGTTCTAAGGATATTTCAGGCAATGAGTATAATAGCGATAATGTCTGCACAATGTCTGTTTCTAAATATCACGAAAATGCGTATGCAGAGATGTATGTTAATAAGGGCTATAAGAAGATTAAAGGCATAATAGCAGTTAAGGATAATAATTATAGCAGTATTTCGAGCGACACAAGAGCATATTTTGAAGTTGTAGGCGATAAGAAGACACTTTATAAGAGTGAAGTTCTTACAAATAAATCTGAGCCTATTAACTTTGCGGTTAATATAAAAGATGTAGACACACTTACACTTAAGCTTGTTTATTCTAAGGGTAGCGGAAGTTCAGGTATGGATGTCATTCTTTCAGATGTAGAGATTTATTCAGTAGATTCAAGCGAGCCTGACGCACCTGCAAATGAAACAAGCGAAGTTTCAAAGGTAGAATCAAGTAAGGAAGAAAGCTCAAAGGCAGAGTCAAGTAAGCCAGAGAGTTCAAAAGCTGAATCAAGCAAAGCGGCCTAAGAGAAATTAGAATAATTAAATATTCATAAAGAAATCCCACAGCTCCATATGATTGAAGCTGTGGGATTTTTGTAGCTGAAAATATTTGATTTATATATTAGGTACGCTTTTTCTTAAATATAATTGTTGAGATAGCGGAAATTGCACCGGTAAGCATTGCTGCTATAGCAAATAAGTTATTGCTGTCACCAGTTTCTACACCATTTTTGCCTGTTTCGCTTGGGATTTTACTACTATCTGTATTATTTGTATCACTATTTGATTTGCTTGAATCACTTATAGTATTGCTTTGTTCATTACTTGGCTCATTGCTTGGCTCATTGCTTGGCTCATTGCTTGGCTCATTGCTTGGCTCACTTGTATCAGCAATCAAAGCATAGATAGAAAGATGGTCAGTAGTAAATTCATAGTTACCATTATTATAGGTTGCATTCATATCAACTTTTGTTCCATCTTCCTTTATCAAATATACCTTGCAGTTTGCTTTATCGCTTGGAATTGAAACTGTTATTGTTCCGTTTGGCTGAATAGTGTTGCCGTTCTCATCTTTTAGAGTTATGTTATAAGCTTTTACAGCATTTTTAACAGTGGCTTTTTCTACATTAAGTATTACGCCGTCATCAAAAGTACCCTTAACGGATATGTTATCAACCTTGCTTGTTAATGTTGTAATTTTTTTGTTAATATCTACAAATGGTATAACATTTATATTAGCATAGCTCTCAGCGTAGCTTCCGATATTGCCATATATGGTAAGATTTTCACATCCCAACAATGCATAAACGCCTATACCTATTACACTGCTTGGAATCTCTATAGCTGTAAGATTTGGACAACTAAAAAAAGCCCATGCTCCGATGATTGTTACACTGTCTGGAATTTTTATGTTTGTAAGATTGGTACAATAACTAAATGCATTATCAGCAATTCCAGAAGTATCATTTTTTAAAGTGATTTTTGTATTTTCAGGCATTTCACCTTTGTATAAATATAAAACTTTTCCAGCATATAACAATCCATCAGGTTGATTGTTATACCACAGTGTGTCATTAAACGCTCCAAGCTCAATGGTTGTTACACTATCTGGTATTTTTATATTTTTCAAATTTTTGCAATGAGCAAATGCATCCATTCCTATACTTATAAGACTATTTGAGATATCTATATTTGAAAGGCTTTGACAGTTATAAAATGTTTCACTTTCTATACTTGTTACGCCGTCGGGTATTGTTATATTTGTTAAGCTACTACAATTATAAAAGGCTTCACATTTTATGCTTGTTACGCTGTCAGGTATTGTTATATTTGTTAAGCTACTACAATCGTAAAATGTTCCATATTCTATGCTTGTTACACCGTCAGGTATTGTTATATTTGTTAAACTACTACAATTATAAAAGGCTTCACATCCTATGCTTGTTACACTGTCAGGTATTGTTATATCTGTTAAGCTTCTGCAACCAGAAAAGGCGCTATCTCCTATGCTTGTTACACTGTCAGGTATTGTTATACTTTTAATATTTTCCTTGTTTGAAAGATTAAATCCTTTTATACCCGTAACCTTTCTACCATCAATCTCACTTGGAATAATAATTACCTCATCACAACCATAATAATATATAATTTCAATTGTGCCATCATCAAGGATTTGATAGTCATACTCACTCCAGCTTTCGGTGTCTGAAGAAGAATATGCAACCGCAGTGTCTTCCTCCGCCAAAACCGTAACAGCCATTGCTGATGAACTGCTTACCGCAAGCATAGTTGCTAAAATAAGTGCTGCCATTTTTTTACTTTTTCCCATAAATAATACCTCCTAAAAAATTTTTTGTTTTGGACTGAAAACAGCCTATATTATTACCGTATGATTAACGGATAATATCCTTTGGCTTGCTTTATGAGATTGTATCATAAAAAATTAACTATTTCAATTATTAGTTGATAAAATGTACCAAATGAATACTATATAAAAATATAATTTCAGTGAAAGGCGGTGTCAGATTGGTGAATTTTGGAAACAGATTGAAAACACTCAGAATAAAGAAAAAGCTTACTCAACAACAGCTCGCAGACCTTTTAGGGCTTACAAAATCTGTAATAAGTGCCTATGAAAACGGACTGCGTTATCCTGCATATGATGTTTTAATAAAAATCGCAAGAATATTTAAAGTTTCAACAGACTTTCTCTTAGGTGTTGAGATAAAAAGAGAAATAGATACATCAGGACTGACAGATGAACAGGTTGAAGCGTTAATCGTATTAATTGATACTATAAGAAACAGTAATTAAAATTCGCTGAAATATGAAACTTAATTATATATTTATTTTATCGGATAATTATTAAACTGTACTCCTTAAAAATATAAAATCTGTGCATTGTAATAGTGACAGTTTCAGTTATAATGAGCTTATGTAAACGTTTCGTAGGTCGTGTGCACAGGCTTGAGATGTTATTTTATAAAATATAAGGGAGTTTTAATATTATGTCAGAAAACAGATACGGTCTTAATAAAAATCTCGCTCAAATGCTCAAGGGTGGCGTTATTATGGACGTCACTACTCCTGAACAGGCTAAAATCGCAGAGGCAGCAGGTGCTTGTGCAGTTATGGCTCTCGAAAGAATCCCAGCTGACATCAGAGCAGCAGGTGGCGTTTCAAGAATGAGCGACCCTAAGATGATTAAGGGTATTCAAAAAGCAGTTTCTATTCCTGTTATGGCTAAGGCAAGAATTGGTCACTTCGTTGAGGCTCAGATTCTTGAGGCTCTCGAAATCGACTATATAGATGAAAGTGAAGTTCTTTCTCCAGCTGATGACACATATCATATTGACAAAACAAAGTTCAAGGTTCCTTTCGTTTGCGGTGCAAGAAATCTTGGCGAGGCTCTCAGAAGAATTGCTGAGGGTGCATCTATGATTCGTACAAAGGGTGAAGCTGGTACAGGTGATGTTATTCAAGCTGTTCGTCATATGAGAACTATCCAGAGCGAGATGAGAAAGATTCAGTCTATGCGTGAGGACGAGCTTTTCAATACAGCTAAAGAGCTTGCTGTTCCTTATGACCTCGTTAAATTTGTACACGAAAATGGCAAGCTTCCAGTTGTTAATTTCTCTGCTGGTGGTGTTGCAACTCCTGCTGACGCTGCACTTATGATGCAGCTTGGTGCAGAGGGCGTATTCGTTGGTTCAGGTATCTTTAAGTCAGGCAACCCTGAGAAGCGTGCAGCAGCTATCGTAAAGGCTGTTACAAACTACAACAATCCTGCTGTTCTTGCAGAGCTTTCTGAGGACCTCGGCGAAGCTATGGTTGGTATCAATCCTGATGAAATCAAGGTAATAATGGAGAGCAGATAATGGTTATTGCAGTTCTTGCTGTTCAAGGCTCTTTCTTTGAGCATGAGCAGATACTGGAAAAGCTTGGTGTCGAATACTTTGAGATTCGCCGAAAAGCTGATTTAGATAAGCATTTTGATGGTCTTATTCTTCCGGGCGGAGAAAGCACAACTATGGGCAAGCTTTTGAAAGAGCTTGATATATTTGATACTCTCCAAAAGAAAATTGCTGACGGGCTTCCTGTCTATGGAACCTGTGCAGGTATGATTCTTCTTGCGAATAATCTTTCTAACGATAAGAATGTATACTTTGGCACTATGGATATTACCGTTAAGCGAAATGCCTATGGCAGACAGCTTGGAAGCTTTGAAACAGTTTCTGATGTTAAGGGTATCGGTGAAGTACCTATGGTATTCATTCGTGCTCCATATATCGAAAGCGTTGGAGAAGGTGTTGATGTTCTCGCAACAGTAAACGGAAATATCGTTGCGGCTCGTCAAGGCAATCAGCTTGCTACATCTTTCCACCCAGAGCTTACTGATGACACAAGCGTTCACCAGTATTTCTTAAATATGATTAAATAAAACAAAACCTCGGTCAATTAAATCGACCGAGGTGTTTTGTTATATTGCTTCTGTTATTTTAGTGACTTTCCATTCGTTGTTTTCTTTCTTTATTTCCCATCTTGATACTACATCATAACTTCCCTTAAATCCTTCACCATAACCATCAAGATATTCCGCAGTATATTTAACCCAAATATATCCACTGTCACCGTCTTGCTTTGTGTTCAAATACTCGATAGAAACATTAGTTGTACTTGCATTATCTAGCACTGTTTTATCCGGACAATATGCTGAACACGCTCCTAAGTCACGATCAGAAGCCTCTTGAAGACTTATTTTGAAAGCCTTTTCAGAGTCTTTGATTATCTTTTTTGCAATTTCAATCTGTTCCTTGTCTTCACATTTTGTTTGAAGCTCCTTATGGTTCGGGTCATTTATATATTGATATGCTGTAGTTTCATAAATATACTTCTCTGTATTTTCATTTTTAGAGCAAGCTGATAAAATACAAGCTGATAGTATTAAAAGAGCGGGAATTATAACTTTTTTCATATTATTTACCCCATTATTATCCAAGCATCCACTTCTCAAATTCTTTGGCTGTATTTTCATCTGTTATCCAATATGCTCTTCTTGAAACATATCTATGAAGAACATCGGCCTCGTCCTTAGGAAGAGTGTTGCTTTCGATAAGAGTTACCATTTCTCTCATATATGTCAAGTCAAGCTCATAATCTGTGATGAACGTTGTTCTTGCATATTTCGAGCCTTTGTATTTGCTCAAAATTTCATAAGCCTTGAGGTCGTTTTTATTGCTTTCTTCTTCCTCGGCTTCATACTGAGCATCTATTTCATCTAAGCTAAGATCTATATCGGATATATTTGCAACATTTAAGGATTTTAGATCTCCCTTTTTGTATTTTTGGACAACTTCCTCTTTAAGTTTATCTTCCTCGGGATTTGGTTCAAAATTTTCGAAAGCCGATATATCATTTACTTGATATGTCTTTTCACCGTCTTTTGTTGGCACAGTATAAAAAGCTTGATTTTCATTTCCGTTTGGAGCAGTTATTGCAGAGGTAACAATACCAGTACTGAGCAAAGTTAATGCAGTAAAAGATAAAGTTAAAATAAATTTTGTTTTTTTCATAACAAGCACTCCTTAATAAAATAATTAATTAATAGAATAGAAAATAAAATAATCATTGGGATGGGTTTCTGCCATTTCAAGTAGATTCTTATCTGATGTATCAGCAAAATGATATGATAATTGATAATTAATCTGACCTTTATACACACCATAATTAGTAATAATCATAGTATGCTTAGCTGAACCAACTCCACCCCAGAAACTTTTGCCTGCTATTTGTATGATATCACCTTTATAGGTAGGTGCATTAAATATTATATCAGGATGTTCTGTAATGAATTTTCCTGTAACTGTTTCTGTTTGATATTTTTTTGACCAAAACAGATTAAATTGTTTAGCACTAATCCATGGACTTGGATCCGCTAATCTCCAAGAAGCATCAAGTTGGTTAACGTTCAAAGGAGATGAATTTTTATTCATTATATCATGTGTACTTATGTCTGTCTATGATTATAGCAAGTAATTAACAACTCCCTTACAAAACTTTTGCATTTTTTGCTTACACAGGTTTTACTAATGTTTTATGTTTATCCGATAGTATGAGTATATTTATTTTGGTAATATAAATAATAAAAGGAGGTGAGATTTACGAAAAAGATAACACCTAAAAAATGGCATAAATTTCTTATGCCTTGGGCTACTATTGGTATGGGAATAGCCTTTGTTCTTGCTTTGCTATGCCAACAATATAGTATATTAGGCATAATTTCTATAATAGTAACCTCTGTGACTATGGCGGTTGCTATTATAGGTACAGCTATATTCTATCGTTGTCCAAGATGTGGAGCTCCTCTTGAAGTTGTTATATTTTTTAATGACTTAAAAGCTTGCTCATTTTGTGGGGCAAAAATGAAAGATGGAGAATTTATTGATGAGCATAAACATAAAAAATAGATATAAAAATCTCGTTCTAAACTAAAGAAATTAGAACGAGATTTTTTGTTATGACCTAAGTATATCCCAAGGGGTTATCATTCCGAGAAGTCTTCCGCCTTGACTGCCGTTATCCGTTATGAAAAGGGCAACAAGTCTGCGTGAACGCTGTTGTGGTTGCTCAAAGGCGGTTTTTGCTTCGATTACAGTTGTAGATTCGGAAATAAATCTGAAACGCTCGGTAGTATGAGCCTCGAACGGAAGATATTTTCTAAAATCACCAATTTCCATTTTTTCTATATTTTCGATTGCGTTGCCACCTAAGATATACATAAATATCGTACCTACACTAAATACCCCGATAAATTTTCCACCGTCGAGGACTGGAACATGGGAGAATCCTCTGCGCTCCATTTTTTTCATAATAGTAAGAGCATTGTTGTTTAAAGATGCTTTTAAGAGATTCTCAAAAGGTGTTGCATAGCTTATTGCGAGTGGTGGACGCTTTACATAGTTTATAACCTCATTGAGAATATCCAGCATAGCTTGTGAGGGTTCAATTATTTTTTCGCCATTCACCTCTGGGTGATGGGAAAGAAGATTGCGGATTTCCCGACAAAGATTAAGCTTATCCTTGAATTGTCTGCCTTCGACATCATTCATAAATTGTACAACAACACTGCCATAGTTGCGTGTTCTGTCGCTGTATTTTTCGCTAAGAACTTCTTCAAGAGTTCTGTATAAGTTCAAAAATTCATCTGATTTCATAATTTCACCCCATAGACTTGCTTGCGGATTCCAAAGGCAGAGCCTTTGGCGGGCTTTAAGTGCGGATTTTGTCCGCACTTATTGACTAATGTTGCCGATAAACTATCGAGTTTAAATAAAATTCGCCAAACAGTGAACCCTCTTGCACTTAGCTTGTAATTGGGCTATGGCGATTTCTATTAGAATAATTCATACATTAAAATCTAAGCTTATTTCTTTTATGCTTGTTTCTATTCTGCGAATAGTAACACCAGCTGATGCCAACATTCTCTTTGATGCAAGAGTTGCCGGAGATTCAGCATATTTATCAGAGAGGTAGACAACCTCCTTTATTCCCGATTGAATGATAGCCTTTGCACACTCGTTGCAAGGGAATAATGCTACATATATTGTCGCACCCATTAGCGATTTACCTTGAGAATTGAGAATTGCATTAAGCTCAGCGTGTACAACGAAAGGATACTTTGTATTATTCTGAAAATCGCCCTCTCTTTCCCAAGGATATTCATCATCGGAGCAACCATAAGGAAAGCCATTATATCCTGTTGAGAGTATTACATTATTATGTACTATACACGCTCCAACCTGTGTATTTGGGTCTTTACTACGCTTTGCCGCAAGTAAAGCTACTCCCATAAAATATTCATCCCAACTAATATAACCTTTTCTTTTCATAATATTCCTCCTGAATTTTATTAGATATAGTAAATTAAGCCTTGCCCTTCTTACATAAATAATCTTCGCTTTTTAGCCTTCATATGTATAGGCAAAATCTCTGTAAATACTGCATAATTCCTGCCCGAAATTCTTCTATCAAAATGCACACTGCCAAAATACCAACATTTATACTTAACATTCTTGGCAATTTCATCGAAAAACGAACCTATTGCACTGATTGCCGACCTTGAATCTATCAGACCTCTTGCATTCCCTGATGGCTCATGAGTTATAAGATAATCAACATTATAATCATATCTATTCAGATTTTCGACCGCATAGGTCATCTCATCAATTGTCGGCATTTCTTGCTTATACCATGTTCCCGCCGCAATACGAATTTCACGGTCAGGACTATCTCCACCACCAAAGGCGAAATAGGTTTCGCCGTCTATTGTGAATATCTCTCCCCTAATCATATGATAGAGATTTCCCGAAATATGATGAGCCCTTCCACCAAAAAGCTCCTCAATCGGATATTTCTCTAAAAGCTCGAAATTCTCGTGCGTTCCATCTACAAACATCGTCTTATATGGCTTTTCTCCTATTTCCTCAAGAAATTTCTTTTCCTGCTCTGAACCATTCCATATAAAGCCAAAATCTCCGCATATCATTAGCACATCTTCCTCCGAAAGTCGTTTCAGCTTTCGGTCGGAAAAGCGTTTAAGCTCTCCATGCATATCTCCCGTAATATATACCATAAAATCCCCCGACAAAGTCTGAAAAATTATAAATAATTTGGTTTGTAATAAGCCAAAAAATAATGTAAAATAATTGTTGAATACATAGCTATTTTCATTAAAATAATTATAACACAGGAGATTGATTTTTTCTATGAAATTAAAAAGCTTTTTTATTTTCTCGTTGGTTTTTTGTATATTATTTTCATCAATTCCTATGAATAAGGCAAGTGCTATTTCTTATAGCATTGATTTTGATATAAACTCAAAATCAGTCTATCTTGTAAATCTTGATACTGGCATTTCTGTCTATGAAAAAGATAAGGATAAAAAGTGCTATCCAGCATCTACTACTAAAATTATGACCTATATCATTGTTACTGAGAATATCAAGGATTTGGACAACACTAAAGTTACCGTAAAGCAGAGCATACTCAATAGGCTTAATGGTACAGGAAGCTCTACCGCCGGACTTATTGGTGGAGAAACTCTTACTGTCACCCAGCTCTTGAACTGCCTTATGATTCCATCTGGCAATGATGCGGCTTTGGTTCTTGCGGACTATGTCGGCGGAGGAAGCATAACTAATTTCGTCAAGATGATGAATAAAAAAGCAAAGGAACTCGGCTGCGAAAATACGCATTTTATGAACCCTCACGGACTTCACGACCCAGACCACTACACCACAGCAGCTGACCTTGCAAAAATCACAGAGTATGCAATGACCTTGCCGAAATTTACTGAAATCACAAGCACAACAGTTTCTGATTGTCTTGGCGAGGATAGACCGCTCATTACAACAAACTCCCTCATTGACGAGGTTCGTGGCGGAGATTACTTTTATAAGTATGCAACAGGCACAAAAACAGGCTGTACAGGTGATGATTCAGGCTATTGTCTTGTTTCAACAGCAGTTTATGAGGGCTATTCATATTTATGCGTTACGCTCGGTGCAGACTATTCAAAAAACGGCGAACAGCTCGAAAACGGTGCTATGAAAGATGCAAAAAATCTTTTCCGCTGGGCGTTTACAAGCTTACAGCTTACAACTGTAATTGACGAAAAAACGATAGTTGATGAAGTAAACATCAATTTTGCTTGGGGCAAGGATAGATTAAAGCTTTCTCCTGCAACAAGCTACTCAACAATTCTTCCGTCAGATATTAAGGCATCAAGCATAGATAAAGTTTATCACCTACCTGAAAGTGTAAATGCACCAGTCAAGGCTGGTGATAAAATCGGCACAGTCACGCTAAAATACGCAAATAATGAACTTGCGACCGTAGATTTAGTAGCCGCAGAAACAATAGACCAAAGTGATTTGCTTGTTGCTATGGACGGTATCGGCAAAGTAGTATCTAACCCTTGGTTTATTGTATGTGCGTCATTGCTTGTATTATTAGTAATTATTTACATAATCATTTTAACAATTTACAGCAAACGCTGCCGCAACAGACGCAAGGTCAAAACCTACCGCCGTATGTAGTGTGGGTGCCGACCCACGGCGAAGACGCGGAATCGCTCGGCTTTGCCTCGCTC
>OHKP01000734.1_pt1 | contig 17054 bp, 24 predicted proteins | sample 1568861 | NCBI WGS metagenome assembly OHKP01 (sample SAMEA3879524, study PRJEB24766) | human gut metagenome | biome: human-associated habitat; feature: feces | place: USA | collected 1985/1987 | reverse complement strand
TTGCGTACCGAAATATGTCAAAATCATTCACATTCCACCATGTATCTATTAAAACTGCGGCAAAGGTTGAATCTTTAGCGGTGTCTAAAAAATTCACATTCCACCATGTATCTATTAAAACAAAACCTTTTATTGAGTAACTGATGATAAACAAATTATTCACATTCCACCATGTATCTATTAAAACGCAAAAAAATTTGCGTACCGAAATATGTCAAAATCATTCACATTCCACCATGTATCTATTAAAACAAAACGACACGATCATAACTATACCGCTCACCTCAACATTCACATTCCACCATGTATCTATTAAAACGAATTAGGACACAATGCTTTTTCAGGTGCTTATTCGCAATTCACATTCCACCATGTATCTATTAAAACGCTGTTCCGTTTTTTAAAGATTTTGAGATTTTTTTATTCACATTCCACCATGTATCTATTAAAACTGTAGCCACAAAACCAAAACAGTATGAACAGGACTAATTCACATTCCACCATGTATCTATTAAAACTAAATGACACAACATACGCAAACGGTTTTTTGCCTATTCACATTCCACCATGTATCTATTAAAACACAAAAAGGCAATATGCGGGGATTTGCTGGGTTGAATTCACATTCCACCATGTATCTATTAAAACTAGGAACTACCAATATCATAATCGGTGGTCTGGACAGATTCACATTCCACCATGTATCTATTAAAACCAAAAAGATTTGCATACCGAAATATGTCAAAATCATTCACATTCCACCATGTATCTATTAAAACTTAAATGACACAACATACTCAAACGGTTTTTTGCCAATTCACATTCCACCATGTATCTATTAAAACACTCTGAACCTGCAAGCCCATACTGTTTATACCATTATTCACATTCCACCATGTATCTATTAAAACCTGTTGCACTTTCAGTTTCTGAACCAGTGCGTGTATATTCACATTCCACCATGTATCTATTAAAACTATATGAACCAGAAAACTTGTCTGCATTAATGTCGATTCACATTCCACCATGTATCTATTAAAACTCAAGTTCCTGCTGTGTTATGTAGCCACGTTTTAAATTCACATTCCACCATGTATCTATTAAAACCAAGGTTGTTGCATTTATGTATGATGATCTTGCTATATTCACATTCCACCATGTATCTATTAAAACAGTTATGCAAACTTAAAATTTTAACTCCGGATTTTATTCACATTCCACCATGTATCTATTAAAACATCGTCATCTGTTGCGCCTGCAGATAAAAGTCCGTATTCACATTCCACCATGTATCTATTAAAACCAACCGCCATACACATCAGGTGAAAACTCAATAGGTATTCACATTCCACCATGTATCTATTAAAACTGTAGCAACAAAACCAAAACAGTATGAATATGACTAATTCACATTCCACCATGTATCTATTAAAACCACTAGGTACGCAGTGTGAATTATACTTGCCTTACGTATTCACATTCCACCATGTATCTATTAAAACAAAGATTATGTACATAAATCACTATTTTTTCATTCATTCACATTCCACCATGTATCTATTAAAACTAAAATTCGGTGATTTTGTTTTAGATAATTTTGTTATTCACATTCCACCATGTATCTATTAAAACTGGCTTGCCCTCTTCAAATACCTTTGCCCTGACTTTATTCACATTCCACCATGTATCTATTAAAACTTTCATAACCGATTGCCCCACGACAATATATTCAGATTCACATTCCACCATGTATCTATTAAAACTCAGATATTTTTAAAAGTGAATCAACAAATTCCTGATTCACATTCCACCATGTATCTATTAAAACCGGTTGTATACCAAACCACTTACATATAGAGTCAGTATTCACATTCCACCATGTATCTATTAAAACCTGACCTTTCTTAAGTACACCACCTTCTGCAAGCTGATTCACATTCCACCATGTATCTATTAAAACTAAAATCTCTGATAACTGTTGCGCGGTTAATATTGATTCACATTCCACCATGTATCTATTAAAACGATTATAAAAGAGACGAAAGGATATTTTATGAATAATTCACATTCCACCATGTATCTATTAAAACTAAGTGTATCCCGGCGGTATGTAAAAGCATTATCTAATTCACATTCCACCATGTATCTATTAAAACTTGATTTGCAAAATCAAATATAATCTCGTCACGAAATTCACATTCCACCATGTATCTATTAAAACTTTTTCATTGTTTTGTCCTCCTTAATTTGTTTCACTATTCACATTCCACCATGTATCTATTAAAACGAGTTTAAACTTTATCCCGCCGTATTAAAAATTCAATTCACATTCCACCATGTATCTATTAAAACTAATCGGCATCAAGGATATAGTTTACAAGAGTATGAATTCACATTCCACCATGTATCTATTAAAACCACTCGGTACGCAGTGCGAATTATATTTGCCTTACGTATTCACATTCCACCATGTATCTATTAAAACAGAATTGGGAATGAGTGAGGAACAGTTGTATAATCATTCACATTCCACCATGTATCTATTAAAACGACGTTCAGTCAGATGGAAGTCCAGCCGCTGCACATATTCACATTCCACCATGTATCTATTAAAACTGAAAGGAGATCAAAATGACATTTTTAGCAACATCATTCACATTCCACCATGTATCTATTAAAACTATGACCCTCGTGATGCATGGATGTATTCCTCATTCATTCACATTCCACCATGTATCTATTAAAACCCGGTTCGGGAGATCGAGCACAACTTAATTCGTTAATTCACATTCCACCATGTATCTATTAAAACTAGAGCAGCCAAAACAGGACGTAACTATCTTTGTTAATTCACATTCCACCATGTATCTATTAAAACCTATAATAGCTGTTTTTTTGCTGTTAAGAAAAACTATATTCACATTCCACCATGTATCTATTAAAACTTTAATTCCTCATATTCCTTTTTCCAGATATCATTATATTCACATTCCACCATGTATCTATTAAAACGATTACATTCTTTGGAACAGTGATCGTATAACTATATTCACATTCCACCATGTATCTATTAAAACGAGATTTCACTACATTGTCATTTCCGAGACTGGATAAATTCACATTCCACCATGTATCTATTAAAATGTTATCTGATGTGTGACTTGTGCCAAAACCACCATTATTCACATTCCACCATGTATCTATTAAAACCGAAGCGGTCATAGACAAGTCCGATAACATTAGTTAATTCACATTCCACCATGTATCTATTAAAACAGTGGTCATTTGTGCCATTTTCCCGCTAAAATTAATATTCACATTCCACCATGTATCTATTAAAACAAAGAAGAAAAGAAAGAAGAAAAAGAAAAGTTTTTATTCACATTCCACCATGTATCTATTAAAACCAATGTGCAAGCAATGTATTTCCACCAAGCAAGATTCATTCACATTCCACCATGTATCTATTAAAACCTGCATGACCTCCAATCCCGTTTATCTCAAAAAAATAATTCACATTCCACCATGTATCTATTAAAACCAGGAGCTGCTGAAGCCTTTAAAGGTGTCATATGAGATTCACATTCCACCATGTATCTATTAAAACTTATCTGATGTGTGACTTGTGCCAAAACCACCATTATTCACATTCCACCATGTATCTATTAAAACAAAGCGACCTGCGGAGATTTCAAAACGTACTACTTTATTCACATTCCACCATGTATCTATTAAAACATTATAGCTGTACTTAAGTGTATACCTGCTTCGTGTATTCACATTCCACCATGTATCTATTAAAACTAACTGTTTGATGTAAAGAAAGGGGATGAAATCTGATTCACATTCCACCATGTATCTATTAAAACGCGAAGCGGTCGTATACAAGACCGATAACATTAGTTAATTCACATTCCACCATGTATCTATTAAAACACATTCGTCACATAAAGCGATACAATGTTTTCAAGATTCACATTCCACCATGTATCTATTAAAACAATAATTTCCATAAAAATTCACAAATTCGGAGAGCAATTCACATTCCACCATGTATCTATTAAAACAATTTACGATCATTACCCGAAGCAAATATACCTGAAATTCACATTCCACCATGTATCTATTAAAACTTTTTTCACAAGTGAAATAGAAAATCTCTTGAACGGATTCACATTCCACCATGTATCTATTAAAACGGTGTCGGGATATGACACACGAAGAACCGGCAAATACATTCACATTCCACCATGTATCTATTAAAACCTGTTCCCAAAAGACCATATTTTTTATACCATTCATTCACATTCCACCATGTATCTATTAAAACCAGATAATATTGTAGAAAAGTCACAGAACATTTGATTCACATTCCACCATGTATCTATTAAAACCAAAAATCTCCATAAATGCAAGATTGGCGTTTTCATTCACATTCCACCATGTATCTATTAAAACTATATGATGTAACGCTATGCGTTTCCGTGTTTGTGTATTCACATTCCACCATGTATCTATTAAAACTCGAGTGCTTCAAAAGAAAGAAATGCCTCTTTTAACATTCACATTCCACCATGTATCTATTAAAACAGTTGACATCTGCGCCATTTTCCCGCTAAAATTAATATTCACATTCCACCATGTATCTATTAAAACCAAAGCCTTTTTCTTTCCAAAATTTTTGTGACTTGTTTATTCACATTCCACCATGTATCTATTAAAACAGCAATCACATACTCGTCTGGTACAACCTGATTCCAATTCACATTCCACCATGTATCTATTAAAAGGTTACTTCTTCCACACCTGCGCCGAGCTTGTTTGTATTCACATTCCACCATGTATCTATTAAAACGGTTACTTCTTCCACACCTGCGCCGAGCTTGTTTGTATTCACATTCCACCATGTATCTATTAAAACGCATATCCGCAACAGGATATATACAAATTTCCACATTCACATTCCACCATGTATCTATTAAAACTAATTAAAACCATTCGTTTCAAATTCTTGTGCATCATTCACATTCCACCATGTATCTATTAAAACCATCGTCTTGTCACATACGGAAGTGGTTGATAATCATTCACATTCCACCATGTATCTATTAAAACGCAAAGAATTTATTGCACTTGATTCCGAAACCTCAATTCACATTCCACCATGTATCTATTAAAACAACTCTTGTGGATGCGCTTATCACTATGATTAACGAATTCACATTCCACCATGTATCTATTAAAACTGAAAAAACAGCACTGGAGTATGAAACATATGAGTTATTCACATTCCACCATGTATCTATTAAAACCTTCTTTCCTACACGCTAGGCGGTCATAAGGAATAAATTCACATTCCACCATGTATCTATTAAAACATAAACAAATTGCGTGCTAAATACGATTTTATCGGTATTCACATTCCACCATGTATCTATTAAAACGTGAGCCACATTTGGAAGAAATAGATATGCATAGTAATTCACATTCCACCATGTATCTATTAAAACTATATGAGCCGGAAAACTTGTCAGGATTAATGTCGATTCACATTCCACCATGTATCTATTAAAACGCAGAAGATTGTCATACGTTGATCTTAACTGACACATTCACATTCCACCATGTATCTATTAAAACAGTAAAGGATTTGAAAATTTTATGTCTGGTGAAATAATTCACATTCCACCATGTATCTATTAAAACGTATAATGAAAAGATCAAAGAACTAAATAAATCGCATTCACATTCCACCATGTATCTATTAAAACCAAGGCGATGCTTCAGAGTACGATCTATCCGGAACTTATTCACATTCCACCATGTATCTATTAAAACTAATTAAAACCATTCGTTTCAAATTCTTGTGCGTCATTCACATTCCACCATGTATCTATTAAAACTATAAGACGAGTCTACCCACGCATTAAACGCGTAACATTCACATTCCACCATGTATCTATTAAAACCGCACTATAAAAAAGCAATATTTTACAATGCTTTCACATCCTCTTTTTGTCGACCTTGCTTCAATAATCGGACTACACATTCTATTTTTAAATAGTATATTCCTTTTTTCTATATTTTTTCCCATTGTCGACCGGCGGCAGATTTTACAATATTTATGGTCGACAATTTCAAATAAAGAAACTGGCTTTGTCATCTTCCTTACCCCAGAACTCTTTATTCAACCATTTTTCCTGCCTGCTTTTAAATATAATAACGGAATCCAATTCATGATCAATATATTCATCCAGCTCCTGTTTCAGCTTCACAAGTTGTACTTTTGTGATATCTCCCTCAAAAACAGAATTTTGTATATGGGATAAATACCTTTTACAAATCTTAAAAATATGATTCCATCGTTTTTGTCCATTATTTTCTTTATTTATGTCATATACTAATACTACATACATATTTCACCACCATATTCTGAATCCTTCATATTCTTTTTCCCCAATCAGATGCTTGATCAGCTTGTATAACTCTAAACGCATCAGATACTGATATGTAACGGGGCGACCTAAATCTTTATGCATAATTGTCTGCTGTAATTTTTTCTCCAACTCCTGTGCAATCAATCTGGATGCATCCCTATTCAAGTGCAAATAATTCAGCTCCTTCGTAAAACTTTTTTCGGTTATCTGATTACGGTTTAATAATGAAAAAAGAAGTCGATCTCCTATCAACGGTTTGAAAATTTCTGCCACATCCAGACATAGAGAAAATCTTCTAACACCAGGTTCATGGAGATAACTTATCGTAGGATTCAATTGTGTATGATATACCTCACTAAGAACCTTTGAATAAATCAACGAATTAACAAAAGAAATCAACGAATTAATCATGTTATCAGGCGGATGCATAACTCTTTTATCAAACTCTATTTCCTGATCAATGATAACATTCCATGTAGCATAATAATGCCTTCTTATATTTCCCTCTATTCCCATTAGCTCTTGGATCGTTGATGTTTTTGGTAATTCTTTTCTCAACGAATCAATTTCTGACATATAGAAAGATACATCCTTGCCTCGTCCGTTATAATACCGGAGATTTCGGTAAATATTATCGGCAGCCGCTTCTATAAATTTTTTTGCAATGGTCAATCTCTTTCCATAATCTGTATAATGTTCAACCTGTTTTACCAATAATTGACCTGCCAGCAGCTTTTCTTTTGGATAAAAGCTACCTGTATAAAAATTATAATAATTGAAGAAATGTATCGGGATTCCATATTGAGAAATGTAACTCAAAAATGTTGTATTAAATGACATCTCTGACATGACATAAATATCATCAATTCGTTCAATCGGAATATCTCTTTTTTCTCCACCTGAAGATATAAATTGAAGTGTATTATCTTTTCTTTTTAAATCTCCACTATTGTAAATATAAAAACTTTGTCCCATTATCCCTCCATGTTAGATAAAACACAAATCATGATATGCGCACTTCCCACATATTTTTTGTTTTTCAAATGCTGGTGGTTGTTCCTGCATTTTTAACTTTTCTATATCTGCAATTATCTTCTGCAACTGTACTTCATCATCCTCTGACAGTTCTACAACAATATTTTTTTTGATCATAGGATAATCAATCTTTGCCGTTAAGCCCTTAACTCCACGTTGTTTCAAATAATATAGATAATATTTTACCTGCCAGATTCCTGCCTCTTCTATTGCTTTACTCTTTTTTATCTCATGTAATTCCTGATGCTCTTTTATAAAATCAATATTTATTACATTATCGATATTAATGTGTTTATCATCACGCCGGTAACTGTTCTCATCAAGTAGTTTACCCAGTCAAACTTATTCAACAAGCCCTTTATCAACATATATTCACACCATGTTTGCTCATCTACACTTCTCAATTTCATTGTAGGATTATTCGAATACAACAGTTGATTACGATTTGCGGCAGAAAATTTCACATCTTCCTTTTCCAAATATTCCTGCAAATATTTTTTATACCATTTATCGTAATAGTCATAAAAATCCTTATCAGAAAAACTATCCTTCCGATCATGATGATAATAGACTGCTGTCAATAACACAGAAAAGTCATCGCCTGTACATTCTGGTATTTCCTGCTTAACCTGTTTCTCTGATAAACTAAGTGCACTAAGAAAACCATGTGGTATCTGCCTTTCAGCCATCCTTGTAAGTTGAGGATTGACAATTGTCTGGAAAATATAATTAGCTTTTCCAAGGTCATGCACTCGGCATGCCTCTAAAACCAGATTCTTTTCCTTTTCTGTAAAATACATATCAAAAATCTCAAAGAATTTTCCTGCACAGTTAACAATATCCTTCTCATGTTCTCTTAAAGTTTTTTGCTCCTGAACAGTTTGCTGTTTCAAAGAATCCAAGTAAGAAATGATCATCTTCGACTCATTTTCATTCAATTTATCCATCTGGCTGTCCAAAAGATAAATCAATATGTTTCTGATGTCATTTACATTTTTAACTTCCTTCTTGGTGTCATTTGACTTTGCATAATATTCCATATCGTATTGTCAATCCCTCTCTTATCTTGTTATGCGAACGCAACAACATCCCCATAGGTATCGATATATGCATTCACTACCGAAGTATCCTTCGGCATATAATGCGCTTTTATCTTTCCACCATCCGGTTTCCATCTGCGATATCCCTGCGGTGTTATCTCGTATTCCTTTGTTAACATGTAAGTCGTGCTTGTACGTCGTCCAATATCCAGTTCTGATTGAAATGGAATATAGATATTATTTCGAATCGTTGCTGATTCAACTTTCTGTAATTCAACAATTTCTACATTTTGAATATCCAGCAAATCTTCATACCGCCCTAATGATGGATAAATAATCGGACACTTCAGTGCCTGATAAATCTTATCAAAATCTTCCTCCTCAGGTATAATATGTAAAACCATCCGATTATCACAGATCAGTTCTACATGTGCAATCCCCTTAAACACACCATAATCTTTGTCTTCACCTTTGATACAGAGCTGATGTCTGCCTTCTTCATACTTTGTATCGAATTTGAATGAATATCTTGTATACAATTCTGATACAGAACCTGCGTTTTCTCCCTGGATACTTACCTGCATCTTGTGATAACTGTCAAATCCACTGATTGCGTGAATCATACCAATAACAGTTGAATATGGTGGCAACGGATAAGATTCTTTTATAATGAAACTACTTGGTTTTCTGTAGTTCGCAAGGTTTTGAAAACAATCAATTCTAATTGCTCGCTCCATAATATTCATCAACTTCCTTTTTCAACTGTTTAAATACATCTGCAACTGTCTTTGTGTTCAATGTATCTTTTAATTCTGCATCATTCTGGAAAATACCTGTCACAACTCCAACACTGGTATTGTTCTTTATATCCTCATCACTTTCAATAATTTCTCCAAGCATCTTCGTGTTTATGGCTCCATTTTCCAAAGATACTCTATTTTCAAAGAACGGATTTTTTCTTATATATCGACCACCGATTGCAAATACAGGACTAAGGTTCTCTCTTCTTCCCTTTATATCACGATATAAATACTGGATCGTATCAAGAAATTTTTTTACTCGATCTGCTTTTTCTTCTGCAGATATCTCAAGATCTCCATCCACACCAATACGATCAAGATCTATAGTGATCGTATATGAGTAGAATGACTTCTGTATCTCCCTCTGTGCGATCGCATTATCAAGATCCTGGCGTCTTGCCAATCCAATATTGGTTAAAAATTCCAAATCGCTCTGATAAGGCTCTAATGATACCGCATTACTCAGTCGAACAACTGCACTTCTGGTATCAGCTCCGCCTTTTTTATCCTCTCCTTTTGCACTGGTCTTCATATAACCAAAAAAGTCAATTTCCGGATAATCTTTTATATTAGCAGTTGGTGCAAACTGAACGACTCCACTCTTTCCATCAACAGGTGTTGTATCCCATCCTAACTGCTGAATAATATTGTATCTCAATGCCTGTCTTGATATATAAGAATATTGCTCATATGTTCCTCGTGATAATTTTTTGAGTGTAGTAATATTACCTACGCCCTCTCCATAATTTGCACTTTCTGCAAGAAATACCATTGTAAGTGTTAAACCATTCCTAATCATTAACCTTTTCCTCCTTTTTTTCATAATGACTTCCTTCTAATCCCATAAGGAATGCATATCCATACTCTCTAAACTTCTCCCGATTATCCAGACACTCTATGAATGCATCCGGAACTGTCAGATTTACAGAACAATAGATACGCATTATAATTTCCATAAAATGGGAAACATCTCCAACTGCAACTGCATTCAGTAATCGATATACCGTACCTCTGATTCTTGAATCATCACTTGTGCCTTTCGCTGCTAACAGTTTATTTCTTAATTCATATCCACACTCTCTAACTTTGTATCGATTCACTATTGCACCTCCTATCTTATTCTTATCTTCATTATCTTTCTTCAATAAACTTACACGAATCTGAATATCATATACCCAATAAGCATCTACCAAATATGTCTTTACATCCATAGACTGCCTTAACAAGATATTTAATAATGGATATTGATTTCTATACCGAAGAATATTCAATATAACTGTTTCATGTATATTTATATATTCAGTCCCCTTTTTTATATATGGGTATTTACTTAATACATCAAGTCCAGCCCTTACTTTCTCATCATTTAATATTGCAAGGATATTTTTATTGATAATATCAAATGTATAACGTTCGCTTTCATCCCTGCCTCTGGTTATGATCTGAATATTACCTAGTTCTTCCGTCTTCATCTTCAATAACAGATTCAATGTTCTGGAAATCCATGAAGTATATCGTTCTCCATCTTCTCTTTCCACATCCAGCATAATGCCATCCTTACGATTTACCTCTAATAATTCCTGAATGTTCTGATCCGTATTAATAAACAGGAATCGATTTCCCATCAGATAAAAACCAAGAGGAGATAATGCATATACAAATGCACACACCGGACATAAGAAAGCATCTACTTTACAATTCCAGAAAGCTGATTGTTTTCTTGCCAGATCATCTGCCTGATCCTTCATAAATGCAAGTGATACTTTCGTCTTCGAATCAATCATTGCACTACAATCAATGCATATCTCCTTTGCCTTCTTTTGATCAATTGCTATATAAGTCCGAAATGGTTCTGAAAAATCATTTTCAAAAACCTCTCGCATATTTTTCGCTGCATTTGCACGTAATAGAAAACATTTTCCATCCCAGAAACGATTGATGTAATTATATATGGCACTCTTCATGATCAAGGTTTCTGCACAAATGGGCTGAATAAGAAATTCATGTAACTGAACCAATCGATCCCGCAACAGTTCCGGTTCCATAGATTCTTTCAGTTTTACCGCCTTAAGCATCTCATATGCTTCTGTGGTATCAACCTCATCCTTTATACTGGCAATGCCCGATTTATAACTGTTAGACAAAAGTTTATCGTTAATGAATTTGATATCATCTTTCCACTTTTTACCATCCCATTCCGGCAAATCCAGTACAGCTAACAAATTCTTAATCTTATCCAATATTGTTTGATATACACTATGTGACCTGTAATATGTCGTGATCCCACGAAAGTATAAATCCGTCCAGTCCGTTTCCTGACAGAAATCTGTATCAAGCCATAATTGCTGATTATCTTCCGTATAGCCATAATCCAAATCTTCCGATGCAGCAGCAATTTCGTCCAGTATATAATGCATACCTACGATTCCCGCATTTTTCAGAAAATCACCCATTGGTATATAGATTCTACCCAACTTATAATCCTCCTTTCTTCTAACCTAATACTTCAAACTTTCCATTTCCTGTCGACCTGCGTACTCCAATTCCGGATCTCTGCAGAACATTTAATAAAGCAACAGAGCCTTTTAATTTGAAAATACCAAGCGAAGCATCTGTATTTCTTCCAAACACTGGTATTATAACCTTTTTTCCTTTGATCGCCTGAATAGAAAAATCATCTGTCTCAACCGGAATATTCATTCTTTGAATAAAGATCTTAACATTCTCTTTCACAACGTCTGAAAACTCATCCTTATCAAACGTATAATAACTGTCTGAATTGGTATCATTATCATGGTATCTTGCCAGTAATGGGCTCTGCATTTTTATGATGATTTCATCATCTGTGATATCATTTATATTCTGAATATACACAGATATTAATTGCATGGAATTCTTGTTCATCGAATAATGCCGAAATTTCATAGTCTGAAACGCATTAAACAAATATAAAAATTCCTTATCATCAGCATCTGTAAAAAATACCATGAATTCGTTCTTATCAAGAAGTATCTTATCGTCTGTAAACTTAGCACCGGGAAGATAATACGAATATGTAAACGCCTTCATGATTGATCTGCTCTTATCATATAAACGCTGATACAAATCTTCGGAAATATTCTTCGTCGCAGCCTTTAAAAAACTTGTAAACAAACGATCCATCTCCTTCGGAAGAAAAGGAAATTCCAATTTAAAACGCAGTTTAATCTGATACATTTTTTCACCTCCTTGTTAATTTATTTTTCTTTGTATTATCAAAATAGCATATATTTATTCTCATGTCAATACCAACAACTTAAAAATAATTTAGTTGGTATTGTTTTTATAAAAATCATCCTGTTGTAATTTTCTATCATTCCATATATAATTTTAAATACATTGTGGAATGTAAATACTAATTTATTATTAAGATATTTAGTAATAGCCACATATTGGAACGTGCCTTATATTCCACAATGTATTTTTTATTACAATCAATCATTAATATGAATATACTAATCTATACCATGTACAAAAAATCGTCCATCATATCAATTTCACTTCATAATTATAGGGATTTCTTATTAGAGAAAATAGAAAACTAAAAAGCCTCTATCTCAGACCCGCCCCCTTTTATTATGGAAATATTATACCTTTATTTGTCATAATGTGCAATAATATACGCATATTTTGTCAAATTTTAGAAAATACACTTTCAAATACCAATAACCCAAATACAAACGCCCCCGCTTATACAAGCGAGGGCGTTTGTCAAACCATGTAATACATTTAAAACTTCACAACTTCCGGTTCGTGTGTAAATGATGAAAAAGTTGCTGTTGCATTCTTAAAATAAAATACCTCGGTGTTACCATCATCTGCGGAATACATCTTCTGTAATGAAGGGTATGCATCCAGCATAGACTGTCTTGCTTCTCTGCGGTCATCTTCCACCAATTCTCCTGCTACACGAAGCCATTCTCCATTCATAAAAGCACAGATCTCAACCTTCGGATTTGCATGGATCTGCTTTGATACATCTTTTACTTTGCCTGTCTGTATGTATAACTTGCCTTCAAAAATATGGGCAGTTCCAAATGGTCTGACTCTTGGCTGGTCACCCTCTACAGTTGCTAAATAATAAGTTTCTGCGTCCTTTAAAAATTTTGCTACTCGTTCCATAGCATTGTCCTCCTGTTTATAAGCTTTTTAATAGCTTACGCCTCATACACCGGCTCAAAATCCTCTACCCCATGTCCACATATCGGGCAGGTGAAGTCTGCCGGCAGCTCGCTTCCTTCATATACATAATTACAGATACGACAGCGCCAGCCTACAATCTTCTTGTCCTGGGCTTTCGGTTCTGCTTTTGGTTTTACCTTTGTCTGATAATCCGCATAAGTCAGCGGTGCATTTTCATTGATCAGCTTGGCATCTACGACTTCTGCGATAAATAACGTATGTGTGCCAAGGTCGTGCTGTTCTACTACTTTTCCGCTGATCACGGCACAGGCATTCCATCCCATATACGGAATGTCATTGCAGTCCTTTGGCATTTGCAGATCTGCGAATTTATCCACATCTCTGCCGGACTGGAACCCGAAATGTTTTATCGTCGCAAATGAGCAGGTCTGATCCAGAATACTCAAAGCAAATATCCCGCTCTCTTTCAACAGGTCGCATGTATAATTCGTGTTTAATACAGATATCGCAACCCGAACCGGATTGCCTGCCACCTGCATACATGTATTTGTGATGCAGCCGTTTACCTTCTCCCCCGATCTGGTGGATAACATGAATACACCATAGGATAAATTATAGATTGCTTTTTTGTCCATATGCTTGTACCTCCCTTTCATAACATTTCATCCGTTTTTTCTATATCTCTACAAGCAAATAATTTTATGTTCATTATACCACAAAACGAATAAATTTATAATTCTTTTCAAGAATTATTCTCAATAATATACATTGTGAAAAAATCAGGCAGCTTGATATCCCCGATTCAGGATTGCTGCCTGATTTTTCTGCTTCTGTCACTACTATATAATAATAAACAACCGGTAGCTGCTATCTTCTACTTCCCGCATTTCTCCACGCAAGGAGCACTTGTGTCAAATGCTGAGTTAAATGCATAGAAGTTTTTTGTATCCATCTTGTCACGGACAATGCCAAGGCTTTCACCGAAACGCTGGAAATGTGCGACCTCACGTTCGCGAAGGAATTTGATCGGCTCATATACATCCGGATAGTCCTTGCAGAGACGCAGGATATTATCATAAGTCGACCGGGCTTTCTGCTCTGCTGCCATATCTTCGAAAAGATCCGTGATCGGATCACCCTTGCTCTGGAATTCGCAGGCGTTAAATGGAATGCCGCCTGCTGCCTGCGGCCAGATTCCTAAGGTGTGATCGATGTAATATTTGTCAAATCCCGATGCCTTAATCTCCTCGATTGATAACCGGCAGGTAAGCTGGTAAATGATCGTGGCAACGATCTCCAGATGTCCCAGCTCCTCTGTACCGATATCGGTAAGAATCGCTTTCACCTTATTGTCCGGCATCGCATAACGCTGGGACAGGTATCGCATAGATGCACCCATTTCACCATCCGGTCCGCCGTATTGTGAGATTATCGCCTGCGCAAGCTGCGCATTTGTCTCTTTGATATTTACCGGAAACTGTAATCTTTTTTCATAGATCCACATTTAACAACCACACTCCCTTTCCCATGGCCAAGGTTTGTCAACCCAGTCAAAATAATTGTCGTCATTTACCTGATATCGGTTCAATGGACCATAGGCGGTCGTGTATTCGCGGACTGCCTGCTGCCGCATTGCTTTATAATTGCTGTATGCTGCCAGTGCCTTTGGACATTCCGGGTGAGTGTCCAGATACAGGGAAATGTCATCCAACGCGAAGGACACTTCTGTTATAAAGGCAAAGAGCTGCTGTTTGTTCATATTATTCATTGCCTATTTCCCCCTTACACCACAAAAGATCAGATTCAGATCTGGGAACATGGTTCCTTCGCGCAGACCCTTTTTCGCATCATAGAGTTCCCCAAATTCCTGACTTGGCACATACGCCATACCAATCGGATGCGGACTGAATCTGCCACAGGTCTCTACATCCTTTCTTGTTGTTTCGCAATGATCCTGTCTGGAAGGACAGCCGCCTGTACCCTGACGGTTTCCATTGCAGGAAGAGGCATTGCGGTTATTTGCATATTGCATCATGAGATTTGGCTGAGCAGGATATCTGCCGCCATTTCTGTTGCAGTTTCTATACTGTTCCAAATGAATATACCTCCTGAATTTGCATATTATTCATCTCTCTATACTTTATGGGGAAAATGTGAAAATGTGACATATTATAGAATTATTGAAATCATAACACCCGTCCAACGGGTGGTTCGCTCTAGCCCTATAAGGGCTTGTTACCGGTCAGCGCCTAAAGACGCTGACTTTCACTTTGTTCAAGCCATCTTGCCTTTGCCGCTTTTGCCACCCCTTGAAAGGATATTTGTATTACTTGCCATCCCCAAAAGAGGCCTCATATTCTCTTACACTCAACTTATCCAATGCAATATCGTGACTCTCTTGTTTCTGAATGTATTTTTGATTGTTGCTTCATTTAAACCTACTGTACTTACATAATATCCTTCCGCCCCAAAATGTCTGTTTCCAATCTTATATTTAAATTTGCATGTTTATCGAATATCATCAATGCACTCTTACCTTTTAGATATCCCTTAAATGACGATACACTTATCTTTGGCGGAATACTCACTAACATGTGGATATGATCCGGTATTAGATGCCCCTCTATTATCTCAACTCCTTCGTACGCATGTAATTGTTTTATTATATCTTGAATACTTTCCTTGTATTGATTATAAATTATTTTTCGTCTATACTTTTGAGTGAACACAATATGGTATTTACATACCCACTTTGTGTGTGCTAAATTATTTGCCTTATTGTCCATATGAATCACCTTTCTTATAAGATAGCCTGAACAACTACATTATAAGAAAGGAAAGGTGATTTTTTTGTATAACACTCGTTGCACACCTGCATAGCAGGTGGTTTATGTTTTACACGCTTCACGAGTCTAGCAGGATCACAACCCATAAAACAAAATAAACTCAATAGTATTTGCTACTGAGTTTATTTATTCATTTTATATTAAATTTCTCATTATTATTTGCACTGATTTTTTATATCTTCTATTGATACTTTTAATTCGCGTATCTTTGCAATAATTTCAAAATTTTCACCACTTAATTCCCAAATATTTAATGATCCAATCGTCTCTGCTATTTCTTTCTCTACTTGACTTAACATGTTATAAATCTTATTCTTCATTGTTTTTTCTTTTTCATTATTTGATGCAATTCTCGATATTGCCTTTGCTGATTTTGCATCTTTAGCATATAAGCCTCTTTCTACCCGAATAATGTCTTTTGTATCTACCAACTGAGCTAAAGCCCCCGATATTTGACCCCTAGTAAAATCTTTATCACTATTTAATCTTATATACTCCGAAAAATCTGCTCCTGTATACATTCCCGGTGTTTTTACACAATCTAATATCATAAGTTTTATCTCAGCTGTTGATATCCTCATCTTCCATCCTCCATTTTGTTCAAATTCACTAATTATTATTATCTTTGTTCCCGTATTAACTTTCAAACTTATGAACAAACAGGGAACTATTCTTATTGTCGATGACAATAAAGGAGTACTGACAGCTGTCCAG
>OHKP01000704.1_pt1 | contig 17561 bp, 13 predicted proteins | sample 1568861 | NCBI WGS metagenome assembly OHKP01 (sample SAMEA3879524, study PRJEB24766) | human gut metagenome | biome: human-associated habitat; feature: feces | place: USA | collected 1985/1987 | reverse complement strand
TCTCGAATTTTTGTCTAAAAAGTGTTGCACTTGACTTGACAATCTACCAAGCCCCGCTGTTAAACCCTCCGCAAACGATTGATAGGATCATCCCCACGCGTGTGGGGACAAGTCTTGCAAGCTTGACGGAACAACACAACATACAGGATCATCCCCACGCGTGTGGGGACAAGGCTTGCTTAAAATTATCTTGTGACAACATAAAGGGATCATCCCCACGCGTGTGGGGACAAGTTAGGCACGGTCTGAGGATAAACAGCAGGAATGGGATCATCCCCACGCGTGTGGGGACAAGTTTGTTCCCCTTGGTCAGTTATCACATATCGCAGGATCATCCCCACGCGTGTGGGGACAAGTGATTAATGTGACGGGTAAATCCCCATCAACAGGGATCATCCCCACGCGTGTGGGGACAAGTTGAAGCCTTAGCCGAGGCAGCCGAGATGTCCGGGATCATCCCCACGCGTGTGGGGACAAGAAGTTTTTTGTTGTCATCAGCACGAGTGCCATAGGATCATCCCCACGCGTGTGGGGACAAGTCTTGCAAGCTTGACGGAACAACACAACATACAGGATCATCCCCACGCGTGTGGGGACAAGGCTTGCTTAAAATTATCTTGTGACAACATAAAGGGATCATCCCCACGCGTGTGGGGACAAGTTAGGCACGGTCTGAGGATAAACAGCAGGAATGGGATCATCCCCACGCGTGTGGGGACAAGTTTGTTCCCCTTGGTCAGTTATCACATATCGCAGGATCATCCCCACGCGTGTGGGGACAAGTGATTAATGTGACGGGTAAATCCCCATCAACAGGGATCATCCCCACGCGTGTGGGGACAAGTTGAAGCCTTAGCCGAGGCAGCCGAGATGTCCGGGATCATCCCCACGCGTGTGGGGACAAGAAGTTTTTTGTTGTCATCAGCACGAGTGCCATAGGATCATCCCCACGCGTGTGGGGACAAGATATTGGTGGTGGCACTATACCACCACCATTAAGGATCATCCCCACGCGTGTGGGGACAAGTTTACATCGACGGTCAAATTAACTGAGCACACAGGATCATCCCCACGCGTGTGGGGACAAGCAAGAAATACCGAATATCCCACACACAACGGTAGGATCATCCCCACGCGTGTGGGGACAAGTGTCGGTTTCGGCGGAAAATCCACAATTTTTTAGGATCATCCCCACGCGTGTGGGGACAAGATATTGGTGGTGGCACTATACCACCACCATTAAGGATCATCCCCACGCGTGTGGGGACAAGCTGTCTCGTCCGACGCCGTGTCGGGCGATGAGAGGATCATCCCCACGCGTGTGGGGACAAGTTGCTAAGTTGCTGTGCGATTTGGGCATTATGAGGATCATCCCCACGCGTGTGGGGACAAGACAACAGCGCCATAACTCACGACACCGCAGGACGGATCATCCCCACGCGTATGGGGACAAGAGAATAAAGAAAATTCTTAAAGGCATAGCAAAGGGATCATCCCCACGCGTATGGGGACAAGATCTGGTGTGTCTCTTGCGGTTTTAGCTGATAAGGATCATCCCCACGCGTGTGGGGACAAGATTCGGTTTCTGCTCAGCTTTTACCCGATTGCAGGATCATCCCCACGCGTGTGGGGACAAGTTTCATTGTCTTGTATCAAATCCGCTAATGTTAGGATCATCCCCACGCGTGTGGGGACAAGGCTGTATTGCGTGTGTCTACCCAGTAACGGTTGGGATCATCCCCACGCGTATGGGGACAAGGAGCCGCACTATCTCTAAAAATATAACCGTTTGGGATCATCCCCACGCGTGTGGGGACAAGACATAATCGGCAGATTTTTAGCGATGTACGGCAGGATCATCCCCACGCGTGTGGGGACAAGACAATCTGCTTATCAGGACGATAAAGCGAGTTAGGATCATCCCCACGCGTGTGGGGACAAGATTCCTTGACAAATAAATTTTTTTGTGATAAAAGGATCATCCCCACGCGTGTGGGGACAAGTTTTCATATTCCCTTGTTTATCGTTCCCTTGTAGGATCATCCCCACGCGTGTGGGGACAAGTCCAAAAACTTACAGAATGGCTATTGCTTGACAGGATCATCCCCACGCGTGTGGGGACAAGTCGGCAATTTCGCCGTTGTCATGGTTTGTTTCGGGATCATCCCCACGCGTGTGGGGACAAGGGTCAGAAAGCATATCTATGACCGTGCTTGAAAGGATCATCCCCACGCGTGTGGGGACAAGTTTCGGTGTACAATGCGCCTAACGGAGATTTTATAATCATCCCCACGCGTGTGGGGACAAGTTTTACGATACAAAGACACTGTCAATGACGAAAGGATCATCCCCACGCGTGTGGGGACAAGGGCACAACGGCAGAGCCGTCATGGTCGTCTATAGGATCATCCCCACGCGTGTGGGGACAAGACGAAAAATCCTTGACGGCAAAAGCAAAGCGACGGATCATCCCCACGCGTGTGGGGACAAGTGCTTGCAATGAGCGAATTAATTAAATTGTACAGGATCATCCCCACGCGTGTGGGGACAAGTCGGCAATTTCGCCGTTGTCATGGTTTGTTTCGGGATCATCCCCACGCGTGTGGGGACAAGTGTCTACTCCACCTGCGCAGATGGCGGAGGGTAGGATCATCCCCACGCGTGTGGGGACAAGCAACGTTGAGACGTACCAAACGCTTCCATATGAGGATCATCCCCACGCGTGTGGGGACAAGCTGTGGCTTTTTCGCTGTTTGATGTCCATGTCAGGATCATCCCCACGCGTGTGGGGACAAGTTTATACTTTGGCATATTTATAACGTCACATAAGGATCATCCCCACGCGTGTGGGGACAAGTTGCCGTTGAAGAGGGTACTGTTGTAACAGCAGGGATCATCCCCACGCGTGTGGGGACAAGCAAGAAATCCAGAATATCCCACACACAACGGTAGGATCATCCCCACGCGTGTGGGGACAAGAATCTGCTTGATTTTTTGAAGCTTCCGAACATGGGATCATCCCCACGCGTGTGGGGACAAGGCGAAAGCTAAATATCAGCCTTTAGAAGTGCAGGGATCATCCCCACGCGTGTGGGGACAAGATTGAGGGAAGACGCAATGCAACAACTTGCAGAGGATCATCCCCACGCGTGTGGGGACAAGGTAGACCGTGTTTCCTGTGACCGTCAGTGTGAAGGATCATCCCCACGCGTGTGGGGACAAGCAGACTTTGTGTTATCATATACAGACGTTGCCGGGATCATCCCCACGCGTGTGGGGACAAGTAAAAGTTTTCGGTACTAAGTATTGTTGCAGCAGGATCATCCCCACGCGTGTGGGGACAAGCCCATATCAGATATCATATAGGAAAACTCCCCGGGATCATCCCCACGCGTGTGGGGACAAGTAAACTTTGTTGTTGCCCCAGTTTCGACAGTTAGGATCATCCCCACGCGTGTGGGGACAAGTGTGGTAACAATCCGGCAATTCTTGACATTCAAGGATCATCCCCACGCGTGTGGGGACAAGCCGGTTCTGAACCACCTGGAACTTGTCGCTCACGGATCATCCCCACGCGTGTGGGGACAAGCAGCCCTCGCCCTTCGGGGCAATAAGGGGGTGAGGATCATCCCCACGCGTGTGGGGACAAGTCTCGCAAAGCACGTCTGCCGCTCTGTCTGTCGGGATCATCCCCACGCGTGTGGGGACAAGCCAGACAGCTCGAAAACCCCAAGACCCAGGTCGGGATCATCCCCACGCGTGTGGGGACAAGTCTGACAATGTGTGTGAGGTGGAAGAATGATTAGGATCATCCCCACGCGTGTGGGGACAAGTTTATGCAGATATGGTAAGGGGGATTTACAATGGGATCATCCCCACGCGTGTGGGGACAAGTGTGTTGGTAAGGTGGCAGTACGAAGCAACGAAGGATCATCCCCACGCGTGTGGGGACAAGATTGTGTTTAGGAGCTTCACTCCTCTCGTTTCAGGATCATCCCCACGCGTGTGGGGACAAGTTTGGCGAGTACACCGCAGGGCTTGACAAAAAAGGATCATCCCCACGCGTGTGGGGACAAGTCAAACTTTAAGTTATGAAAAAACACTATAATAGGATCATCCCCACGCGTGTGGGGACAAGAAAATGCAGGAAATAATGCCGAAATATAACGAAGGATCATCCCCACGCGTGTGGGGACAAGGCAAGTAAGCCGTTAGTGCTATCAATAACTTCGGGATCATCCCCACGCGTGTGGGGACAAGACGTTGAGTATGTTAATAACGAAACAAGCCTTAGGATCATCCCCACGCGTGTGGGGACAAGGCTATGAGGGCGGCGACATACAGGGGGAGTTACGGATCATCCCCACGCGTGTGGGGACAAGTTTAAAGGAGGTTGACGCAATTATCCGTGAGTAGGATCATCCCCACGCGTGTGGGGACAAGTGGAAAAGGTTGCGATGCAAGAGGTGCTTGCAAGGATCATCCCCACGCGTGTGGGGACAAGCTTGATATTTCGTACAGACGCTAAGTCTTTCCAGGATCATCCCCACGCGTGTGGGGACAAGTCGTGGCACGACTATGGCAACAAAGAATGGATTGGGATCATCCCCACGCGTGTGGGGACAAGCGATCGTTCAGCGTCTACGAACACAGGCGATTAGGATCATCCCCACGCGTGTGGGGACAAGATTTTGAGAAATAAATCCATTTTTTACACCTCGGGATCATCCCCACGCGTGTGGGGACAAGAATATCCACGGGCAGAATGTCGATGCCAGAACGGGATCATCCCCACGCGTGTGGGGACAAGTGTCTATGTTGTCAAACTACGCTGTGACAAGCGGGATCATCCCCACGCGTGTGGGGACAAGGCAAGTGTCGCTCTTCAGGAAGTCAGCGAAACAGGATCATCCCCACGCGTGTGGGGACAAGTAATCGTCTGCAAGCTCGACAATGGAAATATTAGGATCATCCCCACGCGTGTGGGGACAAGAAGCATTGACAGCGTCCACCACCATAGTAGGGAGGATCATCCCCACGCGTGTGGGGACAAGAGTACGGCTCAATTTTTTCTCCGTCCTCGTGTGGGATCATCCCCACGCGTGTGGGGACAAGGTCCACCTATATGGACAACATTTTTATTTTCCAGGATCATCCCCACGCGTGTGGGGACAAGGTGTAGCAACTGCTACAAAATCAAAAAACTGCAGGATCATCCCCACGCGTGTGGGGACAAGTAATAATTTGCAAGCTTGACAATGGAAATGTTAGGATCATCCCCACGCGTGTGGGGACAAGCTACTTCTGCCTTTTTTGTTGTTGCCATACCAAGGATCATCCCCACGCGTGTGGGGACAAGAAAAACCAGTATTACGACACGCAGAAAAAGGTGGGATCATCCCCACGCGTGTGGGGACAAGATCAGTTTGCGGTCTGCATACGGCAGGAGCTTGGGATCATCCCCACGCGTGTGGGGACAAGACGCTTTGATTTCGGCAAGCATTTCTTCCTTAGGGATCATCCCCACGCGTGTGGGGACAAGGATTTCCGTCATATTTCTGATACACGTTTTGCAGGATCATCCCCACGCGTGTGGGGACAAGGGTGTTGCGAATGGACACAAATGCTATAGTCCAGGATCATCCCCACGCGTGTGGGGACAAGTTTTTTGAGTGCCTGTGTTGACAGTCGTATCCGGGATCATCCCCACGCGTGTGGGGACAAGACACCTTTTCGGTGTGCTTGCTGTCGCTCACCGGGATCATCCCCACGCGTGTGGGGACAAGAAAGACAACGCATGCTGATACACGTACTGATGAGGATCATCCCCACGCGTGTGGGGACAAGTGTATCAGAAATATGATGGTAATCAGCCCGTGAGGATCATCCCCACGCGTGTGGGGACAAGGCTTTTGAAACTGTGGGGCTGTGGAAACTGGCAGGATCATCCCCACGCGTGTGGGGACAAGCAATTACTGTAAGACAAAAAATGCTTGTGTACGGGATCATCCCCACGCGTGTGGGGACAAGTATTGCCCCGAAGGGCGAGGGCTGATGCCCTCAGGATCATCCCCACGCGTGTGGGGACAAGAAGCCGCTCCCGTAGTGGCACAGCCCGAAGAAAGGATCATCCCCACGCGTGTGGGGACAAGATGGACGTATGGATATTATGTGCAAGCAGATTAGGATCATCCCCACGCGTGTGGGGACAAGCATCTTTGCTCACTTCAACGAGATTTTCGGGTGGGATCATCCCCACGCGTGTGGGGACAAGCAACCGCTGTTGCCATCTTTTTCCCACTCTTTGGGATCATCCCCACGCGTGTGGGGACAAGCATATTGCGTATTTTAGGACGGTGATTCTATGAGGATCATCCCCACGCGTGTGGGGACAAGTGATACGGTTGCCGTTGTTCATAGCGTATCAGAGGATCATCCCCACGCGTGTGGGGACAAGCAGACTGTTCTCGCAGGCATACGACAACGGATGGGATCATCCCCACGCGTGTGGGGACAAGCAGGACGGTCGGCAACGGCATTTGCATAATCAAGGATCATCCCCACGCGTGTGGGGACAAGAATTCATGGGTCAAGACATAGTTCGTCTTGTGCGGATCATCCCCACGCGTGTGGGGACAAGAAGCTACCTTTTGCGGTTTCCATATAATCAACCCGGATCATCCCCACGCGTGTGGGGACAAGACTAAAGAAATCAAGGAAAATAGCGGTTTTGCAAAATCAACCGCTTAGATTTCCTTTAACTTTTCATAGATCCTTTGTGTAAGCAGACAATCGTCAAGCGCCCTATGAATCCTATCTTTATTATAATGCAAATCAAGATAATCCGCAATAGCTGATAATGAATATGAATTAATATCAAGTAGTTTTCTTGATATTTTAACTGTATCAATAATTTTTGACGGAACAAAATCAATTTTGTTTTCAGCACACGCAGATTTAATAAAATTCAGGTCAAAACCGATATTATGCCCAACCAGAGGTTTTCCGTTGCATCGCATTGCAAACTCACTAAGTGCTTTGCTTTTGTCTGTTCCTTCACTTGCCAGTAATTCCTCCGTTATACCTGTAAGCCTGATAATCGCCTCCGGTATTTTTTTATCTGTTTTGACAAGCACAGAATATGTTTCCGCTACTGATCCGTTTTCAACCGTCACTGCACCGAGTTCTATTATTTCATCATCGGGATTAAGTCCCGTTGTTTCAATATCGATTACCGTATATGTATCCGATACACCGGATGATTTCTGTTTTTTCTCCGATAAACGATTTATGTGATTTGTCATAGCCTTAGGACGAATAACGTTTTCATCGTCACTTTTTGTCACACGTCTTTTTATAAGCTTTATGCCGTCATAATCTACCGGCTCCCATTGCGTATTGTGAATACGGAATTCCAGTTTCTGCTCGTTATTTGAGCTGTATGACATTGAAGCATGACCGTTTCCAATGTTTGAGCACACTCTATCCCATACGTTATCACGAACTCTTGCGTTCAGATTTCCGACATACACGCCTGTGTCTATTTCCTGCATCCACCTGGAAAGATCTCCGCGCAGTTTAGGCGGACAACAACTCAGTGTAATTACTACCATCATATCGTCACCTGTATTGTTTACCGTAATCGAGAGGTTCGTTTTTATCATTCCACAGATACATGGCTTTTTCGTCATCCGGATTTTCTTCAGGCATCAGCAGATATTTAATATCGTGTACCATTCGCTCAAGCATATGAGCTTTCACCATTTCGTCACGGACCCTATGCCGTACAAATCTTGATATATCATCATTTACCGATGCAGCCGCTTCAAAAGATATCGGTATCGTGACTTCAGCTTTATAAAGATCGGCTATATCGTATACGAACGAACATTCGTGACCAATATGTACAAACCCCAGTGCAGGCGAACACCCCATAGAACATATAACAGCGTGAGCAAGCCCGTAAAGGCAGGCGTGAGCCGCCGACAGAGCCTGATTGACCGGATCGGACGACTGGAAATCTTCGTGATTGTATACACGACCGTTCCATTCGACATTCCATTTTTCAGACTGCTGTCTGTACACTTTTCTTATACGACTGCCCTCACGGCCTCTCAGCTGTTGCAGAGTAAGCCCCGAAACATCCTCATCGGGAAAACGCATCATATACATCTTTCTGACAACATCAAGATGCTTGCGCTGGTTTGTGACCATTTCCGCTTGTTTTACAATAAGCCTCGAACTGTGCGTCAGCGGTCTGCCGCCGGCATAATATCTGACACCCTGCTCACCAACCCAGCATATGCTTATTCCGCTGTCGCCGATAAGTTCCATAGCCCTGTGTGAAACATCAGTTCCGGGACCTAACATAAGTACAGAGATTGTACCGGATGGTATATGCGTAACGCCGTTCTCATCAATAACGGTGATTGCACTGTCTTTTCTGTTTATTTTACAATGTTCCAGATACAGAAATGTAATTCTGTCGGCAATCTGCGGCAGTTCTACGATATCGGGTTTTATCATTCCGGGTATTTCAGCCATTTGTATTATTTCCCGGACGCATTACGGTCATAAGTCCCATACCGTACGCTTTTCCTCTGCCTAATCCGTTTAAGAGCATATTTTTGAACAGTTCTTCATCCGTCACTTCAAGCAGTCCTTCAAACGTCACCGACAGAAGAGTTACTACTCTGTTGTCCTTTTTGAAAAATCTGCACCACTTGTTCTGAACCACATCAAATGAATCTTCACTAAGGCAGAACCCGTTCTTCTCTGCTCTGTCAATCAGCCACTGCTTTTGAAAGTCAACAATGGTGACTGCCCTTTTCTTACCCTGTCCCTGTTTTACATTATCCGTTTTCACCGGATTTGCGGTAAGGCGGAACTGCCATATATCACCCTTTTTTATTCTGCCAAGCAGACCGTCATATTCTCTTGTTTCTCCTGCTCTGCCGGTATCACCAAACTGCGATGCTATAACAGATAAGTCGGGCTTCTGATTGCTGAGAATCATCAGATAAAGCTCTCCTCCAAGGCTGTCGATGCGCCAGAGCTTTCTTGAACGGTCATCCGTAAGTGCCGCTTCTACAGCTCCGTGCAGAACACTGCGTGAATTGACCGCCTTCAATGTATTGCGGTTTGACAGATCCAGATAAACTCTTGATAAGTACATTGTTTCACCTCAATTCAGCCATAGGGTCGTGCTCTGCAGAAACCATATCCGCCGTGCTGTCCGGCTTATCGATTTCCACATAGCAGTCTTTTATTTTTCGCAGCCCGAAACGTCTGAATGTCGGATCAAACGAAACAGGAACATCCTTGATTATTGCAGGACCGTCTTCGCTTTCTGCGATAATTCTGAGCCTTGTGTCGGCGTTTTTTCTCTGCTGTTTGTCAAGCAACGGACTTTCCGATTTAAGCACATCAAGAAGATCTCCGTCACGCAATCCCCATACAAGCGGAGGTGTAGGCGGGCATGAGCGCCTGCCTAAAAATAGCGGAAACGCCGGATGCTTCAGAGCGTCTTCGATTTTTTCTATCAGCCCTGCATCTTCATGTTCGAGTCCTACAAGGAAAGTCGCATCGGAAAGGTAAAAACGGTGCGTGATATACTTTTTTGTCTTTTCACCGTTGGCAGTGTGATAATCCCTTATCTGCCGACCTTCGTTCTCTACTCTGATACCGATCTTAAGCTCATTCAGATCGTCAAGAGGTTCCGTCCTCTCTCTTCCCATAGCCGATGCCACAAGTCCGATTACACCGCTCTTGGTCGGATATCCGAGCGTGCGGCGTGTATCAAATTTCGACTCAACGCCCCATGACTGCAACGGAGCGGCAAGTCTGAGCAGCAGTACAGGCATTATACCACCTCATCTTTTATGTAGCTATACAGCTTTTCGAGCAGCTCGTCAAGATTTACCCTTTCGGCATCGGATATAGCGTCCGCACCTATCACAAAGCTCTTTACAGGCTTTCCGCTGAAGTTGTCATATACCTTGCCTGCATATTCCTGCAATTTCTTCACGGACTCTTCAACATAGCCGTTATTGCTGATAACCGGCTTTTCAAATGCACCTACAAGGTTTACGGGCTGATCTTTTCTGATCGTCACATAAACCATATCGGGATATGTTCTGTTTGCGTATGAGTTCTGCTTACCGGTAGGCATAGAGCAGATAAATGCTTCGGCAAATCCCTTTATAACTTCTGCTACAGAAACACCTATTGATTTCTTAAGCTGTGCAACATTCACAGTCGCATATCTGTAAAGCGTTGAAGAATTGAACTCTGTTGTTCCGAGATGTCCCGCACCCGCACTGTCCTCAGGCGAGCAATCGTCTACTGCCGTAAAGTAGTCATACTCATTCTGAACAGCATGAGTTGAAATGCTGTGAGCAACCTGCGATGCCGCATCTACATTCAGGTCAGCATCGTCTGCTACCATTCTTCCGAATAAAGCAATATCAACAGAAGGCGTTTCTTTAAGCGCCTGCTTATAGAGCTTGGCGTCTTTTTCGCCGTTTATAACAAGTTGTGCAAGATTATTAGCCTGCACAGCACTTATAAAGAACAGTGCTCCTGTTTTATTATCCTTCTTTTCGTTTATTTTCACACCTGCCGAGTTCATCGCCTTTATAGCTTCCTTAACGGCTGTTTCATCGTCAAAACTGCTGTCAAGCTTTTTGATTTCATTTGCAATAAGATCAACAGCGTGCATTGTTCTGTAGCCGAGTTCTTCACTTGTAAAAAGTTCATTGAACATAAGACGCATTGCGTGCTTCCACGACTGGCTTGACACTCTCGCTCTGTTTGCACCGCCGTAAAAAGCTGTTTTAGGTCTGCCGGTATCATCACGGTTTACGCATGAAGGCGGAACTGTCTGTACTACATGGAAATCAACATATAATCTTTCGTTACTCATTTTCTTTACTCTCCTTTTGAATTATCTTTTTCGGTCTTATACTTTTCGGAATAGAAATCTCTTCCCCACGACAGTTTTATATCTGCCGCCTGCTCAGGATAATTGAACCTGTAGAGTTCTTCGGCAAGCTTCGCATAATCAAGCGGTATACTCTTGCCTTTGAGCAGTTGAACTATGCTTTTGAGCTGGTAAGCAAGCTCTTCCTTTGTCGTTGATGTTACAACAAGGTTAAGTCTGTTTACAACACGTTCTTCATCATCATTGCTGTTTGCAATGTGATAAGCCGCTCTTCCCAGAGTATAGCCCTTTTCATACATAAACCTGTCGTTACCCTGCTGATGCAAAGCGTACAACGTCAGAGCCGTATAAACTGCCCATTCTGCATTTGACGCACACTTTGAACCTTTAAGTTCTTCATCGATTCTGTCGAATATCAGCCACCAAAGCGACGGGAGTTCTCCCGGCTTTTTACCGATACCGTGTCGAAGCTCGGCAAGATAGCCCTTGCCTCTTCCTGTGTCTGCAATGCTGTGCAGATACTCGATTTTTGATGCGGTATAACGATAAACCATATCACTCTTACTCATTTGTTATCACCTTCTTTTCTGAAAATTTTATTTATTGTAGCATTAAAAATGTTAAGAGCCTCTACCGTAGTCACAAGGTTTTTATCCTTGCCATCCTTCTCATATCTACCGAAAATCGTATTTGCGCTCATCTGATGAACACAGTCGTTTCCGAATACGATTGCGATTTTCCTTACAGTATCTTCGATTTTACCTGTGTATTCATCAATATCATAACTTGTATCAAGCTGTGACAGCCAATCTCTGAAAGGCTTGTCTATCATACTGTAGAACTGCGTCTTTGCATCTTCTCCGGATAGCTTGTCACCGCTTGCTCCTGCAGCTCTCTGTAAATTAAGACTCAGCACGTTTACTGCATATGCTGCCTTATCGCATTTGCCTATCTCGTTTCCTATACGATAACGCCATACCTCCCCGACTTTCATCAGCAGATCTGAATGGAACGACAGTTCATCGCTGATAGAATCAATAACCGGCAGGCACGTCATCTGTTTGAAATCATATATGACAGATGCAGTTGTTACGTTAAGCAAAAAGCTGTTGTCAAGATATCCCTTGTCTATGTACGATTCAATATGAGCTATAATACCCGGTTTTCTTGCAGTACTTGAATTTTCATCATCTTCAAGCGCTGCGATACTTCCGAATTCCTGCCAAGCCTTTGTCGAAGGCTTATGAAGCTGAGGTTTATATTTTATGCTGTCGCTTCCTTTTTCTTTATACGACCTCCAGAGCGTCATCTGCTCGCTGAAAACTTCATCTTCTTCAAAATAATCTCCGCCTGAAAGATAATAACCGTTCACCTTTCCGTTTTCTCTGCAAAGATATACACGTCTTGACATCAACGAAAGCAATGCTGCCTGATTATCGGGAACAGGTATCAGAGTATTGAACTCGGCATTGTTGTTATCCTTTTCCCATGACGGAGTGCTTACATACACATCATATTCAGAATCACTTTCTGCATTATAATTCAGCATAAGCGTTTCAAACAGGTTGTTTCCTCTGACCGCTATAAGTCCCAGCCTGCCTACCCACGGTTTCTTAGGTGTAGGTTGTTTTGCCGCTATGTCATCAAAACAGATTATGTGTAACAACCAACGAACCGCTTCCGAATATGAAAGCAGTCTTCCGTCATTGTTCCTGTCAGAGAAAAGCCTGGGCTTATTGGCACTTTCAAAAAGCGAGCCGATCATTTTTGCTATACTTGTAGCCTTACCTTTACCGTTTACCTTGTTAGACTGATAAAACGGATACTCCTCATCAAACAGCCAGAAACGGTCATACCATTTTTCAAAATACTTCTCAAACGGCTTCATCGGAAATTTGCCGCTCCGATAAACCTCGATCCAGTTATCCGTAAGATAATTAATATCGTCCTCGGGATCAACTTCATCACCGTTTTTGTCGTACCTTGAGAATACCGTGTAGATCACCGCAAGCAGAAACCTCAGTACAGCCATATCCTGCGTTTTTGTTTCTCCTGCAAGCTCCGTGTAATCCTGTGCGTGTTCAAAGACCTGCCTTATGCTTATCTCTTTCACCTCGCACCCGTTGTCACGGACGCATATCCACGGTTCGTCGATCAGATTGAACTCTCTGTCCATATCAGCTTTCTTCCTCCTTTATTTCTTCAAAACCTCTTTCGGTGCTGTATTTATACGTTCTGCCGAGCATACTTATCTTGTTATTTCCGTCAAGCAAAAGCAATATCTCACCTTTGAGCCACTTTGCATTCCTCCACGCCTGAGGCATAGAGTTTGCCAGTATCTCAATCGTTTTACCAAAATTATAAGACTTGCTGAAAAATGCCGGCAATCTCAGTCTTTGCTTTGCTATCAGCTTTGCCTGTGCATTATCGGGTACAGAAGTAATATCAAACACTGCGTCCCGTGAAAACAGCGAATACTCCGTATCGGATGTTTTCACAAGCACAAGTGCTTCTATGGTTTCCTGCCCGTCACGCACCGCCGCTTCACCGTCTGAATCATTGTTCAGCTCTCGCCTGTTGATCATATCGCTAAGCGTTGAATCACTGCGATTAATTTTTTGTGACGGTATGCAATATTTCTTGGCTCTTTGCTTTTTCTCTTTTTGTTCATCACTATATTTTCTATACTCTGCGGTCTGTTGTTCATCATTGTCGGGTTCGGAATAAACAGCGCCGACAAGCTCAGGAATACATCCCGGTATTACCAGTTTATCCGGCAGATATTTTTCAGTTTGCTTCAGTATCCAACCGGAGTAAACACTCTTGCTGAAATCTTCCGGGATCAACACACACAGCTCCGGTTCAGATAATTTATCCGGACGTGTGCGGTTATGTCTGTGCAGTCTGCCTGAACGCTGTAACAACAGATCCATAGGGCAAAGTTCGGTTATCATATAGTCAAAGTCTATATCAAGCGACTGTTCAAGCACCTGTGTGCCGACTACTATCAGCTTGTCCCTCTTCTCACAGGTCGACTTCTTGCCGACAAGCTCTGTTAGCTCACGCTCAATTGCCGCTCTGTCAGTCGATATAAGTCTGCTATGGAAACATATAACACGATAATCAGGCATATTCGCCGCTATTGTGTCGGCAAGTTCCTGGGAATAAGCAACACTATTCACAATAACAGCCGCACAACCGCCGCCAGACAGTTTATCTTCAAGCAGGTTTACAATATCGTTACTGTCATTTTCTTCTCTTCTGATTACTGTGATAGGCTTATCTGGGATATCAACAGGTATAGCCTTCTGCTTTACCTCCGCACCGTCGCTCCACGTCAGTATAGGATATGCCGTACTGCTGTTGTCAAAGCTGTTCTTACTGCCGGTATACCATTTTATCAGTTCCGCTCTCTTATCCGGCGGCAATGTTGCAGAAAGAATTATCACAGGCACATTATACGCCGCCATCCAGCGCAATGAATTTTCCAGATAAACGTACATATATCGGTCATAAGCATGGCACTCATCTATAATAACAGTCTTACCTGCAAGTCCCAGGTGCCTTAGCATAACGTGTTTCTGCTTTAACGATGCCATAAGAAACTGGTCAACTGTAGCAACAACAAATTCGGACAACAGCGCCTGTTTTCTTCCTTCAAACCAGGTATGAACCATTACATTGTCATTATCGTCATCGGAAATGTCGGATGCTCTTCCGTGGAACATCTCACAGTATTCGTCATTCATATCCGTCATACCGTGTGCAAGTCTGAGCGAATGTATATCATCAGTACCACTCGCCCAGGAATGAATACGATCAAATATTCCGTTAGCGGTTGCCTGCGTCGGCAGTCCAAAAAACATTCCGCCATAGCCGAAACGTGATGCAAGTATCTCCGTTGCCGCAAGTGCCGCCTCAGTTTTACCTATTCCCATAGGTGCCTCAAGTATGTATATACCGGGCTTATTGCAAAGGCTTACAACATTCATAAATTCACGCTGTACGCAGTTCGACTTGAAGCCGAAACGCTCTTCAAAAAAGCTGTCACTATCAGAGATAAAATCGGCATACCAGCTGTCCGTAAGCGAAAGCTTGTTCCACGCTCTTCTGACACGCTCCTCACACTGCTCATCGGTGAGTTTTTCTTCGATGTCTATGTAAGGAAAATAATCGGTGTTGCTCGCTATCCAGTCACTCATTACGAGCAGTCCGGTAATCAGCATCTGTGCCGCAACATCGGGATTCGGCAGATTTTTGACATCTTCAAATCCGGTTACGCTGAGAGCGTATTCCATCCATTCCGCTCTTATCCGTGTCCATTCGTTTACGTTAACATTGCCGTGTCCGTAATAGTTAGCCTCATATGAACATTGCCCCCTATCCGCCGAACAATCGCCGTGATGCGCACCAACAATGACTGCGGTTGACGGTGCAACCTCAAATTCTTTTTTCAGAATATACTGTCCCGCTATGTTATGCGGTGACTCTGATATCTGTGTCAGATCTGAAAGGTCGATACCCGCGTCAAACAGTCTGTCATCCAGACCCTGAATATTATCTTTAAGCTTTCGTTGAAACGCCGGAGTTAATTTTCCTATATCATGCACCAGTGCAATGAACTTACAATAGTTGCACACAATTTCTTCTGCGTTCTCCGAACTCTCAATGCCAATCGCAGCACACAAGCGCCTTCTGACATTCTGAGCGATCCATTTATTGAAAAGTCGCTTTATTATCCCGGCCGTATCACTTGCGTGAACATTGAAAGGCAACCATTTTGTGTTGTCTTCAAAGCTGCTTTTTGCAGCTAACAGTTCTGATGTTTTCATTTCATATTCTCCAAATATGTTTCATTAATTGACATTATACTACTATTTTTATGCTAAGTCAATATAATTGAATACATTTTATTATACAGTATGTCTAATTATGTCGAATTAATTGAAAGTAATGATATGTGCGGTTTGCCTTGTATGTACAAGCCTTTGTACCGCTAATTTTGGTTGTTGTACTGAAGGTGTACTTATTACCACTCTTTGTAACAGTAACTCCCGAAATATTGAAAGCACTTGCAGGCATATTACTGTTATTTTCATCAGTTAGCGTAATGGAATATTTCTTAGTTGATGAATTATATTTCATTGTATGAGTAGGAGCAGTAGCTTTCGCTCTTCCGGTAAAACTCGGTACAAGTGAATACGCTTTCATCTTGTTCAGGATATATTCATAGCACTTTTCGGCAGGTCTGCCCTTTAACTGGTCGTAATAAGCTGTTTTAGGTGTATTAGGAATAATTGAATTAACAGCCAGGTCACTTTTACCGTATCCTGTACGCAGATCTTGCTGAATTTCCCACGATACTGCCTGTGTAGCGAACCAAAAGTCATCAAGATTTGTATTTGCTACAGGTGATGATTTTGTATCGCTGTTAAAACCGCATAAAAGAGCGATTTTTAAATCTCTGCGGATTGCATAGGGAAGATTCATTAAATAGGTATTATTGTTACCTTCACCTACATAAGAACTTCCTGTGTTATATGCAACACCGGCTTCAATACATATAGCGGGCTGAATAATGCCGTTCTTACTTACGCCTAACTTTGCGTGAGTAGAAGCATAACGAGTTGCTTTTCCTATGCTACCGTCCGACTTATAGTAGATGTAGTCGTAATTGTACTTATCGGCGTAAGTCTTACCGTCAGAACCGACAAAATCACCTATCATTGCGGCATACACGGTATCGCCCTTACCCCATTCAGCCGCTAATGTCTGAATAGGAAGTGCTACCAACATCATAATGCTTGCCAAAAGCAAGCTTGTCAGCTTTTTGAATTTGTTTTTCATACCGATTTCCTTTCTTGGTTTGTATTTGTATATATAAAAAAGCAGTCCTACGGGTGCGGACTGCTTTGGATTTTCATTTGACTGTCAGAAAAAGAAAAAGAAAAAGAGCCTTGAATTTATATTTTCAAAGCTCTAAAATCTATATTCTATTGTTTATTGCTACTGAAATATTAGCCCATACAAGGGAAGAACACATAAGCCGTCAAGTCCTGGCAGGCGGTATCATTGCTAATATCAATGCCCCAGTGTTCTTTTGCCCATTGGCAATATTCGCTTGCAAGGCAGTAGTCTATGCAAGTAGAAAAACCTTGACTTTCATTGAATTCATAGAACTGGCAAAGATATTCTATAGCTTGTTTTTTGGAATACAAGCTATCGGGATGATTGGAATAAACCTGCGTCCAAGTGCTGTGTTGATATACTTTGCCTTTTGTTGTACCGACATCTGAGGGTTTAAAAAATGCATATCCATTGTCTTTAGCGTACTTTTCACAAGCCTTTAATATATCTTCACAGTCCTGCTTTGTAAATCTCCAGTTATCTTCGGCAGGCTTGCTTTCCTGTTTCTTCGTTATTGTCTGCTGAGGCTTATTGTTCTGAGCAGGTTTTGAAGCAGCAACAGTAACCTTACTGTCGCTCAGATAATCACTGTGTATAAAGCTACCGTCAGAAAGTTTGAAGTAGCCTGTATCGGTCTTGGCTGTTACCGTGACTTTATCGTTCACGCTGTACAGCTTAACTGTGTCAGCGCCGAGTACGGCTTTCTTACGGC
>OHKP01000656.1_pt1 | contig 18496 bp, 10 predicted proteins | sample 1568861 | NCBI WGS metagenome assembly OHKP01 (sample SAMEA3879524, study PRJEB24766) | human gut metagenome | biome: human-associated habitat; feature: feces | place: USA | collected 1985/1987 | reverse complement strand
TAGGCAAACGCCCAACTTCTTGATTTTCAATCAAAGTCCAATTTAGAGCGAGTTACCAGTTAAAACACTACTAAGCATAGCGACTCCGTTTTCAGTAAATACGTAAGGCATGTATTTCAAATGTTGTCCGCGTCCTTCGTTTAAGGTCGCAATTTGCGACCTTAAACATTCGTCCTTGGTCAATTGAAACATGAAATCTTCTGGAAATCGTTTCATATTACGTTTTACTTGCTCATTAAGACGCTTTGTTTCAACGCCATAAAGTGTGGCAAGGTCACGGTCAAGCATAACTTGTTGTCCTCTAATTACTTTTATTAGAGGTTCGATATTACCTGCGAGTTCATGGTTATCGCATTTTATAATATCTATTTTGGACTGCTCACAATTTGTGACTGGTTCTTTTTTATCTATGTTGTTTGCCATATTTCTATTTTTTTAAGGTCACAAATTGTGACCTTAAACGTGTTGTTACTTATTATTGCATTCAAAGGTAGTGTTTTTAGCCTTTAAGTCGCTATTGCACAATCCTTTTTTTGAAAAGAACGTAAAATCAATAGTATTATTGCGGTGATTGCACTTTTAGTAATCGCTTCACTCGTTGTACGGTACTTACCCCTTTACCACACAACTTCGCCACATCCCGAATTGAATATCCCTTGCGAAGCAGACTTATTACTTCCCTATATTCGGCTTTCATCTGTTCTTCCGTTTTTACAGAGCCTACCTTGCGTCCGAGTTTTCCACCTTTCTCTATATACCGCTTCCTTCCTGACTGCAATCGGAATGAGATATTGTCACGTTCCAATTGCGCACAGGTCGAAAGCGTGGCTATCATTATAGGAGCAAAGAGGGACGGACTTCCTTCGTCGTCCAATAATATAAGCTGTTCCGTTGACGAACATACGGCAAGTGGCACCGTTGCGCTCCTGAAACTTCTCCATGATCTGCCTCATGCCCTTCACAGCCTTGGCCTGGTCTCTCACGGCCAGTCCATAGACGATGCCTGCGCCCACGATAGATCCGCAGGTACCTTCTCCGTTGCCCATGCCCGCCGCGAAACAGTTGCCCGCGTGCTTGATGGTTTCTTTGTCCAGTCCTGTTAGGTCGCAGTAGGTGCAGAGTACGGACTGTGTGCAGTTGTGCGAGCCGCAGCGTTTCTTCTCCGCTGCCAATTCCTTTCTACTTTCCATTGTTCTTGCTTGTCTTGAGTCGGTTAGCTTTTTGTAGCTGGTCTGCAAGTGGCAAGCCTGAAGTCGGGATGGTTCTGCAAAGGTATGAATCCTTTTCTGAAAAACGTCGGTAGTCTTCTTAAGATCTCTTAACCCTGTCTCAAGGAGATGCGTTAGGCCAAATATCTATGGCCTGACACCTCCATACCTGCCACCTCATCTTTCTGGATAATAAAGTCATATTTCCTATATAAATACTATACGAATGAGGTTCGTTTCAAGCGTTAAGCCTTGATAAGATACCTAAGACTATCTATGAGGGTTGTGTAAGAAGAAACTATCTACAGACACAACCCCATTTCTATAATTTTCATCACCTTAATATCAGATTCTATCAATGTCTGTCACCACCAATAATCTTATTTCCTATCAGTAACTCAATTGAATACCATCGTGAACTGCTCAAACAATTACTTAGGTATATGGATGAAGAATGATGTCCTTTTTCCACATTAAAAGTTGTTGAATTTGACCAGGAATAATCATCATCAAACGCCCTAACTCCCAATGTAACAGTCTTTTCGTAATACCCATAATACTCAAATGACAAATAGCCAGAATTGAAGTTGAATGATGTACTTTTAATAACTAATGGTTGTTGTTCCATATAGATATTCTTCAACGTATTCAATTCGGTTTCAGCTTTTTCACGCTTATATTGTTCCAATGATAATGAGGCCTTTAAGTTACTATTATATCCGTTTAGAGCTGTTATGTTTGAATTTAGTTTTTGGATAGTTTTTCCTTTTTGGACGTTTTCGTTTTGAGACTGTTTAAGTGTTTGTTGAGTGCTGTTCAAAGTGTCATTTAGGAAGAATAGACCAATGCCACAAGATACTACTATCAAGCACAAAATAATAACATTTTTGTACTGCTTCTTTTGCTTGATCAGTTTGTCGTATTGGGTCTTTAACTTACCATATTCGGAATATAACTCGTCTTTTTCTTTGTATAACTTTCTAATGACACCTTTGTAGCCAGAAAGCGAAGCTGTGTCGCATCCTTTATCCTTTGCTACATAAGTGTAGGCGTATTTGTATGAAGCATCAATGATGGCGTCATTGGAAACACTATGCGCAAAGACCTTCTTCTCTGTGTTGGATATAGAATAATTGATAGGTGGAAGAGGTTTTGTATAAGATTCCATTCCGTCTATTCCATTTCTAATGATAGCTGTGACAGCATTCACTTCTTGCAATTTATTGGTAAGGCTATTTGATGTCGATACGATGTCACCTTGTTCGTTAAATGCGATAATATCCCCACGAGACACCATTTCGGCAATGGCATTTTCAAATACAGCGAATAAGTAGCTTACATTGGTAAGCATCATGCCATTGATAAGTACACAAAAACCTATGTATTGTGAGTGTTTATCCAACTGACGGATATATCCATAATACATAAGTTCTTTATCTCTGTGTATTACGATTTGGGACTTAGACCTTGCTTGTGCAAAGAGATTTTGATATATTTCCTTTGCGTAATTGTCTGGATATTGCGTATATCCATTGTCAAAAGACCCAAATATGTATATAGAACTATTTACCATTATTTCAACTTAAAGATTAAGGCTTCTTGCTCATTATCAATTTTGATGGTAGCAAGTCTGTCTAAAATTTCATTTCCAAGTAAAAGCGGAGCATTGATGTTGTTTGATACGGTGGCTTGCACGTTAGGACATAGGATTTGGTCATTGATAACGACCTCTTTTAAGTTCACCACCATATTTTCTACAACACTTCCGTCTGCTATTTGAGATTGAGCTGTTCCAAGTATGTCTTCTTGGGTCAATTTACCTTTTTGATAGAGATAGTTTGCTTCAGCTACCGAAATGAGCGCACCTGAGCAGCCTGTATCGAATATCATTTCAAATCCAACTCCATTGACCTTTACTTGTACATATTTCACTCCGTTCTCGTTTCGGAAAGGGACAACAATCTCTTCTCCGCTTTGAGCGTAAGATGTATCCTCGGTTTCTTTTTCTTCCGAAACGTTCTCTGTTTCTACGTATATAGGTGTTTTCTTATCACCACCACACGAAAAAAGTGTGGTGGTGATGAGTATGCCTAAAATAAACTTCATTGCATTCATGTTGTTCTGCTATTTTTGTACAATCAAAGAAAGACTTTTATTTTCCTCGTTCGAATTTGTATATGTAATAGTGACTTCATTGTCAGACTCTGGTACAAACGTTATAGAACTTCCTTTAGACACACCTTCGATACGTCCACCAATAATACTCCAAGAACCGTCGTCCGGTTTTTGGGAATTGTGAACAGTTGCGAGATATGGATGCTCTTTTTCTAAATATTTTTTTTCATCCTCATCGTACCCTTCAACAGATATTTCAACAATTGTTGATGTGGCGTTGCTACTAAAAGGATTAGCTCCTTGCCCTGTAGACACGTTCTCATTATCGTAGGGTGAAGGTTGACTTTTCAAATTTTCATTTTCCCTATTCAAAATAGATGTTGAGTCTTGTAAATTCTCAAGTGAGTCAACAGGCTTATTTCCTTTTGTAGGCACTTTAAACAATATAGACAGCACCACAATAAGTATTATGAGAAGAATTGCCAAATTCGCTATAGAAATCAAACCTTTTATTGAAAAAAGATTTTCCTTCTTTTGTTTGATCTTTTCTTCACGTCCATGCGTTCTTTGATCTCCCAAAATTTTTGCAAGTTCAATGATTGGTGCTTTGATAAGGTTGATCTTTTCAATAACCTTTTGGTTTTGTCTGATCTGCTTGATTTGGCTCTCTAAGTTCTTTATTGCAGAATCTTTTTGTGCAATGTTTTTGTCTCTATCAGCAATTGCCTCTTTCAACTTTGCGCATTCTTTTTGAACCGATGTCAAAGAGTCATTGAGAGAACGATTCGTTTGTTCCTTGGCATTAATCTCAGCACTATATCTTTCTTCGTATTGCTGCTTTGCAGATTGAAGTTTAGAGTCATAATGCTGAGCCATATTCTTTTCTCTGACTGTAGGATAGTATGGAGAAAGGGCTATCTTGCCATATTTTTTTACCGTTGCCTCTACATCATTGGCTGTTATTTCATAAAGATTACCTGTAGGAAGATCTCTGCCGCCAATAGTAAAACTACCCAAACTACAAATGCTATCATTTGTGAGCGTGGATTGGAGAAGTTGCCATATAGCATCTTTGATATTGTCCATGATTTCAGATGCGCTGACAAAGTCTGCTATAATGTATTTGTAGCTTCCGTTTTGAACTTTCAATACCTTATTCAGAACATGAGCAGTAAATACGGTATCCAATATTTTGTAAATGCCTATAAAATCTTTACAATATGCGTCAAATCTAATAGAGAGTCCAAAATAAGAACCCTCGCGTCCATCACTTCCGATAACCTTTTGATAGACCAAATAATTGTAATAACAATAGGTCTTGCCATTTGACGAGCGTGTCTGTATAAGGTACTTAACTGCATCGGAGTTGTTCTGACCGTAGAAATTGCCAAAGTAATTGCGGTCTTCCTCCTTGCCCCAAAAGCTCTGTCCATTGGGTACTCCGTGAACAAAAATTTCTATATCCATATTTTCAACCTCTTAAGCGTTTTAGTATAAAATTCCACAAATTTCTTGGATAGGCATCTGGACCTTGCTCGAAAGTAAGCGTACCATCCGAGGCTTCAGAAAAGTCGCCCGTTTGAAAAGCCACAAAGTCAAAATTGTATGGCTTCCATAATTTGGTAATTGGATTTACGTTCATAAATGGAGCAAAAATACCAGGATATAAAAACTGCGTATGTTGTAACGCTTGGCTATATCTGATATTGCCTGGATTTATCACATATGGTGTTGCATCTATTTTGTTGAATATAAACATAACTTTGTCTTTGGCTGCTATGCGTGTCTTCAACTTGTTGAGTTTGACAGCGTATTGTCTGCGAGCTTCCACGTCCATTCTCTTGTTAGTATTGTCTGGCTCGACCATGATAGCCCATATTTTTCTGTTGGAACTACTGATAATTGCATTGACATACTTAGGAAAACTTGCCTGTGGATTTTCTGGGGAGAAATAATACTCTCCTGGCCCTTCAAGTATTTGGCACAAAGGCTTACCATCACGTAACACTTGCACAAGCATGAAGTTAATCTTGCTTGTTGACTTTGCGGCATCTTCACTTCCTATCATCGAGTCAAAGTTGGCACACATGTCGCTCTAGTTTTTGTCGTAGGTCGGCCTGAATGACGTTACTGGCTCTATGGTGTAGCCTTTTCCTTGCAAGTATCGTGTCAGACGAATCAAAGTCATTGTTTTTCCACACGCAGGAGGTCCGAAGAAAACCACTAAAGGGGTTTTGTAATCGGCAATGGTTACCTTTATTTTATTAGCATCGTTCAGTTCCTCCGAACTCATGCCCGCTTCATTTACTTGTACGTTTGATACAGAAGCATCTACCGTTGAAGTATCAGCCTCTTCTGGAATCTCGTTAGTAGTTGTTCCCTCAGAGATTGGAGTAGCTACATTTTCCGTGCTACCGCCTAAATTCATTTCTGCCATGTTCCTTATTTTTAAATTTCTCTTTTCTTAAATGCTAAATCAAAGAAGATAAATGCTGCTATATCTACCAAAATAGAAATGATAATCCAGAACATGAAACCATGCCCTGCATATTCGCCAGCCATGAAGTCCTCCCATACATCGAATACGCTTATCATGCGTTTTACTTTTGTAACAGGATTGTCGGCGGTATAGTTAGTTTCGTCCGTCTTGGAAGAAAAGTTTACGAAGTCACTATTCTTTTTGACAGTGTTGTATGCCGTATTGAGTTTGTCGCAAACATCTTCAATGTCTTCTGCATCATTGAGGTTGATAGTTTTATCCCCAATATATTTTTTTACCAAAGCTAAGTTCTCATCATCTCGCTTTACCTCCTTTATATTGTCAGAGTTTGGCGACAGAATGTGTGCCATTATATTGGTTGCACGGTTTTCTGCAAGAATATAGATTTTTGTGCGATAGGCATCACAAAGTTTATCACGGTCTTGCTTAGAAGTTCCTTTATAGCTCAAAGGTTCAACTTTATCAACTCCCAAAAGTGTAGCAAACTTACGCAATATTTCTTTTGACTTAGGTCCAAATCCTGGGTTTACTTCGTTCTTGATTTCTGCTTCTAATTCGCCCAAAAGAACATCTACGTTGTTTTTGAGTTCATTGACTTTTACCGTAGCCTGTGTTTTGTTGTTCGTGTTGTTCTTTATTTGACTCAAATACCCTCTTGTTGTAGATATGTCTGTATTCACCTTGTCGTTTATCACTGTGCGATAAAAGAAAGTATGAGTATTTGTTGGCATACTACAAATCAACCAAAAGATAAGAACAATCACAATGCCCCCTACTAAGCGCAAGCCACGTTTTTCGAGATAGATATTTTGATTGAGACTATCGACAATCATCTTTGTTCCCAAAGATGCAATAATGAAAAATCCGACAGTTACAACCCAACACATAGCTAAAGGCCATGATGATAACAATAAGTGTAGGGATTCTGCAGTTGCCCAACAACTGACGGCAGCAAAAGCTATAAATGCAACCGTCCAAATCAATTTTAAATAGTTTTTCTGTTCCATTGTTTTTGGATAATAATTGTGATGCAAAATAGGCGTGTTCCGTTCTTATGCTTGTTTCGTCTAACGGTTACCGCCAAGTTACCTGCACACACCACAAGCACAGAACAGTCCACGCCTTATGAGCGTGAACCTTCTGCCTGCTTGTCCTCGTGTGTTGAAAATTGGCGGTATTCATAGACGAGAGAACAAGAGCTAAAAGCTCAATATCCAAAAAGTTTAGAACAGAATCGCCTCTATCTTAGGAAATGTACTTTCCCTTGTGGAACTTGTTCACAGAACAGCTTCCACTTAGACGTTCCTTTAAATATCTGTCTGTTTCTTTTCCTTTATTTGTTAGTTTAACAATCAGTTTACTACTTACTGCAAGTCTAAACGAACCAAAGTTGCTTGGCTACGTTATATATTGCCTTGCAAAGTTATTAAAAAAAAATGTTGACGAAGAATTTTTTATGCAAAATCAACGCAAAACGGCGTAAAAAGCGATTTTTTAGCCCAAAACGTTAAGTAAGTTTACTCTCTTGCCGATTTGTGCTTCCTATATTAAGTAATGAAATTACTCAGCACCCCTATGGGGATGCTTTTGGAGGAATTGTTCCGATCATGGAGCAAATTGGTGTTCTTTTAGCTCAAACCATAGACTCCACCTTAGGGGTGAGATGTACATGGTATGCCTGTCAGTTCTACAAAAGCTTTGATTTATAATAGAGGTGGGTCACTTTAGTTAATTGTTGCCAGGGCCAATCGCAAGGAGACATCCAGTGGTCAAACCTGCAGCCCAGGCAACGGAGGCGGAAGCAGGCTGTGGGGCAAAAATATGGAGAGGCGGGCAATAAAATGGAGAGGCGAGGCAATAAAAGGCGGGGCGTCTGCGTTTAGCTAAATATAAGAATAAGTTTGCAAACAACGATATGATAGAATATATACGAGGCGAGCTGGCTGCGCTCACCCCGGCGCAGGCCGTCATTGAGGCGGCGGGTGTCGGTTATGCGCTCGGCATCTCCCTCAACACCTATACCGTTCTTCAGGGGAAGCGGGAGGTGAAACTCTACGTCCACGAGGCAATCGTCACGGGAGGCCGCGACGACAGCTACACCCTCTACGGCTTTGCCACGGTACAGGAGCGCGCCCTTTATCGCCTGCTCATCACCGTCTCGGGTGTGGGAGCCAATACGGCGCGGATGATCCTCTCTTCGATCACGCCGAAGGAACTCTGCAACATCATCGCCGGTGGCGACGAGCGGATGCTGAAAAGCGTGAAAGGCATTGGTGTGCGGACGGCGCAGCGCATCATCGTCGATCTGAAGGACAAAATAGTGGCCAGCGGCATAGCCGACGAGCTCCATGCCGTCTCCAAGCCAGGTACTCCTGCGTTTGATACTACCGTCCGAGATGAGGCTGTCAGCGCGTTGACGATGCTCGGGTTCTCTCCCGCACCGTCGGCCAAGGTCGTCCAGTCGATTCTTACTGAGCAGCCAACGTTGCCCGTGGAACAAGTCGTCAAGCAGGCGCTGAAGCTCATCAAATAGAGTCTGGCAAGCGTCCTTGGGCGCAGAAGAGAAAGAGAATTAAAAGAAAATCAGGAACATACCCAATTTTTCCAAGCAAGATAGACATCTGACAAGCCCGCAGAGCCTTCCCACTTTGAATTTGAAGAAGGCAGCAGCGGGGTACCGATCAATATGAGGAAAAGGTCTGCCATCATAATGAGTGTCTTATTTGCGGTGAGCCTGGCGGCCATCGCAGGCAGGTTGCTGCTGTCGTCGGCTGTCGTCGGCGCACCAGCCTGGTCGTCGCTCCTTCCCGCCGACACCACGAAGACGAAGAAGCCTGACCTGCCCGAGGTGATCATCGACGAAGAGGAAATCCCCGACTCGCTGCTCCATCCGCGCTGGAAGATACAGCGTACCACCCCCATCACCTTCGACGACCTGCAGCTAGGCACCACCGACCTGCAAAGGCCGGAGAATATGCAGCAGACGGTGGAGTACAACGACTCCATCGACCGCTATGTCGTCGGCTACAAGATCGGTGGCACCTACGTCGGTACGCCGATCATGATGACTCCAGACGAGTACAGGGTGTGGAGCGAGCGACAGAGCTGGGCCGACTTCTATCGCGAGAAGAACAAGGAGATTCTCCAGCAGCAGGGCAAGGAGAAGTTTGACTTCACCAACATGCACTTCGATCTCGGACCAGCAGAGAAGATCTTCGGCCCTGGCGGCGTACGTATCAAGACACAGGGTACCGCCGAACTGAAGTTTGGTGCGACGCTGAAGAACATCGACAACCCGTCGCTCCCCATCCGCAACCGCAAGACCACGACGATGGACTTCGACGAGAAGATCAACCTCAACGTCAATGGCAAGGTCGGCGACAAGGTCAACATGAACCTCAACTACAACACCGACGCCACCTTCGACTTCGACTCGCAGAACCTCAAACTCAAGTATGACGGCAAGGAGGACGAGATGGTGCGACTCGTTGAGGCTGGCAATATCTCCTTCCCCTCCAACAATTCCCTCGTACAAGGCGCAAGCAGCCTCTTCGGTATCCGCACCGACTTCCAGTTTGGCCGCCTGAAGCTCCAGACGGTGTTCTCGCAGAAGAAGTCGTCCAACAAGAGCGTCTCCTCCAAGGGTGGCAAGCAGCTCACCCCGTTTGAGATCGACGTCGCTGACTACGAGGAGAACCGCCATTTCTTCCTCTCCAACTATTTCCTTGCCCACTACGACGCGGGCATGCGCACGCTCCCCAACCTTGCCACGGGCGTGAAGATCAACCGCGTGGAGATCTGGGTAACTAACAAGACAGGAACCACCTCCAATACCCGCAATATTGTCGCCCTCACCGACCTGGGCGAGAACAACGGCGTGAGCCGTCCCGACCTCTGGGGACCAGGCTCGGGCGCTGTGCCTTCCAACCAAGCCAACGGCGAGTATCAGACCATCGCACAGGGCCACCCCGAGGCCCGCGACATCGACCAAGCCTCCAGCGCGCTGGAGGGCATGGGACTCGTTGGTGGTACCGACTTTGAGAAACTCTCGAGTGCGCGCCTCTTGTCCAGTTCGGAATATACGGTCAATACGTCGCTGGGCTATGTGTCGCTGCGCGCCGGACTGCAGGCCGACCAAGTGCTGGCTGTCGCCTATGAATATACCTACGGTGGTGTGACCTACCAGGTGGGTGAGTTCTCCAGCGACCGCACCAACGTCGGCGAGGCCCTCTTTGTCAAGGCCCTGAAGAACACGAGCAACAACCCCGCGCAGGGCAACTGGCGCCTGATGATGAAGAACGTCTATTACCTTGCCTCGACGGTGCAGAAGGAGAAGTTCCGCCTCGACGTGAAGTACCAGAGCGACACCACGGGCGTCTATATCTCCTACATCCCCGAGACTCAGGTGAAGGGTACGCCAATCATCAAGCTCCTCGGCGCTGACCGCCTCGACAACAACAACAAAGCCAACTCCAACGGCTACTTCGATTTTGTGGAGGGCTACACGGTGAGCAACGGACGCGTCTTCTTCCCCGTCGCCGAACCCTTCGGATCCTACATGAAGAACTATCTCGAGCAGCATGGCGTGGCGGCAGCGAGCGCGGACAAGTATGCCTTCACCGAGCTCTATGACTCCACGAAGACCGTGGCCAAGCAGATAGCCGAGAAGGACAAGTACATGCTTGTCGGACAGTATAGCGGATCCTCTGCCAACGTCATCTCGCTGGGCGCCTACAACGTGCCGCAGGGATCGGTGGTGGTGACGGCAGGCGGCGTGACCCTGACCGAGGGAAGCGACTACTCCGTGGACTACAACTCGGGTGAGGTGACCATCCTCAACCAGAACATCATCGACGCGGGCACCAATATCAACGTCTCGCTCGAAAGCCAGAGCGACTATGGTCAGGAACGTAAGACGATGGTGGGACTCAACTGGGAGTATGACTTCTCGAAGAACTTCCAGTTGGGTGGTACCTTCATGCATCTGAGCGAGCAGGCCCTGACGACTAAGGTCAGCATGGGATCGGAACCCCTCAACAACACCATCTGGGGTCTCAACCTCAACTGGAAGAAGGAGAGCCAGTGGCTCACCAACATGCTCGACAAGATCCCCTTCCTCCACCTCACGCAGCCCTCGCAGATCTCTTTATCGGCCGAGTTTGCACAGCTCATCGCCGGCAAGGCCAGTGGCACGCAGGACAATGCCTCCTACCTCGACGACTTCGAGAATACGAAGAGTACCATCGACGTCTCGCAGCCTACCTCCTGGATCATCTCCTCCGTACCGAGTCTCTTCAACGAGGCGAGCGACAAGACAACGCTCAAGAGTGGCTACAACCGCTCGTTGCTCGCATGGTACAATATCGACCCGCTCTTCACACGACGCAGTTCGTCGCTCACGCCAGGCCATATCCGCAGCGACCTGGAGCAGCTCTCCAACTACTATGTGCGCGAGGTCTATACCCGCGAGCTCTTCCCTAAGCGCGACCAGAACAACTATAGCGGCCAGTCGTCGATGCTCACCGTCCTCAACCTTGCCTACTATCCTGACGAGCGTGGTCCGTACAACTTCAATCCCGACCTCACCCTCAACGGACGCCTCAACCAGCCCAAGACGAAGTGGGGCGGCATGATGCGCAAACTGGACACGAGCGACTTCGAGGCCGCCAACATCGAGTATATCGAGTTTTGGATGCTCGACCCCTTCATCTACAGCAACGAGCGCGAAGATGCTCATCTCTACGGTGGCGACTTCTATATAGACCTCGGCGAGGTGAGCGAGGATATCCTCCGCGACGGCAAGAAGTTCTATGAGAGCGGAATGCCCGTCGATGGCAGTGAGTCCTGGACCACCACGCAGTGGGGCCGCATCCCGACGCAGCCCACCGTCACCTATGCCTTTGCTACCACCAAGGGCAGTCGCGCCCTGCAGGACGTGGGCTTCAACGGCCTCACCGACGATCAGGAGCGCGAGTTCGAGTCCTACCAGGACTTCCTGACGGAGATCAGAGGCAAGGTCAACCAAGCCGTCTTCGACTCCATCTGGGCCGACCCAGCTAATGACAACTACCACTACTTCCGCGGATCCGACTACGACCGCGACCAGAAGTCTATCCTGGAACGCTACAAGCGCATCAACATGCCGCAGGGCAACTCCCCCGATTCCGACAACCAGCCGGAGAACTACGACACGTCCTACAAGACGACCCCCGATGTGGAAGATATCAACCAGGACTACACGCTCAACGAGTATGAGAAGTACTACCAGTACCACCTCTCCATCCGTCCCCAGGATTTGGTCGTAGGCCAAAACTTCATTGTCGATAAGCGCGAGACGACGCCCTCCCTGCGCAAGGGAGGTACGGGCAAGGCGACATGGTATCAGTTCCGCATCCCCCTCCGTGAGTTTGAGCGCCGTGTCGGTGGTATCAGCGACTTTACCTCCATCCGCTTCATGCGCATGTTCCTCACGGGCTTCGAGAAGCCTATTGTGCTCCGCTTCGGATCCCTCGACCTGGTGCGTGGCGACTGGAGACAGTACAGCCAGAACCTAACAAACTCCTCCACGACCTCGGGCACGATGTCCGTCAGCGCTGTGAGCATTGAGGAAAACTCGGACAAGGTGCCTGTCAACTATGTTCTCCCGCCGGGCATCTCGCGCGAGCAGGATCCGACGCAGCCGCAGCTCGTGCAGAGCAACGAGCAGGCTCTGGCTATGACGGTCAACCGCCTGGGCACGGGCGAGTCGAAGGCAGTCTATAAGAACACCACCCTCGATCTCCGCCAGTACAAGCGCATCCAGATGTTCGCACACGCCAATGCCTTCGACCCGAACACGACTGGACTGCAGAACAGTCAGCTGGCAGTCTTTGTCCGCTTCGGTTCCGATTATAAGAACAACTACTACGAGTATGAGATTCCGCTGACGCTCACCGCCCCTGGTCGCTACAATGGCTATTCGCGTGAGGGATGTGTGGCCGTATGGCCCGAGGAAAACATGCTCGACGTTCCGCTCAAGGTCTTTACGGCCGTGAAGAAGGCACGCAACGAGGCCAAGGCCGCAGGTACGGCCAGCTTCAGCATGCCCTTCGTGACCTACGATGCCGACAAGCCAGCCAACAAGATCACCATCGTCGGTAATCCGACGCTCGGCGAGGTGAAGACGATGATCATCGGTGTGCGCAACCTCAGTGGTGAGGAGAAGAGCGGTGAGGTGTGGGTCAACGAGCTCCGCCTGCTGGAGTATAACAACGAGGGAGGCTGGGCCGCACGCGGAAAACTCAACGTGCAGCTCTCCGACTTTGGTACCATCGACCTCAACGGCAGCTACATCACCGATGGCTTCGGTGGCATCGAGCAGGGCGTCAACGAGCGCCAGCAGGAGACAACGAGCGACTATACCCTCACGACCAACTTCGATTTGGGTAAGTTCTTCCCCGATAAGGCGCGGGTCTCTGCACCGATCTACTATAGTGTGCAGCGCACTCAAAGTCGCCCGAAGTACAATCCGCTCGATACGGATATGGAACTGCAGGATGCACTCGACGCAGCGGGAAGCCGTAGTGAGCGAGACAGTATCGAGTCGATCGCCGTCACGAAGCAGACGACGACCAACTTCTCGCTTTCTAATGTGCGCGTTGGCATACAGAACAAGCGTCACCCCATGCCCTACGACCCGGCCAACTTCTCCTTCTCCTATAGCCATAGCCACACCCACACCAGCGGCGAGACTACGGTCTATGAGAACGAGGACAATTGGCGCGGCGCACTCTCCTATAGTTGGACGCCAGTCTATAAGTCGTGGGAACCGTTCAAGAAGATCAAGAACCGATCGAAGTGGCTGGAGATCTTCAAGCGCTTCGGTCTCAACTGGCTGCCGCAGAACATCGGCTTCAACACGGAGATGACGCGATCCTACTATGAACTGCAGGAGCGCGACATGGAATCGACGGAGAACGCCATGTTGCCGCTGACCTTCAGTCAGCAGTTCTTGTGGAACCGCGACTTCACCATTCGCTGGGATCTGACGAAAAACCTTCACATGAACTTCCAGAGTGCGACCCATGCGGAGATCGAGGAGCCCTACACGCCGGTCAACAAGGATCTCTATCCCGACCAGTATCAGGCTTGGAAAGACTCCGTGAAGCAGAGCATCCGCCACTGGGGACGCCCGCTGGATTTCAATCAGTCCTTCAACGCCTCCTACCAGTTGCCGCTCAACCTGATACCCATCTTCGACTGGGTCAATGCCGATGCCAGCTACGCCTCTACCTACTCGTGGGTGAGAGGATCGGATCTGGAGGATGGCACGTCGCTCGGCAACACCATCTCGATGAGCCGCACGATCAACCTCAATGGTACGTTCAACCTGGAGAAGCTCTATAACCAGTTCTCGTTCCTGAAGAAGACCAACGAGCGCTTTAAGCAGTCGAAACGCAACAACCGCCGTCGCCCCAACGCCTCGGGCCGCGATCAGCGCACACCCAATCCGCCACAGAAGCCAAAGAACGATAAGGATAAGGACAAGGCGGACGACAAGGACGACAAGGCTGGCAACAAGAAGAAAGAACTGCCCAAGAATCGCCGTAGCTTCGAACGCGAGGTGACGATCAAGGCCGACACCACGATGGTCATCAATCATGGCAAGAAGACGCGTCGCCTCGTCGTCACGGCCAAGGATGCCGACGGTAAGACCATCGATGTGCGCTGGAAGAAGGTGGACGACAACAAGATCAAGATTTTCAACAAGACCGACTCCACCATCCGTATGAAACTCACCGTCACGCCCAAGGAACCGCTTGACGATAAGCGCTGGTACAAGACGGCCCAGTGTGTGGCCCGTGTGCTGATGACGGCACGATCCTTCAGTATCTCCTATCGTGACCAGTATGCGATGATGCTGCCCGGCTTTATGCCCGTCATAGGCAAGGCCTTCGGTCAGCGTAGTGGCGATGCCCTCGCTCCAGGCCTCGACTTCGCCTTTGGTATGACGGGAGACAGTTATATAGATCGCGCGCGCGAGCGAGGCTGGTTGCTCTCCAACGATAGTGTGGCCACGCCGGCAACGACCAACCACACCCAGGACCTGCAGTTGCGCATGACGCTGGAGCCTGTCAACAACCTCAAGATCGACCTCAACGCCTCTCGCACGCAGACCACGGCGAAGAGCATACAATATATGTACCAGGGCAACCCGACCACACAGAGCGGATCGTTTACGATGACGACGCTCTCGCTCGGTTCGGCCTTCGAGGGTATGGGCGATGCGGCCAACGGCTACCATAGTGCGACCTTCGAGAAGTTTGTCCGCTCCCTCGATGGCTACCGTGACCGGGTGGAGGCGCAGTATGTGGGCCAACAGTATCCTGCTGCCCTGGGCGGAGGCAAGTTTGATCCTGCCAAGGGTGCTGTTGACAAGTATAGTGGCGACGTGATGATCCCTGCCTTCCTCAACGCCTATACGGGTATGGGAAGCGTGGGCCTGAACATCTTCCCCACGTTGGCTTCGCTGCTGCCCAACTGGACCGTGCGCTACAGCGGTCTCTCACAGTTGCCGTGGTTCCGCGACCTCTTCAAGAGCGTCAACATCAACCATAGCTACAAGAGCATCTATAGTGTCGGCGCCTACCAGAGCTATAGCACCTGGCTGGCTCTCAACGGCGACCTCGGTTTCGTGCAGGATGCCGCGACGGGAAGCCCCATACCGAGTTCGATGTTCAACGTCTCGATGGTGAGCATCAATGAATCGTTCTCGCCGCTGCTCGGTCTGTCGGTGACGACGCTCAACAACCTGACTGCTGAGATCAAGTACAACCAGACACGTCAGCTCTCGCTCTCGATGACTTCTGTCCAGGTCAATGAGGCCATCAGTAAGGATTGGGTACTCGGGTTCGGCTATAAGATCAACAACTTTGACCTCTTCGGTCCGCGCGGCCGCAAAAAGCTGAAGACCAAGAAACAGGGCGACGGCCAACAACAGGGAAGTCAAAACAGTCAGAACAACCGCGGTCAGGCTGCTCGTGGTGGCGTGAACCGCGACTTGAACCTGCGTCTCGACCTCTCGTTCCGCAAGCAGGCAGCCATCACGCGCGACATCGCCACGATGACTTCCTCGGCTTCGAGTGGCAACTCGGCGTTCAAGCTCTCGTTCTCCGCCGACTACACCCTCTCGCGTCTGGTCACGATGAGCTTCTACTACGACATGCAGACCAATACGCCGCTCCTTTCTTCGAGCAGTTATCCGACCACGACCCACGACTTCGGCTTCAATGTTAAGTTGAGTCTCACGAGGTAACGGCAGGCTTATAGCTTGTTAAAGTCTGGGCGTAAGCGAGGCAATAGCGAGGTTGTGTCGAGATAATAGGGTAGTGTTGAGGTCATGCCGAGGTAGCGATAGCAAAGTGCTAGAACGCCCGACGTGGGCAGACAGAGAGAAGAACAACATGGGAAGAAATAAATTTTCACAACAAGAGATTACGGAGATAGCCCGCTTGCTCAAGTTGAAGAACGCCAGCAAGAGGGGACGGCAGAAGGAGATTCGCCACGAGCTGCGCGTCGATTACGAGTTTAATATATCCGACTTCAATGTGCAGGGTAAGGCCTTCGGACCCGACGAGCTACAGGAGGCCATCCGTCGTGGTGTGATCGTAATTCTCGATGAGACTACCATTGCCCAGATGAAGGCCAAGCGCGCCCGCGATAGAGCCCGTGATGAGGCTGCGCGCCAGGCCGAAGCAGTCGCCTCGGGAGAGGTTACCGACTGGCAGCAGGCTCAGGCAGAATGGGAAGCCTGGGAGAAGACGCAGGCAGAGGGGAGTAAAAAAGAAGGCCAATCTTTTGGCAATACCGAATAAAATTCCTATTTTTGCACTTTAATCATGGTGGAATGCTCACTTGGACTTCCATCACGTAGTACCAACGGTCAAGAACGGCAAATAATTATGCAGGATTTGAAAACTTATGGTGTCTATCGCTTCACGTTGAGCGATGGCGGCGCAAAGCCGGAGTTGCTGATCTCCATCAAAAAAGAATATCAAGGGAAGCCGCTTTACGAAAAGGGGCTTCAGCGCCAGTTTGACGCACATCACGACGAGGAACATCCCTACTTGCTTCGCTATGTAGAGATGCGGGATGTGGACGGCCTGGGACGCTGCCTAGTCGTCGATTGGGAAGACGCCCGTCCCCTGTCAGCCTTCACTGCTGAGAATCCATCCCTTGAATCCAAGAAGGCCGTGCTCGAGCAGTTGGCTTCTGCCCTCGGCTATATCCATGAGCGCAAGGGCGTTCATGGCGACCTCTCTCCAGCGGTGGTATTTGTCACCAAGAAGGGCAATCAGGTCCGCTTGCTCAACTTCCGCCAAACCTATGCCGGCAATCAGGACGACGCGGCACAGGTCATCCGCTATCAGGCCCCCGAGATCAAGGACGGCACGGTGGCTGTCACGGCACGTGCCGACATGTACGCCCTCGGTATGCTGATGAAGGACTTGCGCCTCGGTGGTGAGTTCTACGACGTGGTGAGTTGCTGCTGCAACTATAATAGCAGTGCGCGTTATGAGACCATGGCCGATTTTGCTGACGCTCTGGATCACCGTCGCAGTAGCCGTCCCTCGGGCGGTGTGAAGGTCGGCGTGCCCAAGGTAGGCAAGGGGGCGCTCCGTGCCTTTGCCGTCGTGTTGGCCTTGGCTGTAGTGGTTGGAATCGTCCTCTACTTCATCAATGATGTCAACCTTCTGTCCCAGGACGACACGAAGCAAGTAGCCGCGCCCCATGATACCACGGCCACGGTGGCCCTGCAGGACACGACGGCGCAAGATACAGCCATGACCGTCTCCCCCGGGGACTACACTGGCGAACTGGAGTTTCTTGCTACGCTTGTGCCTCAGATGTATAAGGACTTGGACAAGATCTATGCTCCCTATCAGGCTGGTGCTACCGACGCTGACCGTCGTGAGCTTAGAGCCAAGGTGGTGCGCTACTATCGCGGACTTCGTGGTACCCTCGGCAAGAAGTCGCAGGCACAGTTTGATGCCTTCGACAAAGCCTTTGCCGACTATAACAAGATCAAAAACGACGCGCTCGGCTAAGGCGTAGCCAAGACGCAAGGTCATCCTATAAGAACTGGCGGGCGCCCGCCAGTTCTTTGTAGTGTTTTCTTATCCTTTCTTCATATTGTGCTCTCGCTCCCTTCCTTTATACTATGCACACTCTTTTGTCTACTGGGCATACTCTTGTTCATATAAAGTGCACACTCTTTTATATACCGTGCATGTTTCTTCCTTTGAATGCTTGAGAAGTGGCAGATTCGTGAAGTTGACAAGATGTTGCGTTTAAATAAAATTAGTTTCATTAGCTTTCGAAGCGAAAAACATGCATGTAATATACAGAAAATGGCCTTTTTGGTTGTTTGGAATGTATTGAAAAGCTACTACTCTTGATTTATATCCTTAAAACATGTTAATACATTTATTTGTTTCGCCGTTTTATTGTACTTTTGCAAAATTAAAGCATGGCGTTGGGTTTTGAAGCGTAAAACGATTTACCCTTTTTGCTTGCGCAAAAGTTGCTTTTGAAGGAATACAACGATCCTTTGAGATTCGGAATAACTAATGTTTAAATAAAATTTATTATGTGGAATTTTTTAGGTAACTATTCAGCAATAACACCCCTTTGA
>OHKP01000652.1_pt1 | contig 18529 bp, 17 predicted proteins | sample 1568861 | NCBI WGS metagenome assembly OHKP01 (sample SAMEA3879524, study PRJEB24766) | human gut metagenome | biome: human-associated habitat; feature: feces | place: USA | collected 1985/1987 | reverse complement strand
ACCGCCAACGGCGGACTTTTTGTATTTGCGGCTTTTCAGCCTGCCATCAGGCAGGTGCGGTTGGGGGTGGTGGGGAATATTCGAGAGTTCGCTCTCGATATATTACCCGACACACACGACGCAAAGGGCAAAGCCCTGAAAAGCCACAAATCTTTTTGTATCTTCTTATGCGAGTATATCCAGAGAATATCGAAGCGCACGAGACACACATGACGCCTACGGCTAAGCGCAACTCCTACAGAGTAGCTATAATAGTGGTGTCAGCTACCCAGGGTTGCGGGCGAAGCACGCTACCCTGGGCTGGGGAATCGCAACTCCATTACCTTTCCGCTCCGCGCCGGTGACCTTCGGTTCAGAGTTGCCGCTCCTTGGGAACTTGCTGCTATCTGGTTTGTTAGGATTAAGATGGTGGGTTATGGGCAATCAGAGTATCAGGCCTGTGGCTTAACCCAACCCAAATCCACTCTTCTAAAGTAAAATCCATGCAAGCCCTAATGACCGATTTGGGATAAAGCACAGCATATCAAATACCCTTATAAGTCATGATGTTTCAGCATTTTGTCTTTTTTTTCGTCACAGAATGAATTTTTCTGCTTTTTTTTTGTGGTTTCTCTTATTATTCATATCTTTACAGCCGTAAAAGCCTACAAACGCTATAAGTATAGCTATAGTTCTCTAACACATCACGATAAACCAGACCACGCTGCCCAAAGGAGGAAGCCAAACACCTGAAACGTAGGACTAAACTCAAAAAGACATCATTATGACAAAGAAAGCAAAAATCTATCTGCTTCTGCCCTTGTTGGCCTTCTTGGCATCGTGCAGCAGCACACAGACCGAGATGGACGAGGAACTCGCATCGCTGAAAGAGGGCAAAATAGAGCTTGCCAAGGCTTTTGTGGCTAACATGAAGTATAAGGTCTCAGTGACACCCCTCAATGGGCAGTTGCTGCGCAATACATTTAAGGTGACCCGCAGCGACCTACAGACGCTCTTGGCACAGCCCTCTACCCAGACGGCAAAGAGCGCAGCCACTTCTGACGTGTGCAGTATAGAGCCTGTGGTATATAAGGGCGACACCATCATGTATCTGGTAAACTATAACCAGGGATGGAAACTGTATTCGGTAGATAAGCGTATGCCTACAGTATTGGCGGTAAATTATGTAGAGAGAGGGAAGAGAGCCTCTGACATACTGCAAAATAAGGCCATTTCATCGTGGGTATCCGATATAGCCGGACAGACATCATATCTGGCAACGACAGATGAATACGACGAAAATTCGGAGAGTCTGGAACAATGGGCAACGCAGGGACGTGGCATCAAGCGCATACCCTATCAGCCTGTGCCGGGCGAGTATATATATGTAGGCAGAGAGGAGGTAAGCCGCCAGACGGTACTCGTACCCCATGTCACAAAGACGCTATGGCATCAAGAAGAGCCCTTTAACAAATACTGCCCTACCATTTCTGTTAATAGTGAAATGCGTTGTCTTACGGGGTGTGTTGCGGTGGCTACCAGTCAATATTTGTATTTCTTACAAGACAAGTTAGGCTATTCTTTCAATATGCCCCTCTTAGGCTCTTGTATTGGCGCTTGCGATGAGAATTACATCCAAAGTTTTACACGGTTTGCCACATGGGATTTGAGTGCACTTCCCTTAACAGACAACACCATCCAGTACTCATCAGACCAATTTGACAGAGCTGCTCTTGTGATAGGCTATGCTGCCAAGCAGGTAAACATGGAATTTGGTCCTTCTGGTTCTGGGGCTCATTTTACAAATGCTCAGAAATTCTTAAATAATATTGGGGTAAAGGGGAAATTTGTAGAAAATAAGGATATAAATTTGGAGAATATCGTGGGCGAAAAGAAAGAGCCTGTCATAGCCCGAGGGTCGCATAGTGAACAAGTCACCGGGCACATGTTTTTGATAGATGGCTGCAAGTATGACCTTGTAGAATATGAGGATGTATGGCGTTTCTTAGAGGACACCACATTCTATGATCCGGATCGTTATGGCGTGATATTGCGTGAGAAAGTATATGGGACTTATAAGCGGGACTATGCTTATCAGTGCAATTTTGGATGGAACACGAGTTTTCTTCCCTTAGGATCTGACGCAGACGACACCTATTATGTAATAAGCGACATCATGGGATACAATACTGGTAGAAGGTATTTTTATTTAGAGAAATAATATTATTAACTAACAAATATCAAGCGATTATGAAAAAGATGATTTCTATGTTTGCCATTTCGGCGCTATTGGTGTCGATGGCAAGTTGCACCGACGACAACGGAAACGGCGGCAGTGGAAATGATGTGGATCTGAAGCCCATACCGCTGGCATACAGCCAGGTGCAGCAGACCGAGTTTGCACAGCAGAGCAACAAGTTTGCCAACAAGTTGATGGCCTTGCTCTCGGCCGACCCAGAGAAGCAGGGTGAGAACGTGTGCGTGGCTCCCATGAGCATGCAGTATGTGCTCTCGATGCTGGCCAATGGCGTTGACGATGGTGTGGCGAAAGAGATAGTGGAAGCCTTGGGGTATGACGATATAGAGAGTCTGAACCAGGAGAATCTGGCTATGCTCAACAAGTTGGGCGAAGATGACCAATATGTAAAGATAGGCCTAAACAACAGCGCCTGGTTGGACAAGAAATATACCTATCGGTCTGGGTTTAAGAGCACGATGGAGCAGTATTACAAGGCAAACCTGAGCGTGGTGGATATTCGCAACAATCCCAAAGCAATGCAGCAACGGGTTGACGCATGGGCTAAGGAAAGCACCCAAGGACTTATCACCAGTTTCCCTTTGAGTATAGACGATAAAACAGAATTCATTGTAGTAAATGCAAACTATTTTGACGGTAAATGGTCCAATCCTTTCAATGCCGCCGAATCCAAAGCCCTTCCATTCTATGGCCTTGATGGCAAACAACGCAACGTGATGACCATGTACAACACGGAAGAGGTGAACCACTACCAAGACGACTCGCTGCAGATGGTGGAAATGCCTTACGGACAGGGCTATTACAGCATGATGGTGGTGATGCCCAAGAAGTCGGAATACCTGAACGATATTATTGAGAAAGCCGACTGGTGGGGATGGCACAACCAGATGACCAAGGGCATGGCTATCATTCGGCTTCCACGCTTCTCGGCAGAGGCCAGTTGGAAGAACATTATGAGCGCGATGGAATCTTTGGGTATGCCCTCACTTGACTGGGCTGGAATTCCTAAAATTATTAATGAATATAATAATACCGTCATTGACCTCATCGCCCACAAGGTGGCCATCCATGTAAATGAGAATGGCACAAAGGCAGCAGGTGTGTCGGCAGGGGTTGGCATCGACGGCGCTGGCGCTCCTATGCCCAATCTCTCCTTCGACCACCCCTTCATCTACGCCGTCCGCGAGAACACCACGGGTGCCATCCTCTTTATGGGTAAGGTGGTAAAGCTGTAAAAGGTAATAGACAATGAGATAAGACGGCATGGCTGCCGCAGCCCCGTCTGCACAGTACTCGCCCCCATAGGTCAGCCCTACGGCTCCGCCTATGGGGGCTTGCCGCATAAAAAGGTAAGACCCGATGGCGAGTCTTACCTTGCTATATCCTGTGTGCGTGTCTGTGGCTGGCGCGTCGGCAGTCTCAGTTGATGCGCATCACCTCCTGTATACCATCCACTTTCTTGATCCGGTCCATGATGAGTTTGACATCACTACGGTCGTGGACGCGAAGCTCTATCGAGCCATCGAACATGCCCTCGTCGGCGGTGACAGTGACGCGGTGGATGTCGATGTCGAACTCGTCGGTGATGACCTTGGCCACATCGAAGTTCATACCCTTGCGGTCGATACCCTTGATTTCGACAGCCGCGCCCAGTACAATCTTGCCTTCTGTTTTTAGGAAGGGCTGGCGGCAGACCAGGAATGCGCTGTGGCTCAGCGTGCTCTGGACAGCTGCTATGAGCGCGGCTATGACAGGCATTGCAATAATGGTCATGGATAGTCGTGTCTGTGATGATGGTTGCTGGCTCGTAACGTAAGGTACGAGGACACGTAACGTAAGGCACGAGCCCACGTTTCATACGACACGAGCTCACGTGCCTTATGTTACGAGCCACCCGCCGTGCTCAGTGCGAGCGTGAATGGGCTCTGCGCGGCTTTGGCGATGAGGGCTGCGGCTGTGGCGATAATGACTGGCGTGCAGGCGGCAATGCCCGTCTGCAGGGAGGACAACAAAAAAAGGTAAGACCCGATGTGGAGTCTTACCTTGCTATATCCTGTGCGTGCGCCTGTGGCAGGCATGGCGGCAGTATCAGTTGATGCGCATCACTTCCTGTATGCCATCCACTTTCTTGAGCCGGTCCATGATGAGTTTGACATCACTACGGTCGTGGACGCGAAGCTCTATCGAGCCGTCGAAGATGCCCTCGTCGGCGGTGACGGTGACGCGGTGGATGTTGATGTCGAGCTCGTCGGTGATGACCTTGGCCACATCGAATATCATACCCTTGCGGTCGATACCCTTGATTTCGACGGTCGCATCGAAGAACATCAGCCGGTGCATATCCCACTTGGCGTCGAGTATGCGGTTGCCGTAGCTCGTCTTGAGTCGGCTCGCCACGGGGCAGTTGCGCTTGTGTATCTCGATATGGTTCTTGTTGTCGATGTACCCCAGGATGTCGTCGCCGGGAATGGGGTGACAGCAGTCGCGGAAGAAGTATTTGCCGATGTGCTCTTCGTTGATAATGCACGGCTTCTTCTTGTTGAACCCCTCCTTGACGGTGACGGGTTCCACAGTGTTGTCTTCATCCTTCTTCTTTTTCTTGTCGAGGCCGAGGAATGACACGTACTTGCGCCAGCTGGAGGTCGAGGCGCTCTTCTTGTCTTTCTCGTTGAGCTTGTCTATGTCTTTCTCGCCGAGCAGGATGGTGCGCTCGCCGATGGCGAGGAACAGGTCGTCGTGCTTCTGCATGTCGTGATACTCGCAGAGCTTGTCCAGATTGGAGGTGGTAAGCTCGAAGTCGTTCTTCTTCATCCAGTCGGTCAGAATCAGCTCTCCCTTCTTCTGGATTTCACGGTTTTCGCGGCGCAGGATGGCCTGTATCTTTGCCTTGGCTTTGGCCGACGAGCAGAAGTTAATCCACGAGGGCTGCACGTGCTGTGCCTTGGACGAGAGGATTTCTACCTGGTCGCCACTCTGCAGCTTGTGGCTCAGCGGCACCAGCTTGTGGTTGACTTTGGCGCCGATGCAGTGGCTGCCGAGGAAGGTATGGATTTGGAAGGCGAAGTCGAGGGCGGTGCTGCCGGCGGGCATGGTCTTGATTTCGCCCTTAGGGGTGAAGACAAAAATCTCTGAGGCAAAGAGGTTGAGCTTGATGGCGTCGAGGAAGTCCATGGCGTCGGGCTGTGGGTCGTCGAGTATTTCCTTGATGGTGCGCAGCCAGTTGTTGAGTTCCACCTCGTCTTCCTGGATATTTCCGTCCTGGCTGTCGTTGCCCTCCTTGTACTTCCAGTGGGCGGCAAATCCCTGTTCGGCTATCTCGTCCATGCGGTCGGAGCGTATCTGCACCTCTATCCATCGTCCCTGCTTGCTCATCAGCGTGACGTGCAGAGCCTGATAGCCATTGGCTTTGGGGTGGTTGAGCCAATCGCGCAGGCGGTCGGGGTGAGACTTGTAGATGCGGCTTATGGCGACGTAAATCTTGAAACACTCGTTGATTTCCTCTTCTCTGACCTTGGGCGTGAAGATGATACGTACGGCAAGGAGGTCATAGATTTCTTCGAAGGTGACGTGCTTGGTCTGCATCTTGTTCCATATAGAGTATGGGCTCTTGACGCGGGCGATAATCTTGTATTTCACCCCAGCCGCATCGAGGGCTTGCCTGATGGGGGCGGTGAATTCTTCGAAGAGCTTGTCGCGCTCCTCCTTGGTGAAGTTGAGCTTGTTGGTGATGTTGGCGTACTCCTCGGGGTGCTCGAACTTGAAACTGAGGTTCTCGAGCTCGGTCTTGATTTTGTTGAGACCCAAGCGGTTGGCCAAGGGGGCGTAGATGTACAGGGTCTCGCCTGCAATCTTGTACTGCTTGTTGGCGGGCTGCGACTCGAGGGTTCGCATGTTGTGGAGTCGGTCGCAGATTTTGATGAGGATGACCCTTATGTCGTCGCTCATGGTGAGCAGCAGTTTCTTGAAGTTCTCTGCCTGTGCCGAGGCATGGTCGCCGAAGATGCCTCCACTGATTTTGGTCAGTCCGTCAACGATTTGCGCTATCTTGGCACCGAAGATGTTTTCGATGTCCTCGACGGTGTAGTCGGTGTCTTCGACCACGTCGTGGAGCAGGGCTGCGCTGATGCTGGTCGAGCCCAGTCCCATCTCCTCGCAGGCTATCTGCGCCACGGCAATGGGGTGCAGGATATAGGGCTCGCCCGACAGTCGCTTCACGCCCTTGTGGGCTTGGCGGGCGAAGTTGAAAGCCTTGTTGATTATATCTATTTTCTTGCGGTGGCGCGACGCGAGATACGTATCTTTGAGGTGCTGGAAGGCATCGTCTACCATCTGCTCTTCCAATTCTTCTTTGGTCTTAGGCAACTGACTTTCCATATCCTTAGGGTTGTAGGGTTGATATACGAGGGTTTACTTGACTCTGATTTTCTTGCCAGCTCTGATGTTGGTTCCACTTATCTTGTTGAGCCTCTTGAGCTTGGCTACCGTAGTGTGGTTGCGGTGTGCGATTTCAGACAGCGTATCGCCGTTCTTGATGGTCACGCGTCTGCTGCCTCTGCCTCTTCTGCCTTTTCGGCGGCTCTTGCTTTTGCTCGACTTGGTGTAGGTGGGCACGTCGTCGTTGACCTTCACCTCCTCACGCTTGGACAGCAGGTCCTGGGCGTTGTAGGCGAAGATGGAGTCTTGATTGTCGATGAACTGGGTGATTTGGGTCGATGGCAACCTCAACGCAGACAGTTTGGAGGTGCCATTGACGATGTTGCGGCGATACTGGGGGTTGAGCTCCTCTATCTGGCGCACGTCCATGTTGAGCACATGGGCTATCTGCTCAAAGTGTACGTCGCGGTCTATCATCACGGTGTCTGTCTTGGCGGGCAGATCGGTTTCCATCGGACAGATATTGTGGTCGCAGTAATAAGTCATGATGTAGTTGGCGGCTATGAAAGCAGGTACATAGCCTCTCGTCTCCTGGGGGAGATAGGGATAAATTTCCCAATAATCTGCTTTTCCGTTGGCACGGTGAATGGCCTTGTTGATTTTTTCAGGTCCGGCGTTGTAGGCGGCAATCACCAGGTTCCAGTTGCCGAATATCTTGTACAGGTCGCTCAAATACCTTGCTGCGGCGTAGGATGCCTTGACGGGGTCGCGGCGCTCGTCGACCAGCGAGTTGACCTCCAGTCCGTAGTTCTTGCCGGTCTTGAGCATGAACTGCCACAGACCTGTGGCGCCGACTCTCGATACGGCTTTGGGGTTAAGCGCCGACTCGATTACGGGCAGATACTTGAGTTCGAGGGGGAGTCCGTAGGTTTCCAACGCCTGTTCAAAAATGGGCATATAGAAATTCTGTGCGCCCAGCATGTAGCTTACCGAACGGCGTAAGCGGTTGCTGTAGCGGTCAATGAATTTCTGGACGATGTCGTTGTAGGGCATTTCTATCACCGACGGGATGCGCTTGAGCCTCTCCATATACTCCTCCTTGGTGTATATGGGATTGACGTTGGGCACATTGCAGTCTGTCGCCGGCTTCATGTAAGTCTTGGTGTTATACAGATGCAGCAGGCTGTCAACCTCTGTGATCATACCTTGCGGCAGTTCGATTACTTCTTCTTTTCCTTTGTCTGTTACCGTTATTTCTGTTTCCACGTTTTGGGCTTGGGTAGTATTCCATCCACACAGGGCCAAAACGGTCATAATCGCATATATTCTCTTCATTATATAATAAGATATCTTTTCTTGTTTGTCTTTTGTCTTCCCAGAGATAGTTCAGAATGTCAGTGAGCACTGCAGCCCCACTGCCGACGAGTTGAGCGGATTGTAGCTTGTCCATTCGCTGCGCTCCTTGATGACTGCGGGACTTACCTTCATACTCAGGTCTCTCGATATGTCAAACTCTGACAGCGACGCGTCAACGTAGGCGTCGACCACGGATATCAGATACACGCCAACCATGGCGAAGACACTCATGTCGCGCCACTTGCGGTATCTGTCCTTACGGTTCTTGAACAGTTTCTGGTAATATTCTTTGTTGCTGTTATCTATTTGGTTTCCCAAATAAAGGAATTTGTTGTAGCTTTGGGTGTTGGGGTCGTTGTCCATCAAGTCCATGTAGGCCTGGGAATAATCCTTGTACATCATGTTATTCCAGCGCAGCGCGTAGGCACAGCCTACAAATCCACCGTAGATGATGGGCAGCTTCCAGTACTTTCGGTTGTATATCTGTCCGGCTCCGGGCAGCACCAGGGCAAGCCACATTGCGCGCTTGGTCTCTGGGCGCCACGTGCTCCAGTCTCTCTTCTTCTTCAGGGTCAGCGTGTCGGGCGCGAGGGTCAGCTGCTTCTCGGCCTGCACAGTCTGCGCAGTGTCGGGCGTGGTGAGTCCTTTGGTAGAGATAACTGTCTCTGCGTCCTTGGTAGCCTTGACCGTGTCCAAGTCTACTTTGATAGAGTCCTTGACAACCTTGACCGTGTCCTTCTTCTGCGGCGCAGGAGTGGTGCCCCAGTCGGTCTTCCGGCTTTGGGCAGCGGTTGTCAGGGGCATAGTCATGGCCATGCAAACCACCAGTATTATGAGATATAACTTAGTGTATGACTTCACGTTGATTAGCCTTTGAGTTTGTCGAACATCAGCAGAATACGCTCCAGCTCGCTCTCGTTGGCAAAGGGGATGCTTATCTTGCCTTTGCCCTTACTGGTGCAGGTCATCTGGACCTTGGTGGCCAGTACGCCCGAAAGCTGCTTGGACAGCGTGCCCAACTTCTCGCTGAGCGGGTTCTTCTGTATGTTGCTCTGGTCATTGTCCATCTGCTCTTCGTTCTTGATGCGCTTCACCAGTTCTTCGACCTTGCGCACCGAGTAACCGTTCTTGATGATGTCCTTGAAGAGCTTAATCTGCTGGGTAGGCGACTCGAGCGACAATAGAGCGCGGGCGTGGCCCATGTCGAGCTCTTTCTTCTGGAGCGACATCTGGACCTGAGCAGGCAGCTTGAGCAGACGCAGATAGTTGGTGATGGCAGTACGGCTCTTGCCCACGCGCTCGCTGATGCGTTCCTGAGTCATGCCGCTGCCTTCGAGCAGATGCTCGTAGGCCAAAGCGATTTCGATGGCGTTGAGGTCCTGGCGCTGCAGGTTCTCGACCAGAGCCAGCTCCATCACGTTCTCGTCGTTGACGGTACGGATGTAGGCGGGAATGGTTTCAAGCCCAGCCAGCTGGGAGGCACGCCAACGGCGCTCGCCGGCAATAATCTGATACCTGTCATCGGCCACCTGTCTCAGCGTGATAGGCTGGATGATGCCCAGTTCGCGTATGCTTGTAGCCAGTTCGTCGAGAGCTTCTTGGTCAAACTCGTGGCGTGGCTGGTTGGGGTTGGGTTCTATCTGGTTGAGGGCAATCTCGTTGATGGTCGACGACCCGCTCGTCCTTACGTCTTCGGTTGAGATGAGCGCATCGAGTCCGCGTCCCAGCGCGGTGCCTTTGCCCGATATGTTGAATTTCTTGTGTGGAGGCATAGTCTTACATGTTTTTGTCAATGATTTCCTTGGCCAGGTTCAGATGGTTCTTGGCACCAGCCGATTCGGCGTCGTAGAGGATAACGGGCAGTCCGTGGCTCGGGCTTTCGCTCAGCTTCACGTTGCGCTGGATGACAGTCTTGAAGACCAGCTCCTGGAAGTGGCGCTTCACCTCGTCGTATATCTGGTTAGCCAGACGCAGACGGCTGTCATACATCGTGAGCAGGAAGCCTTCTATCTCCAGTCTCGGGTTGAGCTTGCTCTTGATGATTTTGATGGTGTTGAGCAGCTTGCTGATACCCTCGAGCGCAAAGTATTCGCACTGTACGGGGATGATAACCGAGTCGGCGGCAGTGAGACAGTTGACGGTGATAAGTCCCAGCGAAGGCGCACAGTCTATCAGTATATAGTCGTACTCGTCGCGCATGGGTGCAAGGAGTTCTTTCATCATCTTCTCGCGGTTGTTCTTTATCTTGAGCATTTCCACCTCGGCACCTACCAGGTCGATATGGCTGGGTATGATGTCGAGACCGTCGATGTCGGTGGTGTAGATGGCCTCTTTGACATCGGTATGGTCAATGATACACTCGTAGAGCGAGCAGTCCACCTCCTTGATGTCTACGCCCAGTCCGCTCGAAGCGTTGGCCTGTGGGTCGGCATCTACCACCAGCACGGTTTTCTCTAAAGTTGCCAACGAGGCGGCCAAGTTTATCGTAGTAGTAGTTTTACCTACACCGCCTTTCTGGTTTGCCACAGCTATAATTTTTCCCATTTCCTATGTAATTCTATCGATTATTTAGACTGCAAAGATACATATTTTATATGATATAGTCGTATTCTTGCCCCTTTTTTCGTACTTTTGTAGCGAAAAAATAACGAAAAATAATGAGTATTAATAAACCACTGATATTGGTATCCAATGATGACGGCTTCGATGCCGTAGGTATTTGTTCGCTTGTCGAGATGATTGGCGATATGGGCGAGATTATCGTCTGCGCGCCCGACTCTGCCCGCTCGGGCTTTTCCCGCGCCTTCTCTGCCACTGTCCCCCTGCGCCTGACGCGCCGCCACAATATGGGCGAAGTCGAGGTATGGTCTACCAACGGCACCCCCGTCGACTGTGTCAAACTGGCTGTCGATGAGCTCTGTGGAGGACGCATTCCCGACCTTGCCATCGGCGGCATCAACCATGGCGACAACTCCACCGTCAACAACCACTATTCGGGCACCATGGGAGTAGCTGTCGAGGGCTGTATCAAGGGCATCCCCTCGGTGGCGTTTTCCAACTGCGACTACAACCCCCAGTCGTCGCAGACCCACCTCACCCACTATGTGCGCCGCGTGGTAGAGCGGGTGCTGGCCGAGGGACTGCCCAAGGGCGTCTGCCTCAATGTCAACTTCCCCGACCGCAAGACCTTTGAGGGCATCCGAGCCTGCCGCATGACCTTCGGCGAGTGGGTCAACGAGGTCTCCCCCCAGCGCCATCCTCTCGGCTATCCTTACTACTGGATGGTGGGCCATTACCGCAATGCCGAGCCCGATGCCCAGGACACCGACCAGTGGGCACTTGCCCACGGCTATGTGGCTGTTACCCCCACCACCATTGATGTTACTGCTTATCAGATGATAGATACTGTCAACAACTGGAATCTATGAAATACTATCTTATCGTAGGCGAAGCCAGCGGCGACCTGCATGCCAGCCATCTCATGCAGTCGCTCTGCAGATATGACGCCGACGCCCAGTTCCGCTTCTTCGGCGGCGACCTGATGACGGCAGTCGGCGGCACCCGCGTGCGCCATTACCGCGAACTGGCCTACATGGGCTTCGTGCCCGTGCTGCTGCATCTGCCCACCATCTTCCGCAATATGGCCATGTGTAAGCGCGACATTGTGGAGTGGCAGCCCGACGTGGTCATCCTCGTCGATTATCCGGGCTTCAATCTCAATATCGCCCAGTATCTGCACAGCCACACCCGCATCCCAGTGTTCTACTACATCTCGCCCAAGATATGGGCGTGGAAGGAGTGGCGCATCCGCAACATCAAGCGCGATGTCTCCGAGCTCTTCTCCATCCTCCCCTTCGAGGTGCCGTTTTTCGAGGAGCGCCATCATTACCCCATCCACTATGTGGGCAACCCCACTGCCGACGAGGTGCGCAACTTCAGGGCATCCTACACCGAGTCGCGCCAGGATTTCGGCACCCGTCACCAGCTCGACGACCGCCCCATCATAGCCCTGCTTGCCGGCAGCCGCCGACAGGAAATCAAGGACAATCTGCCTATGATGATTGCTGCCACCGAACGGCTGCTCGAGCGGCATGGACTTACCCGCCAGTACCAGATGGTGCTGGCAGGAGCACCCTCGATAGACGATGCCTACTATGCGCCCTTCCTCGAGGGTCACGATGTGGCGATGGTGCGCAACGAGACCTATCCGCTGCTCTCCCATGCCGTGTCGGCGCTCGTCACCAGCGGCACCGCCACCCTCGAGACGGCACTCTTCGGCGTGCCCCAGGTGGTGTGCTACAAGACACCGGTGCCACGGCTCATCCGCTTTGCGTTCAACCACATCATCCATGTGCGCTTCATCAGTCTGGTCAATCTCATCGCCGACAGCGAGGTGGTGCCTGAACTGCTTGCCGACCGCTTCACCCTCGAAGGCATTGCCGCCCATCTGGAGCGCATACTCCCTGGCGGAGCCGACCGCGCCCCCATGCTCGAGGGCTATGCCGAGGTGCAGCGACGGTTGGGCGATGAGGTGGCACCCGACAATGCCGCCCGCATTATGATAGACAAGCTCAGCCAGCGATGACCCGCCCTCGGGCTCTGCCCCTATGGCTGTACCGCTGTTCCGTGCCCCTGTGGGCTGCCCGGGTGTCTCCATCGCAGTCTCGGTCATAGATATCCTTCTGCCGACCCTTTGGGTATAAACGCAAAACAATCTGCCAGCGCTCCAGTGGCTGGCAGATTGTTTTATTATTTTTGTTGTCGGAGGTCACGCCTCTTTCCGTCGTCACCCGGCGTGTGGTGCTGCTTCTGCAGCGTTCACACGATTGTGATGAAAACCGGTTCGCCGGCTTTGCGGCTGTCCAGTATCTTCATTATCTCTTCCATGGCTATGCGCGAGTTGAGCACCATGCCTTTTTTCCGGTTCTGTCCCACGAGTATGCACCCTTGCGTGTCTTTTGGCGTATTGCCCGAGTGTATGCGCACACCATCGAAACCTGGCACGCCGAGCAGCAGAGGCAGCCACTTCTTGAACTTGGGCGACTTGGTCACCACCAGGGCATACCGCCCTTCGGGTATGGCTGTCTTTCCCTTCTGCTTGCGACCGCCGTGGGCCAGGTCGCGCCATGTGGGTTCGAGCGTGTCGCAGATATACTCGTTGTCTATCTCCAGCCGACCTATGGTGTAGTCCTTGCGTCGGGCTATTCGTGTAAGTTTGATTTCCATTGTTATCCTGTAGTTTGTCTGTTGTGTTTCAGTCAGTGTGTTTCTCAGTGTTTTTTCATGTAGAGTGCTATCAGTGATGCTGTCATCAGAGCCTGCAGCCACAGTTCTTCGTCTGCCAGTATGGTTTGGGCTGCCGTGCGGTGTCGTCGTTTCCATCTCTGCCATGTCGCAGCTATCGCTGTCCACAGCTTGTTTCTTTTTCTTTTGTTCTGTTTCATGTTACCTGTTAGTTTTGATTAGACACTGCAAAGTTAAGCACTTCCAACTATGCCATCAACGATATAGTGTACATGAAATATAACAGGTGTGTAACAGTGGTGACAGCCATGGCCATCGCCCTCGTGGCCTCTGCCTATCTGTATCTTTCTACCATCATCCCGATGGCTCTGCGGGTCTCCTCGTCGTCTATCAGCGCCCGGTTTATCGACGACCGCATGTCTCTTCCGTTCAGCGCCATGCGTCGTCCGTATTCGGCTTGCGACACCGCATCGTCATAGATGCCCAGGTCTATGAGCCTGCCCATGACCTGGCAGACAAACCGGGCGTTGAACAGCGTGTCCTTGGCGCCGTTGAGGCGGGTGAGCCTTAGGGCATACTGCTCGATGATGTCGCTCCAGAGCGCATCGGCCCTCGACAGCCATCCCGGGGTGATATATGGGTTGGCGCGACTTATATATTCGATGGCGGCAAGTCTTATCTCTTCGTTGGCGCCGTCGGCGGCATCGGCATGGACGAGACGGTCCAGCAGCAGCTCGGCGCTGACAAAACGGCGCAGTATGCGGCGGGGTATCTGCAGATAGTAGGCGCGCGACACAAAGTCAGCCACCGACAGCCGATACTCGTCGTGCAGCCCGTGGGGCATAGCCTTCAGCGCCTGCTCCATCTCGTGGCGGTCTATGCCACCTATGTGTCGCAGCGCGTCGGCCACGCCCGCACTCTGCGCCAGTCTGCGGGTGATGTGGTGGGCTATGTCTGCACACACCTCGTTGTTGCCCATCTCGGTTATGGCCACTTCCATGCGTCGGCCATACTCTGCCAGTTGCTCGTCGCCGCTCGCCAGCAGCCTGTCGGCTATGGTGCGCCGCGTCTGCGAAGCCTCGCCACTCAGGTCATAGCGCATCCCTTGCATATATCGCTCTATGTCTCTGCACAGATTGTCGCTCGCCGCCGTGTGGTGGCTCAGCTGTGCCAGCACATGGCGCTGGAGCATGTCCTGGCGCAGTTCGTCGTCGCCCAGTCGGGCTATGGGTATATGGCTCCAGGTTTCATCCCATTCGTCATATCGCCCGTCGCTCATCAGTGGTTCTATGTATATCTCCTTGTCCACCTCCATCTCGGCATGACACCGGCAGGAGTGGGCGTCGGCAGCGGTAATCACGCCGTAGAGCAGCCCATACTCCGTGGCGTCGAGATAGGCGGCTATGCGGTGGCAGTCGTCGTTGTTGACATACGCCACCACCTCGCTGTCTATGCAGGCAATGGCGGCCTCGGGGTTGCGGTGGTTTTCGCGGTCGCGCATCAGCACCACCTCTTGGCCTATGGCCCGAGCCAGTCGCTCTTCGAGTTGTGTGCCACGCCATGCGTGATGTCTGAAACCTACGAGGGTGCAATGGATGGATGTCATATCTGTCGCGTGTGGTTGTGGGTAATTGTTCTTATCTTACATGGTCTTGTCTCTTGGGGCGTCTTGCATCGCGTCGTTTATCGCCCTGCACATCATGTAGTATGCGTATATATACACCGCTGTACTGCTGACCTCTATGATGATGTTTACGCAGGTGATGGCTGTCTGCTGCGTGTTTCCTGCCAGATAGAATACAGCCGACGGGATGATGTTAGAGCCTACCAGCCATACGATGAACACCATAACAAGGGCTATGCCCAGTTTGTGCATATTCCCCTTATACTTGCTGAACAGATGGCAGCCTGCCATCAGCGATGCGATGACCGAGAGCAGTCCTATTGTGCCTTGTATTCTGGTAAGCAGGGTCACCATCTGGGGTGTCTGTCCGTCTTCCGTCATCGTCACCAGGTCGTACCTGAAGCATAGTCCCAGGACGAATGTGAGCATATAGCATATCGTCACCACTTTGCTGCAGTATCGTAGCAGTCTTGTGTCTGCAGGTAGTGCCAGGCTGAACATTTCCCATAAGACAATAGGGGTAAGCCGCAGCAACAAATGCTCTACAGTAAGCACCATGCGGCCCATGCTGATGGGCATGCCGAGTTCTCCGCAAACGGAGATGGCCAGCGAGAGAAAGGCGAAGATGCAATATGCATACATGGCATATTGTGCAGTGTGGTATATTATTATAGGTATACTTTTCTTTGTTCTTGTCATAAACCTAAGTTTGATGATTTATCTACGGCTTATCGTGAATAAAGTTACTGCAAAGGTAGCAAAAAAAATCATCATCTTCTTCCTTCCGCACCTTTTTCTCTATAGCGGTCCTGCAGACACCGTCTGCACATCTGTCTCCACCTCTGTCGTCATTGCCAGCCAGTAGGGTAGTGCCGCCATGCCACTGGATGCGCCCGTCTGCGTGTCGGGTCACGCTATCCATGCCCCCTCAGTCGTGACATGGATAATATTTCTCCGCCACGGCATCCACTGCGTTCCATCTTCCCGTCACGGGGTCGTAGTGGCGTGCACCATGGTCGTACCAGTCGAGGCCATGGGTGCGGTCAAGCTCTTTGCCTATGTATTTGTAGGGTTGGGTGGTGGTATTATGGCTGTCGCCCATCAGCCCGCCGAATGGATAATAGTGGTTCACATCCTCTATGTGGTCATCGGCAAGACTGACGGTGATGCGGTTGTTGCCCAGGTACTTATTTTCCATGTGAGATTTCAACTATCTGTCCGTTTTCTTTTTTTATCATTAGATGCGCCGTCCCGCCCTCCGAAGTATTCATGGTTCCTTCTATTACCCAATATCTATCCTCCAATAATGTGATGCGATAAGGTTTCTCTTTATCCATAGTGGATCGTCCATATATGTTAGACAATACATAGTCTGCAATGGTATAGGCCATTTCGGCTGTTGAAACAACACCATTATTTGGATGAGAGTTACGGACAAGGCAACTATCTTCTAAATCGTCAACAGATATAGGCTCTATATTTTCTCCTAAATACATAAAGTCTAAATATAGAGAAGAGCTATTCTGTGCAGTAACAGCATTCCCACAAAGGTAGCCCAACCTAAAACAGGTAAGTAACACAACAATTATAGCAAAGAATTTTGTCGTCGCTGTTGATGGTATGTCTTTTCGGTACATTCCTGGTGTTTTTGGTTTTGAGTTCTTATAATACAAACAGAAGAGAACGATTATAGACAGAACACCATAAGACAAATACATATGCAAATAATTAGAATCACATTGCGTTTCGTAGTAGCTAACAAATCGTTTCAAAGAAACATTGCCTTCTACATTAAAACAAAATTTAATAATATCCGGCAAGTAGCCTATAAACAAAAAGATTATTAGCCATATAGAATACACAAAAGCTACATTAGCACCAGTAAATGTTTTGTTCACTCCAATTATTTGCAACACCAACTTTAACAAGCCTATATATGCTATATTTATCGGAACATATAAAAGCCCAAACAAATATATACCAACGCCCCAAAGATAGCTATCAGGCAACAGTACAAGACCCAGATAAAAACAGGCAATAGTCATTTCTATCAAATAGCTTTTGATTAGAAATAATATAAATTTAATGACCCCTATTAGCATTCTTGACAATCTTATTTATTAATTCCTCTTGTTCGTCAGCATCTTTTACAGCTTTATCTTGCTCTTCCTTAGTCCTTGGCTTAATATCTCCAAATCCCCATGTTATACCTTTCATCTTTTCCTTGATGTTTCCTAATATTTCTTTCGAAATACCGGCCTTATACAAAATGGTACTCAATAATAAGGAATTATTTTCTGAAAGTTGCGTAATGTATAGATAAGTTTTGCATCCATCAACATCCAAACCAATTATCGGATTATCAAGGCACGACACGTATGGCGGCCATGCGTAGTATTTCTCCGCCAAGGCATCCATTACGTTCCATCGTCCCGTTACGGGGGCGTAGTGGCGGACACCGTGGTCGTACCAGTCGAGACCATGGGTGCGGTCGAGCTCCTTGCCTATGTATTTGTAGGGTTGGGTGGTGGCATTGCGGCTGTCGCCCATCAGCCCGCCGTAGGGGTAGTAGTGGTTTACCTCCTCCACGTTGCTATGGGCGTCGGCCACTATGCGGTTGTTGCCTACATTGTGCATTTGTGAACACATGTCTTCCATAATAGTAGGTATATCCTGCATTGTATGTCCCCATATTTTATACTTATCTGTAACATGATTCTTTGAAATCTCCATTTTTGGTAATTTCATAATTTTTATTTAAACTGGGCACAGCATATTCCCAACCACTATAATAATATTCATTGTCTGCATCAGCATACTCTTTGTTCCATCCATCAGCAACCAATATATAGTTATTATCAATAGTCAGACATAGAAATAGATTTGTAGTTATTTGGACGTCTGTTACTTTCATGCCTTCCATTCTCATTAAGTTTTTAGGAACTTTACCTATTAATGCCGTACAATCATCTTCGTATGTGCATATGATGCGCCTATTGTAAAATAGCCACCAGTATCCACTGATCCAATAGGAATCCTTGTTATCCAAATCTAACAGAATAATAGAACCGGCTCCTCCGCCAGCCCTGCAATAACAGATATTCCTTCCTATGTCCTTACGCATCATATCCTCTAATTCCTGCCTATTCATAAAACATTTCTATTATCAATTCTTCTATTTCTTTATAGCTATATCCCTGTCCAGAAATTTCGCGATGTACTTTTTCTTGTTGCGTGTTTGTTAATTTGTATTTCTGTGCAAGGATTTTAACTTGTTCATTCTGTCGCTCGTGGTCTCTTGGCGCTTTCCCTTTATTTTTCCCATTCTCACCTTACCTCTGACAGTACCTTTCCGAAAGCCAGGATTGTCAACTATGCCAAGAATGGGTGCCGGTCGCCCTATTCTCCCATCAGAATCTATTGTGTAAGTAATAGAATTGATGGTATAGGTGTATGGATGTAAGGAGTTAAAGAAATAGGTTAACGTAGAAAATGGTTTGAAAAAGAAAGCCCTATTGGATTCTACGTTATTGAAAAATTCTATTATTATTAGAGGGTCACTTGTGCTCCAATAATCCTTCCCATCCGGGCCAACCGCATTCACTGGGTCGTCCCCACACGACACGTATGGCGACCATGCGTAGTATTTCTCCGCCAAGGCATCCATTACGTTCCATCTTCCCGTCACGGGGTCG
>OHKP01000646.1_pt1 | contig 18696 bp, 19 predicted proteins | sample 1568861 | NCBI WGS metagenome assembly OHKP01 (sample SAMEA3879524, study PRJEB24766) | human gut metagenome | biome: human-associated habitat; feature: feces | place: USA | collected 1985/1987 | reverse complement strand
TTTCAAGGCGGAGCAGTTAGAGGAACCACAGGCGAAGCCATCTGATGCCGTTTTGGAAGAACGCATCGTCCAGGCCGTCATCGACAAACTCAGGCAGTACAAAGATCCACAGATCATCATCAACGTCTTCGGTGGCAATCATATTGTGGCCCCTAATGCTCGGGATGCCTATCAGCAGTTCTATTCCTCAAACCAACCCCAAAAGGATTGACATCAGCCTGATGGCTAACAAAGCATTATGAACGATTAAAGCTGGATTAACGGTGATTAATGTGTCTCATTGACAGCTTCTCCGCCAGCTATATCCCTTACTTCGTAAGGATTTAATCTATTAGAAGCAAACCACGATACTTTTGTCCCAGCCATAATGAAACTTGAACCCAAGTCCACAGAAGCGATTAGTGCGGAAGCTCATGACTGGGCAGCCGAAAACAGGCTGCTTTGCAAGGAACTTCGTGCTCGTGATAAGCGAATAGAGGAGCTGGAGGCTATGGCTTCAAGCCTGAACAACCAACTGTCTGAAAAGATAGATCAGATAAATGATATGATGCAAAAGCTCATGGCTTTTATGACAGGAAGCGGCGATGTAAACATTATGGAAACTCTTCGGCAATCAATTGCTGCGGAGGTTCGCTCCGAATTTGAGGTTCGTGAACAAGAGCTGGAAAAAGCGTACACTTGTGAGCGGGAGAAACTTACTTCTAAGTTCAATGCCCGTTTGGAAGCCATGCACAACGAACTCAATCAGGTGAAAGGATTACCCGACGGGGACAATTCGACATCCATTTTACCATGAGTTGCAAGAACACAAAGATGATGCAGTAATGGATGTGGTGAGATTTAGAATATAAGCGATTCTCGCTGTATGCTTTAACGCATCAGAACCGATTGCTTACTTTAAGAATAAACAATAGCTTACTTATTATAAAATATGGCATACAAGCATTTGAAATTTCCAAAGGAATCATTATTCCTTGTAACTGGTGCTGCTGGCTTTGTCGGCAGTAACCTTTGTGAAGCAATTCTTGATATGGGCTATCGAGTGCGGGCACTTGATGACCTGTCAACAGGAAAACAGAAGAATGTGGATATGTTTCTTGACAACTCTAATTACGAGTTTATCAAGGGCGACATCAAGGACCTCGACACTTGTATGAAGGCATGCGAAGGAGTCGATTATGTCCTTAACCAGGCGGCTTGGGGATCCGTGCCCCGCTCCATAGAGATGCCCTTGTTCTATTCTCTCAACAACATTCAAGGAACATTGAACATGCTGGAGGCGGCTCGCCAAAAAGGCGTGAAGAAGTTTGTCTATGCATCATCAAGCTCCGTATATGGCGACGAGCCTAATCTCCCGAAGAAAGAAGGAGTTGAGGGCAATCTGCTTTCCCCGTATGCGGTGAGCAAACGGTGTGACGAGGAATGGGCAAAGCAATACACGCGGCATTATGGACTAGACACTTACGGAATGCGCTATTTCAATGTGTTCGGCCGTCGGCAGGATCCAGACGGTGCATACGCAGCTGTGATACCCAAGTTTATCAAGCAACTGCTCCATGGACAGAAATGCCGCATTAATGGCGACGGTAAACAATCACGAGACTTCACCTACATTGAAAATGTGATCGAAGCCAACCTCAAAGCATGCCTTGCTCCCCATGAGGCAGCTGGACAAGCCTTCAATATTGCATATGGAGGCCGTGAATATTTGATAGATATTTACTATGGATTGACCAAGGCTCTTGGTGTGGACGTAGAACCCGAGTTTGGTCCTGACCGTGCAGGTGACATCAAGCACTCCAATGCCGATATCAGCAAGGCAAAGGAGCTGTTGGGCTATGACCCCGAATGGAGCTTCCAACGTGGTATAGCTGCTGCTATTGACTGGTATAAAAAGAACTTGTAATCACTATATAAAAAATAAACAAAGATGAAAGAAACAAAGATTTGTGTAATAGGCCTTGGTTATGTCGGTCTTCCGCTTGCCCGTCTGTTTTCTACGAAATACAAGACAGTAGGTTTTGATATGAATGCTAAGCGTTGTGAGGCCTTGATGGCTGGTCATGATGCGACACTGGAAGTGAGTGATGAGTTGTTGCAGGATGCCATCAACCATCACGGCTTGGTGTGTACCTCCGATATAGAGGCTATTCGTGATTGCAACTTCTATGTCGTTGCCGTTCCCACGCCTGTGGATCAGAACAACAATCCCGATCTGACTCCTCTTTATGGAGCCTCTACCACGGTGGGTAAAGTGATTTCCAAGGACGATGTGGTGGTATATGAGTCAACGGTCTATCCTGGAGTGACTGAGGACGAATGTATTCCTGTGGTGGAGAAGGTTAGCGGCATGAAGATGAATGAAGACTTCTTTGCAGGCTACTCCCCCGAGCGTATCAATCCGGGCGACAAGCAGCATACGGTAGAGCATATCAAGAAGGTGACTTCTGGATCTACTCCCGAAATCGGAAAGTATGTCAACGAGGTTTATTCCTCCGTTATCACTGCAGGCACCCATCTTGCCCCTACCATCAAAGTGGCTGAGGCCGCAAAGGTGATAGAGAACTCTCAGCGCGATATCAACATTGCCTTTGTCAATGAACTCTCTCACATTTTTACCAAGATGGGAATAGACACGCTTGACGTTTTGGAGGCTGCAGGTACCAAGTGGAACTTCCTGCCGTTCCGCCCTGGTTTGGTAGGTGGCCACTGTATCGGCGTAGATCCTTACTACTTGGCACAGTGCGCCCAACGTCATGGTCATAATCCCGAGATCATCCTTGCTGGTCGTCGTATGAATGATGGTATGGGTGAGTATGTAGCAACCGAGACCGTGAAGCACATGCTTAAGAAAGGAATTCAGGTGCTTAACTCTGAGATAATCATACTTGGTTTCACCTTCAAGGAGAACTGCCCTGATGTCCGCAATACCAAGGTCATTGACATCTATAAGGCTTTGAAGGACTACAATTGTAATGTAACGGTCTATGATCCGTGGGCAAATCCAGCAATCGCCAAGCGAGAGTATGGTATTGACGTCGTGAACGAATTGCCAAAGATGAAGTTTGATGCAGCTATTGCAGCCGTGGCTCATAAGAAGTTTGAGGGGCTTGACGTTCCTGCTCTTCTTAAGGACGAGCATGTCATCTTTGACGTGAAATGTACATTGCCTCGTGAAATCATAGATGCCCGTCTCTAATATTTTAAGGTAAGCCGTTGTACAGGTAGTTTTTAGAAATGTGGTTCGATACCACCAACGGCTACATGAAAAAAGACATAAATATGTCAGAATTAAGTAATAAAGTGGCGAAAGCTGCAAAATGGTCTGCCTACGCAGAGGTTATAGGAAAACTGGTCGGCCCAATTACGACCATGGTTTTGGCGCGTGTATTGACTCCCGATGCTTTTGGTGTGGTCACTACATTGACTATGATTATTGCATTTGCCGAAATTTTTACAGACGCGGGTTTCCAGCGCTATATTATACAGCATGAGTTTAAAAGTGACGAGGACAAAGACAAGTCTATCAATGTAGCTTTTTGGTCGAATCTGACCATGAGCTTGTTGCTTTGGGGAATGATTGCTGTGTTCGCTGAGCCGTTGGCGGCCTTGGTCGGAAGTCCAGGGCTAGGGATTGTTCTTATTGTAGCTTGTGCTTCAATTCCACTTGAGGCTTTTTCAAGTATTCAGATGGCGGTGTTCAAAAGATCACTTGATTTCAAATCTCTGTTTTATCGCCGTCTTGCCGCTACTATGATACCTTTGTTTGTAACTATACCATTAGCATTATGGCTACGTTCTTATTGGGCTTTGGTTTTTGGTACAATAGCTGTGAACTTGGCAAATGCAATAATTCTAACATTTCAGTCTCCATGGAAACCTCGTTTCTTTTTCAGTAGGATTAGGTTAAAGGAAATGTTGTCATTTAGTATATGGTCTGTATTTGATGCCGTATTAGTATGGTGTACGAGTTATGTTGAGATCCTTTTTATTGCCAATATGCTCAATTCATATTATCTTGGTATATATAAAACTTCAATGACGACTGTCGGACAATTTACCTCAATCGTAGCAGCGGCAGTTTTACCTGTAATAATGCCTGCGTTGGCTCGTACTCAGCATGATTTTGTTGCCATGCGGAAAATGATACTGAATATGCAAAAGTATCTAAGCATTTTGCTGCTACCGATAGGGGTCGGTATTTTTTTGTTCAGCGGTTTAATAACGCAGATAATGCTAGGTGAACAGTGGGTTGAGGCCGTTCCATATATAGGAATATGGGCTTTGATGGAGGTCTTAACCATAGTGTTCTCAAGATTTTGTAGCAATATATACCCTGCTGTCGGTAAACCGAAATTATCTGTTCTCGTTCAAATACTGCATTTGGTAGTACTTATACCTGCTGTGTATTTTGCTATAGGTTTCGGATTCTCCGTATTGTTTTACACGCGTTCTTTTATTCGCTTGCAAGCTATTGCTGTAAATTTCCTTTTCGCTTATTATTGTATAAAAATATCTCCAGTTAAAATGATAATAAATGTTTTGCCTGAAATAATCGCATGTGTTGCTATGAGTGTGGTGGCTTTAGTTTTATTGCATATAAGTGATAGTTATGTATTGCAATTTGTTTGGATTTTGTGTTGTGCTATCTCCTATTTCTTGGTATTGAGAATGTTCTCAGATGAGCGCAGAATACTAATTACCATGAAAGGAAAACTAATAAATTCGTTAGCGCATATTCTTTAATTATTCTGAGTTTTATGCATAATATCCGTTTTTACTTATAACTATTGTTGAATATATGTTTAAAAATAGCCCTGTGAATTCTTTAAATTCAAAGCTTAATGGTTTTTATATAGGATTTATAGTCTTATGGCCTGTCCTTCAGTATTTTATCGGGTTTGATGGTAAAGGAAGAATCCCTTTCTTTGGAACTTTAGCATTTCTAGCATATAGTTTTTTTGCCAATCAAAAGCAATTTTTATCTATGCCTTTACTAATATGGTGGATATGGGTAGCGTATGCTTTGATTAATACGTTTTTTATTCAGGGTACTCCTATGCCCCCTGCCGACATAATTGGATTTTGTACAGGTGTAGTCTCTGGACCGCTTATAGCAAAGTGTATAATTGACGGAGCTTTTACAGGAAGAGACTCTCTTTTAAAATATATTGGATATGTAATCTTGTTGTATTTGTTGGGTACTTTGATGATCCCTTCAACAAATGAATATGAGGGACACGGTATTTCTGCATTTGGAAATATAGTTCCTATAACCATAGTTTTTATGGTTTTCGTATTTGCGATTAGATTTATACATAAAGATATATCATTAAAACTGTTTGTTGTAGTTTCTGTATTGGCAGTGTTCTTAGTTGTAGTTAGTGCTACCAGAAAAGCATTTGGTGGATTATTCATAGTGCTACTTTTTACTTATCTTTCTAAAATGCAGAAATTCTCATTTAAGACATTTTTTGTTTCAGTGCTGGTAGGATTGATATTATATGCTTTATCAGACACTTTTATCTCGTCAGATCTATGGGAAAGATTTTATAGAACTAACGAGCAGTCTGCGGTTGGCGATTATGATGATAATTTATTTCTCTCGTTAATGGATGACCGAGCTATTATGTATGTTACAGGTTGGGATGTCTTTTTGGATAATTTATGGCTTGGAATTGGGTTGAGAAATTATTTGAATTTAGGATATTCTGCTTATACATTGCATACGGAATATATGGTGCAATTAACGGAGTGTGGAATTGTTGGCTCGTCTCTTTTTCTCTGGTTTTATTTAAAGATGGCAAAAGGATTAATTAGGAAGGCCAAATGGCATTCCTATGAAGCGTTAGTTTATTTAGGTGGATATGTGACAATCATTTTCATGTCATTCACAACTTGGACATACAACCAGCCTGTATTTTGGATATGTATAGGTTTAATTTTAGCGTACATTAAAAAACAAAAATATGAGAATTGCTATTGTAGATCGTAAAACTTCTTTTTCAGATCGTTGGTTATTATATTGTAAGGGCCAAGGTATAGACTATAAAATAGTAGATCCATACCGAAACGATATAATTCAGCAAGTAGAAGACTGTGATGCTCTGATGTGGCATTTTCACCAGTCTAACTATAAGGATATGCAAATGGCAGTGGCTTTATTGACATCTGTCAGTAAAAGTGGAAAAAAAGTATATCCAAATCCTGATACATGTTGGCATTTTGATAATAAGGTAGCCGAGAAATATTTATTAGAAGCAGTGAATGCACCTCTTGTGCGTTCCTATGTGTTTTTCACGAAGCGTGAGGCTATGGAGTGGGCCAAAGAAACAAGTTTTCCAAAGGTTTTTAAGCTTAAGGGAGGAGCAGGGGCTTGTAATGTTAAACTTGCACATACTCGAGACGAAGCTGTTGCTTTGATACAAAAAGCCTTCGGAAAAGGTTTTTTACAATACGACTGGCATAGTACTTTTAAAGAACAGCTAATAAAGTATAAGGCGGGTAAAGTGTCTGTCCGTGATGTGTTACGCCCTTTGTATTACGCTACAAAACGTTATCCTACGGAATACGCTCATTATCGCCAAAACGAGATTGGATATATATATTTTCAGGATTTTATCCCGGGAAATAAGTATGATGTTCGTGTGTGTATTGTTGGTAATAAAGCTTTTGCCATTAGACGTAATTGTCGTAAAAATGATTTTAGAGCGTCAGGAAGTGGTGATATAGTCTATGATGTTAACCAAATTGATACAAGGTGTATAGAGATTGCTTTTGATCTGAACAAGAAACTCAAATGTCAGAGTGTAGGTTTTGATTTCGTCTTTGATGCAAATGAAAATCCGCTGATTATTGAATGTAGTTATGGATTCACAGCTAAAGTCTATGATGCTTGTGAAGGATACTGGACGACAGACATGAAATGGCATGCTGGTTGCGGATTTGATTTTTGTGGTTGGATGGTTGAAGATCTAATTAGCGAACTGGATCATGAATAAAAAGGTAATTATTTGGAACACAGGTATTGATGATCTTGTTTCAGGAAAAGGAACTGTAGGAGGACTTACTGTTCAACTGTATTTTTGGGCGAAGACATTTGTCTCAAAAGGATGGAGCGTTTTTTCTTTTTCAAATAATAAAACATGTTGTATTGAAGGAATTCATCTTTTGCGTTTTAAAAAATATAGGTATGTAGATGTTATCTATAATTTCTTTTTTAGTCTATATGTATTACTTTGTATCCGTCCCGAAATAGTTGTATTCAGAGGTGCTGATCGTAGTTTGTTTTGGGTTGCGTTGTTAGCCAAAATAGTACATGCGAAATGCATTCTATTTGGTGCTTCAGATGCGAATTTTGTTCCTGGAAAAGATATATTGGTGGGTAATAAAATAAATACTATGCTCTATCGTCATTCTTTATCCTTTGTTTCTCATGTCATAGTTCAGAACGAAAATCAAAAGAGAACTTTGTTGGCAAATTATAATAGGGGGAGTCTTATAATTCCTAATATTTGGCCAAATACGCCTGCAGTGTCCGAAGCAAATATAAAGTATGATGTGTTGTGGGTTGCAAACATGCGTAGGTTAAAGCGGCCAGAATGGTTTGTTTCACTTGCAAAAGAGATGCCAAGCTATAACTTCGCAATGGTTGGTGGAGTAACTTTTGGGGACAGGGATTATTTCCTTCAAGTCAGACAAAAGGCGAAGAGTATTGATAATCTTAGTTTCTTGGGATCTATGCCATTTGAAGAAGTTAATAATTTGTTCGGAAAAGTGAAAGTTTTAGTTTGTACGTCTGAGTATGAGGGCTTTCCTAATACCTTTTTGCAGGCATGGTCAAATGGTATTCCTGTTGTTTCAACAGTTGATCCTAATCATCTTTTGTCTTCTAGCTTTTTAGGATACTTTGTAAAAACCCAAAATGAACTTCATTCCAGAGTGGAACAGTTGCTTGAAGATCAATCTAGGTATAAAACTCTGTCTAAGAATATTAAAGAATATTTTGAAAGAAGCCATTCTGCAACAATAGCTTTTGAACATTTAATGAGTTACATCGAATAGTAATGGCGCTATTGAATAGAAGTTTACACATTCTATTGTGTATTTTTATACGATGCTTCATGCGATTATATTGTTCTAGTCGATAATAATTGATAGAAATGCAGATAAATAAGATAAAAATACTATTCTTTTTGTTTGGGGGAGTTGGAGGAGCAGAGCGTATGACCATAAATATAGGGAAAATGCTCCCGTCTGAACAATTCGAAGTGAAGTTTGTAGTTTGTGGACGTATGACACAGATACTACAATTTATCCCAACGAGCTATGAAGTAATTAGAATCCCATGGCATAACATTCATGTGTTTTCTCGATTCAGAATGTCGTGTGTGATCTTAAAGGAAAAGCCAGATTTCGTATTCGCGTCTACAATGAGTTTAAATGTTCGTCTGATACAATGTGCCAAATGGTGTGGCGTTAAAAGTATAGTACGCAACGACTCTATGCTACGTTATATAACTAGTCGTAAGTTTTTGTTTCAATTGTCCAAGCGATATCAGTCTGCTTATCATGTGATTGCCCAACAGGAAGAGATGCAGCAAGAACTGATAAAACTTGTAGGGACTAACGACAGGCATATTGTTTGTTTGCATAATCCTATAGACATTAACACAATAAATCAAAAGATAAAAGAAGATAATCCATACCCTCAAGATAACACGATTAAGTATTTGTTTGTTGGCAATTTCTCCATACATAAAGCGCATGATGTTCTTATTGAAGCTTTTAGAATAGTACATGACCACAATTTGAACACTCATTTATACCTGGTGGGCAAAATAGGTTCTCAACATTCTAATTATCAAAAAATCGTCAAGATGGTACAAGGGTGTGGATTGCAAGAATATGTGCATTTTGTGGGAGAACAGATTAATCCATATAAGTGGATACTTCATTGTGACTGCTTTGTGCTACCATCGCGATTAGAAGGGTTGCCTAACGTCTTGCTAGAAGCAATGTATTTAAAGCGACCCGTTGTAGCTTCGGTTTGTATTCCTGTCATTGATCGCATGGTCGAAGAAGGTTATAATGGATACAAGGTAAAACCAGATCAGCCAGAGGCGATGGCTGAAGCTATGGAAAAAGCTTTGAAACTTAGAGATTTTAAAATGACCTTTCCTACGGCAAAAGTTACTGACTTTATTAGTTTATTTGAATAGTATGGCTAAAGTTTTGATAATCTCTACATCTCGTAAAACTCGAGGTGGAATTACAGCTGTTTTGAAAGCTCATGAGAAAGGTGAGCAGTGGAAGAAGTTTCATTGTCATTGGGTTCAAACGCATCGTGACGGGAATAATATTCGTAAGCTGGCATATCTTGCCTTTGCGTGGCTGGATTTTCTAGTAAGGATTCCATTCTATGATATAGTGCATGTACATTTTAGTTTGGGGACTACGGCAAGAAGAAAAGTGCCTTTCGTAAAGATAGCAAAGGCATTAGGCAAGAAGATTATTATCCATTTACATTGTGGTAGTCAAATACATGAAATTTGGAATAAGGACTATGATTATCTTTTTTCGGTTGCAGATGTTGGTTTGCTTCTATCGGATAACCTTTTACATATGGTAGAGGAGCATACTGGTAGCGGACATGATTATCGCGTATGTTATAATCCATGTCCACAAGTCAGTAAAAAACCTGTTTTGCAAAAGAAGAAACAGATACTTTTCTCAGGTACTCTTTGTGCGGGTAAAGGTTATCAAGATTTGATTCGCTCGTTTGCTAAGATTGCTAGCAAGCATACTGATTGGAAGATTATTTTTGCAGGAAACGGCGAAGTGGACAAAGGAAAGAGAGTTTCTAAAGAATTGAAAATTGCCAATCAAGTAGAATTTCTAGGATGGGTGTCTGGAGAGGAGAAAGATAAAGTCTTTCGTGAATCCATGATTTTTTGTCTTCCCAGTTATGCAGAGGGCTTCCCTATGGCTGTTCTTGATGCGTGGGCATATGGCCTTCCTGTTGTAACAACTCCTGTCGGTGGAATTCCTGATGTGGCTATAGATGGAGAGAATATGCTTCTCTTTAATCCTGGTGATATCAACTCGCTTGCTGGGCAGTTGGAAAGGTTGATGGTCGACGAAGAGCTGCGTAGTCGTATATCCTTAGCTTCAGTTGAATTTGCCGAAGGTAAATTTAACTTAGACACTATCAATAAACAAATAGGTGAATTGTATAAAACATTATGTGATTAAGTAGATAAATAAAAATGAAGAATGTGTCTTTTCTGTGGCTGGGGGGGGTAAAACTCAGCCTCTCATTTTCCTATATATGGGATTTACTATGGGCTCCAATTTGGAAAAAGTGTATGAAGCATTGTGGCAAAAATGTTTTTCTACGTCCTGTTTCTTCAGACATTAAAGGACTCTATAATCTTTCTATAGGTGATTTTACATTAATTCCTAAAGGTTCCACTTTTTACTGTACGCGAGCAGAGCTAACGATAGGGAAAAAAGTAATTTTTGGTCCCAAACCAACAATTATAACAGGCGATCACCGTATAGACCTCATTGGTAAATACATTATGGACGTTGGAGATGATGAAAAATTGACAAATCAAGATGCTCCAGTTGTGATAGAAGATGATGTTTGGTGTGGTGCCAATGTTACAATATTGAAGGGTGTGACAATTGGACGTGGAAGTGTGGTGGCTGCAGGAGCTATTGTCACGAAGAGTTTCCCTCCTTATAGTATTATTGGAGGAGTACCTGCAAAGTTAATTAAAATGCGCTTTTCTCCAGAAGAGATAGAGCGTCACGAAGCATTACTGTAGATTTTAGTTCGAAGCTGTATTGTAAGTATTCGGTGAAAGCCGTATTGTGCGCCTAGAAAAAGTTTTGCACCTTTGCACCGTGTAATTAAAATTGTTCAAATTATGGTACAAGGCAAGAAAACATTCAACAATAGCAAGCCAAAGTTCGCCGAGGTTGTGATCGGTGAGAGTGAGGCGAAGAAAATGCGTGTTGCGGCGAATGGTCGCCCCTCCCGCAGTCCTTATCTAAAACTGGTCTATCCCAATGGCGTGATGCTCATCCTTCCTGCTGACACTAGCGTCGAGCAGCTTCGTGCTTATAGAGATGCCGATAGACAACACGGATATTGAAAGGTTGATCCGTGACATGGTGATGGGCAAGAAGTCTTATTTGTTCTGCCGAGACTTGGATGCCTGCAGGCGGGCAGCGATGATGTACTCATTGTTTGGTGCCTGCAAGGTGCTGGGTAAAAATCCGGAGCGTTGGCTCTCTTATGTGTTGAAAAACATAAAGACAACGCCCAAGGATAAACTTTATACTCTTCTCCCTGAGTTTTGGGAAGACGAGGGATGATAAACATGAATTAAAATTTTAGTCAAATCAAGGTGTACTCCCCATTGGCATGAGCTGGTGGAGGGCAAAACCTCCTATGCTTGTCTCAAAATAGGCAATGACAATGCCGCTGTGCAAAGTTACTGCTTTATTTGAGATCATGCTATACGGTGTTCACCGAATAGTTACAAGTGAGTACTAACCTACATCCTTTAAATGAGACATACCATAATTGGACGTAAACATATTTAATAATGGCAAGAAGAGAAAAATTGGTGACAGATAAGCAGGTGTTGAAAAGTCTGAAGATAAATTCCCTTAGAGGTATTAAGGACTTGGATATATCTTTTGAGGGGAATCCTGTCACAGGTATTTTTGGACTTAATGGAAGTGGTAAAACGACTATATTGCAAACTATCATGTGTCTATATAGGGCTAAAACCTCAGAAAATACCAAGATGAGCCGTTTTTTCAAATATACCACAGCTGCTAATAAATGGATAGGTAGTTCCTATTCTTGCTTAATGGATTATTATCAGTTGTCAGGTAGAAGACACCAAGTCACAGATAAAACCATAACTTATAGTAAACCAGGTTCAGAATGGAAGCCTCGGCAAGCGAGTAAACCAGACAGGAATGTCATATATATATCATTATCAGATAGTATCCCTGACATAGAAAAGGTTTCTGACAGTAGAGTCACATTCATTCCCTTGATAGGCGACGTGCAAGATAATCAGATTTCTGTTGCTGCGACACAAATCATGGGTGTACAATATGAGAATCTAAAGATAAGCAAGATAAACAAATTAGATTGTTTTACTGTAGATAGAAATGGCGTAAATTGCCATACGTTGAATCTTGGGGCTGGTGAGCAAAAAGTTTTTCGTATACTTCAAAGACTATACAGAGCGCCAAAATATAGTCTGTTAATTATAGACGAGATAGATCTAACGCTTCATACTGCAGCTCTGAGAAGCTTAATACATATTATGGTGCTTGAAGCTCAGAAACCTGACAGGCAGTTGCAAATTGTTTTCACAAGCCATCGCCAGGAGTTGATGAAAGATGCCGAGTTTAATGTTCGTTATATTTTTAACACGCCAACCAAGACTTTTTGCTTGGACAATCCATCGGAGGATTGCTATGAGCAGCTTTCTGGTACATCAGAAAAGTATCTTAAGGTATATGTGGAAGATAACATAGCAGAGGCAATCGTTACCAAATGTATGCAAGAGTGTGGTATGAGTAAGCATTTTGTAGTATGTCGTTTTGGTTCTATAACAAATAGTGTAAGGCTTGCATTAGGTTTAGCTTGTCAATATGACAATGTGAATGAAATGGATGATACTGTCTTTTTCGGTGATGGTGATGTCGAAGAATTTACAAACGAATCAAATATAAGGACCCAGATTGAAAGGACACTGTCTGGTGGTGAAATATTCTTGCAAGAACGTAGGGATAAGGTGCTCTCTTTGGTAAAGCATTTTTGTCCACAGACAGTAAATGGCAGGAAACAGCATCCGGAAGAGTTTATTCATGATGCATTGAGTACTATAGAGGAAAACAATTGCTTGTATCCAGAGATTGTAAGAGATTCTAACGCCATATTGAGTGTGGCAGATCATCATGACTATGTAAAAGAGTTGTTGGATAATGGGCATAACTTAAGGGATATTATTGCTCTCGTGTCAACAACCGACCAGTGGAATAGTTATGTAAGAAATGTAAAGAACTGGATAAATAATCGTAGGGTTGTACATCAGACTAATATGATTGGATGAGGGAGGCAATAATCAGAGTTTACAAGATACTCCAGGTCACGATTCAAAAAGTATACAAGGTACGCACTCAAATTAGGGCTTAATTTAGAATGAAGTCTCTTTTGCGCAAAATGAGTATGTAGTATGCTTAACTTCACGTCGCGCACAAAAATCTATATTTGTAGCATTCCCACAGATATGAGAAAAGGGAGAGAAGGTCTTGCAACGATAGTTCGCGATTTTTTTCATCGCAATCCGTTGGCTCATGACGAGGCCTTCATCTTATATAACAAGAAAAATGATACGGTGCGCTTAGGTACCCATTCGACCTAAAAAAGATAGTATTTCATTTTTTAGAACTTCAACGCGTAACAGCTTGAAAAATAGCGGGGTACTATATTGAATGATATACTCGTAGAAAACTTACCTTACAATTATGGTGACAATTGAGCAGGGAAAAATAACGATTTCAAGGGTCGTTAGACATGTTTGCGGTTATTTGAGTATGGACGAGTCCTCTATTAGGATTATTTATGCTCCTTGTGTAGAGCCCTTAGGTCTGTTCATAAAAACGATGACGGTACTGGAGGATGATTCGATAGTAATCGGTGAGGACGCCCTTGCAAAATGCAGTTGGCAAGGTTTTACGTCGTTGCGCAGTGATTTATATGCTTGTGTTAGATTCATTGCCAAAAGGAGAGAAAGGGGAGGCTGGTTGGGGTGGAACGAAGCGGCCTTCGACGCTGAGGCTTTCAGTTCTGCTATTTTGTTTTTGGATGGCAACCAGCTTCCATGTCCAAAGGGTGTGGATGTAAACTGTCTATTTGGTGGCGCATTGGCCGTACTCTCGAATGAGTTTGGTATGGATTGTACGTTGATTGAAATGCCAACCGAGCCGTATGATGATGCAAGCTTTTACAAAATACGGTTGTCTCAGAAAAATCGCTTGGAATTGCTCCAAAATTTTTTGCAGCCAGTCCCATTTTGTGCTCGATTTCCCCAAGGAGAAGAAAAAGGTACTCGGAGTAATCCTTTTGACAATGTCAATCATGCGGTCGAGTATTTGAAAGCTGTAGAGAAAGAGGCCTTTGAACGAGATACAAGGATACAAGATATTACCAATATGCGTTATTTCTATGATACAAACTATCAGATGTTTCGCATCTTATGGGCTTCTCCGTATGTGGCAAACCAGAAGAATACTTTTCCAGCTAGTTCTTTTATAATGTCACAACTAGAACCGTTACCTCATTCAAAAAACAGCAACTACTTCTATTGTCTAAAGCCAAACCTATATAAACGCAAATTTTTATATCGCGGGCAAAGTGATTTTTATGATGGTCTTCCGTGTGTCCCTAATATGTTCAGAAGTGGCGAGCATAATGCGGCTAGGTATTATTTGGACTATATGATTTTTTCGCAGGAATTGGAGTTGGTCGTTAAATCTCATCCTATTGTACGATTGCTGGAAAAAGGGATAGAGATAAAGCATGATGTGTTTAGTATCAGAATGCACTACTCGGGATTGGCACAGCATTATTACAATAAGTCTGATTATTTGGATTTTACATCAAACATAGACGTCGTAAGGTTTTTTGCAACAACAAACTATAAAGATGAAAAGTATTATCCAAATGAAGATTTGGACAAGATAGGTGTTATCTATTATTATGAATTAAAGTATCCAGAAGCTTTCCAACAACATAATGGATATGCTATGAAAAATATTGGGAAGCAGGTCTTTGTGAGAAGTGGATTGCAGAGCGGCTTTTTGCTGGAAATGACGAAAGGTGTTGATCTAAAGAAAGATGTAGATGAAGTACATGCCGTTTACTTCAAACATGATAAAGAAATATCTAAAAAGGTATTCAAGGATTGCAACAATGGTGAGATCTTTTTTGCAGATGATTTATTGCAGCATGCATGGAGGGACCGACTGAAAAAACGTTTTGAGGACAAAGTTGTCTCAAAGGCTGCAGTTTTATTGAATGTAAGTAGAAATAAGGGGGAAAGTGAGGAGAGTATTACAAATAAATTGTCAGCATTGGGTATAAAAGTTGATGACTTTGTGCCTGAATTTACCAGAGAGGAGTTGAAGGTTTTTTATTCTCAAATTGATAAATGGTGGGACGAGTTTTGCGATGATATCCATTTTGCTGATCCTGAAGATGATATTTACAGGCAAGAAATGAAAGACCTAATAAGAAATCCAAAATACAAATGGGCTTTCGAATACAAATGATAATGGACATAGGTTAGTGGAATAGCATGGTTTATTTGGGTATATAGGCTCCGTTCTTATACATGGTAGCAATTAACTGACGGTGTTTCATGAAAGAAATGTCCGCTTTTTACAAAAAGTGTATATTAATTAGTAAAAAATAGGGAGAATATGAAGAATAATTATTCTACGGAGATCAGGAAGGCACCTGATGGAAAGGAGTATTTGAAGGTGTTTCTTCTTGATAACAATAATATAGGAGCGTGTCAATCGCTTTTGGAAAAGTGTAAGGAGATTAGGAAGGTAAACATTACTACGACGGAAAGCAAGGGCGCTAATTGCGATACCATTACTGTTTATCCCAAGCCGGTGGTTGATGCTAAAACCGTGGAAACCGTGGTAAAAGCGTTGCTTGATAATTATTTTTCAGGCACATTTATAGAGGAGGTCGACACGAATACAGAAGTGCATTTTCAAGCTATAGAAAGTAAAGTGTTGAACGCCTTAGACGATGCAAAAACAACCATAGATGTATGTATAGCATGGTTCACGAATGATAAATTGCGTGATAAGTTATTGGAAAAGCAGGCTGAGGGTTGTGTTGTTCGCGTTATAAGATTCAAAGATGGAACTATCAAGGCATTTGGTGTGGATTTGCAAGGTATAGATCATATAGAACTACGAGGGCACAGGCATGGAATAATGCATCGGAAATTTTGTGTTATTGACAATCAGACGGTAATAGATGGTTCTTATAACTGGACAAATAATGCAGAAACCAAAAATGACGAGAACATTGATGTGCATAAAAACGACCTTGATTTGGCATCGTCATACACAAAAGAGTTTAATCGTGTGTGGAATAGGGAGAAGCGTAATGGGTGAGTCGTGGTGTTTAGCTGTATTTTTGTATGATAAAAAATCAGTTTTCAGTTTTTGATTTCTTCGGGTATGTTATTCCTGGAGCATTTGCTTTGATGGCTGTGTTTTATTTTGTGAAGATGGAACCGTTGAATTTTACTGATCCGATGTCTTTGGGAGAAGTTATTGCAACGGCGAAGGGGTGGCTGATGGTGTCGGAGTCGATTGTGTCATGTTCTGTTTTTTTGATATTGTTGTACATCGTGGGACACCCGGTTGCATATTTTAAAAAGGAAACTGTAGGACATGATTTTTATTGTTGTACATTTTCATCGTTTATGAATAAACTTGCAGAGAGCTTGGGTGAAAATTTACCAGATAACGTCAAGCGTAGTTTGAAAAAATGTCGTATGGAGCAATGATTCAGAATGATGAAAGTTAAATAAAAAGCTCAGTGTAAATGACGAATAATGATTTTTACAGAATAGGTCGTGTACGTATTTCTGTCACTACAGAGGATCATGCCATTAATATGATAAAAGAGGCTATTTATGCGCGTCAAAAAGGATATGTATGTGTTTCAACTTTGCGTACTGTTCCCATTGCCAATCGAGATGATAGTTATCAGGAGGTGATGGAACATTCGCTGATGAACACACCTGATGGTACGCCTTTGGTGTGGTGTGCGCATTGGTGGGGATTGAAGCAGGTTCAGCGTGCCTGCGGTCCACATATCTTCCCACGTATGTTGAAAGAAAATGATTCCTTATTAAAGCATTTCTTTTTGGGAGATACAGAGGAAACCTTAGAGAAATTGACAAAGAAGGCAACTGAGGAGTTCGGGGCAAACGTGGTAGGTAGCTATTCACCTCCATTCGCTCCACTTGACGAATATGACTATCAAGGAATGGCAAAACAAATAAACGATAGCGGGGCTACAATTGTATGGACGGCATTGCGTGCTCCAAAGCAGGATTTCTTGAATGCAAGACTTGTGCCATACTTGAATGATGGAGTTGTTTGTGTTGGAGTGGGGGCTGCGTTTAGAAGCGTTCTTGGTGAACTAAGGCAACCAGATGGCTTTTTACAAAAGATGGGGTTGGCTGGGCTGCTTTTTAAAAGAAAGGACTCCAGTTGGTGGAATGAAATAAAATGGTATGCTAAGCATGTCAAATATCTGTGTTCTTATTTCTTTGATATAAAATGGAAAAGGTTAATAGGCCGGAAATATTATGAATGTTGAGACATCTCATCAGAGACAAAGTGTCATGATACCAAAGAAGACAGTTTTATTGATTAACGCGGAGGGCGTTCAGGCTATCTGCATGGCTCGTTCGTTGCGTAAGCAAGGACATCATGTTATTGGATTCTGCAATCATAAGATGACGAGCGGATATGCCACAAGATGGTTGAGCGAAAAGCAAGTTTCACCCGATGTGACGTTGCATAGAAATGAGTTTGAGGCTTTTTTGTTTACCTACATCAAAGCTCATAAGGTGGATGCCATCATTCCATTGGCAGATGATGGTGCTGAGTTCTTAAGCAAGAACAAAGAACGTATCGAGGCGATGGGGATTGTTTGTGCTGTCCCGTCTTTTGATGTGTTCAATATTGCTAATGACAAGCAAAAACTTATGGAATTATGCGAGCGGAATAATTTGGCCCATCCGAAGACTCGTGAACTGAATCCTAAAGATTTAAAATCTTCTGCCGACTATGTTGGTTTCCCGGCAATGATTAAGCCTAATCTTTCACAAGGGGCAAAAGGAATTGTGAGGGTGGATAACATGTCGGAATTGAAAACGAAATTCCATGATATACACAAGCAATTCGGAGCTTGTACATTGCAGCAATATGTGGACCAGCCTGATTATTACTATAATGTGATGATGTATCGGGACAAACAAGAACAAATCGTTGGACAGACAATCATAAAGATTAGAAGATTTTTCCCTTTGAAAGGTGGAACTAGCTGTTATAGTGAAACCGTGGAGCATCCTTTCCTCTTGAAAGAATGTGAGGAGGTTCTTAATAAGCTTGGTTGGGTTGGCTTCGCTGACTTTGACGTATTGGAGGATAAACATAGCGGAGAACTTAAAATAATTGAGATTAATCCTCGTGTTCCTTCAAGTTTACAAGCAGCATTTGCAGCAGGTATGGACTTTGGGCGAATATTCATGGCTGATATATTTAATGAGCCGATGCCAAAATTTGAGTATCAAACTGGCAAACAGGTTAGATGGATGGGATTGGACGTAATGTGGTTCTTGTTCTCTCCAGATAGATTTAAGTTCAAACCGTCATGGTTCAAATTCTTTGGTAAAGATGTTAGCTATCATGATGGGGCTTGGAATGACCCATTACCTATGTTGGCAGGGATGTTCGCTGGCGTAGTTAAGTATTTAAACCCAGAGTTTCGAAAAGCAAAATTGAAAGGATAAATTAGATAAAGGACAAAATACAGAGATGAAGACTTCAAAAATTACC
>OHKP01000642.1_pt1 | contig 18808 bp, 37 predicted proteins | sample 1568861 | NCBI WGS metagenome assembly OHKP01 (sample SAMEA3879524, study PRJEB24766) | human gut metagenome | biome: human-associated habitat; feature: feces | place: USA | collected 1985/1987 | reverse complement strand
CGTTTTCGTCGCCACCACTCCATATCATAGAATACAATACCATAGAGTTCAGGATAATCTTCAAATCCATGTTCTCTAAGGTAAGCAAAACCCAATCCATTGATGGTCCGTTCCGGCGACTTTGGGACTGTATATCGAAGCTGCGATTCTGTATGCGAGATGCAGGCATTGTTATATTTTCCATCAATGCCCATAATGTACCAGTCGGATCTATAATAGCCTATTTGTTTAGTCACAACTAATCACCACCTCATAATTTTTAAGATACTTTATTTCCTTTGTGGCTGGCATACATCCGTTAAACCAATATTTTCCACGATGTTTATCTCTAAAACTTCCAAAAATCATATTTGCGTCTGGTGCAGATATTAGAGGAGATGAGCCACGCGAATTGAAATTATTGTATTTTGGTAGATATTGAAACCAATATTCAATATAATTTTCATCCAATACAGAATCACGATAAACAGATATTTCATGTCGTTGCTTCAATAAATGTATCGCATATGACCTTTCTTTCGTTACGAGATTTGTACAGTCATCTTTGTAAACAAGTGCCATGATCTTCACCGCATTTTAATGATTGGATTGTTATAGACACATTTCTTTGGTTTAAAAAGATGTCTGAGATATTCAGGCGTTTGATCTGCATAATAAGTGTATTCTAATCTGCAGCCATATTTTTTATCAAACTCTATTAGTTCTTTTTCCGTAAGCGTACCAGCTTCAAGTTTTTTTCTGAAAAGTTTATAATCTTCTGTGAATGTACTACAAAATGCAAAGTCACCCATAAGTCACCTCATAAAAGTCTAGTTCTTAAATGTATTTTTCGTAATCGTAAGGAATGGCACCAAATCTATTAAGATATTTTTGCGCCCGATGATGATTCTTTTTACGAACCTTTTTAGAACGGCCATGCTCTCGAAGATGGTACATTCTGTTCATCTCTTTTAGTGACATCTTTCTCATCTCTTACACCATCCTTCGATTCTCTCACACGCTCTGCAAATTGCGTCAAAAAGTCAACTCTCGTCTGCATCAGGAACAGTTTGAAGTACGCTCTCCGATTCTTTGCGAGCCACCAATCGTTGTTTATATTCTTTGTTAGCAATTTTTTCCTGCTCATGTAAAGCAAGTCCTTTCAGCCAGTAAGATGGACATTCATAAATTTTTTCGAGGGTGTTTGAATCGCAAAAGTGCTCTCGATCTCTTTTGTTGTAATCGTAATATCCAATAAACGACATACCATAATCGCTTATTACAACGTTGTCTTTTAAAAGAATCGGACGTTCATCACAGACCTTGACCCAACCTAGGAAGTCTTTGCAAGATTCTGCGCAACTATCTCTTGTTTGCTTCTTAAAAGCGCATACTTCTTTATGTAGACATTTACTGCAAATAGCCATTTTTTCTCGCTTTCCAGCAGAAATTCTCTGCCCAATCATAAAATAGTTTTGGAATGTCTCGTACACGAGAAACAACTTCTTGAAGCAAGGTATTATTAGGCTCGTCCTCACAAGGCTCTTTGTAAATACAATTCCATTTGTATTCCCATAGTTCAACCGTATTGTTGTTTGACGTACTGATCTTCACGAAAATAGAATGAAGCTGTTCGTTTATATTTACTGATGCATGGCAACCTTCTTGTTTAAGCGGCCACTCATTTATTTTTGCGAATAAATCAAATGCCTTATCAACTGCCATTTCAAACAATGCTTGCTCGTCAGAAGACATACATATTCGTTCTGTATCTCCATCATGCAGAAGATTTAGTTCCCAAACTTCCATTACGTTCACCACACTTTAAAAAACATACATTTTACGCGATTTCACGTCGATTTTTATAACGTAGATGCGTAGGTTTTGCTATCGAGATTCTCAAGAATTTTTTGAATCCGACCATACCTTACAAGTGCGGGTTCAAAAAGCGTTCTTAACCACTCAAATAACGTTTGCTTACCAAAGATTTCATTATAGTCTGTAATATCAACCTGTCGAGCATACTTTCCACATTCCGGGCATGTGCATCTCAATTCAAAGTTTGCAGCATCATGATAAAAACTCTTGTAGAGTTCCGTGTATCCTTCGTAAAGAGATTCATCTGCATAAAATTCACAGTTGCAACAAGTACATTTGAATCCAATCGCAAATTTTTGAGGTTCTGGCACTCGGCCATGTTTTATAATCTTTACATCCATACCTTCACCTCAATCTGCAAACACAAACGATGTATTAAAAAAGTTCTCCCCAATAATCATATTTTCTTCGGACAAAGCGACTTTGATAATTTCATCGTCAGTATACGTTTCATCATATTCTGCTGTGTCGCAGACTTTGTATATCTCGCCGTCTTTATTTTGGAACAACGTTCCTTTACCAAGTTTTAATGGAGTTGTTTTCTTTTCTTCTCGAATATGTGCTTTCATATAATCTCCTTGATCAAATATCGTTAAACGTATCTATAATCCATCCAATAAGATTATTTAGTTTTTCTATAATCTTACAAAGGATATTTTTTAAATAATGTTTCTGTTCAGGCATACTGCATGTAAATTCCGCTGGGCCTTCTCTTTTCGGAGAACTTGTTTGCATGACATATACTTCATCGTTGCGAATGATTCCAATTTGAGTACAGTTATCACCATTACAAGTGCAAGTCTGATTTATTGTGATATTCCGTTTCATATATTTATTCCTCCCACCCACCACTACTATTAGAGTTATTCGTTATCTAAAACATTAAGCATCATTGTGCCCTCTGCGCAACTTCCTTTAATTTGAATTCGACAAGGAAGGTTTGGAATATCATTGGCGTTATTGGCAAGTTCGTACTCCCACCAGTAATCCATTTCCCATCCGTTTTCGCTCATATCAATATTCTGATAGCCAAGTTTTTCAAGGATCTTCCCTACTTGATAAAGGGAAATTCGTTCAAAACTGAGATCAAGAATCTCTTCTCTATCTGCTTTACCTACCCATCCAATAATATTAGTAGCTATCGGAAATAAAATATCCGTGTCTTTATCGTATCCATTTTTGCCTGCGTATGCCATAGAATAACTTCCTCTGTAAAATTTACCTTTTACCAGAATGAATATTTTGTTCTAATAGAAGGAGTTTCTACACTTTTTGCAGGATTTTCCAGCATTGCGGCCTTTGCCGTGATTTCATCAATACTCTTTTGGAAATCCTGTAGTTTCTTCAATTCGCTTTCGATGTCCAGCTTTACTTCGACATTCTCGATAAATCCCATATCTTCAAGACATTTGCAGTAGCCAGCAATCTCGTTATAAAAAATATGGTCATATTCTTCCAGTAGAGTGTGCTCATCAAACAGTTTTACCTGCCAAGCGATTTCAAACGGAGCTTCTTTATCGGCATGAGATTCGACAGTGTAATACTTCATTATGTATTCTCCTTGTGTTTACTGCTTTCCGGTACTTCCAAACCCACCGGCTCCACGCTCAGTTTCGTCCAATTCGGAAACTTCTTCAAAATCAGCCTGCCAGAACGGAACAACAGCCATCTGAGCAATGCGGTCACCGTGAGTAATCATCTGCGGGATATTGGAGTGGTTATGTAGCGCAATCATCACTTCTCCTCTATAATCTTGATCTACAACCAATTTTGTTATCCTATAAGCTTTTTATCTTATAGTTCTTGCATTTTATCATCATGCAAGTTCGGCGTACATTTTCACTATTGAATAGTGTCGAGCACTCTTGGCGGAATTATATTTATTCACCCACTACGCTCTACAGCGGCAATAAGCCTTACGCAATCTTATTGCTTGCCTCGGTATTACCCTTTATCAGATGGGCTTCACCGATTTTGCTCGATTTAGAGTTGGCGTTATTATTGTATTGTTTTGTTGTTACCCATGTACGTGGGTTTAAATCGAATAACTTTATATATTTCATAGCGAGTACATATTTTCTATCCAAATATACGGTTGCTGTTTCTGGATAAATAAATTTCAAAAACTTGTATCGCTCTAATTTGTTTTGAAAAACAATGGCTCCAAATGGTAGTCCGCTCGTATATTGTGACTGATCACTGTCAAGTCGATAAGTCGCATTTATTCCAACATGATTAAGAAATTCTTTGAATTTCATCATATTCGATTCAAAACCTACGATAGAAACCATTGTCTTGTATAGAGAGTTGATTTCAAAATTATCAGATATACTTCCATCCCCATCGAAATAACCACGAATGAACGCTGCTTGCAACATGGTATCGTCTAAATCAATCTATGTATTTCCCCACGTTTTTCGTGGAAAGCAACCTTTTGAAATCAAATCGTTATACATTTTGTTAGAAGAAATCTCAACAGTAGCATACTTTCTCCTGTCGCTTTTTCTTGCGTTTATTAGAACTGGTCTATTTGTTCCAATAGCATCACAAAATTTCTTTAAGTGATCTGCATCAAATGCTTGTAATGTAATTCTAATTGAGTTTGATTTGTTCTTATTCTCGGATATACACCCATCAGCCATAATAAATCCAAGCCAATATGCTTTCTCATCTGTATCTATCATCGAAAAGAAATCCTCATTGTTGAGTGTATAGAGCCTTCGTGTTTTACCAATCAAATTGTGGTCATACCATAATTTTGTTATCATTCCACGAGTTACATTATATTTCTTAGCAAGATTTGCGGAAGATTCCTTCTCGTAAGAATCAATTATTTCTGCTTTGTCTTTTTCTGAGAGCTTGTACCCTCGATCTATCATAGTGGGTTCCACTCCAATATCCCTTGCATGTTTAACTATTGTCTTTTTGTCGCAACCATATTTTTCTGCCATTTTTCTTGAGCTTTTTAAAAATAGATAGTCAGTAATAAAAGTGGCATCATTAAATTCAACTTTCCTCATAACATACCTCCATAAACCAACAATAGATATATTATGAATTAACAAAACAACACATTAAAGATTAAAGTTCACCAACTTTATTTGCAGGAGCAAGTCCCTGCTTGGTTGCCAAACCGCTGCGAGCATAGATGGCGACATACCAACCTTCAGGCGGAGCCATCCGCAAGCCAGTATGTACCTTAACGGTCTCATGCGGCTGAATCATAATGCAGCGATCACCATTCTTGTTTACCATCGTTGCATCATCAAAACCGATATAGGCATACAGGTCTGCACAAGCAGCATTTGCAGAACCATAAGTCGGCAGATGAGCGTCATCGTGCAATTTGTTGATTTTAATGTTGGGGCGATACGGCATCTGACTAATGCCATAGCCAAGATTAATAGTTGTGTTTCCTAAATCCATGTTATTTTCCTTTCTCTTCTGGAGTCCACCAAAGGACTGGTCTTCGCAAAGCAAAACTCTTATTACAGCCGATTACACGTTGATTGAAACTCCCCATGTACGGCAAAGAGATATCTCGTTTAGATTCGATATATGGGCCATCGACTAACACGTTTATGTTTCGAATAATTGTTACCGTTGTCGGAATAGTTTGATATTTCAATTCTTCTGCCGCCTGTTGAATCAATTCTTCCCATGTATATCCAGTCCACATCCAAATGTCTTTGCTTCCTTTAAACTCGTGTCTGACTCTTATTAGAATTTTGCAAATCATCTCCCTGTTCTCTGGATACAGTGGGTCTCCACCAGTAAGCGTAAGCCCCTGAATATAATCAGGTCGAAGTAAATCTACAATTTTATCAAGCGTTTCATCTGTGAATGGTTGACCACCATTCGGGTTCCATGTAGTAGGATTCTGACAGCCTGGGCAGTGATGGTTACAACCAGCGCAGAACAATGTCACTCTTACGCCCGGACCATTCGCTATATCACATGGGACAATCTTCATATAATTCATCAGTGTTTCCTCGTACTTTATTGATTTCGTTTGCGGCAACTTTCGCATCACTTTCTGTGTCATAAATATTACGAATGTAATACTCAAAATCAGGATCGATATTGTCCATTACGTCAGTTCCTTCTAGTTGAATAGATTCTTCTTCTACCGTTAAATTGCCATCTTCGTTAGTCCTTGCTCCGATGTTTACTCTCTTGATTTTACATTTTTTGATTCGATATACGTCTTTCACGACCTTTTTGTATCCAAGACAAATTGGGCAACGCCACTTTTTCTGAGTACCGTCAAAGAATGTTACATTCACATTCCCGTCGGTATCACATTTATTACAGTTTTTGTCAGCATTCTCTCGCTCAATAACCCATGCAAAGCTTCCGGGAACGTGTTTTAAATTAAAGCTGGTATCCATCTCAAATCACCTTCATCCATAGGCTTGCACATATGATGATAAAAATATTCAAAGCAATGCAGCCATACATTCCGTTCTTCTTGTCGCCTCGAAAAATGTATGTAGAGGTATCATACAAAATCTGTTCAGAGCGAATCACCGCTGCGACGAAAATCAAAATAATATAAGCTTTGGTCATGAGCCAAGCAATCTCAGTTAACATCGATTAACACCTCCTCAACAGGAATAATCTGACCATCAACGTAGTAGCACATCTGACCGTACTTATTATAATAAGGAGACATATAGCCTGCACCTTTTCTAAACAAATAATACATAATGTGTGTATCCTTGTCGTACACCATAGGAGTGCCACCGATACGATAGAACCAGCCATCCTCTATAGTTACATTCCCTACTGAGTCTTTCACACTTGTGCTGCATCCAATCAGTATAATTGCTACTAGAAGTACGCATACGGCAGTATTTTTGAAAATCTTAAACATACTTTTCCTTTCTAATAAAAGCGGAATTCTATTTGTTAATCTGGTCTCTCGTCATCCGTCATGTATCGCCAATACACTATTACATCTGCAACTTCATTATAATTAGTATCGTACCACACTCCATTAAATGTGATGCACGCAACGCTTTCTGTGCCATCCTTGTATTTTACGATGACATCTTCAGAACACATACTATATTCTGGGACAGAAGGAGTTACGTCTTTTGCATAAAACCATCGTACATCGAGCTTTTCTTCTTCATATGAAACCAACTTCATATCGTGGTAACAGCGCTGAAGAGCTCTCTCAATCTCACTTTTAATGGGATTGATATCTTCGTCTCCGTTTTCATCAACCAGAAGTTCAAGAATCACTTTCTTCATTGTTATCCTCCGTAAAATAACGCCAATAATCAGGCTCCTTGAGAGTATTAAATACGCCTTCGGTATGCCATCCGACATAAGAACTTAAAACAGCCGTATCTTCTCGACCATCTTTATATTTAATCTTGCACAGCACTCCATATTTTGGCAGATCAGTATTTGTACTCTTCCAACCGTCGTTTTCTTCTGGCCAGTCGATTCTAGCTCCGCAGTTACCACAGTAACCATTACGGTTACCATCTTCATTAAAGAGATATTCACCACTGCCACAGCACTGGCATGAAATGATACTATCTTCTACAAAAGGATTGTTAATCATCGTTGTCCTCCTGCGGGTCATTAGGTAACGGCATCCAATGAGTAACCATATCAAGTGAAATTCCACGATAGTATTCTTCCCATTCGCCATTCTTGTTGTAACATGCTCTCACTTGTTCTCGCACTCTGTCGTATGCGTAAACACTATGACTCCAAAATCCACCACAAGGAATCTTTGGCAATTCGTCTTTTACGCTAATCCACGAATCACTGCCAAAGACTTCTGTTGGAAATGTCTTACAAAACACACCTTGTTCATTCTTTAGAAGAATCTGATCGGCCTGATTAAATACGTCGTCTGGAACTGAAAGTTCAATTGTTCCATTGTTTTTCTTTGCAATTACGTTAATAATGAACTCATCCGCATCCATATTAGCCAGCCTCCTCTTTCTCTTTGTCATCAAAAAAAGATCCGTAATCAAACCACTGATCTTTGATGATGTTGCCGATGATTTTCACAGGCTCTCCTCTTTTGATAGCTGCACGGATATATTTTCCTTTTAGTGATTCAAGTTCAGAACAATCAACAACATCTAAAATCCTTACGATAGCTTCAGCTCCGCCTTCATAACCTTCAAAATTTGCTGCATCCCCATCTTTAATAGACTCTCCGTTGATGTAGTATTTTCTACCGATAGAAGGGCCCATGTAATTTACTCCCCATCCATCACCTTCTAAAGTGAGTGTAAGAGAAAGCCATCCGTAATCTTTTATTCCAAAAGATACATTTTTAATGTACGCGTTTCTCAGCTCATATCCATTAGCTTTAAGAAGGTCTTCAGCCAATTTTTTCATATATTCACCTCACAAAACGGCACTTTTATAAAGCACTCCAATAATCAGTATATGAAAGTCGAGCGCTCACGTCTGGTTCGTAAGTAGCAAACAGATGCTCACGATGCCATTGACCGCGTACATACTGAATTGCTTCATACTCGCTGTCGGCGGGCACCTCATAGTATGAAAAACTACGGTCACCATTAGCCATCAAATACGATAGGCTTACGCCATATACACGTGTTTGTCCGTAATTCATTACTCGTCCCTCTTTTTACGATACATTATAACAGTATACGGTTCATAACCATCTTCTTCCGTCCAGTCCAAACTAAAACCAGCACGTTGGTAGACTTCCATCTCAATTTGTTTTTCTGTCATATTGTCATCAACATAGAATTCAAAATTACAGTCTTCAAATCCTTTTGCTTTTAGAACTCCTGTAATTTTTTTCATAATGTACCCCACTTTTCTCTACCACATGTATCACATACAAAGTGCCATTTATCATGCCAGCTATGATTGCTGTCATAGAGCATCACACCACCACATCGGCTGCACTCAGGAAGGAACCAACGTAGTAGACGTTTCAAGAACTTAATCATTCTTACTCTTTCTCCACAATCCGTACTTTTTCATAATCTCGAAGAAGTCTTCCATAAGAGCATCGGCCATCTTACCAGGTATTTCAGGAAGATCTAGTCCAAAATCTCTAAAAGCACAGTGTAGGCAACCCCATGGAGTTAAGGCGAATTTTTCATAAAAGTCATCTTCAGGATTGTTTTCTTTTGAGTCCAACGTATTCGTCTCGTACTCAAACTGTCTCACTTCATCCTTGGTGAGCCATTTCTGCCACTTACCGCAAACAGAGCAATACAGACCAATCTGGCTACCTTTGCTCTGGATAAAGAAAGATTTACTGTCACACTTACATTTGAAGTCCATCTCAGCCACCTGCCTTTTCTACATTCTGAACCATGCAGCTCGTACCGGGATGAGATTTTTCAAAACGATAATGTGCTTTATTCATAGCATCATTCTGATCCTGTGCTTTGACCATATATGTATTGAATGCCTGATGTCCATCATCATAGTACATTACTTCAACAGACCAATAATCCATAATACTCCTTTCATGCAACTTTTACTTCAACCGTACAAATTGTATCGTTGTGCCATCCGCCATGCGGGACTAAAAGAATGCGAGTGATTTCAAATCCATACTTGCGCCCTATGCCACCGGAGTTCCAACCGAATGTAATGACCTTTCCGCCGGGCTTTACAATTCTTGAGATTTCCTTCTTTTGGTTACCCCAGAATGATGCCCGTGTTGTTTCGCTCGTCACATTCATACCGACACCCTGATAACACTCTGTTACCTGACGCGGAGAATATGGCGGATCATATAACACACCATCGACAGATTCATTTTGAAATGTTTTCAAGAAGTCGAGTGCATCCATGTGGTAGTCTGTATCAAAATCTGGATTCAAGTCATTCGTAATAGCTGCTAATTTATTTTGATTCGCAAACGGGTCAATCCATGTCCCATTGGTTAGTTCTGATTGAATCAATTCTTTAATAGGCTTGATATCAAATGTATTCTTGTTTGGCATCGCCCACCGTCTTTGAATGTCTATGTACATCACACCCTTTCATGCCACCACACCCACCCTGCTAGTTTATTTACTTACCTCGGCTACCTTTGATAAAACATTCAAGCAAAATCAGTACCAGCCAGATACCGGTTGCTACTTTGATGGTAAACGTAATATTCAGCAGCTTAAAAATCAGCCAGATAATACCTATCGTGGTAATCCACGAGATAAAATATGTAGCCACCAGAATTAGAACAATTCCAAGAAAAGAACAAAGTGCTTTGAAGAAACTCTTCCATGCTTCTATGTTAATCACCTTTTTTCAAAAATTTTCATTTTATAGTAATCCCACCAACCCACCACTTACACGTTATTTAATTGTCGCTTAAATGAACTACTCGATCTCGAATTTCCTGAGTGCGACCCTGATTCCAGAAATGACTCCCTACGTACCCACAAGTACGCCGTGCAACGTTCATTTTGTTCTGATCGCGATTACCACAATTAGGACACTCCCACACCAGCTTGCCGTCGTCCTCCACGATCTTGATCTCGCCGTCGTAGCCACACACCTGACAGTAGTCAGACTTGGTGTTCAGCTCTGCATACATGATGTTGTCGTAGATGAACTTCATAACGCTAATTACAGCAGGAATATTCTGCTGCATGTTGGGCACTTCCACATAGCTGATGGCACCGCCCGGCGAAAGCTTCTGGAACTCGCTCTCGAACTTCAGCTTGGTGAAAGCGTCGATGTGTTCACGAACATTGACATGGTAAGAATTGGTGATGTACTCATGATCAGTTACTTCAGGAATAATACCAAAGCGCTTTTGCAGGCACTTGGCAAACTTGTAGGTGGTGGATTCCAGCGGGGTGCCATAGAGAGAGTAGTCCATATTCTCGGCCTTCTTCCACTCTGCGCACTTGTCGTTCATGTGCTGCATGATTTCAAGAGCGAACGGCTTTGCTTCTTCATCGGTGTGGCTCTTGCCGGTCATATACTTCACGCACTCATACAGGCCGGCATAGCCCAGACTGATGGTGGAATAGCCGCCGAACAGCAGCTTGTCGATCTTTTCACCCTTCTTCAGGCGTGCCAATGCTCCATACTGCCAATGGATAGGACTCATGTCGGAAACAGTTCCGAGTAAACGCTTATGTCGAATCTGAAGTGCTCGATGGCACAATTCCAGACGCTCATCAAAAATCTTCCAGAACTTATCTTTGTCTTTTTCAGAGCTGCAAGCCACATCTACCAAATTGATAGTAACCACGCCCTGATTGAAGCGACCATAATATTTCTGACCCTTCACCCAATTCTTTGCGTTAGCCACATTCTCAGTGGTTCGGTCAGGCGTTAGGAATGATCTACACCCCATGCTTACCCACACGCCACCTTTGAGTTCCTTCATAACCTTTGCGGAAATGTAATCAGGAACCATACGCTTTGCAGTACACTTAGCGGCCAACTCCGTCAGGTAATAGTATTTAGAATCAGGATGAATATTATCCTCATCGAGAACGTAGATCAGCTTCGGGAACGCAGGAGTAATCCATGCTCCGGTCTCATTTTTAACACCCTGAATACGCTGTTTTAGCATTTCTTCAATGATAACAGCCAAGTCATCACGAGTCTGTCCTTCAGGAACTTCATCAAGATACATAAACACAGTGATGAAAGGGGCCTGACCGTTAGTAGTCATCAGCGTAATCACCTGATACTGGATGGTTTGAACGCCACGAGCGATTTCTTTATGTAAACGTTCTTCAACAATGCGATTGATGGTTTCTTTTGCTGGCATCTTGTCAATCTCATTGTTTTGAACCATATCGTAGAATTCCTGATGGACTTCTTTCTCAATTTTCTTACGAGAAACATCTACGAACGGAGCCAGATGAGATAAGGTAATGCTCTGACCACCGTATTGGTTAGAAGCCACCTGAGCAACGATCTGTGTAGCGATATTGCAGGCGGTGGAGAAGCTGTGCGGTCGGTCAATTCCAGTACCAGAGATTACAGTACCGTTCTGCAGCATATCCTCCAGGTTGACCAGATCACAATTACCGGTGACAATACCACCATCCAATGTAAACGAATGAGTCTCTGGTTCTTCAACACACCAAGCGTCATATTCGATTTCCGGTCTGTAAGACCTAATTTTCTTCACGACCCATGGGTTGTTAGGAATTTGATACTTTCGGAATCTAAAATCAATAAGCCGAGCCCCTTTTTTAAAGTTCGTGTCGTGAATAATCTCCGATTCACTTGCAATATAAAAACCAGCAACAGAAGAAATCTCTCGAATCATATTGGCTACTCGGTCGTCTGCTGTTGCAACTTTGTTGGTTTTTACTGCCCCATCGGCAGCATAAAATCCTTCAAATAAATATTGCTTCCCCTTATCATCTAAGAATCTCCATGCTTTTGCATTCAAGAAATCTTGCTTAAATGCCCCCTTGTGTAAAACATAAGCATCTCCATGGTATGATTCCGGGTATGTAACAGTGTCACCAGCCTTCACAAAATAATTTGCATATTTAGACTTGTCTCCACATAAGCGAATCGTAGTATAATCCGTCTTTTTGTCAAGACCATCTCCGATTGCGAAACCAGTTGCCCACGCCTGATAGTCTTTTTTCGCTGTCATTTCGGATTTATGTAATTCAGGAAGTAACGCAAGAGTCATACCCTCTGTCAGATTCGTCGTTACGCTTCCGTCTTTTAACAGCCATCTATGATTCGCCGTACAGAAAATATGTTTAACGGATCGACCGGACTGGATCATAACGTCTTGCATTTTCTGCTTTCCATACTTTTTTACAGTGGCTGTATGCCATTCACCATCAGCACCAATAACTTTAATTTCCTGTCCATCATTAAAGTCTCTGAACTCTTTAACACCACTATCCGTTACAAAACGAGTATTGCTCTTAAAGCAGTTGTGCATATGTTGAACGAAATAATCAGTGTCATGTACATGAATGATGCCAGCCTTATGCGCATCCAGAATATCCTTCGGAAGCAACAGTCGCTCTGTTAATTCTTTTGATACCTCACCAGCCATATAATCGCGTTGGACGCTGTTTACAGTTGGGTTCTTATTACTATTTTCCTGATTGATTGCATCGTTCCGAATATCGATGATATCCAAAATGCTCGCATTAGTCTTTTCCTTTTCTCGGATTTCTTGACGATATTTACGCCACTGACTATACGCTTCTGCTACATCTGAAAAAGGACTATTTTTCAGACTGTCAACCACGATATCCTGAATCTGCTCAACCGATAGGATATCTGGCATGTCTGCGATGTAGTCAGCAATCGCATTCGACACACGAGCGTCGATACCACCCGGCGTACAGGTCATCGCCTTCTCGATTGCATTTACAATCTTACTTTTATCAAAAGGAACTTTCGTTCCATCGCGTTTAATCACATATTCCATATAATCACCTCTTACTCAGCATCCTGCGCATCGTTCTTTTCAGAAACAATCGTCGAATCGCTTACAAGATTCACATTCTTAGTGACCTTTGCATCGTAACTGTTGGCACGGACGATTTCCTTCATATCAATGCCAGTTGCTTCACGAACGGCCTCAAAAGTCTGAGCCATGACTGCCGGGACATTACCGGAAATCTCAGAAACACCATTTGCGTTACTGCCAATGATGGAAACCTTGTCAATGGACGCCAGCGGCTTTGCAACCTCAGCTGCAATGCTAGGGAGAATCTTAATGATCATTTCGCCCATGGCCGCACCATTATACTGCTTGTAAGCTTCAGCCTTCTTCAGCATAGCTTCTGCTTCAGCAAGACCCTTCTGCTTGATGGCCTCAGCTTCTGCCATACCGACCATGCGGATACCTTCTGCTTCCTGTTCCTTAGCGAACTTTGCGGATTCTGCAGAACGCTCCGCCTCGTACTTCTTTGCTTCAGCTTCCTTCTGACGCTTATACAGGTCGGCATCTGCCTGCTTACGAACTTCCGCATCCAGCTTCTGCTGGCGAACTTCTGCTTCCTTAGCAGCCAATTCAACCATCTTTTTCTGCTGTGCAATAGCTGCATCTGCTTCAGCTTCCTTAATTTCCTTGTCACGGAGGTTCATCTGAATCTGACCAGCCGCCTCAGCATCAGCATTTGCCCTATCTGCCTTAGTCTTCAGAGCAGCCTGAGCCAGCAGATACTCATTGTTGCGCTGGGCAATAGCAGTCTTGGACTCGATTTCCTTCTCGTTTGCTTCACGGGCAGTATCAGCCTTTGCGCGAGCAATGTCACGAGCAGCTTCTGCCTTAGCAATTTCAGCCTGCTTCTTCACCAGTTCTTCCTGCTGAACACCAATTGCCTCGATGACACCGTGATTATGACCCTGAGCATCAATAGCATCCTTGATGTCCTGAACATTAAAGGTAACAACCTCCAGACCCATCTTTGCAAGATCAGGACGAGCATTCTCAACAACAGAGATAGCCATCTGCTTACGGTTAGTCAGAATGTCGTTGACAGTCATTTCAGAAACAATCTCACGCAGATTACCCTGCAGGACATCGTTAATCTTCTCGTTGATACCATCTTCGCTCATGCCAAGGAAGTTAGAAATAGCAGCCTGCTGACGGGCACTGATATAGGTCTTGGCATCTGCACAGCCCGCACTCTTGATTTCCTCGTCAGTTACAGTAGAGTTTTCAGAGTAAACCTGAACAGTAACAACAGAGTCCAACCACAGAGAAACGCCCTCTTTAGTCTTAACACCGGTCTCAGGAGTCTTGACATCAATCTTGAGCAGTCGCATATTCAGACGATCAGCTCGCTGAATGACAGGAAGGACGAACACGCCACGACCACAGATAACCTTCGGCTTAGACAGGCCAAAGCCAGTCACAACGATTGCCTGAGTCGGAGGTGCCTTTTTATAGCAAGTAAATGCAAAAGCAACCAGAACGACAACAATGACAGGAATTGCAATAAGCATCATATTCATGTACTTTTCTCCTTAATCTTCCAACCAACGATTTTCAGCCACATAGAAAGCACCAACTGCAACAGTCATAAGTGCAATCCATAATACCCAGAACCAAATTACTCGTGTGCCAGCCGCCGAAATCATATAATCTCGTGCTTCTTCGATATTTTTGTCCTTAATGAATTGCGCATCATGCACAGTTTTGTCGCTTAAATTCGCGTATAATGTACCATCATAACGAACATCTTTGACATAAAATTCAAATTTTACATGAGAGCTGACCTGTACCGTAGTCAGGTACTTGCTAGATGGCATCTTGATATCGCCATACTTAAATTCTTTGCCAAGAAACATAATATTCTTAGAATTGTGTTCTTCTGAACTGTAATAATCCCAAGTCCAGTACGTTTCGACTCTTGTTCTTGTATGACCTTTGCCATCCGTGGTAGTGACAGTTCGTGTATGCATCGTGTAATGCTTTTCTTCGCAATAGATATACATCCACTGACCGTCGATACGTGAATCGCTTACGGTATCTACTGCTTCTAGTGCGCCTTGGCAAAACGCATTACCTACGTTGGTTCTCATTCCATAATCGAACATATTTTCGGACTCAATCGAAATTGCTGTATTATATTCTTTTTTCTGCTCAAGCGAATCTCTAGTGATATTTCCAGCGATAACACTACCAAGTATCAGCATAATGAACACAATACCAACACTGACGATCAATTCACGATAAGTAATTTCGGCATTACCGATTTTCAAAAAGGTCCCCGACTGCCGGTGCCGCCTCATTCCCCTCATAGGACAGATACTCATAATTCTGAACCTCATATCCAGTCAGACCAAGCAGAAAGGAGTTCGGAAACTTACGAACGCTCTGCTTATATTCCTTTACAACACGATTGTAGTCGCCACGATAATTTGCAATCAAATTTTCAGTGACGGATAGCTCGTTCATAAGCTCCTTGTAGTTGTCACTGGACTTCAGTTCAGGATATGCTTCCGCAATAGCTGCAATCTGAGTCGTAATCTCCTGGGCGGTCTGGCCGGAAGTGCCACGAGCATTCACAACATCCATTAAAGTCTGATACTCGTGCTGGTCATAAGCCTTGACGGTTTCAACCAGATTTGGAATCAGATCAGCCCTGCGCTTCTCCTGAATTTCAATACCAGACTTAGCCTCTTGAATCTGTTCCTCGTAAGAGATAGCCGTGTTCTTCGGTCCTTGCACCATGAATGTCATACCGAGAATAGAGAGAAGAACGACACAGATAACGATAATAGGTAACTTCCAGTTGTATCTCATATATGTAAACCTCATCTAAAAGCCATCAAAGCAAGTCCCGGTGCTACGATGAAAAAGAATATTGCAAAAATCAAATATGTATCGTTTTCATTCCTCATTAGAACTTGACCTCATCGGCACAATCAGGAACCACGGCAGTTTCAATGTTGCACATCGGTTCTGCCTTTGCCAGCTTTTCTTTGAATGAATCATCAGTACGATAAACCAAATCACGGCAGACACCGCCGGGATTCAGACTGTAAAAATAATCGTTAATATCTTTCTTTACCATCGTAGTCAGCTTGTCAGTAACCTCGTTAGGAACTTTCTTGAGCGTATCTACGACACTTTCGGCAACCTTCTGCTGTTCCTCTAAAAGCCGGATTTTATAGTCCAAATACCAACGTGCCTTCGTCAAATCTTGAAGCTGAGAATTGCCATCTTTGTGTCCTGCCCTGCTCAGATACTTGCCAACATTCCAAAGATAAGCATCTTTATCCAGCTGCCACTCACGCAGCACTTTGATGGCCTCATAGGGATTGTCTGCACCGCCGTAATGGACTGGATGGTCTACGTTCTTCTTAATTTCGTCAAGTGTTTGCATCAATAACCTCCTTGTTTTTTTTCAATAGGCTTATAAACATCTGCCAGCTTCGGATGACGGCCACAGCAACCACGACCCTCTGGGCAGAACGGATACTTCGGATTAGCCTCGCAGGAAGGAACCATCCAGTTTGCCACTTCAGGACAAACCTGTGCAACTTCCTTCTTCATTTCTGTAAACATCTCGCGGATTTCTTTTTGGGCCCTAGAACAAAGTCGAAGATGACTCATCTCAATCAAAGCACGAGCGTTCATCGTAATGTAAAACTCTGTACAGCAAGCATTTGGCAGAACTGCACGGGCGTCTTCGTTTTTGGCGTTGTGATACTTCTTGAGAATCTGATAATCGGTATCAATGTCTGACATCATATTATCGAAAACATCAGCATCTTCACCGGTAAACGGGTTCACATACTTGAATCCATCCTCGCTGCAATAACGCTGGCTGCGGCAGCTCATGCTAATATGTCGATGACGACTAATCTGTGCTAGAAGTGCTCGGCTTACATCTTTGACGTAGAACGTAAAATTGATGTGTTCAAGCACAGAATAGTGACCACTGGCTTTACATCCCTTGGCAATTTTGTAGTCGTCAGTCATTGAAGAATCATAACAAATACTCGCAGCTTCCTCCACAATATCTAAAGGGTTCTTATCACTTGTAGGAACAACTCGCTGTGTGTACGCGATCAAATCAACAGTCATTCAACTCTCCTTAATATTCGTCCTGCCAGTTTTCAGGAATGTCACTCTCGTCAATTACGATACAATTCCTGGGTGCAACATTCGTTGTGTACTTTCCGTCTTGAATCTTAATCATTACGTTCATAATGGAGATAACTTTATGAATACTCCAAAGAACTCCGCGACCATTTCGAGTTCTAGCTCTAAGTACCGTGTCGCCAACATGAATCTCTCTATTAAGAATATCTGTTACCATTTAATCCTCCTTTATTTTAGAAGTGCAAACTTAAACCAATCTGGAAAACTGGATACTGAAATCTCATATTTGATAAGGCAAGACAGCAACCACAACGCAATCATGATTCCGGCCGCAATAAGATAATCCTTAAAAATCTTAATGAAGGCGATCCACATCTTAATCCTGTCTCTCATTTACCTCACCTCTTTCAATCAATTCATCAACAGTAATCTCTCCACAGAGAATCTGTTTAAGCTGCTCTTCTGACAACTGATATGTAATCGGCTCTCCACATTCAGTCGGATATCGAGCCAAGGTTCTATAATATTCTGCAAGGGCTCGTTCTTTACGTCCCTGTTCACGATGGTCAATACCAATCATATCGTCCCACCTCCTTCCTCAAGTTTTTCGCTCTTACCAGTCACGACATATACATCATCTTCAAGGTCTTCTTTGGGAATCACAACTACGATGCCTAGTTCTTTTTCAAATGGCATACCATCCATCATAATAATGTAATATTCATCCAAATCTGCGAACACTTCGTATGCGTTACCCTTTTTAAGTTGAACAAAAGTATCTATTGTAGCAACATAACTGTAATAGTCCGTTCTGAAGTACATCCTCATTAGGGCTCCTTGTAGGGTTCCATATCACCCTTCCAAATCTGGAAATAAGGATGTGCGTCAATGCCGTAAACCTGACCCTTCATACCGGTACTGGTAATCTTGTAAGGCTTTCCATCCTCAAGGCTATTGATAAAGTCCTGATACTGAGGACTCATCTTAAAGAAGTCCTTCTTGCCCTGAATCCTCTTTACCTTAATAGTAACCTCATCACCAATCTTTGGCTCCCACTCTTCAACCGGCATTCCAGCCAGAAAGTCGGGACCACCGGCCTTTTTGATTCGCCGGGCAAGGATTCGTGCCTTACGCTGCTCTCTGCGCCGGTCTTCTCGATTCATCGAATTACTCATATTCTGTTCCTTTCAGCTTATCAAAGTAGGGATCGCCGTCTTGCTTCTCTAGTAAGTTGAGCTCCCCGGCGGAGCCTACAGAATACAAACGAAAATTTTTAAAAATCTCAGCACCTTTAATAGTGGCTAGAGATGTAATTATGTACAATATATTGTGTTTTTCTGTGCCATCCGTAAGTTGAACTTCAAGTCGTTCTTTCTTTGGAATGGCTAGTTTTCGGAAGTCGTTCATAGTTAATCC
>OHKP01000636.1_pt1 | contig 18921 bp, 19 predicted proteins | sample 1568861 | NCBI WGS metagenome assembly OHKP01 (sample SAMEA3879524, study PRJEB24766) | human gut metagenome | biome: human-associated habitat; feature: feces | place: USA | collected 1985/1987 | reverse complement strand
GCAGCGTGGTGTTCTACCGCCCCTTCTGCAAGTGGCTGTGCCCGCTGGGCGCGTTCTATGCACTGCTGAACAAAGTTTCGCTGTTCCAGATGCGTGTAGACACCCACAAATGCGTCTCCTGCGGCGCCTGTGCAAAGGCTTGCAAGATGGACGTAGACATTACCAAGACCCCCAACCACGCCGAATGTATCCGCTGCGGGATGTGCATGAAAGCCTGCCCCACAGATGCCATCCAGTATAAATTCGGACTGGGAGACAAATCAAACACTGAAACAACAAAGGAGTAAAACCATGAAGCTTAACCGTGTAACCGCACTTTTTCTTGGCCTTGTGCTGACCTTCAGCCTTGCCGCCTGCGGGCAGGGCGCATCCTCTGCCTCTACTGCCTCTACTGCATCTTCTTCCGCTTCCTCTGCGGCAGCGGAAGGCAAGACCGAGGAGCAGCTGCTGGCCGAGGAAAACGAGATCCTTTCCGCAAACGATGCCCTGTGGGAGAAGGTGTTCTCCTCCATGGACAAAAACGTGACCGAGACCACCCTCAGCACGAACTACGGCGATTTTCTGTTGAGCGCCGTGGAAAAGGCAAAAGATCAGTTCTCGGATGAGGAGTACAAGACCCTGACCGCCGATGCAGAAAAGATTCGTGCCATCGAGGAGCAGATTGCCGCCCTTGCCCCCGCGGAGGATGCCGCTTCCGGTGCTGCCGCACAGGGCACCGCCTTCCCCCAGTTTGAGGGCAGCGATTTAGAGGGCAACCCGGTGGACAACAGCCTGTTTGCGGGCAACGCCTTTACGGTGGTGAACTTCTGGTTCAACGGCTGCAAGCCCTGCGTAGAGGAACTGGACGACCTGAACGCCCTGAACGAGAAGGTCAAGGCACAGGGCGGCGAGGTGATTGGCATCAACACCGAGACACTGGACGGCAACCAGCAGGGCATTGATGCCGCCAAAAAGCTGCTGGCTACAAAGGGCGCAAGCTACCGCAACATCTACTTTGCCTCCGGCAGCGAGGCCGGTAAGTTTGCGCTGAACATCATGGCCTTCCCCACCACCTACGTCTTTGACCGGGACGGCAATGTTGTAGGCCAGCCCCTGCTGGGCGGCATCGACAAGGAAGAGAACCTTGCCGCCCTGCAAAAAAATATTGACGCCGCCCTTGCCAAGGACAGCGCCAAATAAGCTATTCTACCCTGCCGCCTACGGGCGGCTTTTTTGTTTGCTACGGGCATTGCCATGCACGCCCGGGCACCGGACGGAATACGCTGGGGCAGAAGCATACTTTTACCAGCAAAGGAGCGTATCTCCATGAAAAACACCGGAACTCTCCGCATCCAGACCTTTGCGGCACGCCAGTCTGCCCCCGTGGAGGGGGTGACCGTTACCGTGCAGGGGGACGGCTTTACCTTGCACCGCATCACTGATACCACCGGCAGCGCCGCCGATATTCCCGTTGAAGCCCCCGCCTGCACCCTCTCTCTGGACGAGGACAACACCACCCGCCCCTACGCCATTGTCAGCCTGACCGCCGCAAAGCCCGGCTACCGCACCGTGCGCATTGAGGGCATCCAGATCTTTGCCGGGCAGGTGACGCTGGCACAGCCCCAGATGCTGCCCGACACCGAGGAGGGCCGGGACATCCCGAACGCGCCCATCATCATCCCGCCGCACGCTTTGTTTGCGGGCAGCGGCGGCAGCGGCCCGCAGCCGGCGCTGCACTGCACGCCCCGGGTGCTGGATCAGGTCATCATCCCCAAAAATATCACGGTGCATCTGGGCAAACCGGCAGCTTCCGCCCGCAACGTGACCGTCTCCTTCCGGGATTATATTGCCAACGTAGCCTCCAGCGAGGTGTATCCCACCTGGCCGGAGCAGGCACTGCGGGCAAACATCCACTGCCAGATCTCGCTGGCGCTGAACCGCATCTATACCGAGTGGTACCCCAGCAAGGGCTACACCTTTAACATCACCAACTCCACCAGCTACGACCAGTACTACGTCCATGGGCGCACTGTGTTCGAGGTGATGGTGCGCATCACGGACGATATCTTCAACACCTACCTGCGCAAAAGCGGCACGGTGAACCCCTATTATTCCGAGTACTGCGACGGCAAGTCGGTCACCTGCCCGGGGCTCAAGCAGTGGGGCACGGTGACACTTGCCAACAACGGGCGCAGCGCATTGCAGATCTTACGCTACTACTACGGCAGCAGCATCGAGATCGTGCGCACCAAAAATATCCGCTCCATCCCGCAGAGCTACCCCGGCACGCCGCTGCAGCAGGGCAGCCGCGGCGCGGCGGTGTTCACCCTGCAACGGCAGCTGAACCGCATTACCAAGGACTATCCCTTCCTTGGAAAGCTGACGGTAGACGGCGTATTCGGCAGCCGGATGGCCGCAACGGTGCGGGCGTTCCAGAAGCAGTTCAACCTGACCGCCGACGGCGTAGTGGGGCGGCAGACATGGTACAAGATCAGCTATATCTATGTATCGGTAAAAGATCTCGCCGAGCTGACCAGCGAGGGCGAGACTTCCACCGGCACCCTGTCCAACGGCACATGGAACGGTACGGTGCTGAGCACCGGTGCTTCCGGCAGCGCGGTGGAGCAGGTACAGTTCTGGCTGAACACGCTGGCGCAGTACGACAGCGCCATCCCCGCCGTAAAGGTAGACGGCGTATACGGCACTGCCACCGCCAATGCTGTGCGTGCTTTCCAGCGCAAATACGGCCTTACCGTAGACGGCATAGTGGGGCAGACCACATGGAAAGAGCTGTATGACGAGTTTTTGAGCATCCAGTCGGACAACGGCACCCCCAACGCCTACCCCGGCACGCCGCTGCGGGAGGGGTCTGCCGGGCAGAATGTGCGGCTGGTGCAGTTCTGGCTGAAGATCGCCCGCACGGTATACACAAGCCTTGAAAGCGTGACCGTGGACGGAAAATTTGGCGCGGGCACGGCGGCAGCTGTTCGGCGGTTCCAACGCTACTTCGGGCTGACGGCAGACGGGGTGGTGGGGCGCACCACATGGCAAAAGCTGTACGAGGTGTACAACGATATCGCCAACCGGCTGCTTTCCTCTTCCCTGCGCCCCGGCGAGTACCCGGGCGTGCTGCGCAGCGGCTCCACCGGCACGGCGGTGCGGGAGCTGCAATTCTATCTCTACCTCATGAGCGCCTACGAGAGCAGTATCCCGTCGGTAAGCATTGACGGCAAGTTCGGCGCGGATACCGAGCGGGCAGTGCGGGCGTACCAGCGGTTTGCGGGGCTTACCGTGGACGGCGTGGTGGGGCGCACCACATGGAACTCCCTCTATGGCCGCGCCAGCCAGCTGCGCTCTTCCGGCCCGGTGGTCACCTTAAAGCGTCTGCCCTACCCCGGCGCCCCGCTGACGGTGGGCAGCAGCGGCGAGACCGTATTATATTACAATCTGCTTTTGCAGCGCATCGCCTATTATTTTTCCAGCGTAGAGGTCCCGCCCCTTGCCGACCGTTATACCGAGGAAACTGCCACCGCCACCCGCAGCGCCCAGCAGCTATTAGGGCTGGAGCAGACCGGCATTGCCGATGCTGACACATGGACGGCGGTGGAAGCGCTGAGCTTGCAGCTGGCCGCCCATGCCCCGAACCCCGATAGAGACACACCACCCGGCACCGCCTACCCGGGGCGCGCCATCGCCGCGGGCAGCGCCGGGCAGGAGGTGGGACAGGTGGAGCGCTGGCTCAACCGCCGGGCACAGCTTTCCTGCGGCGAGGGCTATGTGGCCGACAACAACCGCTTTGGTGCGGTAGACGCCGCTGCCGTGCGGGCTGTCCAGCAGCAGGCGGGGCTGCAGCCGGTAAACGGCATCGTGTACCGCGAAACATGGCACGCCTTGCAAGCCCAGTGTACTGACCCCTGCGGCTGCGAGAAGGAGGAATGAGGGATGGCACGCCTTTTGATCTATGACGCCTACGAAAACAAGGTGTACACCTACGCAAACCTGAACGAGAACGACCCCATGCCTTACAGCACCCTGACCACCCTGCGGCTGCGGGAGTTCCGGGGCAAATCGGCCAGCCCTACCCTATGGACCACCATTGCCGCCATGGAGGCGTGGAACCTGACCCGCCGCAAGTACGGCAAGGGCATCCCGGTGGGGTACGCCTTCCGCCGCATCTGGGAGGGCGGCCACGGCACCCGCAGCCAGCACTACGCCGGGGTATCGTTCGATGTGGGGCAAAGCCTTGACCAGCGCCAGCGCACCGCCATTTACAACGCCGCCCGCGCTAGCGGCGCATGGGGCTATGTGGAGCCGCTGAGCCAGACCCCCACATGGGTGCACTTTGACCGCCGCTACGGCACCCCAGCGTGCAGCGGCACCACCGCCGGTTACCCCACCCTGCGCCGGGGCAGCCGGGGCTGCTATGTCATGATTTTGCAGGATGCGCTTTCCACCCTTGGCTACCAGACCGGCAGCCGTATCGACGGCATTTTTGGTGCCCGCACCGAGCAGGCTCTGCGCGGCTACCAGAAGCGCACCAGCCTGCGGGTGGACGGCGTGTGCGGCTGCGACAGCTGGAAAAAGATCTCCACCGCCGTCATCGGCATCGGGCGCACCAAAACCACCATTGACTAGCGTTTGTCCTATATAGCTTATACAGAAAGAGCGGCCGCACAAAACAATGTGCGGTCGCTCTTTTTCACTCACTTTACAGCCTGTTTCAGCTGTTCCAGATCTGCGGCATCCGGGTGGGAGAGCGCCTTGTCGAAGTTTTCGATCAGGGTATCCAGATTGGGGATGTGCAAAGGCTTTGCCTTCATGGCCTCGTACCGCTGCCGGACGGACACCGGCATTTTGCCCTGACACATAAAGCTGCCAATGACGGTGTTGCTGCCGTCCAGCGCCTTCCGGGTGGCGGCAAGGATCTTTTCGAAGTAGGGTGCACTGCCGCCAAAGCCTGCGGTGCCGAACAGGAATACCCGCTTGCCGTGCAGCTGCTGCAAGAAACCCAGCGTGTCGGCGTCCGCCTTGCCCTTGTCTGTCCAGAAACCCACATACAGGGTGTCTGCTGCCAGCGCGGCAGCGTCCGGTGCGCCGAAATAGCAGCAGTCTGCCTGCGGCAGCTGCTCCTGCAGGGTCTGTGCCAGCAGTGCGGTGTTGCCGGTTTTGCTGCTGAATACGATGGCGTAACTCATTTTTACCTCCCTCAGAGCAGCGGCAAAGCTGCCGGATGCTCTTGTGCATACGTTATTTTTACGGCAGTTCCTTTGCCGGGAGAGCATGAAATCATGGAACAGTATAGTACAGTGCCCTGCCAAAATCAAGGGTTGACGATATTCTCGCCTTTCCCGGCCAGAAAGCTGCGCAGATTGCCGGTGGTGATATCCATCAGCCGCTGCAATGCTTCCTTGGTGGTCCATGCGATATGCGGGGTGAGCACCGCGCCCGGCAGACTGCGCAACCGGCTTTGGGGCGGCAGCGGCTCGGTGGCAAAAGCATCTGCGCCGTAAAAGGCAAGCTTGCCACTTTCCAGCGCATCGGCTACGGCTTCCTCGTCCACCAGTGCGCCCCGGGCAGTGTTCAGTAGAATGGCACCGGGCTTCATTTTTGCAAGGGCTTCCCGGCTGATCAGCCCGCGGGTTTCCGGGGTGGCCGGGCAGTGCAGGCTGAGCACATCGCTGCGGGCAAGCAGGGTGTCAAAGTCCACGAATTCCACCCCATCGGCGGCGTACTCCGGGCGCACCGTGCGGGTGCACACCAGCACCTCCATGCCAAAGGCCCTTGCAATGCGGGCGGTCTGGCGGCCGATGCTGCCGTAGCCGTAGATGCCAAAGGTCTTGCCCATCAGCTCCACCTGCGGCAGCAGACCGTATTCTGCCGGGATGCCCAGCTGCCAGTACCCGGCCTTTACCGCCCGGTCGTACCGCTGGGCACACTGACAGATTGCCAGCAGCAGGCTGAAGGTCATCTGCGCCACACTGTAAGTAGAATAGCCCGGCACGTTGGCTACTGCCACCCCATGGCGGCGGCAGGCTTCAAGATCGATATTATCCGTACCGGTGGCGATGATGCCCACCCACTTGAGGTTCGGGCACTGCGCCAATATTGCCTCGTCAATGCGGCACTTGTTGATGAACACCAGTTCTGCATCCCCGATGCGGGGCGCGATGTCGGCGTAGTCGGTACGCACATAACTGGTGGTGTCCGGCACCAGCGCCTTTACCCCGGACCAGTCCAAGTCCCCTTCTTCCATCACATAGTTTTCCAGAATCACTGCCTTCATAATTTCCCATTCCCTCTCTGGTTTACGTTATTCCGTTTCTTTCAGCGGATAGAGCGCCAGTGCAAGACTGCCGCCGTAGGGGCGGCTGTCCAGCGCGGCATAGCCCTTTGCCAGCAGCAGCGCCAGCTGTACCCTGTCCTCCAGCGGCACCCACACTGGTGCAGTGCGGACGGGCGCGCAGCCGGTGCACAGCAAAAAGCAGGGCGCAAGGCTTTCCAGCGGGCGCAGCGCCCGCAGCCCGAAGCCCTGCCGAAAATACAGCGGCAACAGCGCTGCCGCCGTTTCGGTGCACTCTACCACCGCCCATACCGTGCCCTTGCGGCGCAGCCGGTCTGCCCGGGCTGCGGCAATTTCCACCAGCCGGGCGGGCAGCTCCTCGCCGGTATTTACCGGCGGGGTGAGCAGGCAGCCGCCCTCCAGCTGCCGACGTCCCAGCCAGTTGCGCAGTGCCGCTGCGGCGGCGGTATCGGCGGTGAGGGGCAGCACCAGCAGCGCTGCCCCGGATGTACCCCACGCCTCGCCTGCGGTCAGCATCCGCAGCACCTCGGAACAAGGACGGTAAAAAACCACCCCGCCGCAGCGCACCAATGTAAAAAATTCTTCGGCGGAAAGCCGCCGTATCTGCCGCTGACGCGGCGGGTCACATACCTGGATCATTTGCAGTTCCTCCGTTCTGATGTTCTTTCCATCAGCATACGGAAAACTGCGTGCGAACCGGCGCGAAACGGCGCGCCTTACAGTGCAAAAATCAGTCCAGCGAGATGTCCTCGCTCAGCACCTGCCCGATGGGCTTTGCGATGCACAGGTCGGCAGAGGCATCCGCTCCGGTGGGCTGCATGTTGATGACCACCAAATTATCGCCCCGGAAATACCGGATGAGCCCGGCGGCAGGGTACACCACCAGACTGGTGCCGCCGATGATAAGGGTATCGGCATGGCGGATGGCATCCACTGCGCCGGACAGCACCTCCTCGTCCAAGCCCTCTTCGTAAAGCACCACGTCCGGCTTTACGATGCCGCCGCACTCGGTACAGCGGGGCACACCGGTACTGTTTGCGATAAAATCCACATCGTAGAACCTGCCGCAGCGGGTGCAGTAGTTGCGCAGGGTGCTGCCGTGCAGCTCGTACACGGTTTTGCTGCCCGCCGCCTGATGCAGGCCGTCAATGTTCTGGGTGACCACTGCCCGCAGCTTGCCCTGCTGCTCCAGCTTTGCCAGCCGCAGATGGGCGGCGTTGGGCTTTGCACCCTTTACGATCAGCTTGTCGCGGTAAAAACGGTAAAATTCCTCCGGTTTTTTCTCCCAGAAGGTATGGCTGAGGATGGTTTCGGGCGGGTAGTCGTATTTCTGGTGGTACAGGCCGTCCACGCTGCGGAAATCCGGGATACCGCTTTCCGTAGAAACGCCCGCGCCGCCGAAAAAGACGATGCTGCTGCTTTTTGCAATAATGTCTTCCAGTGCCTTGACCATAGTTGAAACGCCCCTTTCCTCATGGAAGCTTTTGTGTTAAGATAATACCAGTATAGCACATTCTTACAGGAAAGGAAGAGGCCGGTTTTGAACGTCTGGTACATCAACAGCATCCTTGGAGCCATCTGCTTGGAGGAGGAGAACGACGCGCTGTGCGGGGTACATTTTTGCCCGGACGGTGCGCCGGAGCTGGAGCCGCTGCCCCGCAGGGTGGTGGAAACGCCCCTGTTACAGGAAGCCGAGGAGCAGCTGAACGAATATTTTGCCGGGGTGCGCCGGGAGTTCGACCTGCCGCTGGCGGCAAAGGGCACGGCCTTTCAGCAGGCGGTATGGGCGCAGCTGCGCAAGATTCCCTATGGGGAGGTGCGCACCTACGGGCAACTGGCGGCGGCGCTGGGCAAACCCAAGGCAAGCCGCGCCGTAGGCAGCGCCTGCCACCGCAACCCGCTGTGCATCGTGGTGCCCTGCCACCGGGTCATCGGCGCAGACGGCAGCCTGACCGGTTACGCCGAGGGACTGGAGATCAAGGAATATCTGCTGGAACTGGAACGATTTTAAGAGAATGATAAAGGCTGCTGCGCATCGTTTGCGCAGCAGCCTTTGGCGTTTTATGCAGTTTTAAAAGCCCGTGGGCGGGACGTAATAGCTTGGGATAGACCCGCTTTTGGGCATAGCTGCGGCCTGCTGGCGCAGCGCCGAGCGGGTAACCTCTGCCCAGGAATACTGGGTCATATACTCGCCTCGGTAGGAGTTGAAGGCTGAGCGGTCTCCCCGCAGGAAGTTATAATAATCGCAGTCCACCTTGCTGGTATCCAGCGCCAAGGTGCTGCGGCCGCGTACCAGCAGCCCGTTGACCCCTGCATCCTCCAGCGTATGGCTGAGGTCAAAGATCAAATTGCGTAGGTGGCTGTGCAGCGAGGCAGTATCAGGCTTATCTTCCCACAGGACAGCCAGCATCTCGCCGTTGGTACAGGTGGCGCCGTTGCGGTCCACAAGGTAGGCCAGCAGCTCCTTGCTTTTGCTGCGCTTGAAGGAGAGCGGACGTCCGCCCACAAAGATCTCAAAGTTGCCGAAGCACTGGATCTTGATGCCCACAGGTGCCGTTTCCGGCGGGTAGCGCAGATTTTCCAGCACATTGCGCACATCGGCCTCGTTGGCGGGCTTGAGCAGAAAACCGCTGACGAAGATCTGCAATGCTTCCAGTGCATACTCCGGGTGCTCGGTGACCACGATGATGTTGCAGCGGGGCTGCAATTTCTGAATCATGCGGGCAAGGGCAAGGCCATTCATGCCCGGCATTTCCAGGTTCAAAAAGGCAGCATCCATCGGGCCCTGCCGCATCCACGTCAGGGCATCGTCAGTCGTCATGGCACTGATATAGTCACAGTCCGGTGCCACCCGGCACAGGATGCGGATCAGCGAATTGATCGCAAGCTGACCGTCATCCACAACCAGTATTTTCATAGCTTCATCCCCCTATCTGCTTACGCAAAACAATTCCCCGCTGTTAGTTTAGCACGCTGCAAACTTTTAGGCAAGTTTTTTTCCGGAAAAGCCCAAAAAAGAAACGTTTTCGCCCAGATATCTGTCCATCTTCTCCTGTCTCTTCAAGTCATTTCCGCAGCTTCGGTCGCCTTTTTCGACGAAATACCGGAGCATTGCGCGCTCAATTGATATATCAAATCAGCGCTCATTTGTCCCCGCTTCCCGCCGGAAGGCACGGCTTTTCCCCGACAAACACAAGGCCGCTGCACCGGTCTTGTGCAGCGGCCTTGTGAATAATTTGCGTTTGGCGTGCTCTGCGGCGCGCTCCAAACGTTTTTTCACGGGTTCTTCAATGGAGATCCAGCTCCGGCGGGACATCCAGCTGGTCGGAGACATATTTCCCATTCTTTTTACGCTGACGCACACACTCGGTAAGCAGATATTCGATCTGCCCGTTCACCGAGCGGAAGTCATCCTCTGCCCAAGCGGCAAGGGCATCGTAGAGCTTGGCGTTCAGGCGCAGGGGCACCTGTTTTTTCGGCTCTGCCATATCAGTACAGGCTGCCGCTGTTCACGATGGGCTGGGCATCCCGGTTGCCGCACAGCACCACCAGCAGATTGGATACCATTGCCGCCTTGCGCTCATCGTCCAGTTCCACTACCTTGTTCTCGTTCAGACGATCCAGCGCCATTTCCACCATGCCCACAGCGCCGTCCACGATCATCTTGCGGGCGTCAATGATGGCGCTGGCCTGCTGGCGCTGCAGCATGACCGCTGCAATTTCCGGTGCATAGGCCAGATAGGTGATGCGGGCCTCCACCACCTCGATACCTGCCTCTGCCACGTTCTTCTGGATCTCGTCTCGGATGCGGGCAGCCACCACCTCAGAAGAGCCGCGCAGGCTGCCCTCATCGGCTACGCCGTCACCGGTGGTGTCCACGTTGGGAGAAACATCATAGGGGTACACCCGCACCACGTTGCGCAGGGCGCTGTCGCACTGCAGGGAGAGGTATTCCTTATAGTTATCCACGTTGAACACAGCCTTGGCGGTATCGGTCACGCGCCAGATGACTGCAATGCCGATCTCCACCGGATTACCCAGACAATCGTTGATTTTCTGGCGGGAGTTGTTCAGGGTCATCATCTTGAGCGAGATCTTTTTGCTCATGGACTCGGCGCTCATCTGAGCATTCTGGCCGTTATTGCCAAACAGCGCAGCCACGCTGTTCTCCTTGCTGTTCACATCTCCGCTCTGGCTCAGGCGGGTGCCGGCAGCGGGGTTGACGGCGGTACAGAAGGGGTTCACCCAGTAAAAGCCCTGTCCCTTCAGGGTGCCGATGTAATCACCAAACAGGGTGAGCACCAGCGCCTCCTGCGGCTTTAACACCTTAAGACCGCAGAACAGGAAAATGCCTGCGATCCAATACGCAATGGACAAAATCAGCAGCGGCACGCCCAGAAGCATCCGGTCTGCATTCAGCAGGGTGATGCTGTAAATGAACAGGGCGATGGCCACCACATAGCCCAGCAGGGTGAGCAGCAGCGCGGCCATGCCGTTTTTGCGGGTATTCAAAATTTTCTCTTCCATAACAAGTCCCTCCTTATCAGGGTCGGAAGTGTTTCTTTCTGATATCAAAATCATATCATTTTGCAGAAGAACTGTCAAGTATTTTCAACAAAAAAACCCGCCTGCCCGGGTAAAGCGGGCAAAGCGGGGTCAAATGTTATAGGAGCACCGCGCACCGGGCAAGCAAGGTTCAGGCGTCTGCCTGCACTTCTCCCCCGATCAGCACCACGGCAACATCATTGACGTTGGTACCAGTAGCGCCTGTGATGATAAGCCCATCCACCGCCTGCAAGGCGTGGTAGGCATCGTTGTTTTGCAGGGTGTCGAACACGTTCCAGCCCTTTGCCGCCAGTGCTGCGGCGGTGTCGCCGTCCACATAGCCGCCGGCGGCATCGGTAGGGCCGTCGGTGCCGTCACTGCCCACCGAGAACACCGCCGCGTTTTGTCCGGCCAGTGCCGGGGCTGCGGCCAGCGCCAGCTCCTGATTGCGCCCGCCCAGCCCTTTGCCGGTCAGGTGCACCACGGTTTCTCCGCCCGCGATAAAGGCCAGCTTTTTCCCCTGCCCCGCATGGGTGCGGGCGATGGCACCCAGAAAGCTGCCTGCCTCCTTGGCTTCGCAACAAAGCCGGTCGGTGAGGAGGATGGGCTCATAGCCCAGCTCCCGGCAGGCTTTAGCGGCAGCGGTGCACAGCTCTCGGACGCTGCCGGTGATCTGCGTGGTCACGTTGTCAAGAGCTTTCGGCGTTTCCTGCGCCAGCAGCGCCTTCGCCTGTTCCGACAGGTTCAGGTGGTATTTTTCCGCAATGGCAAGCGCTTGTGCACAGGTGGAGGAATCCGGCACCGCCGGGCCGCTGGCAATCATATCCAGCGGATCGCCCAGAATATCGCTGAGCACGATGCTGAATACCTTTGCCGGAGCACAGGCCTGTGCGAACCGCCCGCCCTTGACAGCGGACAACCGCTTGCGGATGGTGTTCATCTCCACGATATCGGCTCCGCTGGCAAGGAGCTGATTGGTAATGTCCTGCAATTCCCCGCCGGAGACAAGCGGCTTTTCAAACAGGGCGCTGCCGCCGCCGGAAAGCAAAAACAGCACCGTGTCCTCTGCGGTCAGCCCCTGCACCAGCGCCAAAGCTTTTTCGGTGGCTGCAAAGCCGTTGGCATCCGGTACGGGATGACCCGCCTCATAACAATTTACACCGGGGATTCCGCCTTTTACATGGCCGTACTTGGTCACCACCACGCCGCCGTCCACGCGCCCCAGTGCCTGCACGGCGGCATGCGCCATCTGCCATGCGGCCTTACCTGCCGCCACCAGCAGCACTCTGCCGCCTCCGGGCTGAAAGTCCTTCAGCGCGCGGCACACGGCTTTATCCGGCAGAACCGCCTGAATGCTGGAACAGATGATCTCATCCGCATCCCGCCGCAATGTGGTATTCATAATACAGTCCTCCTAACAGAGTTTGCCCATTCTCGATCCGAATGACCTGCTGCGCAATTTAGTGCAGCCCTAAAGTTATGCTTCAAACATTTTCCAGCTGACACAGCCGTCCAGCCAGAATTTTCCGTTTCCAGAGGTCATGCGCACCTTATTCTGTGCATCCAGATCGTTAAAGTGCCACCACTCCGAGGCCAGCGGTGTCATGCCTGCATTGGTACAGTACCCCTGCAGCCGCCGCGCACCGTCTGTCATGGATGCCGATGCAGTGGCCCGCTTCCATGCGGTGGCCGAATTAGAAGTTACCGGGCCGGTAAAGCAGGCCGCCGCACTGCTCAGCTCGTGCATGGCAGAGGGCATGGCGTATTCCTCACCGGTCACCTGTACAAAGGGACACCCCGCCATGCTGTGCTCTGTCTGCTCAGTGATGCGCAGCAGGGTCGTGTCCATTGCCACACCGCGCTGATGGTTGGAAAGAGACGTTGCAATAAACCAGCCGATATTCCACGCGCCCTTGTTCAGCGCCGTCATCAGTTCCTTGTCCGTCCTTGCCTTGGCGTACACTGCATCCTTTACCAGCATCTGCACCTCATAGGGCCGGAATGTCTCTACGATCTTCAGGCAATCGCCCGCCTTCAAAGCATCTTTCTGCGCTGCACCAACCTTTTTTGCCATAGCGTAATTGATAGGCATTAGATACTCATCCCGCCCAAGGCGCTGGTTGTAGAACAGGCCGTCATACAGTTTCTGTCCCGTAATGCCTTCAATATCCTTTCCGCAGGTTTTAAAGATTGATGCCTTGGCATTGGGGTTTTCGTATACGATGGAAGGCAGAACATCGGGCAGATTGATCATACACAGTTCATTTTCCAACCAGCCCACGGTGCCGTCCAGCAGGCAGACCTGCCAATATGCGCCAGACTCCTGCCGGATATAAAACATATCTCCCGCTGCAAGTCTGCGCAGTACCGTACTGGTCCCATCCGGTCTCTCGTACAGCAGCATCACAGCCGCCCCTGCAAAGCCTGTTGAACCTTCCAACGGCAGTTCGAAGTTCTGGGGAACGCGGATGCCATCCCGCAGAACTGCATTGTCGTCCAGTGCTGCATTCCACATCGGTCCGGTTTCAGAGACCGGATCACTGACTTCCTGCTGCTGCCAGCTGACAGCCCGCTCTTCCACTGTGGGGTTCTGGCAGCCCGTCAGAAGCCATGCGCATGCCATGGCCGAAAGGCACAGAAAATCACGTCTTGTTGTTTTCATGTATTTTCCGTCCCTTCTTCCTGCTGTTCCTGTGCCGGAGTTTCCGGCGCTGTCGGTGCCTTCGATGTGGTCTCCTGCTCTGCCGCCGATTCCTCCGTCAACTGCGTCGGCTGTTGTACCGCCGGGGCAGTCTGCCCCGCTTCCGTTGTTTCGGTCTGTGTCGGCTGCGCTTCCAGCAGTTCTTCCTCCGGCGGTTCGCCCTCGGCATCCTCTGCAAGATCGTCCTCCGGTGCCTGATCCCCAACCGGCTGAACACTGCCGCTGCCGTTCAGGTTGCTGCTAAGTGCGCCCTCCCCGAATGTGCCCGACTGACTGACGCCGTTGATAAAATAGTAGCTTTTTTCATGGGAATGATCCCATCCCTGCTTCGGTTCACCATTTGTCCCAAAAGCATAGGGCTGGCCGTCGATCACACACCACCCGGTCATCTGATTTCCGTTGCCGTCCAAATAGCGCGTGCCCACATCCGTTTCAACCCAGCCGGCCTGACTGACACCGTCCACAAAGAAATAATCCTTTCCATCGATCTCTGTCCAGCCCTGTGCCGGTGCGCCGCTGTTGTCATAGTATTTCAGGACGCCGTCCGTTTTTTTCCAACCGTTCAGTCGGTTTTTGACCCGTCCATCGCTATCCAGTTCCCAGACCTTTCCGTCCTCCTGATAAGTACCGGTGCGCGGATGTCCGGTTTCGTCAAAGCAGTACTGCACTCCGTCCAGCATGATCCAGCCGGTGTACAACTGGCCGGTCTCCGGTTGGAAATAGTAGTATTTTCCGTCTATCTTCGCTTCGCCCTGGGTGAGCGCTCCATCTGCGTTGGCATAGCCGACATAGCCGTTCTCTTCAATCCAGCCGACCTTCAAAAAGTTGTTGCTGCCAAAATAGTAGAGCTTATAGTTGATCTCATACAGCCCCTGCGCACGGGTGCCGGTAGTCGGCGAGATATAGTAGCGATGCAGTCCTTCGCCGTGCCACCCCGTAGTCTTACTCTGGATCGCTTTGTAAACTCCAAAAGCGACCCCTGTGAGCAGACACAGGCACACCAGTACTACACCGACGGCTTTCAGCGGCGTTGCCGCCCTTCTTCTGCGCGTATTCTGCGTCACGCTAAACCGATATCGTTTGATCTTCTGGCGTTTCATTCTCATCTTCCCATATAAAGATTCAGCCCCCGGTGGAATGCCAGAGGCCGAATTTCATGTTTAATAGGCGTCCTGTACCGTCTCTTTACCGTTTTCACGGTAGGTCGTCACAGTAAAGCCGTTGTAATACAGCAGGCCATCCTCGCCATCACCGATGCAGCTGGAAGCATACTCCGAACTGTTCGGCTTGCCAATAGCGGCATACAGCTTGGAAACGTCTTTGCCCACATACTTCAGGGCAGTTTCCAGGCTGGCAGTTTCTGCCGGAGCAGTCTCTGTAACGGGCTTGCTTTCCACAGGCTCCGTCTTTTCTTCTTTGGAGGAAGCAGCCGTCTCCTGCTTTGCAGGCTTAGATTTTGCCGCAGTCTCGGCCTTGGATTCCGCCTTGGATTCTGCCGGTTTCTCCGATGCCGCCTCGCTTACCGCAGAAGAAGCTTCAGAAACTGCCTCCGAGACAGCCTCGCTTTCCGGCACAGCCTCCGACGAAGCAGCCTCCAATGCCACAACGGAAACCGATTCGGATTCCACAGCCGAGGAAGCGGTCGTTTCTGCTTTTGCCCCGCATCCCGATGCCAGAAGCATCGCACCGCAGAGCACTACACCCATCATCTTATAGTTTACATTCATTTTGTTTGTTCCTTCTTTCTATTCTTTCAGTCAGTCGGCCAGGGCGCAAAAGACCCATTCACCGTCCGACAGAAATGCTGCTTTTAGTTGCTGCTCCCGCACATTCTGCGGAAGATACGCTGTAAACGGCTGTATTCCCTCTCTGCAGGGGGAAGCTTCGTAGGTTCCGGTCTCTGCCAGAATGTAGATCGGAGAGTCGTCATCCACACGCTGCCCGCTCAGATCGCCTGTCAGGCAGAAAGTCCCCTCCATTCGGCTGTCCTTCCGTTGTGCCTTCGCACTTGTACCGGTATCTGCTGCCGGGACTGCCGTGCGTTCCGGAGCAGGCATTTCCGGGGCACGTTCCAGCAGCCAGTTCAGGTTGCGTTCCACCAGTTCCACCAGCAGCACATCGGGCTGCTCTTCTGTAACAGCCGTCAAAAGGTAGGGCATATTCCGGGAGAAACAGGCGTTGCCGTAGCTCTGTGCCAGAAAAGGATGCAGATTGATGCCAAAGGAATCGCGGTATACAAAAATGCTTCCGTCTGCCGCCGAATTTTCCGTGTGGATCGTGATATCATCTGCCGAGTGGAATTTTTCGTCATACTGATAGGTAAAGTCGTATGCCGTATCCTGTTCCGTCTCGTTTCCGGCAGGGTACACCATCTCATACAGGTCGCCGGTATGCGGGGATGTTTTTCCATTGATGCAGGAATCAAACTCCGCTTCAGAGCCTTTCAGTTCTTTCAGCAAAGTCTGTGCTGCCAGCTGTGCGCCCCGCATATTCCAGTGGCTGTCCCGACGGTAATACAGCTGCTCTTCGTGGTCAGACAGTGTTTTGAACAGATCCACATACCGGACATTCTGCTGTTCCATCTGCTGCTGAAGCAGTTGGGCGTTCCGTACAGAGGCTGCCGTATATCGTGCCGGCATCTGACTGCCATACAGGGAATTTTTATTGGGTGCGATGGTAAAGCAGAACCCCATGCCGTTCTCTTCGCAGTATTCCTGCATCAGACCCAGTACATGAGCGGCCGCATAACTCTGCCGGGCTGTAAAGGGTTCTGCGCCGGTATAGTCCGCAAGGGTGCTTTTATAGAACAGCCAATCGTCTTTTCCCAACAGCACACTGCTGCTGTCCAGCGTTTTGAGCACGGTTCCGGTAAGCTGATCGTTCAAGGTGATCATCTCATGACGGAGCCCGAAATGATCCGCAAAATAATCCGAAAACTCATTCAGGATACCGGTATTGAAGCTGCCATCCTCTTTCCGTAATTCAGGAAAGGATGCAAGCTGCTCATTGCCCACCGCTTTTTCCGTCTGCCAAGGCATCACAGCCACAGGCAAAATGCAAATTGTGGCAATGACCCCCACAAACAGGATATATCCTAATTTTTTCACTTGCATTTTTCCACCTCAGAACTGGAAATAGATAAAAGGCACATAGGATGCAGCCGACAGATGCAGAATATCCACCAGCAAAAGCGCCAGCGCCCCTGCATAACTCAGTGCCTGAAGGCATGCGTACACACTTCCGGTCTGCTGCTCTGCTTTACGGCAGACCAGCGGCAAAACCGGCATACTGCCCACAAGGCCAACCGCCAGTGCAAACAGGGTCAGCGGGGTCAGACACTGCGCCAGCAGCAGCCCTGTCTGCGCAGAGGCAGAGCCCCCGGAAAACATGGCTCCTATCATTGAGAAGGCCTGCCCCATGTTGTCTGCACGGAAGATCACAAAGCCAACCAGCACCACAAGCAGGGTGTACAAATGTTTCAGCACCATTTTTCGGCTACCTCAGCAATCACGGAAACTGGTAGCTGAACACCGTTTTATTCAGCGGCATTTTATACATATTATATTCTGCATGGCCGTATCTGCCGGCACGATAGCCCCACTCCAGTTCCACATCATAGATATAGGGAACTCCGTTCTCGCAGATCATGACCCATGCATGGTCCGAGTCCTTGCGGCCCACACCGCCAGACACTACATAGGCATTGTAGCCCAGCCGCCGGGCCATATAAAGGAACTGGCCTGCAAAGCAGTAGCAGTTGCCCTTTTTGTGTTCAAACATGAACAAAGCGCTCTCTTCTGCCCAAGCCGTTGTGCCTCTTGCCTGATGCGGACGGGCAAGGTATGCGCCGTGATCCCGGACATACAAATAGGCGGCGCGCAGCTTTTGCGCCTTCGTCATGCCAGAGTTTGTGCACGCAGCCAGTGCCTGATCCACATAGCTGTCCAGCGTTGCATTGCCAGAGGTATAGCGGCCATTCGCATCAAAAGTAAGGTATTCTACCGCGCTGTTCGTCAGGAACGAGCCATCCTCTTTGACATAGTACATTCCCCCGTCGATCTCGTGCAAACCCTTGGCGTACCGATCGATGGCATAGCCATTCTTCGAAACATGATACAGCTTGCCGTCAATCGTCACAAAGCCACCTGTGCCGGTGCGTCTACTGACTGCACCGCGTATGCAGTCGGCACCAGAAGCATGGCCGACATTGCAAGAATAACAGCCGTTACACTAAGTTTTTTAGCATTTTTTCATACCCCTTAATCGATTGATTTTTATTGATACTCGTTCCAGATCTGTTCCTTCAGCTTTTTTCCCTGCCTGCGCAGGATCCATGCTGAAACGACTGCCGCAACAGTCGAAACGATCATGCCAACGATTCCAACCACACAAAAGATCTGTCCGGTAGACGCAGGTATTCCCTCCTTATTTGAGCCATCCGCTGGTGCGGAGCTGGTCGATCAGAAGATAGGCCATCTGCATATCAAAACGATAATCCGATGGATACTGCTCCTGCAGATCTTTCAAAACCTTTTCAGCTTCACTGTACTGATCCAATGCCTGCAGTACAGTTGCCAGATTCAACCGGGTGGCAATAGTATCGTAGCCGCTGTCCACCAGTTCCTCCAGCAGCTGCTGCGCTTCAGCATAGTATTCTTCTGCATTTTCTTTGTCAGATGCTGCCTGCTGCATCATAAGATCCGCAAGCATCTCCTTTTGAAGCACAGCCTGACCTTCCGGAAGGTTCTGGCATCCCTGTTTCAGAATGCGCACAGCCTTTTCCATATCGTCCTGATTCAGCGCTGCATTTGCGGCTGACAGGTAAGCATGGCTCAGGAGCTGCGGGTCCTCCACCTCATTGAACACTTTTATGTAAAGCGCAAGCGCCTGATCATAATTCTTTTGCAAGGACAGAATCTCTGCCGCAACCAGATCACAGTCACCGAAGGAAGCGCCTTTTTTCTGCAATGTATCCAGCTCCTGCTGTGCCTCTTCCAGCTTTCCATCATTGGCAAGTGCAATAGCAAGACCCCCGATAGCTTTCAGTACCTGCTCCCTGTAACCGGACGGCCGCCTGCAGTTCCAGCACCGCATTGGCGTAATCCTTATCATAATACTTAAAGATCGAGCAGATCGTAGAGTACCCCACTCTACAGCCACTATTCTTTTTTAGATTTTACAGCTAATTCCGCAATCGGTCAATGAAAAACACTCCAAAATCCAATTTTTTGGGGAGGGGAAAAAAATTGTTTGACGCAATCGACAGTATTGCCAAAAACCTGACAATTTGATTGTATGCTCCGTCAAACAGGCCCATTAAACAAAAGGAATTGTATCGCCGATGCAGGCGTTGGGCGTGGATATTCAGACCATCCAGAGCATCGTAGGCCATGCC
>OHKP01000629.1_pt1 | contig 19128 bp, 20 predicted proteins | sample 1568861 | NCBI WGS metagenome assembly OHKP01 (sample SAMEA3879524, study PRJEB24766) | human gut metagenome | biome: human-associated habitat; feature: feces | place: USA | collected 1985/1987 | reverse complement strand
AACTGCAAATGCAAAAACAAACAATGATACTTCAAAATCAATAGTTACACAAAATACTGTATCAGATAAAACTATAAAAATTATTGATATTCAAATCGAAGCCAAAAACGGTTCAGATATTACAGCTAAAGTTCAGCAGGCACTTGATGTTGCAAGAGATTTTGCAATGGATAGTGTTCCGTATAGAATTATTATCCCTAAGGGTACTTATACTATCTCCTCTGCACTTGAAATTTATAGTAATACACAAATCTGTGCTGAGGGCGCTCATATAATCAAGCAAAGCTTTTCGGGTGGTATGCTGAGAACAGCCTTTCCAAAAGGTGACAATAAGTTATATGGATATTCAGGATATAAGAATATTAAAATTGTTGGTGGAATATGGGACGGAAATGCAGAAAGCCAAAAATATGGCGAAGGAAAATGCAAGGTATTTTCAAGCTTTAGGTTTGCACACGCTACAAATATAACTCTCGAAAATCTTTCTATAACTAATAATGTTGGTTCACATCATCTTGAACTTGGTGGTATTGATGGTGCTACAATCACAGGTTGTACCTTTGAAGGTTATAAAGATGGTGGTATTTCTGGTGGAAAAGAGGCTATTCAGCTTGATGTTATGTATAGCCCAGAAGTTTTCGTAGGCTATCCGGCTTTTGATGATACACCTTGCATAAATGTAAAAATATCGAATAATACTTTTAAAAATGTAAATAGAGGTGTTGGAAATCACACAGCTGTAAATGGAGTGTATTTTGAAAATGTAGAAGTGACAAATAATATCTTTGAAAATATTACTCAGCAGTCAATTCTTGCATTAAATTGGAAAGATTGCAATATTTCAAATAATATTATGAGGAATGTGGGTTCTGGTGTTGATTTTAAATATATGGAGCCAACTCTATATAATAATCCAAAGGTTGGCAGTACAAATATAGATTCACAGTCAAAATCTACTATTTCAAATAATATAATCTCAATAAGCTCAAGTGCAACTGAAAATCTTCCATATATTTTTGGTATTCGTGCTTGGGGTACAACTATTAATGAAGCTAATAATTCAAACTCAATTTTAGAAGGAAATTATTTTGTTGAGGGTGTGGATATTTTTAATAATAATATTACAGCACTTGGTAGAATAGACGCTGGAATTTCTGGAAAGCTTATGAACGATAGCAAAATCTATAACAATATAGTAGATTTTTCAAATTCTAAAGGCAATGAAAACAGCAGGGGCATTTATCTAAGGAAAAGCAATAATAATACAATAGAAAATAATACTTGCCATCAGATTAATGGTACTGGTGGAAATGGTATACATCTTTCAGCAAGTGATAAAAATATTATAAAAACTAATACTATTACTGATTGTACAGGCAATGGCATCTCACTTAATACCTATTCAAATGAAAATCAGATTATAGGTGGCAACGTTCTTGGAAATTCTGTGAATGGAATTTCATTGAATTCAAGCAGTGCAAATATTATAAAGAATATAAGTGACATTAAGGGCAACGGAAATTACGGAATTATAATAAGCAATTCCTCAAGTAGCAATAAAGTTATAGGAGTAAAAGTAGACTCGAATAAAAAGAGTGGAATAGCTGTGAGCGGTTCAAGCTCAAGTAATACACTTACAAATAATGTTTCTAAAAACAATGGCGGAAACGGTGTTTTGATTTATAACTCTGCTAATAATATCGTAAGCTCATCTTCTTTCTCAGCTAATAAGAATTATGGACTTACAATTTCAGGCAATAGTAGGTCGAATAAAGCAACTTTATGTGATTCAAATAATAATAAAAAAGGACAGGCTGTTATTACAGGTAAATCAAGCAACAATAATGTTGATGTAATAAAGACAGACAATAAAGCAAAAGAAACATTGCCAAGTATTCCGCAAGGTGTTAAGCTTGGAGGTCGTACATCTACTAAAATAAAACTTCAATGGAGTAAAAGTGAAAATGCAAGCGGATATTATGTATACCGAAAAGACAATAACGGCATTTATAAAAAGATAAAGACTATTGAGGGAAATTCTATACTTTCTTTCATAGATAGCGGACTTACTCCAAATAAAAGCTATTCTTATAGAATTACTGCCTATTATAAATCAAATGGCAATGTTATAAACTCAAGCTATTCTAAAACTGTAAGCTATACTACACTTTTAAAAGCAACAGATAAGTTTACTGGAACATCTACAAAAAATACCATAACTCTTAAATGGAATAAGGTTTCGGGTGCTACTGGATACTATGTATATAGATATGACGCAAAATCAAATAGCTATAAAACCCTTATAACATTTAATAATGAAAATAGTATTTCAGTAAGAGTTACAGGTCTTAACCCAAATACAAAATATACTTATAAAGTTATGGCATTTAAGAAAACAAATAGTGGTACTTTAAAGGGAGATATTTCAAAAGCTTTGTCTGTTACAACTAAAAAATAAGCAGAAAAAATCTATTGACAAAGCATTTTTAAAGTGCTATATTAGCATTAGAAATCAAATAGATTAAATGTAATGATAAGGAAGCGTTTTTCAAATACGGTTTCAAAAGAGAGCAGAGGTCATCGGCTGAAAGCCTTTGCAGAAACTATGATTAACGACACCGCCTTTGAACATTACTGCGAAATAAGCAGTAACGCCTGCCTGCGTTATGGACATTAACGAGATGACGGATTTTTATTATATTATCCGTTAAGCTTGGGTGGAACCACGGTGAAAATTCCCCGTCCCAGTGTATCCTTAGTGATGCTTTGGGGCGGTTTTTATTTTGTCTGTTTGGTAAATTCTATTTTAATAAGGAGCTGTTGAAAAATGATTAAGGTAACGCTTAAAGACGGAGTTGTTAAAGAGTATGAGAGCGGAACAACAGTTGCAGAGGTTGCAAAGTCACTTGGTGCAGGACTTTATAAGTCTATGTGTGCCTGTAAGATTAATGGCAATGTCTGCGATGTAAGAACTCCACTTACAGAGGATTGTGAGCTTGCTATCCTCACTTTTGATAATGTTGATGGTAAAAAGGCTTTCTGGCATACTACATCTCATATTCTTGCTCAGGCTGTTAAGAGATTATATCCTGAGGCAAAGTTTGCTATTGGCCCTGCGATTGACACAGGCTTTTATTATGATTTCGATGTAGAAAAACCATTCTCTCCTGAGGACTTAGAAAAGATTACAGCAGAGATGAAGAAAATCGTTAAGGAAGGACTTGAGCTTGAAAAGTTTGAGCTTTTTCCTGATGAGGCTGTTAAACTTCTTGAGGAAAAAGATGAGCCATATAAGGTTGAGCTTTGCAAGGAACACGCAGATAAGGGAGAGCCAATCAGCTTTTATAAGCAGGGCGAATTTATAGACCTTTGTGCAGGTCCTCACCTTATGTCTGTTGCTCCTGTAAAGGCTATTAAACTCACAGCCTGTACTGGTGCATACTGGCGTGGAAACCAAAATAATCGCCAGCTTTGCAGAGTTTATGGTGTTTCTTTCCCTAAGGCATCTATGCTTGAGGAACATCTTAAGATGCTTGAGGAGGCTAAGGAGCGTGACCACAACAAGATAGGCAGAGAGCTTGAGTACTTCACAACTGTTGACTATGTAGGTCAGGGACTTCCTGTACTTCTTCCTAAGGGTGCAAGAGTTATCCAGTTACTCCAGAGATGGGTTGAAGATGTTGAGCAATCAAAGGGCTGCTTGTTGACAAAAACACCACTTCTCGCAAAGAGAGAACTTTATAAGATTTCAGGACACTGGGACCACTATCTCGATGGTATGTTTGTTCTTGGTGACCCATATGACGAGGAGAAAGAGTGCTTTGCACTTCGTCCTATGACTTGCCCATTCCAGTATCAGGTATTCCTCAATAAACAGCGTTCTTACAGAGAACTTCCTATGAGATTGACAGAAACATCTACACTTTTCAGAAATGAAGCAAGTGGTGAAATGCACGGACTTATCAGAGTTCGTCAGTTTACAATCTCTGAGGGACACTATATTCTCCGTCCTGACCAGCTTGAGGAAGAATTTAAGAACTGTCTCGAGCTTGCAAAATATTTCCTCGATACAGTAGGTCTTCTTGAAAATTGCACATTCAGATTCTCTCAGTGGGACCCTGAAAATAAGAATAATAAGTATGAGGGTACAAAGGAGCAGTGGGAGGAATCTCAGGCAGTTATGAAGAAGATTCTTGACCATATCGGACTCGATTACGAAATTGGTATTGATGAGGCTGCATTCTATGGTCCTAAGCTTGATATTCAGTATAAGAATGTATTCGGCAAGGAAGACACAATCGTTACTATCCAGATTGATATGCTCGAGGCAGAAAGATTTGGAATGTACTATGTTGATAAGGACGGTCAAAAGAAGATTCCTTATATTATCCATAGAACTTCACTTGGCTGTTACGAAAGAACTCTTGCTTATATGCTTGAGCGTTTTAATGGTGTACTTCCACTCTGGCTTGCACCTGAGCAGATAAGACTTCTTCCTATCAAGTCAGCTCATAACGAATATGCACAATCTATCGCAGATAAGTTGACAGCACTTGGAATGAGAGTAACTGTTGATAGTAGAGAAGAAAATATCGGCCCTAAGATTAAGAACGCAAGACTTGAGAGAATACCATATATTCTTGTTATCGGTGATAATGAGGTTGCTTCTAATACAGTTACAATTCGTTCAAGAAAAAGAGGCGAGATGCCTAATACTCCTGTTGATGAATTTATCCAAATGGTCAAAACAGAGGTTGACACTAAAGAAAAATAATTTTTGAGTTATTTCTGTTTTTATAGTTGAATATTTATCTACATTTAGCACGGCTCGTATTTCGGGCTGTGCTTTTGTATTTGTAGGAATTAATATTATTCCTGAAAATATCTCGATTATTGAAATAAAACAGTATAAAGTAGCAAAAGCTGTGCCTTTTTTGTACAATATTGCAATTTGAATTTTATTAGTTTATACTAAAAATCTTCAACTTAATGTAGCGTGATGTACGAATCAGATAGCATAAAATGTAAAGTTTTCTGTAAGTATTGACAAATTGAATGAAATCGTGTTTAATAATATTAAAGAAATTGAGAAACTATATCTTTTGAATCATAAATAAAATATCGTTATATTACAGAATAATATTATTTGATGAAAATTGTGCTTTATTAAAATTTCATCAAACTTATCGTGGTTTAAATTCAAAATTTTATTTTTAAGAAATTTAGGCAAAGAAAATATATAATTTGTGCTATATAACATTCAAACCTAACATATTAAATTTCCGTAGTGAAACCGATATTTTCTTAAAATGACAGGTGGTGAATTTTATGCTGAATTTTGATGGAACAGCTATATCTATGGGTTACGCTATCGGAAAGATTCTTTATTTGAATAATTCAAAAAAGAGTATTCCAAAATATACAATAACAGATACAGAAAAAGAAATGGCAAGACTTACAGAAGCAAGAAATGCAGTTTATGACCAGCTAACCATTTTGAATGAACGAGCAAAGGAAAGCATCGGTGGTAAAAATGCTTTGATTTTCCAATTTCATCAGATGCTTCTGAACGATAATTCTCTTAGAGATTATTCAAAAAATATAATAATAAATGAACATATGAATTGCGAATATGCTGTGAAAAAAACATCAGAGCATTTTTATAACATCTTTGCCAATTTAGAAGATGATTATATGAGAGAGCGTGCAGATGATATTGTCGATTTATCTAACAAGCTTTTAAATACGCTTATGTCAGAAAATGAGATAAGCAAGGTTAATATAACAGAGCCTTTTATTATTGCTGCGAGAGAACTTTACCCGAGTGATACACTTTCTTTCACAAAAGAAAATATACTTGGTATTATTACATCTGTTGGTTCTTTTACTTCTCACGCATCTATTATATCAAGAATTTTGGGCATACCGTCTATCTCTAATACAAATGCCGTTTTAGAGCGTTTAAATGGCAGATATGCCATTCTTGATGGAGAAAAAGGAAAGCTTTTTGTTGACCCAACAGAGGGTATGCTTTCTCAGTATAGGTCTAAGAAGGAACGATATGAACAATATCGTCAAATGCTCAATAGCCAGAAAAATCTTCCTACTGAAACAATAGACGGAAAGAAAATAGGACTTTTTGCAACAATCGGTTCAATAGACGGTGCTCAGGTTGCAATAGATAATGATGCAGAGGGAATAGGCTTTTTGAAAAGTGATTTTCTCTTTGCCGGAAGAGCGTCTTTGCCAAGTGAAGATGAGCAGTTTATGGCATACAGAGCAATCTCTAAAACGATGGGAACAAAGGTTACTAACATATGCATGCTCGATATGCTTCCAGAGCAAGAGTGTAGCTACTTTAATATATCAAAGGAAAGTAATCCTGCTATGGGTATGCGTGGAATAAGACTTCTTCTTGAAAATCCAAGTGTGCTTAAAAAACAGTTAAGAGCTATATATAGAGCTTCAGCTTTTGGTAAGGTTTCTATATGTATTCCTATGGTATCATCTGCAAATGAAGTGCGTTCCTTTAAAAAGACGGCTAAAGAGGTTCGTGATGAATTAAAGAGAGAGGGCATAAATTATGACCCATCAACGCAGATAGGAATAATAGTAGAAACACCTGCGGCGGCAGTTATAAGCGATATTCTTGCCGAAATGGTAGATTTTATAAACATAGGTACTAATGATTTAACTCAATATACCTTGGCTGTTGACAGAAATAATGAGGACCTCATAAATTTCTACATAACAGCACATAAAGCGGTTTTAAGACTTATTAAGATGACCATACAAAATGCTCACAAGGCAGAAATTCCTGTTGGAATATGTGGCGACCTTGCTGCTGATAAGCGACTTACAGAAAAATTCTTGAGATATGGTGCAGATAGTTTTTCGATTATTCCAAGCAAAATACTTGAGATGCGTTCTGAAATAAGAAAAGTAGACCTTAATGAAAAGAAATCAAAATAAAGGTGATTAGATGGATTCAAAAGAGCGAGCATTGCTTGCTGTTGAAGCTCTAAAACAAGAATATCCTGATGCAATATGTTCACTTGTTTATACTGAACCTTTACAGCTTCTTATAGCTACAAGGCTTGCTGCACAATGTACAGATGCACGAGTAAATATGGTTACTCCAGCATTATTTGAACGCTTTAAAACAGCAGAGGATTTCGCAGAGGCTGATATATCAGAAGTGGAAAGGTATATTCATTCTTGCGGACTTTATAAGACTAAGGCGAGAGATATAGTTGCTATGTGTCAGATGCTTGTTTCGGATTTTGGTGGGGTAGTGCCTGATACAATCGAAAAGCTGATAAAGCTCCCTGGCGTAGGTAGAAAGACGGCAAACTTAGTTGTTGGGGATATTTTTGGAAAGCCTGCTGTGGTTGTTGATACTCATTGCATAAGGATAACCTCAAGACTTGGTTTTCATTCGATTAAAGATGCAAATAAGATAGAAAAGATATTGAGAGATGTTCTTCCACCAGAAGAAAGCAATGATTTTTGTCATAGGCTCGTACTTCATGGCAGAGCTGTCTGTGACGCACGAAAACCAAAATGCGATGAATGTTGTATGAATGGCTTTTGCGAATATTACAGCCAAAATAAGGCGATTTAAAATATATAAATAAGCATTTGCAAAAGGATTATGTTTTTTCTTGCTCCTCTTGAAAAGCCAAAAAACATATGATATAATATGACCAAAAGAACCAAAATAGTCATATTTCAAGGAGGTTCAACCTTGGCTTTTACCGAATACGAAACAGAACAGCTCCGCAAGGCACTGCTGAAGGAAACGAGACACTGTGCGGTCACGCTGGGAATGAAGAAAACCTCTGTTGACCAGTTGACGAAGGCTGTAGGTATAGCAAAAGGCTCATTCTATAAATTTTATGAATCAAAGGAAATGCTGTTCTTCGCAGTTTTGGAGGGCATCCATTCCGAGCTTTACGGAGTGGCTGACCAAGCATTGAGCGAAACTGCCAGTCTGCCGACCTCAGAACGTGCGGCAAAGGCAATCCTTGCCGTATGCAAACGGCTGTCCGATACTGGCGACATGATTTTCATAGAAAACGATGCTAAGCTGCTTTTGCAGAGATTGCCAGAGGAAGTGAAAAAAGTGCATTACCACGATGACGAGACGCATATTCGCCAGCTTCTGGAGAAATATGACCTTGTGCCAAAGTGCGGTACTTCCTTGGCTGTCGCTACTGTATTTGGATTAATTCTCACAGTTTCGCACAAGGAGCAAATAGGAGAACTGTACCCTCAAGTGCTGGAAACGCTGGTAAACGGCACTTGTAGGGAATTATTTTAATAGACCAAAATGCCACAGAGATGTGGCATTTCAAAGACACACGAGTTAGCTAAATCTAACCCTATGTTTTGTATGTATTGGTTAGACAAATCTAACAAAAAAGGAATGATAGCGATGCTATAACACGAAAATTTCTGGAACAGAAATGTCAGTTTATACAACCGTTTCATGCGAAAGGATTGGGAGGCATAAGGCTCTATAATAAAAGTTGAGGGTAGAAAAAGAGCCTACATATAAAAAGTAGAGAATATTTTACCAAAATCCGTATTTTACATATGTTTTCCAACAAACATATCAATTCTACAATAAAACAAGCGACAGTTTAATTTTCTGCCACTTGTAATTACACTTTATTCTATTTTTTCAGATTACGCAAACTATTGACATTGAGCTAAAATTTTTAAATAGAGCATATAAACAAAACCGCATTAACACTGATATCTCAGCATTAATGCGGTTTTGTTTTGGCAAATCACTCTAATTTGGATACAAGCTGCACCTCACAGCCTAACAAAAGCCTTTGAAACAAGGCGTTTTTCGGCTTCTTGCACACGATTATTATTCCTGCTCGACTTGATGGCTTGCGCCATTAAGTTGGACTTTTTTGTTTTTGCAAAGGTTGGAGATTATTTCCCTTGTGATAGTGATACAGTAAAACCAGAATATCTTGTCTGGGACGCAAATTTTAAACAGATTGAGCTTCTCACAAATCAGCTTTATACAATTTCAGAAATGGGTTCTGCTGTGTTTGGTGATTTGACGAATAAGGCAGATGATGTTCCAAGCGGTTCGGCTTTAAGACGATTGATGATGTCACCACTCGCCAAGGCTCGCAGGATTGCAAATCGTTTCGACCCGATTTTGAAGAAAATTATATCTGCAAGTGCTGAAATTCTTGGAACAAAAATAGCACCAGAAGAAATCACTGTCACATGGCATGATGGCTTACCTGCCGACCCAACGGAAGACGCTGAAATCATGTCAGTTCGCACAGGCGGAAAAGCTACACTGTCGCAGTATACAGCGATTCAAAGGCTTGATGATATGTCTGCTTCTGATACCGATGCAGAGCTTGCGATGATACGTTCTGACGATATTGACGCAAGCGTTGGCTTAGAAGAACCTGCCCTCGAACCGATTGAGGGCGTCTGATGAATACGCAGAAAAAGCTGATTGAAACATATCAGAAAGCACAGAAAAAACTCGTTGAGATAATCAAGCGTAAACAGGCTTATGGTTCGGCAACAGCTTATGAAAGGTCACTTTTAAGGCAGATTCAAAAGGAGCTTAAAAAGCTGAAAAAATCTTCAAAAGCACTTGTTGAACAGCTTGTAAAAGAAAACTACAAGACAGGCTTGCAAAGTCTGATTGATGACCTTATAAAAGATGATACAGCACCAAGATTGTTTAATATGTTCAGCGGACTTAACACAAGTCAGATTGAACTTATTACTCAAAACGCTAATATCGACTTGAACAAGGCAATTAACATTGTTGGTCGCAGAGTTCAGGACGCAGTCAGAGAAGCCAGTATCGAAGCAACAGCAGAAAAGCTCACAACAGGTCAGACAATCAGAGAAATGCAGAAAAATCTTCAAGATAAACTTAAACAGCAAAATCTGACAGCAGTAGAATATGCCAACGGTACGAAAATGCCGATTGAAAAATATGCTGAAACTGTTGCTCGCTCAACTACTGCAGAAACTCAAAATAAGGCTAAAGTTATACAAGGACAAGACTGGGGCTACGACCTTGTGAGGTTTACAGAACATAGCCCTACCTGTGAAGTCTGCTCGATGTATCAGGGCAGAGTTTATGCCCTCACGAAAGAAGCTGCCAATGGCAAATACAAAGGTTCTAAAGGTCAAGCATTGCATTTTCCCTATCTTTATGATACAGCTTTGATAAGCGGTTACAGTACTATACACCCTAACTGCCGTCACCGTCTGTCAGTATTGCCAGCAGGAGCTTATACTGCTGCTGAAATGGAGGATTTCTCTCGAAAAAGTATGCAGCCATTTGAAGATATGCGGTCGGACAAGGAACGCAAGGCATATGCTCAAGAACAAGCAGTAAAGCGGAAGCGGAACGAGAGTCGCAAGCAGTATGAGAAAATCAAGACTGCTTTGCCAAATGACGCACCAAAAACATTTGCGGCTTTTGTTAAGATGAAATCTGCAAAATCAGAGCGGTATAGGGAATTGCTGAAAGATTACCGTACTGTAATGGGTATTGCAAAACAGCAGGAAAGTGGTATAATAAAAAATATAGATATAGAAGATGTAGAAATTTTAGGCTCGACCAAAGGAATTCCCAGTGATGTACTTACTCCTATTCTAAAAGTTGTTTCAAAGTTTGGAGATAATTATTACTATAATGAAGTTTCTTTTGAAAGTCTTGGTTCTGGTAATAGAGTTCCTTTAATGCAGACAGAACCATATTCTATGGGAAAAATTGTTGGAACAAGACTTATAATCAATCAAGATATTTTGGCTGGATGTACTTTGGAAGAAATAAATAGTAGAATATTAAATTCTTCTACCACAGTTGCAAGAAATTTAACTGAAGCTGCAATACATGAAACTGGTCATGCAAAAATGTATTATCAAAAATCAATGTCGACAATAGAAAGCGAAAATAATGAACTGCTAAAAATACATATTAAAGGTATAAATGAAACTGCATATAGTGATGGATCTGAATGTATAGCTGAAACTGAGGTACTATTAAGTAGAGGTGATCCTGTGCCAAAAGAAGCAAAGGATTTATATGATAAATATTTAAAAAGGGAGTAATTGTCTATGTTTTATTTCATACCCTGTGATAATTGTAAGCATAAGAGAACCATTAAGAAAGATGGTTGGATTTTTACTTGCGATGCATTTCCAGATGGAAGACCTTTAAACTTTATTTATGAACACAATTATAATGAACCATTATGTAATAATAATATAGGATTTGAATCCTTAGAATCGGAAATTTCCTCATAAATGCCCTAAATCGCATTTAATTATTATAGGTAAAATTATCAGTCTAACAATTTCTAAACGCTCTTAAACGGCTTATAAACGAATTTAAACGCATATATAACACAGGCAATAAGCGTACCTGCACTTTTATGGTGCAGGACGCTTTTTATATTGCAAAAATTTAATGAAAGGAATTTTTACTATGAGTGAAACAAACACAAATGCTTCAACAGAAAGCGAAGCAAAAACAGAACCACAGACGGCAGAACCTCCAAAGCAGACACAGGTTGACCAAAATGCAGAAAAGCTCAGCACCTATGAAACAGCACTGAGAAAATTTTTTAAACTTGCTGACGGTGAGGAGCTTGGTGACATTGACGGCAAGCTGACAGAGTTTGAAGCGGAACACGAAAAACTTATTTCAGCAACAAAGGATAAGCTTATTACAGCAAGTCTTAACGCTCTTGATGGCTACAACACAAAACTACTTGCAAGGCTTATAGACAAAAGCAAGATTACAGTTGATGAAAACGGCAATATTACAGGACTTGAAGAAGCAGTAAAAGCTGTTTCAGACGAATTTCCTGCCGTAATTGTTAAAAAAGAATCTGCAAAGAAACCTTTTGTGCCGATTAATCCGGCACAGCAAACATCAACATCACAAACAATGAATGACCTCATCAGAAGTCACAGATAAAAAAGGAGATTTTTATTATGGGAAACATTATTACAAGAACAGACGCAGAAGCTCTTATTCCGGTTGAATCAAGCAAAGAAATTATTCAGGCAGTACAGCACGAAAGTGCAGTTCTACAGCTTATGAAAAAGCTGCCTAATATGAGTTCAAAGCAGACTAAAATGCCGATTATGTCAGCACTTCCTGTCGCTGGATTTGTTAATGGCGATAATGGTCTAAAGCCTGTATCAAGTGCATCATGGGAAAACAAGTACATTACCGCAGAGGAAATTGCTGTAATTATTCCTATTCCTGAAGCTGTACTCGACGACGCAGAATATGACATTTGGGCAGAACTTAAACCTTCGATTATTTCAGCATTTGGAAAGGTTATTGATGGTGCTGTATTATTCTCGACCGAAAAGCCAACAAGCTGGCCTGAGGGCATTGCAACAACAGCAATTACAAAGAAAAAGACGGTTACATACGGAACGGGCATTGACACAGCCGAGGATATTTCCGAGCTTATGGGACTTGTCGAGGCTGACGGCTTTGATGTTACAGGCTTTGCGGCAGAAATTGCTCTGAAATCATCTTTCAGAGGTTTGCGTGACAAAAACGGCGGTCTTATCTTTGCTCCAAGCTTGCAGGCGGATACACCATCAACTCTATACGGTCAGGCAATCAACTATGTAAAAAATGGTTCTTGGGATAGCAGTAAGGTTAAGCTTATTGCTGGTGATTGGTCACAGGCGGTTTATGCAATGCGTCAGGATATGACATATAAAGTGCTTGACCAAGCTGTCATCAGTGACGCAAGCGGTAAAATTATATATAACCTTGCACAACAAGATATGGTTGCTCTTAGATGTGTAATGCGTCTTGGCTGGCAGCTGCCTAACCCAGTTACACAACTCAATAGTACTGATACACGCTATCCGTTTGCAGCTCTTGTACCTGCTGGTACTGAACATTCAGGTGGTTGATTATGTTTAAAAAAGGCATTAACAGCTATTTAAATCTTGATGAAGCAAATGAGCTTATTGACGGTGTTGATACAACAGGAAAATGGCGTGAGCTTACAGACGGTGAGCGAAAGCAATATCTCGTACTTGCAACAATACATATTGACAGCCTTATGCTTACATCTCGAAAACATAAAGCCGAACAGCAGTTACAATTTCCAAGAGGAAAAAGTTCGGAAGTACCAAGAGCAGTACTTATGGCACAAGCTCTCGAAGCACTTACATTATCTGATACACAAGCAATGCAAAGAATTTCTTTGCGTGAACAAGGTGTAACTTCAATTAAGCTTGGCAATACAAGTGAAAGCTATTCAGATGATTCAAATTCATCTTCTAAGCAAAATAATGAACTTAAAAGTAAGGTCGCAATGTCGCTTATGCGACCGTATATGCTCGGTTCGGCGGTGATGCTATGAGCTTGTTTACTCCATACTTTAAGGATAGCATTTCTGTACAGAATTATATTGGTGTCAATGATTTTGGAGATAGTCAATACAGTTCTGCAAAAGATGTGCTTTGTCGATTAGAATATAAAACGCAGGAAACCCTTGATTCTAAAGGCAATAAAGTGATAAGCACAGCAACTATTTATGCGAGATTTTTAATCTATCGCCCTCTGTGGTGTCGGGCGCAGCGAACGACGAAGCGTACACGGCGGCGATTAAAACGGCTGTAATGCCCGTTATAAGGGCTTTTGAAACAGCTTTGAATCAGGGCTTGCTTTTAGAAAGCGAAAGGCACAGACACTATTTTGCTTTTGATACAACAGAACTTCTCAAGGGAGATATACTTAAACGCTATCAGGCATATCAAATAGGTTTAGCAAATAATTTCTTACAGGCTGATGAGGTTCGATATAAGGAAGATTTAAAACCACTTGGCTTTAATTTCATACGCTTGGGCTTGCAAGATGTTCTTCTCGACCCGAAAACAAACACGATCTATACTCCGAATACAAATCAAACAACAATGTTTGATCAGAATGTAAATCAGCAGATAGCTGACAGTATGAACGAAGAAACAGAGCAACGCTGGGACGGTCAGCCTCGTGATAGTGACGGCAGGTTTGATAAAGGAAAAAGGCCACGCTCAGCACAGTCAAAAAGGAAGAAAAACGGTTCAGATAAATCCTCTGAAAGACTTGAAAAATCGGACAAGAATGATATAATAAAAGTAGAAATAGCAAAAGGTTCAATCAGTTTAAAAATAAATCACGAAAAACAAGCAAGACACATAAAAGGTACGCCAGAATATATAGAAGGTAGAAGTTACCTTACTATTTCAGAGGGAGAGGCACAAAATATAATAAATCAAAAAACTGGTACAGGAACACTTATTAAGAGTAAGAATGGTAGACCTTTAAAAGAAAAGATAGATTGCGACAGAAAAATTGGAGTAGATGTCGATTTTATAACAAAAAAGGAAACACCAACGGATAAGGCAACGATACATTATTCAAAAACAGGAACACACTTAGTTCCAAGAAAGGAGACAAAAAATGAGTGATTTTGCAAAATATGTTGGTAAATCAGTAATAATTATTGATGATGATGATAAAGAATGGAAAGGTATAGTTGACAGCTATAATCCTGATGATGATTTAGAAGATTATAGCGGAGAAACCTTGGATATTTGTGTAAATGGTTCTCCTGATGATTTGGTTTGTTTAACTAAACCGCAAATTAAATCTATACAATTAGCTTAACCGCTCCTTGAGGGCGGTTTTTCTATGCTATAATTTAAGAAAGGATTTAAAAATGAAAATTAAACATAAAAAGATACTGGTATGTGGGCTATCATTAGCTGTGTTTGTTGGTATGATTTGTGGTTGTACAGAGGCAGACAGAGCGAAAAGAAATGTTCAACAAGAAGCAGATAATTTTAATGTTGAGCGTAGACTTAGTGTTATTAATATGCGTTCTGATAAACCAATATTAGAATTGACAGGTTATTTCTCATTATCTAACAATAGTAATAATGAACTTGAGGTTACTATTGAAGTTGAAAATGGGAAATACAAGGTTGATTATATATACTTGAATGATTGGACAATGTATACCGTTGAAGATATTTCAGGTGCACATGTTGATAAATATCATTATGAAATAAATTTCTTACCTGAACAAATTATTCCGTATACATTTAAATCAAAAGATTAAGTAGAAAGCAGGTGAAATAATGGACTTCCGAGAATTTATTGAAGAACGCTTCATAAAAAGAAACTAAGCACTTTGAGAAATCAAGGTGCTTTTTTAATGCCCTGAGTATGGCTTAAAACTGCTCTATTTTTATACCCGAAGGTAGGTGAGAATATTGCAAATCGAAATCAGAAGTAGCAATGAGGCTGTCATAAGCGGTTATGTTAATGCTGTTGAGCGTGATAGTCGCATAATGCCAAAAGGCAAGGGAGCAACTGCGGTACGAAGTTTTGTTGAGCGAGTTAGGGCAGGCACATTCGATAAGGCTATAAAACGAGGAACGCCAATAGAGCTTCGCTTTAATCACGACAAAATAATAGGCGATACCACAAGTAACCTTGAACTCTATGAAGATAATATTGGTCTTTATGCGAGGGCAATAATCAGTGATACAGAGGTTATCGAAAAGGCTCAGCGTGGGGAGTTGCGTGGGTGGTCATTTGGCTTTATCTCTGAGGGTGAATCCTGGGATAAAGAAGGCGAGCTTGACAGACGAACGCTTGAAGACATTGATTTGAAAGAAGTTTCAATTCTCGACAAAACACCAGCTTACTTTGGCACTTCCGTTGAAGTAAGGGGTGAAGAATCAAATGTTTTTGAAACAAGAGGAATTGCAGGAAACATAAAGCTTATCGGAAAAGAATCTCCGAAAGCAAACAGTTTAGAAATCTATGAAAAAGAACTTGAAATTTTGAAAGAGAGGTAATTTATTATGAAGGCACTAATCGAAAAGAAAAATGCTCTACTTGATGAGGCAGACGCTCTTATCAATAAAGCAAAGACAGAGAACAGGGCGTTTGAGGATAGCGAACTTAATCGCTATAATGAAATCAAAGCAGAGCTTGCAAGGCTCAATAAGACTATTTCAGCCGTAAAAGAAACAAGAGAAGCTGAAATTGACGAACCTGATAATAAAAAGAACAGTACAGAAGAAGCCGAAACAAGACTTTTTGAAGCTTATATCCGAAATCCGAAGGCTGTTGAAACTCGTGCCGATACTAATCTCACTTTCGGTGCTAATGGTGCGATTATACCAACAAGCATTGAAAATAAGATTATTGATAAGGTGAAAGAAATTTGCCCTATTTTTGAACTTGCAACAAAGTATAATGTCGGCGGTACTCTTACAATTCCGTACATTGATACAGATACAAGCGATAATAAAATGGCTTATGCAACAGAGTTTACAGAGCTTGAAAGTACATCGGCAAGCTTTAAATCAATTTCTCTTACAGGATTCCTTGCTGCAACACTTTGCAAGATTTCTAAGTCACTTATCAATAATTCACAATTTGATATTGTGTCATATACAATTCAGCATATGGCTGTTAATATCGCACAGTGGATAGAAGGTCAGTTACTCAAATAATATCAACACAAGATGTTTGGACTGCAATCTTTGCAGCAATTACGCAAGGTATTCTCTGTGCTGGAGCAAGCGTTTATGCAAATCAAATCTATAAGCAAATAAAAAAGGGTGATTGATATGGACTTAACAGACATTGCAATGTACTGCAAAATCAAGCAGTCGGAGCGAGAGGCAGATAAGTATAAACAACAGTCTGACTTGTATGAGAGTGTGTTGACAGGCGAGGTTACGGAGTTTGTAATACCTGATAGGTGGACTGAGATTAGACGAGGTGCATTTAATGCTTGTACTAAGCTGACAAGTGTTACTTTGTCTGATAATATAGCGACAATAGGGGTAACGGCATTTAACTTCTGTTCAAGTCTTGAAAGCATAAATATCCCTGATGGTGTAATAGAAATTAGAGATAATGCTTTTTATGGGTGTACATCTCTTAGTGATATGACAATATCTAACACTGTCACAAAATTAGGAAAATCAGTATTTATCAACTGTTCAAATCTCACTAATGTCACTCTTGGTAGCGGATTTAACTGCAATGGTCTTGATTTATCACCAAGTACAAAATACAGCGTAGACACGCTTGTAGCAATGCTTACGGCTCTTGCTGACCGTACAGGACAGACAGGATATACATTGACGCTTGGAGCAACTAATCTCGCAAAGCTCAGTGATGAGCAAAAAGCAATAGCGACAGATAAAAACTGGACTTTAGCATAAGGAGTGATAATATGACAACATCAAAAGTAACAGTAGTTAAGCTTGCACCGTCAGAGGGCAAACACCTGAAATGCATTGCAACAAGCGAAGTCTACGAGGGCGAAATATATCTTGCAAAGTCGCTTAGTGCAAGTGATTTTATCGAAATCAGCGAAGAAGAATATCAACGAATAAAAGCAGAGGTGGTGAACGATTATGAGTGATTTAGGCAGTATCAGGCAGGTCGGCAACAGATTTTACAACATCAAGGAGTACATACTCAAAAGTGCTGATGTTGATAAACTCAAACTATTAACTGACGCTAACGACGGTAGCAAAGCTTGGTGTACAGACACACAAGAGCTTTATATTTTGCATTTAGGTGAATGGATTAAACAATAAATATATAAAAGTGAGGTAATTTATAATGACAGAACAGGTTAAAAGACAGCTTATTAAGGCTCTTGCATATGGCAAGACAAATGACGAAATCAAAGAGTGTATGGAAATAACTGAGAATGACATTAACAGTGTCACAGCAGAAGAAATCGAGGCGGAAAAGGCTTATTATAGGGAAATGGGGTACATAAAATGAAATCAAGCTTAATTGATGTATCAACCTGGAATAGCAACATTGATTGGAACAGCGTTTATCAATCAGGCGTTAAGTTTGCGATGATTCGCTCGTCCTTCGGCATTGAAAATCCTAATCAGGTCGATAATAAGTTTGTACGCAATATTACAAACGCTCAGCGAGCTGGTGTTAAGTGTGGCGTATATCATTACAGCTACGCTCAATCTATCTCAGCAGCTAAACAAGAGGCAGAGTTTTGTTTAAAGACTATCAAAGGCTACAAGCTCGACTTGCCAGTAGCGTTTGACATCGAGGACAGCAGTCAGACACATCTCGGTAAAGATACGCTCACAAACATTGTCATAGCTTTTTGTGATAAAATTAAATCAGCAGGCTATCGTCCAATGCTCTATTGTAACCCGAATTGGCTATGCAATTATTTGCATAAAGACAAGCTGATAAATAAGTACGACATCTGGCTTGCAAACTGGGGCGTGTCTGCACCAAGCTACAATTGTGCAATTTGGCAGTATAGCGAGACTGGCAAAGTATCAGGCGTTAGTGGTAGCGTTGATGTAAACTGGCTGTTTAAGGACTATACTGGCGGTCAGAGCGATACTACAAGCAATACTGTAAAAGTTATCAATAAGACATCTTATATCCGCTCTCAGGCTTATGTAGACGATTACGGCGGTAGCTCTGTAAGACTTGCAACACTTAAAGTCGGCACAGCTATTACTTGGCTCTCTGACGACGGCTACGGCTGGAGTAAGGTTAAGCGTGGTAATGTTACGGGCTATATCCAAAATAGCCGTATAAGCAAGACTGGGGTGTCTACTTGGAGACAGGCGACTATCACAGGCATACCTGTTTACGATAAGCCTTGCGGAGCTGTTGTTAAGATTGTACCAAACAGCTCTAAGCTGATAGTGACATCTAAAATCGTGAGTGGCAAGTATGCAGGTTGGACTTGCATATTACTTGATAGCAAAGATAGATTTGTCAAGTCCAGTTGCCTTGAGGTTGGTGGCAAGCGTACAAAATAATATAAATTGATTAAGGCTATATTTACACTATTTGGTGTAGATATAGCCTTTTTATTTTTATTTTTTAAAAAAGTCTTGACGTGATAGCATATTAAAAATAATATGCGAATACAAAGAAAAATCATTATCAATCGGAATAAGTGATGAACCAATACCAATATGGGATAAAAGAAATAACGATGATGTAATTGGATTCGGAATTGCAACAGGAGCAATTCCAAAATTTGAACATAAAGGTATTGGTTTCGG
>OHKP01000628.1_pt1 | contig 19128 bp, 14 predicted proteins | sample 1568861 | NCBI WGS metagenome assembly OHKP01 (sample SAMEA3879524, study PRJEB24766) | human gut metagenome | biome: human-associated habitat; feature: feces | place: USA | collected 1985/1987 | reverse complement strand
CAGTGGGGCTTTTGAGCGACCGAACGGTCTTGCGTTAGCAAGATGGAGGGGCCTCCGCCCCGACAAGTGACCATAAAAGAAAAATACCGCCCACGCAGCGCAGCGATGGATTTTGTCGGGTGAAGTAAGCGGCAAAATGAATCGGGTGTGTTGCGGGACGGTAAGTTCTTTCGTGGACTTTTCCTCACGGAAGTGGTGGGTCTCACGGTGATAACCAACCACTTTCTGTGCCTGTGTTCAAAATGAACACGACCACATTTTGTGGGTGGTTTCAAACCAATCCACAAAGACGGTGGGATTTACAGGAAAAATACCACTGTATGTGAAATTCGTCAATAGGGTTTTGGAAAACCCCTATTCTCACACTCATCCACCCTATCATGTGGGAAACCACGGACATGATCTTGTGATCATGATTTCTCCCAAAATGCTGACCCCAAATGAATACGATGTGTTTTTCAGCTTTCTGGAAAACATGGTGATGAAAAACGCATACTGACAGTAAAACCGCTCCGAGCGTTCTGCCCGGAGCGGTTTTGCGTCAGCAGTATTTATGCAGAATGGTCATAGACGGAGGGAGAAGTCATGCGTCCTTGCACAGCTTGGTCAATTCTTCGATGGCGGCATCCTCGTCCGGGCCATCGGCGGCGATGGTCACGGTCTCGCCGCACTTCACGGCCAGACCCATTACGGCAAAGATCTTCTTCATGTCGGCGACTTTGCCGTTCTTAGTCATGGTGACTTTGCTCTCAAAGCCTTTGGCAGCTTTGCTCAGGATACCGGCGGGACGGGCGTGCAGACCTTCTTTGTCCTGAATGGTGATATCGATGCTCTTCATAAAAATCTCTCCTTTTTGGAATCGTTATTGTAAGTGCTCCAGCACATAGTTCATATCGGAAGTGGTCTTGAGCTGTTCCAGCGCATCCTCGTCTTCAAGGATCTCGCAGACATTGCCCAGCAGGTCAAGATGGTCGTTACCGACACCGGCAATGCCGAACACGAGGTAGGCTTTTTCATCGCCGAAGTCCACGCCCTGCGGATATTGCAGCAGGACAACGCCGGACTTTTTAACGGTGCCCTTCTTCTGGCTTGTGCCGTGGGGAATGGCTACGCCCATGCCCATGTAGGTGCTCACCAGCTTTTCGCGCTCCACCATGGCATCGGCGTAACTGTCATCCACATAGCCCCGCTTTGCCAGCAGCGCACCGGCGGCACGGATGGCCTCCTCCTTGGTGACAGAGGGCAGACCCAGCTGGATGTCCTCCGCCTGGATCTTCATCACGGAACCGTTGGCTTTGGAAGCCTCGGTCACGGCAGCCGCCAGAGGGGCTACGGCTGCATTGCGCAGGTCGGATACGATCTCCTCATTGGCGGCAGCTTCGGCCTTGGCATCCAGTGCCGGGGTAGTGGAGGTCAGTGCGTTGTACAATGCGTCCAGATGCGGATCTGCAAGGAAGTTATCCAATGTAACAAGCTGTGCCTGCGGGGCGCACTTGGCGGCACGGTCAGCCAGAACGCGCTGGCAGACCACCACGTCCGCGTCGGCGGGGATGGTATCCACGCTGGAGTTGGTCACGGTCAAGTCGGGGCGCTCCGCCTTAATGCGGTTGTGGAACTTGGTAGCACCCATGGCGCTGGAACCCATACCGGCATCGCAGGCAAAGACGATCTTGCGGATCTGACCGACATTTACGGCAGTAGGCTCAGGAATCTCGCCCTTAGCCTGTGCCTTCATCTCCTTCATTTCGTTCTGGGCGTCGGTCAGGCTCTTGGTGTGACCGGAGGTCGCTTTCAGAATGACCGAGGACAGAACAAAGGAAACAGCACCGGCGATGACAACGCCCAGCAGAACGGTGAGAATGGAATCCCGGGGAGCCATTGCCATGTAGGCGATGATGGAACCGGGAGAAGCAGGACCGGACAGACCTGCACCGGTCATAGAGTAGAACAGGATGGCACAGAAGTTGCCCACGATGGGGGCGATGATGATCACGGGGTTCATCAGGATGTAGGGGAAGTAGATCTCGTGGATGCCGCCCAGCAGGTGGATGATCACAGCACCGGGAGCGGACTGGCGGGTGGTGTCGTCCTTGCAGAAGAAGCAGTAGGCCAGCAGGACACCAAGACCGGGACCGGGGTTGGCTTCCAGCATATACATGATGGAACGACCGGTCTCAGCAGCCTGGCTTGCACCGATGGGGCTGAAGATGCCGTGGTTGATGGCGTTGTTCAGGAACAATACCTTTGCAGGCTCAATGAAGATGGACACCAGCGGCAGCAGGCTGTGCGCTACAAGGAAGTCCACACCGGCGGTCAGCACGGTGAGGATGGCAGTCATGAACGGGCCGATGACATAGTAGCCAAGGATGGCCAGCAGCATACCCAGAATGCCGATGGAGAAGTTGTTGATCAGCATCTCGAAACCGGCGGGGATATGGCCTTCCACCTTCTTATCGAACTGCTTGATGACCCAGCCGGCCAGAGGGCCCATGACCATGGCGCCCATCAGCATGGTGTAGTCCGAGCCGCAGATGCAGCCCACCACGGCGGCGCTGGCTGAAAGCATCGGGGGCAGCCGCCGCACCGTGCTGCGGGAGCTGCCCGCTGTGGAGCAGTGGGATGCAGGCTGCCGGGGCGCATTTTGTGCGGAATCCCGGCAAGGGTCTGCTGCTGGATGAAGCGCCGGAGCGGCGAGACGCACTGCGCACCCAGCTGAACAGCGGCGACAGGAAAAAACTTTCCCGCGCAGAGCGGCGGCAGCAGCTTTTGACAAGGCTGCTCAGCGAGCAGGAGCCCTGCAAAACAGCGGTACTGGCACGGGCGCTTGGCGTTTCGGAAAGCACGTTGTCTGCGGACTTGGATGAACTTGAGACCAAGCTACACCCCTACCGGGTGGAAATGTTCCGCCGCCCCGGCGTGGGGGTCTGGCTGCAGGGGGATGCTTCTTCCTACCGGAGGGTGGTGTCTGCCCTGCTGCGCAGCAGTATGCCGGAAAAGGAACTGGCAGAGGTGCTCTGCGGACGGATGCCGGAAAACGAGATCTTCTCGACCCTGCTGGATACAAAAACGGCCGAAAAGGTCTGGGCGGTTTTGCAGCAGTTTGAACAGGAAGAGCAGCTCCATCTGCCGGATGCAGGCTTTCTGGCGCTGGCGATCCATTGCACCCTGACCATTCAGCAGCTGCGGCAGGGCGGCGACAAGGGCAGTGCCCCCAGAGGGCTGCGCCCGGCGGGCAATCATGCTGCCCGGCTGGTGGCGGCGCTGAACCGCGCCTTCGGGCTGACCCTGCCGCCTGAGGAAGCGCAGTATCTGGAACTGTATCTCGCTGCTTATCTGGGTGCGGAGGATCCTTGGGGCAGTGCGCAGGAGATGGAACTGCGGAATCTGGAAGCCGCCCTTATCCGGGAAATGGAAAAGGCGCTGCATACAGACCTTTCCGGTTACACCTCCCTGCGGGATGACCTGTACTGCCACCTGCGCCCCATGCTGCTGCGGGTGGAGCAGAACATTCGTACCGAAAACCCCCAGCTGGACACCATCCGCACCGCCTACCCCGGCCTGTGGAAAGCCACCCGCACCGCCTGTGATGCGGTGCAGCAGCAATTCGTCCTGCCCGCCATCTCGGACGACGAAGCGGCCTACCTTGCCATGCACTTTGGCGCAGTGCTGGAACAGAATGCCATGTTCCGGCTGCGGCTTCGGGTGGTAGTGGCCTGTCCGCTGGGCATGGGCTCCAGCCGCTTTCTGGCTTCCCGGCTGGGAAACGAGTTTCCCTCTTTGCAGGTGGAGGGGTGCTGCTCGGTGCGGGAGCTGAACGCCGCCGACCTGCGTCGGAGAAAAATCGACTTCATTATCTCCACCGTGCCGCTGGAACTGGATTACCCGGCGGTGTGCATCAGCCCTTCCCTGCTGGAACCGGATCGCGCCGTGCTTACTACGAGGCTTCTCTGGCCGAGCCTATGAGCTGCTCCATCGGTGCTTTCAACGCCGCCTACCACACCAAGATGGGTGTGTACCATCACGATATGGGCATCAAGAAGGGTGGCAAGCTGGCGATTCTGGCCGGTGCAGGCCCCATGGGTCTGGGCGCTCTGACCTACGCACTGCACCGTGATGTGCGCCCCGGCATGGTGGTGGTCACCGATATCAACGAGGATCGTCTGGCCCGTGCGGAGTCCCTCTTCCCCCCGAAGGAGGTCAAGGAGAAGGACGGCATCGACCTGTACTTCGTCAATACCGCCAACATGGCAGACCCCGCTGCCGAGCTGCGGGAACTGACCGGCGGTACCGGCTTTGATGATGTGTTCTGCTACGCCCCCATCGCGCCGGTGGTGGAGCTGTCCAGTGCTGTGCTGGGTCGTGACGGCTGCCTGAACTTCTTTGCAGGCCCCACCGACAAGCAGTTCAGCGCCAAGATGAACTTCTACGATGTGCACTACAATTCTACCCATGTCATGGGCACCACCGGCGGTAATACCGCCGACATGATCGAGTCGCTGGAACTGACCGCCGCTAAGCGCATCGATCCGGCTGTGATGGTCACCCACATCGGCGGTCTGAACGCCGCTGCCGAGACCACCCTCAACCTGCCCAAGATCCCCGGCGGCAAAAAGCTGATCTACACCCACCTGACCATGCCCCTCATCGCCCTGACCGATCTGCGTGCCAAGGGCGAACAGGACAACGACCCCCGCTATACCGCACTGGCTGACATCGTGGATGCCCACAACGGCCTGTGGTGCCCGGAAGCAGAGGAATATCTGCTGGCAAACTTCAACCCGGAGGACTAAGCAGAACGTGCCATGGGACAGGACAAACGCAGACAGGAGGAATCCCCCATGGAACAACGCCGCAATCAAATCGTGGAGCTGGTGAACCGCAAAGGCAGCATTAGCTTTGCCCAGCTCAAGGAAGCTTTCCCTTCCGTTTCGGAAATGACCCTGCGCACAGACCTGAAAGCACTGGATGAAGCCCGCCGTGTGGTGCGGGTGCATGGCGGTGTCAAGTCGGTGGAGCAGGTGGTAGGCACAGACGACCTGCTGAGCCGCCGTGCCGCCCGCAATGCCGAAGCAAAGCAGATCATTGCCGAAAAAGCCGCTGCTCTGCTGCGCCCCAACACCACCCTGTTTCTGGATTCCGGCAGCACCGCCACAGCAGTGGCCCGGTGCATCCCGGATCAGCCCATGCTCATCTACACCAGCGGCCTGAGCTGCGCCATGGAGCTGGCAAAGCTGGAAAAGCCCCATGTGTCCCTGCCGGGCGGCAGCCTGAACCGGTTCAGCATGAGCGTCTGCGGTGCACAGAGCATCCAGACGATGGAGGGCATCAACTTTGATCTGCTGCTGCTGGGCGTGACCAGTTACAGCCCGGAAACCGGTTTTACCTGCGGCGTGGAGGATGAAGCACGGCTCAAGCAGACCGTGCTCCGCCGCTGTGACTGTGAGCAGAAAGCCGTGCTGCTGGATTCCTCCAAGATCGGACTGAAAAGCACATTCCACATCTGCGAGCTGTCCGATATTGATATTGTGATCTCGGACGGAAAGCTGCCCGTAGAATTTTTACAGGCCTGCCGGAACGCAGGCGTAACAGTACTATAAAAGGAGCGTTATTATGAAGATCATCCGCGCAAAAGATTATCAGGATATGTCCCGCAAAGCGGCCAACATCATCTCCGCACAGGTCATCATGAAGCCGGACTGTGTACTGGGTCTTGCCACCGGCGGCACCCCGGTGGGCACTTATGCCCAACTGGTGGACTGGTACAACAAAGGCGATTTGGATTTCTCCGAGGTCACTACTGTCAATCTGGACGAGTACCGCGGCCTGCCCAAGGAGCACCCCCAGAGCTACTGGTATTTCATGAACGAGAACCTGTTCAGCAAGGTGAATATCGACCCGGCCAAGACCAACCTGCCGGACGGCACCAATCTGGACACCGCCGCCGAGTGTGCCCGCTACAACGGTATCATCCACAAGCTGGGCGGCATCGATCTGCAGCTGCTGGGCATCGGCCCCAATGGTCATATCGGCTTCAATGAGCCGGGCGAAGCCTTTGAGCTGGAGACCCACTGCATCGACCTTGCGCCCACTACCATCGAAGCCAACAAGCGCTTCTTTGACGGCAACGAGGCCCTTGTCCCCAAACAGGCATACACCATGGGCATCAAGACCATCATGCAGGCACGCAAGGTGCTGGTGGTAGCCAACGGTAAAGCCAAGGCACAGGCCGTCAAGGACGCCGTGACCGGCCCTGTGACCCCTGCCTGCCCCGGCAGCATCCTGCAGCTGCATCCGGACTGCATCCTTGTGGCAGACGAGGAAGCACTGAGCCTGCTGTAAACTCCCAAAGCCAACTTCTTCATTTACCATAACTTTGCTTAAGATCCAACCAAAGCACAGAAAGAGCCGGACTCGTTGCACGGGTTCGGCTCTTTCTGTCAGAAATAAGATTTATTTTGCTATCTTACGCAAAGAGCAACTCCAAAAGAGCCGTCATGGAGATGGTGGGTTCGCCTGCTGCGGGATTTACGCTGAAAATACGCTGAAAAGAGGTCACCCCGATCGGTGACCTCTTTTTTGCTGCCGCGAACTGTCCGGCTGCGGCAGCGGATAACAGCAAGGTCCATTGCGCTTTGTTTTGCCTGGATGCGCACCCGCAGAAAGCTCTCCCTCGTCAAACTGCCCAAAATACGCCCTTAAAAGTTTACTTGACGCAATTCTCAAATCAATATATAATTGGGTCAGAAACCAATCATAGAAAAGGATGATTCCCAATGGCGCGCAGATACGACAGCAAAGAAGCAAAACGGCGGATCTTGACCGCCTGTGTCCGGCTTTTTCTGGAAAAAGGCTACACGAACACCAAGGTTGCAGAAATTTTAAAGGAAGCAGATGTGTCAGCCGGGTCGTTCCAGAATATTTTCCGCACAAAGGACGGCGTGCTGACCGAGCTGATCGGCATGATGTTCAGCAGGCAGTTCGGCGCGGTAAGGCCGCTGGCGGCAAACGCCCCCTCGCCGGTGTACCTCTACGCGGTGGAAACGGCTTTGCAGCTGGCGCTGAGCGAGCTGAGCGAGAATCTGCGGGATATCTATGTGGAAGCGTACACCTTCCCCGCCACGGCGGAGATCATTCACCGCAGCACCACGGCCGAGCTGCAGGCGGCGTTCAGCGCGTATCTGCCCGGGTGCGCCGAGTGCGATTTCTACGAGATGGAGCTGGGCACGGCTGGCATGATGCGCGGCTACATGGCACGGCGGTGCGACCCCTACTTTACGCTGGAGCGCAAAATACGGCGCTATCTGAGCATGAGCCTGAGTGCGCTGCAGGTCCCCGCGCAGGAGCGCGAGCAGGTCATCGCTTTTGTGGCGGAGATCGATATGCTTGCCGAGGCGCGGAAGGTGGTAGATGCCGTGCTTGCATCGCTGTCCGTGCAGTTTGATCTGAAAGGATAACAAGGTTTGATGATAAGGAGGGAGCAACATGAAAAAATGGCTGATCCGGTGTTTGACGGTGCTGGCAATGGTGTGCCTGATACCGGGGATCGCGTTAAACGCTAAAGCAGTAGCTTATGCCTTCACGTACTGCATCCAATGTAAGGCTGATAAAACCTGTGATATCCTCGGATACGTATGGCAATCAAATGCTGATCCAATCTATCATAAGATCCGTATAAAATGCAGGACCTGCCGCACGGAGAACGAGATCATTTATAAACAGTTTTCGTATCATACCGGCGGCACCGAAACCCCCACCTGCACCACAGGCAAAATCTGTCGCTTATGCTGGTCGGAATATGGCATTCTCGGTCACGCATGGGGCGAGTGGTCATCCGCCGGCAACGGCACACACATCCGCAGCTGCACGCGCAGCAACTGCGACGCGGTTGATACTGCAAACTGTACCGGCGGCACAGCAACCTGCAGCGCCAAAGCGGTCTGTGTGACGTGTGGTGCAGAATACGGCGAAAAAGACTCAAACAACCATGCTCTGGAGCAGCACGCAGCAAAAGCTCCTACCTGTACGGAACCCGGCTGGGATGCTTACGAAACCTGCTCCCGCTGCGACTATACCACCCGCAAAGAGCTGCCCGCACAGCATGATTTGAAGCAGCACGCAGCAAAAGCTCCTACCTGTACGGAAATCGGCTGGGACGCTTACGACCGCTGCATCCGCTGCGGCTATACCACCCGCAAAGAGCTGCCCGCACAGCATGATTTGAAGCAGCACGCAGCAAAAGCCCCTACCTGTACGGGAATTGGCTGGAACGCCTACAATACCTGCTCCCGCTGCAACTATACCACCTACGCGGAGCTGCCCGCACTGAATCATGCTCTGGTGCAGCACGAAGCAAAAGCCCCCACCTGTACGGAAAAGGGCTGGGACGCTTACGAAACCTGCTCCCGCTGTGACTATACCACCTATGCGGAACTGCCCGCACTGAACCATGATTATCAGGCTGTTACCGTAGAGCCTACCTGTGAAGCAGACGGCTATACTGTTTTTACCTGCTCCCGCTGCAACGACAGCTACACCGCAGACCCGACGGATCAGCTGGGACACCAGTTCGGTGCATGGTCCCCGAACGGAACCGGCTCTCAGAGCGCCGATTGTCTGCGGCAGGGCTGCGCGCACACTGGCAGCACGGATTGCCGGAAGTTTACTTTCCGCACTGCGGAAGGCGAAACGCTGACCTTCTGCCCCGTGTGCGGGCAGGCAGAAAACGCCGCGCAGCTGGAAATGATCGAAGCCGCAACGGCGTGGGCTAACAGCGGCAGTCTTTCTGCGGAGGATGTGACCGCACGGACGAATGGGGAATACCTGAGTGTGGCCTTTGAAACCGCAGGCAGCCTGACGCAGCCCACCGGCCGGGTAAGGCTCGCGCTGCCCGCCGGATTGCTGGAAGGCAAAACGCTTGTGCGCATTGCCCCGGACGGCACACAGACGGAGATGCCGTTTGAAACAGAGCGCGGAACGATCATCCTTACGCTGGATTTTGCAAACAGCGCGCTGCCCGTAATGCTTTTCCGGCTGGTACCCCAGCCCACCGCCCTCTGAATGCTTTTACAGCGCGCAAACGATAAACCATAAAATGCCCGCCCACCGTGGGTCTCCACAGGTGGGCGGGCATTCTTTTGTGCCTTTTGGGGCATAAAAATACCCCCGGAGGATGCAGCGTTTTTTTACGCTGTCTACTCTGGGGGCAGGATAGCAAGCGCTGCGCGGCAGCTCCCGGAAGCGGACACTGTATTGCTGAAAAAGCACTTCCTAGCGCTGCTCCTCCGGCGGGCAGCAGCTCTCCCGGGGGATGAGCTTGTGCGGCACGATGATCTTTGTGGCCAGAAGGTTCGGGTTCTCGATGTGGTTGATGGTCTGGCTGGCAGCCTCCATGCCCAGCTGGTAGGGGTTCACGTCCACGGTGGTCAGCTGTGGGCTGCCCTGCCCTTTGTTGCGGAGTGCCCCTTGGCAAACCTGCCGTGATTGCGTTATAATAGAGCCGTAACAGTTCCACAAAGGTGTGGTAAGGGAGGTGCGGTCATGATCCGGGTGGCGATCGTAGAGGACGACGCGGAGGTGCAGGGGGTATTGCAGGAGTATGTCCGGCGGTATACCCGGCAGTACGGGACAGAGTTTGAAGTGACGGTCTTTGCGGACGGTGTGGATATTCTGGAGGATTACCGCGCGGTCTACGACATTATTTTTCTGGATGTGGAGATGAAGCATCTGGACGGCATGACCACGGCAGAGCGCATCCGGCAGATGGATGCAGACGTCATCCTGATCTTCATCACCAATATGGCGCAGTACGCCATCCGGGGCTACTCGGTGGGAGCGCTGGACTATGTGCTGAAGCCGGTGCCCTACTTTGCCTTTTCGCAGCAGCTGCTCAAGGCGGTTGCCCGGCTGGAAAAGCGGGCAAAGCACTACCTGACCGTGCCGGTGGAGGGCGGGCTGCGCCGGCTGGACACCGCAAGCATCTATTATCTGGAAAGCGAGGGGCACCGGGTGCATTTTTACACCGATGAGGGCGATTTTTCCGCCCCCGGCGCCCTCAAGGCCTTTGAGGAAAAGCTGGCAGACTGCCCCTTTGCCCGGTGCAACAGCGGCTACCTTGTCAATCTGGCACAGGTGCGGGAGCTGCGGCAGAGCACCGTACAGGTGGGCCCCTGCGAGCTGCAGGTCAGCCGCCCCAAGCGTAAGGCTTTTCTTGCCGCACTGACCGACTACATCGGAGGTGAAGGCTCATGACCGCGCTGCCGGATATCCCCCGGCTGTACACCGCCCTTGCCGAGTGTCTGGCGGTGTTGCTGTTCACCCCGGCGCTTGCGCCCCGCTTTTCCAGAGCGGTCACCGGGGGCATCACCCTGCTGTGGGCGGCGGTGCTGTCGGCCTTTCTGGGACTGACGGGCGATGTGCCCGGCGGGCTCTGGATCCCCTGCATGGTAACGGCCATCGGGCTTTCCTACTTATATTTATGGGGTGTGTGGAGCATCACCCTGCTGGAAGCCGGGTATCACTGCGCCCGGGCGTTTATTCTGGCAGAGCTTGCCGCCAGCGTGGAGTGGCAGCTGCACTGCGCCCTCTGGCCCGCCCGCGGCCCATGGGAGCCGCTGTCTTTGCTGCTGCTGGCGCTGGTGTATGGGACGCTGTTCGGCATCATGTGCTATCTGCAGCACCGCCGTCCCCAGCCCGCCGGGCACTTACAGATCGGCGGCAGCGCCGCCCTGACGGCGGTCATGCTGGCGCTGACCGCCTTTGCGGTGAGCAATCTGGGCTTTCTGCCCGGCAGCGAGATCAATATGAGCATTTTTTCCATCCGCACACTGGTGGATTTTTCCGGCGTGCTGATCTTATCTGTGCAGCACGAGCAGCTGCAGGAGAACGCTTTGCATAGCGAGCTTGCCGCCATGGACGAGGTGCTGCACCGCCAGTACGAGCAGTACAAGCGCAGCAAGGAGGGCATCAACCTCATCAACCGGCGGTACCATGAGCTGAAGATCCAGCTTGCCCGCATCCGGGAGGAGCAGGACCAGACCAAGCAGAACGCTGCCATTGCCGCCATGGAGCAGAATATCCGCCAGTACGAGGCCGAGAACAAGACCGGCAACCCGGTGCTGGATACCCTGCTCACCGCCAAGACCATGGAATGCCAGCAGGAGAATATCACCATCACCAGCGTAGCGGACGGCAGGATGCTGGGCTTTCTCACCATCCGGGAGCTGTGCACCATCGTGGGCGTGGCGCTGGACAACGCCATTGCCGCCGTGCGCGCCGAGCCGGACCCCGAAAAGCGGCTCATCAAGGTGGCGGTGTACAGTCAGGGCGGCTTTGCCATGCTGCGGTTCGAGCACTATACAGAGACTGCCCCCGCACTGGATGCGGACGGTCTGCCGCAGCAGGGGTCGGACCTGAAAAGCGTCCGCACCACCGTCGGGCAGCACGGCGGCAGCATGACGATGCACTGGGAAAACAACTGGTGCACCCTGCGCATCCTGTTCCCGCTGCCCCAAAAGCAATAATATTTTTACGGCAGGTATCCCCTGCCGTTTTTTTGTTGTCTGGCAGGGTGCACAAAGAAGCAGGGGCTTTGTTTGTGCACAAGCACAATAAAATTTGAAAACGAATTGTAATTTTTGCAAATCATGCATCCAAAACGACAGATTGTGCGAAGAACGGTTCGTTTTGCGGTTTATATGATAAAATGACATCAAGCAAAGGAGCGGACGCACTCCGGAGAACAGCTATGAACCGGGTCGTGTACCCAAAAGAGAAGGAGTTAACAGTTATGGCACAGAAAAAGAAGGACAGTAGGATGATGGGCAAGATCATCAAAACTGCCGTTTCGGGTGTGTTGTGTGTCGCATTGGCGGGCGGTATGGTTGCGGCCAATGTGCTGATCCCGCCCAACGCCAGCAGCGTGCAGAGCATTTTGGGCCTGAAGAGCGGCGGCATCGACAACAGCAAGGCCAAGACCGAAGGCATCAACATGGAGTACGGCAAGCCCGGCTTTGACACAGAGGATGCGCTGGTTGAGGATGAGATCGCCCTGAACAAGCAGATCGCAGCAGAGGGCATCGTCCTGCTGAAGAACGATGAAGGCAGAATGCCGTACAGCACGGATACCACCTTCAGTTTTGTCAGCCATTCGGCAGTCAGCTACATCGGCGGCAACAAAGTCGATATGAAAACGGCCTTTGAAGATGCCGGGTTCGGTGTCAACGAGGACCTCTGGAAATTCTATTCCGAAGGCAACGGCAAGGATTACGGTCTGGGCGTTGGTTCCGTTTCCTACGGTGATGACGAGGACTTTTCCATCAACGAATGCCCCTTGTCTGTTATGAAAGCAGAGCCGGGTCTGACCGATTCCATGAAGAATACGGTTCCTGTTTTTGTGTTCAGCCGTGTGGCGGGCGAAGGCCGTGATATGCCCCGCTCCATGTACAACCACACCGATGTGGAAGAGGACAAGACCAAGACTTATCTGGAGCCGGATTCTACGGAACTGGAGATCCTGCAGTATCTGAACGACAACTTTGACGATGTGGTGCTGCTGCTGAACTCCAGCGCAGCGGTAGATCTGAGCTGGGTCGAAAACTATCCCAATATCCACACCGTCATTTCGGCTCCCGCTATGGGTGATTACGGTCTGTGCTCTCTGGCAGAAATCTTCTCCGGTAAGGTGAACCCCTCCGGCCGCACCGTGGATACCTATGAAGTGGATGCCATGAACAGCCCGGCGGCGCAGAACTTCGGCGACTTTGCCTACTACGATGAGAATGGCAACCTCACCAAGTACAACTACGTCAGCTACAAAGAGGGCATCTATGTTGGCTACCGCTACTACGAGACCCGTTACGAGGATAAAGTCCTCGGTCAGGGCAATGCGGGCGATTACAACTACGACGATGCTGTGATGTACCCCTTCGGCTACGGCCTGTCCTACACCACCTTTGACTGGTCGGATTACAACACCAGCTGGGATGGCGATACCTGCACCGTGACGGTCAAGGTCACCAACACCGGTTCTGTTGCAGGCAAGGACGTTGTGGAAGTCTACGCACAGAGCCCTTACACCGATTATGACAAGGCCAACAAGGTGGAAAAGGCTGCCGTTGAACTGGTCGGTTACGCCAAGACCTCGGAGCTGGCTCCCGGTGCAAGCGAAACGGTGAAAATCACCTTTGATCAGGAACAGCTGAAGTCCTACGACTACGTCAATGCCAAGACCTACATTCTGGACGCAGGTGATTACTATATCACTGCGGCTAAAAACGCACACGAAGCGGTCAACAACATCCTCTCTGCCAAGGGAAAGAGCGTGGCAGACGGTATGACCGCGGATGGCGACACTGCTTTTGTTGAAATCTACACCCCGGCAAACGGCACCGTGGATACCACGACCTACAAGCTTGACACCACGACCGGTGTGGAGATCACCAATCAGCTCGACCATGCAAACGGCGGGCTGCAGTATCTCTCCCGCAGTGACTGGACTGGCACCTGGCCGACCGTTGACGGCGAGGTCAGCGACCAGATCAGCACCTGGGGCAACCCCATCAATGGTACCGATGCCAGCGGCAAGGCTGCATCCTATACCTACCGCAAGACGATCAGCAAGGAGGACCTTGCAAAGCTGGATTCTTTTGATTCCCTGAACCCCACCGACTTCTCCACCCTGACCGATGAGATCGTTTACGGCAAGGACAACGGTCTGGGTCTGATCGATATGCGCGGTCTGGATTACGATGATGAAAAGTGGGACGCACTGCTCGACCAGCTGACCCCCAGCGATTATCAGACCCTGATCACGCAGTCCGGCTATGGCACGGCTGCCATCAAGTCGGTGGATAAGCCCTCCACGACCGACCGCGACACTGCCACCGGCCTGATCAACTACGGCTTTGATGCAAGCGGCAACCTCTACTTCAAGGGCAACATCACGCACTGCGGCGTGATCGTTCTGGCACAGACCTACAACGATGATCTGGCCACTCACTACGGCGAGAACATTGGCGACGAGTCCTACTATCTGGGCGTTGATGGCTGGTATGCACCTGCTGTCAATATGCACCGCACGGCATTCTCCGGCCGCAACAGCGAGTATTACTCCGAGGATCCGTTCATCGGCGGTCACATTGCTTCCCTCGAGTGTGAGGGTGTCGCCTCCCGCGGTATGTATGTCTTTGTCAAGCATTACGCCATCAACGATCAGGAGGACCACCGCGGCGACCGTGAAGGCCAGTACAGCATTGCGACCTTCCTGAACGAGCAGGCGGCCCGCGAGATCTACCTCAAGCCCTTTGAGATGTGCGTCAAGTCTGATAAGGTCGAGATGAACTATGCAAAGGACAACGGCGACGGCACTTACAGCAATGCCACCACCGAGATCCCGTCCGTCACCGGCATCATGACCTCCTTCAATCGCGTTGGCTATACCTGGGCCGGCGGCAACTACAACATGATCACCGGCCTGCTGCGCAACGAGTGGGGCTTCCACGGCTTTATCATCACCGACAACGCAAACACCGGTGTCTTTATGGACGCTGGCCAGATGATCCAGGCCGGTGCAGACGGCAAGCTGACGAACCTGCCCACCGGCGCACGGTACACCTTTAACAAGGATGACGTTGCAGATTACCACTACGGTCGTGAAGCAATCCATAACATCCTGTACACCATTGCAAACTCCAAGGCAATGAACGGCGGTATGCCGGGCAGCCGTTATCTGGCAAAGGTCGAGCCTTACCAGAAGGTCATCTACGCAGTGGATGGTGTCTGCGGCGGTCTGATCGCAGTTCTGGTCGTTCTGACGATCCTCCGCTTCCGTAAAAAGAAAGAGGACGTAAAAACCGTCTGATCAACACATAGGAACAGAAGGGGCGGCGGGCAAACGCCCGCCCCCTTTTTTTGATTGTCAGGAGAGACCCATGAAACACACAGATATCATCAAGAGCTTGTCTCTGGAACAAAAATGCGCCCTGCTGAGCGGCGGCACGGTGTTCACCACCCGGGCGCTGCCGGGCAAGGGCATCCCGGCCATTACCCTGTCGGACGGCCCCAACGGCGTGCGCAAGCAGGCCGGGGCGGCTGACCATCTGGGCCTGAACCCCAGTGTGCCCGCCACCTGCTTTCCCACCTCGGCCACCGTTGCCAACAGCTGGGACCCGGAGCTTGGCGAGGCTGTGGGCGCAGCCATGGGCGAGGAAGCAGCGGCACAGGGCGTGTCGGTGCTGCTGGGCCCCGGCCTGAACATCAAGCGCAGCCCCCTGTGCGGCCGCAACTTCGAGTATTTCTCGGAGGACCCCTACCTTGCCGGTAAGATGGCGGCGGCCTACGTCCGCGGCATCCAGAAAAACGGCATTGCCGCCTGCCCCAAGCACTTTGCCGTGAACAGTCAGGAGCTGCGCCGCATGGCGTCGGATTCCATCGTGGACGAGCGCACCCTGCGGGAAATTTACCTGACCGGCTTCGAGATGGTGGTCAAGGAGGCGCAGCCCAAGACCATCATGTCCGCCTATAACCTTGTCAACGGCACCTACGCCAACGAGAACGCCCACCTGCTCATGGAGATCCTGCGCAGGGACTGGGGCTTTGACGGCGCGGTGGTCACCGACTGGGGCGGCAGCAACGACCACGCCCTCGGCGTAAAGAACGGCTCTACGCTGGAAATGCCCGCCCCCGGCGGGGATGCCATCCGGGAGCTGATGAAGGCGGTGCAGACCGGCAAGATCACCGAAGCGGACGTGGACGCCCGGTTGGACGAGCTGCTGGAACTGGTGTTCACCACCAAAGCGGCGGTGGACGCCGCACCCGGCAAGTTCGATGCCGACGCCCACCACGCACTGGCACGCCGGGCTGCTGCCCAGAGCATCGTGCTGCTGAAGAACGAAAACAGCCTGCTGCCCCTTGCAAAGGGGGAGAAGGTGGCGGTCATCGGCGACTTTGCCCAGACGCCCCGCTATCAGGGTGCAGGTTCCAGCGCCGTCAACTCCATCAAGGTGGATTCCTTCTTGGACTGTCTTGCCGAGAGCGGCCTGAACAGCGTCGGCTACGCCAAGGGCTTTGACCGGCAGGGCAAGCCCGATGAGGCACTGAAAGCCGAGGCGGTGATGCTGGCAAAGAACGCCGATGTGGTGCTGCTGTGCATGGGTCTGGACGAGATCAAGGAGAGCGAGGGCATCGACCGCGCCGACATGAAGCTGGCAGAGAACCAGCTGGAACTGCTGGCAGCTGTGGCGGCGGCAAACCCCAACGTGGTGGTGCTGCTGAGTGCAGGCTCCTCGCTGGAAAGCGATTGGGTCAAGGACTGCAAGGCGCTGGTCTACGGCTGTCTGGGCGGTCAGGCCGGTGCGGGCGCACTGGTCGAGGTGCTCGCCGGCGCGCAGAACCCCTGCGGTAAGCTGGCTGAGACTTGGGCGCGCAGCTACGCCGACACCCCCGCAAAAGCGCATTTCGGCGGCGACGGCCCCACTGTGGAGTACCGCGAGGGTCTGTATGTGGGCTACCGCTACTACGACACCGCCGGTGTGCCCACCGCCTTCCCCTTCGGCTACGGCCTGAGCTATACCAGCTTTGCGTACAGTGACCTGAAAGCAGACGAAACCGGCGTGACCCTGACTGTCACCAACACCGGCAGCTGTGCAGGTGCCGAGGTGGTGCAGCTGTATGTGGCAAAGCCGGATGCAAAAGTTTTCCGCCCCGTCAAGGAGCTGAAGGGCTTTGCCAAGGTGCAGCTGGAAGCCGGAGAGAGCAAGACCGTCACCATCCCGCTGGACGATAAGGCGTTCCGCTACTGGAACGTCAAGACCGACCGCTGGGAGGTGGAGGGCGGCAGCTATCAGCTGCTGGTGGGCGCTTCCAGCGCTGATATCCGTCTGACTGCCGCCGTTACGGTGGCGGGCACCGGCGCACCCGACCCCTACGCGGGCAAAAATCTGGAGCATTACCGCACCGCACAGGTGCAGAAGGTGCCGGACGCGGAGTTTGAAGCGCTGCTGGGGCACGCTATCCCGGAGAACAAGGTGCACATCGACCGCAACATGACGCTGGGCGAGATGGGGCACGGACGCAGCCCCATCGGCTGGCTGGCGGCTGCCGTGCTGGGCGCCCTGCTGCGCCGCAGCATCAAAAAGGGCAAGCCCGACCTGAACATCCTGTTCCAGTACAATATGCCTCTGCGTGCGCTGTCCAAAATGACCAACGGCGCTATCAGCATGGGCATGGTGGACGGCATCGTGATGGAGCTGCAGGGCTTCTGGATCATCGGTCTTGTGCGGGTGATCGTGGAGGCCGTGAAGAACCTCGTGCTGAACAGCCGCATGGAAGAGCGCTTGAAAAACAGCTGAAAGGAAGCAGGCTATGAATTTCTGGAATAACTTCGCGGCAAAGCACCCCGCCGCTGCCAAGTGGGTGCGCGAGGGCGGCCTGTTCGTCATCGTGTCCAACCTCATCACGGTGTTCAAGTACCTGCTGCTGCAATTTCTGCCCAAGGCCTTTGCAAGCCTGCCGGTGGTGGATTTCGGCTGGCCGGGCATCGACATCACCCTGTTCGGCGAGACCTTCAAGTGGAACATCCTCGGCTACGATGCCGCCCACGGCGGCCTGCCCTACTTCTGTGCTTACATGATCGCCATGGTCATCGGCGAGTGCATCAACTTCCCCATCCAGCGCAATTTTGTGTTCCGCAGCAAGGGCAATCTGGCAAAACAGATCGGCTGGTATGTGCTGGCCTTCTGCATCATCACCTGCATCGTCAACTCCATCAACTGCATCTGGGTGGCGGTGGCCGGTCTGCTGGTGCCCGACTTCATCTACAACATCGGCACCACCGTGCTCAACGGCGGCATCTCCATGGTCATCTTCTTCTTTGTGAATAAGATCATCTTCCCGGAGGGCGAAAAAGCCGCCAAATAATAAGACATTCTCCTTCATTTTCTTCTTTTCATCATAAACCAGAAGGGCTGCTCCGTTCTCCGGGGCAGCCTTTTTGGTTTGGGGAGAGAACCCTCTCAGTCACGTCTGACGGCGTGCCAGCTCCCCCCTCGGGGAAGCTGGCATCGCGCAGCGATGACTGAGGGGGTGCCTGCCGCAGCCATCTTATTTTTGTTTTTCTGCACAAAATGTTCTGCGGGCAGGGTTTTCCTCTTGACAAGCGGGCAAATGTTTCGTACTATATTTAGTAGTATGGAATCAAAGACGCTGTACGCAGGTTTCAGTGTGACCCTGTACCCGTTTCAGGCAAAGCGTGCCTGTTTGATATAAAATGGAACCGTAAAGAGAAAAGCCGTATGCTTTTGCCCGTGCCGCCGGTTTTGGGTGGTGCGTATGGTTTTGGTGTCACTTTTTGCATTGAAAGCTCTTTCTATATCATTGCCCGTGTCCTGCTGCGCAGCGTCTCCTGCTTTTAATTTTGCATTGAATTGAAACAAAGGAGAGTGAACGCAATGACCGCGATCGGAGTGATCGTGGCCTTGATCGTTGCTGTTGTCGGCGTGGCTGCGGGCTATTTTATTGGTTACAACAACCGTAAAAAGACTGCCGAAGCCCAGATCGGCAGCGCCGAGGCCGAGGCTACCCGGCTGGTGAACGAGGCGATCAAGACCGCTGACCAGAAGCGCAAGGAAGCGGTTCTGGAAGCAAAGGATGAGGCTTTCCGTCTGAAAGCCGAGGTCGATGCCCAGAAGGCAGAGGCCGACAAGGAGATCAAGCAGCGCCGTGCGGAGATCAGCCGTCAGGAGAACCGCATCGACCAGAAGGAGACAGCGCTGGACCGCAAGACCGAGGCGCTGGAAAAGAAGGAAGAAGAGCTGAAAAAGCGCGCTGCCGAGGCCGAGGAGCGTCTGGCAGAGATCGACGCTCTGCGCGCCAAGGAGATGGAGCGTCTGGAAACGCTGGCCGGCCTGAGCCAGGAGGACGCCCGCGAGGTGCTGCTGCATAAGGTGGACGAGGAGCTGACCCACGAAAAGGCCGTGCGCGTTGCCGCCTACGAGACCGACCTGAAGGAAAACTGCGATAACATCGCCCGCAACCTCATCGGACAGGCCGTCAGCCGCTGCGCTGCCGACCATTGCAGCGAGACTACCGTCAGTGTGGTGCCGCTGCCCAGTGATGAGATGAAGGGCCGCATCA
>OHKP01000576.1_pt1 | contig 20518 bp, 19 predicted proteins | sample 1568861 | NCBI WGS metagenome assembly OHKP01 (sample SAMEA3879524, study PRJEB24766) | human gut metagenome | biome: human-associated habitat; feature: feces | place: USA | collected 1985/1987 | reverse complement strand
ATGTGTATCAAACCTTGAAACACTTATTGGCTGCTCTGCATTATTTATGGCCAACGCTGAAATCCTTATATCCTACTCTGCAATAATAATGACTGGCATGGTAATGATTATGATGTCTTTGGGAAACGGCGCGACCGCCCTTAGGCTTGGCGCGACCGCATTGGCTGCCGTGGCGATGGTAATGGCGGGCTCGTGACGGAAGGTACGTGGGTACGTGACTATTGATACGAGCCCACGTAGCATAAGGCACGTAAGCTCGTAACATAAGGTACGAGTCCGCCAGGGGCATGGCGGGGCGACGGAAGTTGGTGGAAAGGCGGGGAAAAGCAATCACCCATTCATCGGGGACTGCTGCCGTGGATGAATGGGTGACTACGGGGGAGGTGGGCTACATCACCTTGACCGAAGAAGGCAAGGAGACTTCGCCATTCTTGAGCACCAGCCGGAGATGGGGGTTCTCTCCGAAATTGGTGGTATAGCCCCAGCAGTTGTCGCTGACCAGCTTGTCTCTCAGCGTCTTGCCGATGGTGATGGTCTTGAGCGTGTTGCAGTCGAGGAAAGCTCCGTCCTTGAGTTCGGTGACATTGGGCATGTAGAGCGAGGTGATGCCACAGTCGGTGAACGCCTGACCGCAGATGGTGGTGACCGTGGCGGGAAGGTCTAACTGCTTGAGATTGGTGCAGCCGGCAAACGTGCCTTCGGGAATGACGCGCAGGTTCTTGGGCAGGACTACGCGGGTGAGCGACTTGCAGTCGCGGAACATGTCGTAGCTCATATCCTTGGTGAGCTGGGCGGGGAAGACTACGCTCTGCAACTTGGGACAGCGGTAGAAGCATCCCTCTATCAGCTGCATGCTCTGGCCCTCGAAGACCACCTTGGTAAGATTGTTGATGCAGCTGAAAGCCGAGCCCTCGATTTTCTGGACCGAAGCAGGGATGGTGACCTCGGAGATGGCGGTAGCGCGGAATGCCTTGTGTCCTATCTCCTTCAGAGTGGAAGGCAGCTTGATGCTGCGGATGGCGGCATTCTCAAAGGCGCTGGCATAGACTATGGTCACGGGATACTTAACGCCGGAAATCTCGATATGCTCGGGGATGACGACATCCTTGCCCGAGAGGTGGGCTGTGGCGGTACGCCTCACGCCGACGCTTCTGGACTTGTCGTTGACGATATAGTATACGCCATCGAGGTCTATCTCTCCCGAATGGCCCGCGGTGCTGGGGACAACCGTACCCTTGCCACCCGAAGAGGTGCGCACCGACTGCTTGTTGGGCTCGGGGTCCCACTTGGTGAGCTGGAGCTTGTGGGCATCTTTGAGTCCGCCGTGCTTGGCGAAGTACACCTTCAACTCGGGGTAGTTGTTAAACATTGTCTGCGGCAACGTGAAGAGCGGCTCGAGCGACGAGCGTATCATCGCCTTGTACTCGTCGGAACTGATTACTCTGACGAGATAACTGTGGCTAATGTTGATGCTCCATTCGTAGCAGTCGGTCATGCTATACTTCTCGCGAGCTTCCTGGACGTTTTCATACAGCTCGTCGAGCGCTCCGATGCGGCCGAAGATCACACTGGTGACATTCGACAGGTAATGACGGGCGGGCGAGAGACTCATATCGGCATAGTCGCTGGCGGTCGACAGCATGTTGTACATATCGACGAGCGACTGGTTGGTAAGGTTTTGGGGTGCGGGCATCTTGCCGCTCCATGCCACCTAGTCTGCCGCCTGGACGGGCGGATTGATGGGCTTGAAGGTCTTGGTGCCCAGAGACGGGTCGGCTTCATAACCCAGCGGGGCGAAGAGCGCGGTGTGCTCCTTGGGGATGCGCACGGTAGGCGCTGCATCCTCGGCATTGCGGTTGTGGTCGGGGCCCAGCATGGCATCGGCCTGCTGCTCGAGTCTACGGTTGCGCGCGCTCTGCCGGCTCGACGACTGGCCACCGGCACGTACGGGCGAAGACTTCACTTTGCCCCCAGTGACTGTGCGCACGGTCTTATCGGCAGCGCCATTGACCGTACCCTTTACGGTGCGGCTGACCTTGCCCTCGACAGTGTTTTCTATTTTCTGCTCGAGGCGCTTGCCCAGCTTCTTCAGGAAGCCCTGGGCGTAGGCGTCGTGATGCCCGGCAAACAGGAAGAGGGCACTACACAAGACGAATACTTGATTTCTCATACTATTGGTTGTTATTAGGTAAAGATAATCGATTATCTTTTGCAAAGACAGTGCAAACCGAAGCCCATAAGCTCGCTTAATGGCTGAGGTGCAGCCTATCTTATGCAAAGATAGTGCAAACCGAAGGCCATAAGCTCGCTTAATGGCTGAGGTGCAACCTATCTTATGCAAAGATAGCGCAAACCGAAGGCCATAAGTTCGCTTAATGGCTGAGGTGCAACCTATCTTCTACAAAGATAGCGCAAACCGAAGGCCATAAGCTCGCTTAATGGCTGAGGTGCAACCTATCTTCTACAAAGATAGCGCAAACCGAACGCCATAAGCTCGCTTAATGGCTGAGGTGCAGCCTATCTTATGCAAAGGTAATAAAAGTAAATCAAGCCGCTATGAAAAAGTCAACTTTTTTTACATCCTCCCCTCATTTTTCTGTGGTTAGCGCCATGACGGGCATAAATGGAAAAAGGTGTATCACCGACAGCAGAGGGATGGGGCTGACGGTGGTACACCTTATTATATATTGTATGGGGATGGGGGTGACGAGGGGCGACGCGCGGCTTATCAGTCGGACACGGGGCGGATAGAGAACGCAAAGCAACGAACAATATCCTGCATACCCATAGTGTTTTTGACCAATGAATAGTACGCACAATAAGCGCTACTTGAAACGCTAAACTTACTTGAAGACCAATAAGTGCAGAGAGTACCCTGACCATTACGTTCGTCTTTTTGCAGGTTGCCTGCTGCGGGGAAGAACAGACGCTTGGAGGGATCTATCTGGTCGACAAACAGGATGCCGGGCACATTGTAGGTCACGCCATCGACTTTGGTGCCTTTTTTCTTTATATAATAGACGCCGCCTGTAAAGATAGTACCATTATCTGGTGCCGGTTCGGAATAGCCTGAAGTGGAACCACAGCAAGCCTTAACGAGATTGTCAAAGTCTGCCTTGGTAGGCATACGCCATGAACTGCCCCAAGAGGAATGGGCTACATCACAGCCTTCATTCAATACACCGTCGCCATAGGGAGCAGGATCCCACTCCTTGAAACCTTCATTTTGTCCCGTACCACTATAACAAGACCAGTTATGGCTAAACTTATTGTTATTGATATGCGCGCCTTCGATATTCGTGCCCTTCCAGCTGATGGAGGATTTTAGATCTTCGTTGTTAAAATCGACCTTAGTATAGTAGGTGACCGTCTCGCCCCAAGTATAATAGTCGCCATAGGCTGTCTCTGGGCTGCCGGCTACCGTGGTGGCACCGACATTCATCGTGGCCCACTTCTTGCCACCAATCTCGACATAATCGTGGTCGCCAATCGAGGTCTCGGAGTTGGTAGGAGCCTTGAATTTGACTGTGTATTTGGTGGCTGGAGTATTGTTGTAGATGTGGATGAGCGTGCCATTCTCGTATACTTCGACTACCTGTGCGTTAGCGCTCACTGCGGCTATGATGCCGAGGAGGAGGAATAATATCTTTTTCATTGTTGTTTCGTTGTTGGTTGGTTTATTACTATTGCTGCTAAGCTATGGGTGATGGGTTATTCGTCCCAGTCTTCTTCGGGATAGCGCATCGAGCACTGCATGTCGGTGGTGGTTTCTTCGTCGGCCTGGAAGGTTGACGAGGCGAGGAGCTGGGTGGTGGCTATCCTGATGAGGGTTGCCTCGGGGCGGATGTATGATTTCTTCATTGTTATCATTTGAGGGTTTGTCCGTTGAGATTGTACTTGCGGCCGTTCTTGCTGATGACTATGCGGCCGTGGTCTATGTATTTGGTCACTCTGTGCTGGGTGGCAGGATGCTCGATAGAGCCGATGCCGTCGGTGGTGGAGTCGAACGAGATGCCGACGAAGCTGGCGGCTGGGGCAGAGGGCACACTGAGGTAGCAGAGGCCGGCACCGAGCGTGCTGCCCGTGTAGCGGAAGAGGCCGAACTCGCCCTTGTGGGAGCCGCTCTTGCCGATGCCAAAGGTGAAGATGGTGGCGCCGGTGGGTCGGTTTATCTTGAGCGACGAGCCGCTGAGGGCGCTGATGGGCGTGGTGGTGGGAGCGTCGGCAGAGAAGCCAAAAGAGAGCTCACCTGTGCCGTGGACAAGGAGCGGGGTCTCGGGCGGAACGATGTCGCCAACCTTGAGCCGCTGAGCGTCGCCGGCGTGGAGCGTCATGCTGGTACCGTCGAACGTGGGCGCATAGACCTCGCATCCCGAGGGAACGACGAGCTGGAAGGGTGAATAGACTGTGGCGTAGGGAAGGCGCTCGGAAGGCGACTTGACGACACGGTTGATCGCACCGTCGGCAAGGGTGGTCTCGAAGGCCAACACCAACTCTCCCCCATCGCTCATGGGAAGTGAGGCGACCCGATGGTCGCCGATGGTCATGACAGCCTTGCCATCGACAAACTCGACCGTGGCGGGGGAGTCGGCATCGACGTTGAAGTCTGCTGTGCCCAAAGACTCAAGCTCAGCGCCATTCTGCCGGACGCTGGCATAGAGGTGTTGGGCATGTGCCCTGCCGCCCAATAAGGACAGCAAGGAAAAGATAATTAACAATCTTCTCATCTGTGGTAAAAGTTGAGTTATGTATGATGTAAAATTTGAATACGAGCAAGAGGCCTAACCACAACAGGTCGGTTGCAGGCACAGGCACACAAGAGATAACGGCTGCCGTATGCACTCCAGCGGGAAGCGCACAAAGCAGATTGGTCATGATGTAGTCTGTAATAATCGAGGTGTCTATAGTCGGGGGTGCGTCAGACACAAGCAGAGGGGGCATACAGCACGCAGCCAATGCCTACAGGCCGCACAAGAAGCACGGGAAGAAACGATCGGGAGTGAAACTGATTGTATCTTAACGGTGTGCAAAGGTAATTATAATCCTAAAAAGAGCGTAAAGGATTGACGTATTTAACATTGTTAAAATCGCAGAAACGCCCACGGTGCCTGCGACGCTGACGGCAGGAAACCAAAAGGCAAAAGCGACTGCCCGCGGGGAGCCGCTTTTGCCTTTCTGCCCTTGTGGATGTCTACCTCAAAAGGGTGCCTGCCCCGAAGGCAAGCCCCCCTGACCATGCAGCCCAATCACTATCGGGCGGCACTGGCGGCACTATGACATCATCTTAATCGGCGTATAGCCTGGCGGGTGACCTGGGTCATAATGAGCATCATCTTTTCGGGGTCGCGCAGATTGGCGTCGGCGACCACACGATGGATATCTATCTGCTTGTCGGCATCGAGCAGCACATCGACGAGCAACGCGCGACAGGCGGGGGTGAAGTCGAGGCTGACGAGGGCTGCTTCGACACTGTCGCGGCTATGGGTGAGCACAGCGGCATTGAGCTTCTCACTGGAGTCGGGCGAGGAGGGGCATGGCGGCATGGGATGCTGGCGCATGAAGCGCTGGGCAAGGCTCTCGACACCGGCTATAGCCTGCTGGTAGGCGGTAGCGTCGTGGATGGGGCTGGACGAAGCGATACTATCGAGCACCGACTGAAGGCCGGAGACAAACGTCTGCCAATCGTCGATGGTGACGGGCTGTGAGGGGATGGCTGCCGGAGACGCGACGGGACGCGACTTGGGGTTGGGGCCATAGACGCGCGAGAAGCGGGTACGTATCTCACCCTGATAGGGAAACGACCACTCCAGGCAGTAGGCTGTGCGATAGCCCGGGCGCGTGGCGTCGGCAAAGAGCGCGGCGATATGGTTGATATAATTTCGGCCTATGGTGACAGCGTTGCCGGGGGTGTAGGTGAGACGGCGCTGGTGCTTGTGGTCGTTGGCAGAATAGACTTTGTAAGCCGTCGCGGAGGATGCGAGAAAAGCCTCTCTCATGGTGTCAATTAACGCGCGGTTGCGCTCGCTGACCACAAACTCGTAGACCTCGGCAGAACCCTCGACCTGCATGGTGGCAGGGTCGCGCACGATGTTGGGATAGACGTCCATCTTGACCACCTTGCACAGGTGGGCAAATGACTTCTCGATGGGCTGCTGCGCATGGGCTGGCGCAACGAAGAAGAGCGCGAGGCTCATCACAAGGGCATGAATAGGTTTCATAACTGTTAAGATATTAATGGGTTAGACATTCTCGGCAAGCAGGTCGTCGACCGTCTCGGCCCCTTCTTCCAGGGCGGCGCAAATGTCGAGCGAGTTGAGCTCGCCGGCGACGATAAGGGCGGTGATGGTCTGCAACTGGGCGTTGGCGTGCTGCTGCGCCATATCGTCCATCAGATTGGCGGTGGCGACCACCGTCTCTGCCATAAGCTGGCGGTAGAGCGTGTCGGCAGGTTGGGCTGGGGCGACGCAGGCTGGGGCAGACTTGCGGACGGCTGGGGCGGGGGCTGACTGGGATGCGGGGCGGGCGGCAGGCTCGGCCACACGGATGGGGAGCGGCTCGGCTACGGGGATGGCAGTGGGGATGGCTTGGGCAGTGGTGGAGGCGGTGTCGGAAGGAGCTAAACGGCACACGGCGATGACTACGGCTGCCACGACTGAGGCTGCTGCCATCCAGGGCTTCATCCGGCGCAGGGTAAGCGCACGAGACTTGGGGCGGGGGGCGGCATAGGCGGTAAACATGAGCCTGAAGGTGTTCCACTCGACAGGAATATCGGTGGCGGTGCGGAAAAAACGCTCCAGCGTCTGCTCTTCGCTGAGCGACGTGGTGCCCTGCATGTAACGCTCAAGAAGCTGGGCTATGGTGGCATAATCGGGATTTCTCATAAGGCTTTATCTACGTTTGTCCAATTCTTCATAAATCGCTTTGCGGGCTCTCGCCAAGAGGGTGCTGACCGACTTGGGGGCTATGCCCACGATGCGGGCTATCTCGTCGTGGCTGCGGTGCTCGACCTGACGCATGTAGAAGACCTGCTGCTGTACTGAGGGCAGGCGCCGCATCTGACTGTCGAGCCACTCAAGGTTCTCGTGGTGCTGAAGGCTGACATCGGGCTGGGCATAAACCGAAGCGGCAAGCTGGCAGAGGGCATCGGCAAGAGGGAGGCGGGATGACTGGCGACGGCAGGCATTGAGAGCCAGGCGACGGGCGATGGTGGCGGTGAGGGCTTCGGGCGACTCGACACGCTCCAACGCGGCAAGGAGTTGCCACAGGCGTATCATCGTGTCTTGGGCGACATCCTCGGCGCCGTCGGCATCACTTCCGGCGCCGACAGCTGCGGTGAGCGCCACCTGGCGCAGTCGCGGGACAAGGCTGATGAACTGGTTTTCGGTCATTGTACTGTGGCTTTGTTACACCAATAAGACACATAAGGCGGATGAAACCAAACGGGAATTAACGTTTTTAACAATTCCATCGGCTTCACATCTATCTGCGTGGTTGTGTCGGCGCCACCCTGCCGCCTGTGGAGAAATGGAAAACTCGTGCGAATGATGGCAAAGCTATCCAAACGCATCCCAACTGCAGCATAAGAAAACACAATCACCCGCATGGTCTACGGCAAAGGTAGCAGAAAGCCCCGGAACAGACAATAAAAATGCAGGAAAACTAAGTTTCGGCACAAAAAAAAGCGAGAGCCGCATGACCCTGAATGGGCAGGCGGCTCTCGCTTATGTTGTAATCAAGGGAAAAACCTTAGATGTTGCTGTCTTTGACGTCGATGTCGAGGATGTTCTTCTTGTTGGCCTCGATGCGCTCGTAATCCTCACGCGAACCAACGATGAGCTTGTCAAACTGGCGCAGACCTGTACCGGCGGGGATGCGGTGACCGCAGATAACGTTCTCCTTCATACCCTCGAGGCGGTCTTGCTTGCCACGGATGGCAGCCTCGTTGAGCACCTTGGTGGTCTCCTGGAACGAAGCGGCAGACATGAAGCTCTTGGTACCGAGGGCAGCACGGGTGATACCCTGGAGTATCTGGGTGGCTGTAGCCTGGACGGCATCGCGCACCTGGACGAGGCGCAGGTCGCGGCGCTTGAGGCTTGAGTTCTCGTCGCGCAGCTTGCGGAGAGTGATAATCTGACCAGCCTTGAGGTTCTCGGAGTCGCCGGCGTCGGTGACTACCTTCTTGCCCCAGATGCGGTCGTTCTCCTCGGCGAAGTCGAGCTTGTCTACGAGTTCCTGCTCAAGGAATGTGGTGTCGCCCGGATCATTAATCTGAACCTTGCGCATCATCTGACGCACGATAATCTCGAAGTGCTTGTCATTGATCTTCACACCCTGGAGGCGGTAAACATCCTGTACCTCGTTGACGATGTACTCCTGTACGGCGGTGGGACCCTTGATGGCAAGGATGTCATTGGGAGTGATGACACCATCGGAGAGTGGAGTTCCGGCACGCACGGCGTCGTGCTCCTGCACGAGCAGCTGCTTGCTCAGATTGACAAGATACTTATGGGGTTCGCCGTGCTTGGGCGTAACGATGATCTCGCGGTTACCACGCTTGAGCTTGCCCATAGTGACCTCGCCATCGATCTCAGATACGACTGCTGGGTTAGAGGGGTTGCGGGCCTCGAAGAGCTCGGTAACTCGTGGGAGACCACCGGTGATGTCACCAGCACCTCCTACGGCACGTGGAATCTTAACGAGAGTGGCACCGGTAGATACCTTCTGTCCGTCTTCTACCACTACGTGACAGCCTACGGGGAAGTTGTAGGTACCGAGCACATTGCCGTCGGCGTCGAGCACATCGCAGGTAGGAACCTTGGTGTGGTCCTTGGCGTCGATGATAATCTTCTCGGAAAGACCTGTGGTATCGTCGGTCTCGGCCTTGAAGGTGACACCGTCGATGACGTCGTTGAAGCGCAGTGTACCGGCATATTCGGTAACGATGAGCGCATTGAAGGGGTCCCACTTGGCGATGAGGTCGCCCTGCTTGACGATGTCGCCGTGCTTGTTGTAGAGGATAGAACCGTAGGGCAGGTCGAGGGTAGAGAGGACGATATCGGTATTGGGGTCGATGAATCGGATCTCACCCAGACGGCTTACGACCATACGGCAATCCTTGGACTCGTCGTCGCGGAAGGGAACGTCGCGCACCTCTTCAAACTCAATGCGGGCGTCGTTCTTGGCAACGATGCTGGCGTTGGCGGCTGCATTACCAGCCACACCACCGGCGTGGAATGTACGCAGTGTAAGCTGTGTACCAGGCTCACCGATGGCCTGAGCGGCAATGACACCGGCAGCTTCGCCCAGCTGTACCATACGCGAGGTGGCGAGGTTGCGGCCATAGCACTTGGCACAGATACCGCGCTTGCTCTCACAGGTAAGTACGGAGCGGATCTCTACCATCTCGATGGGTGACTTCTCGATGATGTCGGCCTTCTCCTCATTGATTTCCTCACCGGCTGCGCAGATGAGCTCGCCAGTGGTGGGATGGATGATGTCATGGACAGACACACGGCCGAGGATGCGCTCGCCGAGAGAAGATACAATCTCGTCGCCATTCTTGAGCGCACGGCACTCGAGGCCACGCAGTGTACCGCAGTCTTCCTGGGTAATGATGACATCGTGAGACACGTCGACCAGACGACGGGTAAGGTAACCAGCGTCGGCAGTCTTCATGGCGGTATCGGCAAGACCCTTACGGGCACCGTGGGATGCGATGAAGTACTCGAGCACTGACATTCCCTCCTTGAAGTTAGAGAGGATAGGATTTTCAATAATCTGAGCGCCCTCGGCACCTGCCTTCTGAGGCTTGGCCATCAGACCACGCATACCGGAGAGCTGCTTGATCTGGTCCTGAGAACCACGGGCTCCGGAGTCGAGCATCATGTATACGGCGTTGAAGCCCTGGTCGGCTTCGGTCATTTCCTTCATCAGGACATCACCCAACTCGTCGTTGACGTGGGTCCAGGCATCGATAACCTGGTTGTAACGCTCGTTGTCGGTGATGAAACCCATGTTATAGTTATTGGTAATCTCCTCGACCTCGCGCTGTCCCTTCTCTACGATAGCTTCCTTCTCAACAGGGATGATGATATCGTCGAGGTTGAACGACAGACCGGCTACATAGGACATGTGGTAACCCAGGTTCTTGATGCCGTCAAGGAAGGCGCAGGCGCGAGCCATACCGACACCCTTGATAACGCGGGCGATGATGCCACGGAGTGACTTCTTGGAGATGATTTCATTGACGAAGCCCAGTTCATCGGGGATAATCTGATTGACTACCACGCGGCCAACAGAGGTCTCGACAATATGCTTGACAGGCTGACCCTCAACGATATCGTCGACGAGCACCTTGACAGGAGCGTGAAGGTCGCACTTGCCGTCGTTGTAGGCGATGATGGCCTCTTCGGGACCGTAGAAGCTCAGACCCTCGCCCTTGGCACCGGGACGGAGCTTGGTGATATAGTAGAGACCGAGCACCATGTCCTGAGAGGGCACGGTGATAGGAGCGCCGTTGGCAGGGTTGAGGATGTTGTGGCTCTGGAGCATCAGAATCTGTGCTTCGAGTACAGCCTCGTTGCTCAAGGGAAGGTGGACAGCCATCTGGTCACCGTCGAAGTCGGCGTTGAACGCAGTACATGCCAGCGGGTGGAGCTGGATGGCTTTGCCCTCGATGAGCTTGGGCTGGAAGGCCTGGATACCCAGACGGTGCAGTGTAGGAGCACGGTTGAGGAGCACGGGGTGACCCTTCATGACATTCTCGAGGATGTCCCAGATGACGGGCTCACGACGGTCAACAATCTTCTTGGCGCTCTTGACAGTCTTGACGATGCCGCGCTCGATGAGCTTGCGGATGATGAATGGTTTGTAGAGCTCGGCAGCCATCAGCTTGGGCAGACCGCACTCTCCCATCTTGAGCTCAGGGCCAACAACGATAACCGAACGGGCTGAATAGTCGACACGCTTACCGAGAAGGTTCTGACGGAAGCGACCCTGCTTACCCTTGAGTGAATCAGAGAGTGACTTGAGCGGACGGTTGCTCTCGCTCTTCACGGCACTGGCCTTGCGAGAGTTGTCGAAAAGTGAGTCGACAGCCTCCTGGAGCATACGCTTCTCGTTGCGGAGAATCACCTCGGGAGCCTTGATTTCGACGAGTCTCTTCAGACGGTTGTTGCGGATGATGACACGACGGTAGAGGTCGTTGAGGTCGGATGTGGCAAAGCGGCCACCGTCGAGGGGTACGAGCGGACGAAGCTCGGGGGGGATGACGGGAAGTATCTTCATAATCATCCACTCGGGCTTGTTGACCTCCTTGGACGAGCGGAAAGCCTCGACAACCTGCAGGCGCTTCAGAGCCTCGGTCTTGCGCTGCTGGCTGGAGTCATTGTTGGCTCGGTCGCGCAGCTCGTAAGAGATAGAGTCGAGGTCGAGGTCGGTAAGGAGATCGCGGATAGCCTCGGCACCCATCTTGGCGATGAACTTGTTGGGATCATCGTCGGGGAGGAGCTGGTTGTTGGGGTCGAGCTGGGTATCGAGAATGTTCAGATACTCGTCTTCGGTGAGAAGGTCCATGCGGTGAGAACCGTTGATCTCGAGTCCGTCTTTGTCGGTGCGGCCCTCAAAGGCTCCGGGCTTGATGACGATATACTTCTCGTAGTAGACTACAGCGTCGAGCTTCTTGGTAGGCATTCCGAGCAGATAGCCAATCTTGTTGGGCAGTGAACGGAAATACCAGATATGTGCGATGGGCACTACCAGTTCGATATGACCTGAGCGCTCGCGGCGTACCTTCTTCTCGGTAACCTCGACACCGCATCGGTCGCAGACGATACCCTTGTAGCGTATGCGCTTGTACTTGCCGCAGGCGCACTCATAGTCCTTGGTAGGACCGAAGATGCGCTCGCAGAAGAGTCCGTCACGCTCTGGCTTATAGGTACGATAGTTTATCGTCTCTGGTTTGGTAACCTCGCCAAACGAATTTTCCAGGATTTCTTCGGGAGAAGCCAATCCAATGGTAATCTTCGTAAAATTATTCTTTATTTTTGTATCTTTCTTAAAAGCCATTGTCTTGAAATAATTAAGGGTTCTCGTTTAATCAAGTTTGATACTCAAACCAAGACCACGGAGTTCGTGGAGAAGTACGTTGAGTGACTCGGGGATACCGGGAGTAGGCATGGCATCGCCCTTGACGATAGCCTCGTAAGCCTTGGAACGTCCTACGACGTCATCACTCTTGATGGTCAGAATCTCCTGGAGCACATGGCTTGCACCGAATGCCTCAAGAGCCCAAACCTCCATCTCTCCGAAACGCTGACCACCAAACTGGGCTTTACCACCGAGTGGCTGCTGGGTAATCAAGCTGTACGGACCGATAGAACGGGCGTGCATCTTGTCTTCTACCATGTGGCCGAGCTTCAAGAAGTAGGTCATACCGATGGTAGCGGGCTGGTCGAACTTCTCGCCGGTCTCACCATCATATATATAGGTAGAGCAGAGGCGGGGCAGACCTGCCTTGTCGGTCCACTCGGAGAGGTCGTTGAGCTTGGCACCGTCGAAGATAGGAGTGGCAAACTTGACACCGAGCTTCTTACCGGCAGCACCGAGGATGGCCTCGAAAATCTGACCGAGGTTCATACGAGAGGGCACACCCATAGGGTTGAGCACCAGGTCTACAGGACGTCCGTCCTCGAGGAAAGGCATATCCTCGGCACGTACGACCTTGGAAACGATACCCTTGTTACCGTGACGACCGGCGAGCTTGTCGCCCACCTGAATCTTACGCTTCTTGGCGATATAGACCTTGGCCATCTGCAAGATGCCTGAAGGCAGCTCGTCGCCAATGGTGATGGCAAACTTGCGGCGCTTCAGCTCGGCATCGAGCTGCTTGTACTTGCGGATATAGTTCATGATGAGCTTCTGGATAAGGCCGTCAGTATGCTCGTCGCCAGTCCAGCCATTGCTCTGGATGCCGTCGTACTCGAGGTTCTTCAGCGCAGTAGCGGTGAAGGTAGAACCCTTGGAGATGATTTCGGCACCGGTATAGTCCTTGATACCCTCACACTTCTTGTCTTCGGTGAGTTCAAGGAGCTTGTCAACGAGGATATCCTTCAGGTCCTCATTCTTTGCCTTGTATTCCTCGTCAATCTTGGCCAGAACAATCTTGTCCTGCTTCTTGGACTCACGGGTCTTGATGGCACGAGAGAAGAGCTTTTTGTCGATAACCACACCGCTGAGTGATGGATTGGCCTTGAGTGAAGAGTCCTTCACATCGCCGGCCTTGTCGCCGAAGATGGCGCGCAGCAGCTTCTCCTCGGGTGAGGGGTCGCTCTCGCCCTTGGGCGAAATCTTACCGATGAGCACATCGCCTGGCTCTACGCGGGCTCCGACGCGGATAACACCGTTCTCGTCAAGGTCCTTGGTAGCCTCTTCGCTCACATTGGGGATATCAGAGGTAAACTCTTCCACACCACGCTTGGTCTCACGCACGTCGAGTGAATACTCGTCGACATGTACGGAAGTGAGCACATCCTCACTTACCAGGCGCTCAGAGATAACGACGGCGTCCTCATAGTTGTAACCCTTCCATGGCACGTAGGCTACGAGCAGGTTGCGACCCAAGGCCAGCTCACCGTTCTCGGTGGCATAACCCTCGGTGAGGATATCACCGGCTTTCACACGCTGACCCTTGTCGCAGATAGGACGAAGGTCGATGGTCATATTCTGGTTGGTACGACGGAACTTGGGAATGCGATACTCCTTGAGAGCAGGCTCGAAGCTGACGAAGTCTTCCTCCTCGGTGCGGTCGTAGAGAATACGGATGGTGGTGGCGTCAACATACTCGATGACACCGTCGCCCTCGGCGGTAATCATGGTGCGCGAGTCCTCGCAGACCTTCTTCTCCAGACCGGTACCTACGATAGGTGCATCGTTGTGGAGCAATGGCACTGCCTGGCGCATCATGTTACATCCCATCAGCGCACGGTGACCGTCATCGTGCTCGAGGAAAGGAATAAGACCTGCTGAAACAGAAGCAATCTGCTGGGGAGCAACGTCCATGTAATCTACCTGGGTAGGAGCAACTACTGGATAGTCGGCATCCTGACGGCACTTTACAACCTTGCGGATGAAGTTGCCCTCGGGAGTAAGGGGCGCATTGCCCTGACCGATAATCTTGGCCTCTTCCTCCTCTGCGGTAAGGTATACCACGTCCTTGTTGTCCATGTCGGCCTTGCCGTCAACAATCTTACGGTAAGGGGTGACGATGAAGCCGAGGTCGTTAATCTTGGCATACAGACAGAGTGATGAAATAAGACCGATGTTAGGACCTTCAGGACTCTCGATAGGACACAGACGGCCGTAGTGAGTATAGTGTACGTCTCGAACCTCGAAACCGGCACGCTCACGAGAAAGACCGCCAGGACCAAGGGCCGAAAGACGACGCTTGTGGGTAACCTCGGCAAGGGGGTTGGTCTGGTCCATGAACTGGCTCAGAGGGTTGGTACCGAAGAATGAATTGATAACGCTCGAGATGGTCTTGGCGTTAATCAGGTCGGTAGGAGTAAACACCTCATTGTCGCGAACGTTCATGCGCTCACGGATGGTACGGGCCATACGGGCGAGACCGATAGAGAACTGGTTGGCCAACTGCTCGCCTACCGTGCGTACACGGCGGTTGCTCAGGTGGTCGATATCGTCAACGGTAGCATTGGAGTTGACGAGCTGGATGAGATATTTGATAATCTCGATGATATCTTCCTTGGTAAGCACGCGGACATCAGACTCGGTGTTCAGGCCCAACTTCTTGTTGATACGGTAGCGGCCCACCTCGCCCAAGTCGTAACGCTTGTCAGAGAAGAACAGATTCTGGAATACTTCCTTGGCACTGGCATCATCGGCAGGGTCAGCATTACGCAGCTGGCGATAGATGTAGAGCACGGCCTCCTTCTCAGAGTTAGAGGGGTCTTTGGCCAAAGTATTGAAGATGATAGAATACTTGTTACCGGCTTCGGCATCCTTGTGCAGGAGAATGCTCTGAGCTCCACTTTCCAGAATCTCAGGTGTCATCTCCTCGGTGATGACAGTCTCACGCTCAACGATAACTTCCGAACGGTCGATAGATACTACTTCACCAGTATCCTCGTCCACGAAGTCCTCGTTCCAGCGAGTCACCACGCTACCGGCAACCTTGCGGCCTACGCAGGCCTTGAGGTTCTTCTTGTTGACCTTTACCTCCTCGGCAAGGTCGAAGATGCGCAGAATGTCCTTATCGCTTTCATAACCGATGGCACGCAGCAGTGTCGTAACAGGCAATTTCTTCTTACGGTCGATATAAGCATACATTACATTATTTATATCAGTCGCAAACTCAATCCAAGAACCCTTGAATGGAATGATACGTGCGCTGTAAAGCACAGTACCGTTGGCATGCACACCCTGACCGAAGAATACACCCGGAGAACGGTGCAGCTGGGCAACTACCACGCGCTCAGCACCGTTGATAACGAATGTACCGTTGCTTGTCATGTAAGGAATGGTACCGAGGAACACGTCCTGGATGACGGTTCCGAAATCCTCGTGGTCGGGGTCGGTACAAAACAGTTTCATCTTAGCCTTCAAAGGCACACTATATGTAAGGCCACGCTCCAGACACTCGTCTATGGTGTAACGCGGCGGATCAATATAGTAATCCAAGAACTCAAGAACGAAGTTATTGCGAGTATCGGTGATAGGGAAGTTCTCAGCGAACACCTTATACAGACCGTCATTCTTGCGTTCTTCAGGCGGAGTTTCCAACTGTAAAAAGTCCTTGAAAGACTTCAACTGCACATCGAGAAAATCCGGGAAAGGGTACGGATTATGCACGCTGGCAAAATTTACTCTGTTATCGACAATTTTTGTAGCCATAAATGAATTAAATGATCTGTTATAAAAGCCCGAAAGAGCGGGCTGGGCATCAGCGTCTATAGAAAGACACAAAAAGGTTAGGACTCACCGACTGGGCAAATCCTAACCATATTTAAGAGAAAACTGAGTTCTTATTACTTGAGCTCTACCTTAGCGCCAGCTTCCTCGATAGCCTTCTTCAGGTTCTCAGCCTCTTCCTTAGAGAGACCTTCCTTAACTGTAGCAGGAGCAGCGTCTACGAGATCCTTAGCCTCTTTCAGACCAAGACCGCAAGCCTCCTTAACAGCCTTAACTACCTGGAGCTTTGTAGCACCTACCTCAGCGAGGACAACATCGAAAGATGTCTTCTCCTCAGCTGCGGCAGCACCACCAGCAGCAGGACCAGCAGCAACAGCAACAGCTGCAGCTGCGGGCTCAATACCGTACTCGTCCTTCAGGACTGTTGCCAACTCATTTACTTCCTTAACAGTAAGATTTACTAATTCTTCTGCAATAGCTTTAATGTCTGCCATTTTATTCTAAATTTTAATTGTTCTTGTAATAAATATATCTTTGACTTTATGTAATTGTAATTGTTACATTGCAATTATTATTCAGGACGCTCGCCTAAAGTCTTGAGCACACCGTGGATGGTGTTTGCGCCTGACTGAAGAGCAGAAACAACGTTCTTGGCGGGAGACTGAAGCAAAGCAACAATATCTGCGATAACTTCGTTCTTGCTCTTGATAGCCACGAGTTCCTCGAGCTGGTTGGCTCCGAAGAAACCCTCCTCTGCGTAAGCAGCCTTAAGTGCGGGGATACCCTCTTTGGTATATTCCTTAAGCAACTTGGCAGGTACATTCGCTGTATGAGCGAAGAGGACGGCGGTGCTACCCTTCAGGCTACCGTAGAGCTCAGAGAAATCAATCTCAGACTCTTCCATTGCCTTGTGGAGAAGGGTATTCTTCACAACGACCATCTTGATTTCACTCTTGAAGCACTGGCGACGGAAATCACTGGTTTTCTCAGCATTCAATCCTGTTACATCAACAAGATAGAAATGGGGATATTCCTTGAGTTTCTGTCCAAGCTCTGCTATAATAGTATCTTTAAGTTCTTTCTTCATTGTACAAAACTTTTAGAGTTATTCAACTGATTTAGGATCAATCTTGATACCCTTACTCATAGTGCTTGAAATAAAGATACTCTTGATATATGTACCTTTAGCAGCAGCAGGCTTCAACTTGATAACGGTCTGGATAAACTCCTTAGCGTTACCATAAATCTGCTCGGCGGTCATATTAACCTTACCGATAGAGGTGTGGATGATACCAGCCTTATCTACCTTGAAGTCAATCTTACCCTGCTTAACGTCCTTAACTGCCTTAGCAACATCCATAGTTACAGTACCGCTCTTGGGGTTAGGCATAAGACCACGAGGACCGAGTACACGGCCGAGGGGACCTACTTTACCCATGCAAGAGGGCATTGTGATGATGACATCGATATCTGTCCATCCGCCTTTGATCTTCTCGATATATTCATCAAGACCAACGTAGTCGGCACCTGCCTCCTTGGCAGCTGCTTCCTGATCGGGAGTACAGAGGGCGAGTACACGCGTAACCTTACCTGTTCCGTTAGGAAGAGATACTACGCCACGAACCATCTGGTTTGCCTTACGGGGGTCAACACCAAGACGAACGTCCACGTCAACAGATGCCTCAAACTTGGTAGTGGTAATTTCCTTTACCAGCTCTGTAGCCTCCTTGAGTGTGTACATCTTCCCTGCTTCAACCTTCTCAGCGACTGATTTTTGATTTTTTGTCAGTTTACTCATCTTTAATTGAAGTTTTTAAATTATTCTCCAGGGAAGTCCCCTTTTACAGTGATACCCATACTGCGAGCAGTACCGGCAACAAGTCTCATAGCGCTCTCGATAGTGAAACAGTTCAAGTCAGCCATCTTGTCTTCGGCTATAGCCTTTACCTGATCCCAGGTTACGGTTGCCACCTTCTGACGGTTGGGCTGGGCTGAACCACTCTTTACCTTGGCCACCTCTTTCAACTGCACAGCTGCGGGAGGAGTCTTGATAATAAAGCTGAAAGACTTGTCTGTATAATAAGTGATAACAACAGGAAGTATCTTACCTGCCTTATCCTGGGTTCTGGCGTTGAACTCTTTGCAGAATCCCATAATGTTGATACCCTTAGAACCCAAAGCAGGACCTACGGGTGGTGAAGGATTCGCAGCGCCACCTTTAATCTGTAATTTGATTAATCCAGCAACTTCTTTAGCCATTTTTGTTAATAATTGATTTTTTGTTAATTATCAGTCTGAAGAGTGGAAGCCTCTCGACTTGTTAGGAAGACACACCGTAACAATATGCGCCTATCCTTCTTTTTCTACTTGCATGAAATTCAACTCAAGCGGTGTCTTGCGTCCGAAGATTTTCACCATAACCTTGAGCTTGCGCTTTTCGGTGTTCACCTCTTCGATGATACCGGTAAATCCGCTGAAAGGACCGTCGGTAACCTTGACAACCTCGTTTACCTCGTAAGGGATATTTACGTCTGCGGCAAATTCAGCTTCCTCAGCAGCACCAAGCATACGGTTGATATCGCTCTGGGGAACAGGTGAGGGATTGTCAAGACCTCCGAGAAAACCTAAACAGTTGGGCATAAAGCGCAAAGTATGTGCGACATCACCGATAAGTGTTGCCTGCACAAAAACATATCCCGGCAGAGAGATTTTTTCCTTCTCCACGCGACGACCGTTGCGCTGAGAATATGTCTTCTCTGTAGGAATAAGTACCTGAGCTACATTAGCACTGAGCAAATCGTTGTGTTTGATTTCGGCCTCAATATATTCTTTGAGCTTGGCCTCCTTGCCACTAACGGCGCGCAGTACATACCAATTCATTCCAGTTTCTGCCATTGTTACCTTTAATTAGGATAGATGGTAGTCATCACAAAACGGAAAAAACTATCCATTGCGAAAACAACAAGAGCCACCACAACAGAAGCAGACAGCACAACAACAGCGCTATGTGTCAGCTCAGCGTATGACGGCCAAGTGGTCTTATGTACAAGTTCGTTATAACAAGCCTTGCAATAATTTCCTATTTTCTTAAACATATATTTTTTATTTTTGCACGGGTTGGAGGGCTCGAACCCCCGACACCTGGTTTTGGAGACCAGTGCTCTACCAACTGAGCTAAACCCGTAAGAAAGTCTCCGCAACCGCAGCTGCGGAGACTTGTATTTAGTTTTTCAACTAATTCTCTGATTACTTAACGTCGTCGAGGATAGCTGTGATCTGACCAGAACCTACTGTACGACCACCCTCACGGATAGCGAAACGGAGACCCTCGTTCAGAGCAACCTTGTAAATCAAGGTAACCTCAATCTCTACGTTGTCACCAGGCATTACCATCTCAACTCCCTCAGGAAGTTTGATTTCACCGGTACAGTCCATAGTACGGAGATAGAACTGAGGACGATACTTGTTACCGAATGGAGTGTGACGGCCACCCTCTTCCTTCTTCAATACGTAGATAGAAGCCTTGAAGTGATCGTGAGGAGTGATAGCACCGGGGTGCACAACTACCATACCACGCTTAACCTCGTTCTTGTCGATACCACGGAGAAGCAGACCTACGTTGTCACCAGCCTCACCCTCAGCAAGAATCTTGCGGAACATCTCAACACCAGTGATAACTGACTTCTTGTCCTCACCGAGACCGAGCAGCTGAACTTCGTCACCTACCTTACACTTACCAGTCTCGATACGACCTGTAGCAACAGTACCACGGCCAGTGATTGAGAAGACATCCTCAACAGGCATCAAGAAAGGCTTATCAACCTCGCGAACAGGCTCCTGGATCCATGTGTCAACAGTATCCATCAGTTCGAGAACCTTGTCCTCCCACTTCTCAACACCGTTCAGAGCACCAAGTGCAGAACCGCGGATGATAGGAGTATCCTCTTCATAGCCATACTGCTCGAGAATCTCGTGAAGCTCCATCTCAACGAGCTCCAGCATTTCCTCGTCGTCTACCATATCGCACTTGTTCAGGAATACTACCAGACGGGGAACGTTTACCTGACGAGCGAGAAGCACGTGCTCACGTGTCTGAGGCATAGGACCATCAGTAGCAGCACAAACCAGGATAGCACCGTCCATCTGAGCAGCACCAGTAACCATGTTCTTTACATAGTCAGCGTGACCGGGACAGTCAACGTGTGCATAGTGACGTTTAGCTGTTTCATACTCAATGTGAGCAGAGTTGATAGTGATACCACGCTCTTTCTCCTCAGGAGCGTTGTCGATCTGGTCAAATGACTTAACATCCTCGCCAGTACCCAGTCTCTTGTGAAGAACGAGAGAGATGGCAGCTGTCAAAGTAGTCTTACCGTGGTCAACGTGACCGATAGTACCGATGTTTACATGCGGTTTGGTACGTACGAATTCTTCTTTAGCCATAGCTTTGATATTTAATTTTTATAATGAAAATCAGTTTAAATTAATATATTGTTTGTTTTCCATATCCTTTCCGTTCTGCCGGAATGAGATAAGAATTAGAGCTGTAACTGAGAGTTGAACTCAGGACCTCTTCCTTACCAAGGAAGTGCTC